>Ga0247840_10010571_pt1 | contig 11480 bp, 6 predicted proteins | sample LaCruzMarch2015__FD_192404 | JGI IMG/M metagenome (GOLD analysis project Ga0247840, IMG submission 192404) | Freshwater microbial communities from meromictic Lake La Cruz, Castile-La Mancha, Spain - LaCruzMarch2015_17m | ecosystem: Environmental > Aquatic > Freshwater > Lake | place: Spain...
GAAGCGACCTGCTGCGTCCGCGCCTGTGCCAGCTGATTCTCGGCGTTCAACAAGTCGATGATGCTCTTAAGCCCGCCCTGGTAGCTGATCAGGGCCAGGTCATAGGAGGCTGTGGCGCTTTTCAAATAGGCTTCGCTGAATGTATTTTTTTCCAGCGCTGTCTCATACGCATAATAGCGGGTCCATACCTCGGCTGCCGCAGAAAGCTCGGCTTGCTTGAGCTGCGCGTGGACCGACTCGGCCTGCGCCGCCGCCGCCCGCTTGGCGCTCAAGGTTTGAAGCCCGTCAAACAGGGTCCATTGCAGCGACAGCCCGGCGCCATAGGCCCAGTCGTTTTCCTGGAAATCCTTGCCGCCATAGGTGGTGTAATAATCGCGATTCAGGTTGCCATTCAGGTACAGGGACGGCCAGAGTCCGGACCCTGCCACCTTGACGGCCGCTTTTTTGGCGGCCAGCGTGGCGCGCAAGGACGAGATGTCCGGCCGGCGATTCAAGGCCTCGTCAATCAGCCGGCGCATGTCCTGGCCGTTGAGCGTGTCCGGCATGTCAGCCGTGGGAGCGGCCACCTGGATGTCCTGGTCTGCCGGCAAGCCCAGGGTTCTGGCCAAATTTCCGCGCGCCGTCTTCACCTGGCCTTTAGCCCCTGCCAGCTGATATAAGGCCTGATCCAGCGCCGCCTGCGTTTGCAGGATATCCAGATCTGTGCCGGTCCCGGCTGCCTTGCTTTCGCATGCGGCCTCCAGCGTGGTCCGGGCATCCTTGACGCTCGCTTCAGAGGCCATCACTCCCGATTCCGCGCTGAGCAGTCCATAATACGCCGTTTCCACGGCCAGTAAAATATCCTGAATGGACCGGTTGAATTGGAAATTCAGGGCATACACGGTTTGCAGCGCTTGCTCCACCGCCGCCTGCCGGCCGCCGCCAAAATTAAAGATCAGATAGTTGACCTGCAGGCCCGGCCCATACTTCATGAGATCCTGATCAAATCCGTCCGGCTCCGCCGTGGTCCGCTGCCGATTGCCGACCGCCGTTCCAATCAGCGTCGGCATAAAATAGCCCTGTGCCTGATCCACTTGTGCCGCCGCTGCCCGCGCATCGTTCCACGCCCGCTGGCTGGCCGGATTGCGCTTCAGGGCCACATCCACCAGTTCCGCCAGCGAGAGTGGATGAGAACAATCGCTGGAGGGGGCCCGGATCTCCTTCCAAACCGGATCTGATTTTTGGCAGGCCGCCGGCGGCGTCCAGGGTTCAGACGCCTTTTGCGGCGCCGGCGCGGATATACAGCTTGCCAGCATCAGCAGCCCGCCTGCCATTACCGCATGAGCCGCCGCCCTTTTCATGAGGGCACCGCCCCCTGTCGGCTTGTCCGGCAGGAGCCAGAGAGGTATGGGAAAACGCTGCAGTTTTTCTTTAATCTGTTTCACCCGCGACACAAGGGCGCGGGAGTCTTGGGCCATCATAAGGAGGGCGGCCTTCCCCGTGAGCGCGGTCCAGAGATACCCCGGCCCCCTATCCCGCTTTCCTGGATTGATCTCCCGCACATCCGTCGCGCGAATCAGCTCCGGAACGTGGGCGAACCGGCGAATGAATCTTCGTGTCATGGTGCTGAAATCCTTTTCGATGGCATGGTTGAAACGGGCGGCCGGCGTGTCCGCGCACAGCCAGCCGCAGAACCGGGCGCGGCCGGGCCGCTGCCCCGCAAGAGGCCATCCACGACCGCGCGGACATAGGCAGAGACAGAGGCCGGCCGATAATCAAAGAGCGTTTCGCAGAAGACATAGTGAAACAGCGCGCCAATCAGGGCGTGGGCCTGAACGTCTGGCTTTTGCAGGGTCAGGCGACCCTGCTTGATTTCCGCGTGGAAATAGGCGGTAATCGCCGTTTGATGCTGAATGAGCGGCTCCGTCTCGAGGCTGTGATAGGCGCATGGCACGGAAATGCCGCTGGACCGGACCATGATGATCCGGGGCAAGATGGTTCGCATCAGCTGCACCAGCTGCGTCATGGCGTCCACCAGCGAGGCCCGGATGTCGCCGTTGCCAATCGACCGCGTCAGCCGGTCGCGCCAGGCCTGGTTCTTTTCGTCCACTTGCATGGCCGCCAGAAACAGGGCCATCTTGGTCTTGAAATGTTTGAAGATCGAGCCTTCCGAAACGCCCGCCCGCCGGGCAATCTGGGCCGTCGAAGCCTGGAAGCCTTTTTCCAGGAACACCGTGCGCGCGGCGTCCAGGAGGGCGCTATTTTGGATGGTCGAAGGGCGGGCCATGTGCAATCCATTTCTTCTTTGGGTAAGTAAGCGCTCACTCAATAATAAAAACGGGGCCGGGTGTCAAGCGGATTGTGACGAAGGCCGGTCGTTTCGTGTTGAGAGTGAACCGCCCGAGATCAGGAAACTTCAATACTGGACGTGCGATGTTGAATGTTCGATGTTCGTGTCTCTTTCTTGTTCCTTCCGGCCTGCCCCGGGCCGGGGGCGGGACTGAACCCTGACACCTGCTTTCTCAGAGGCCGGCCAGCTCCGCGTTCCTTAACGGATTGGCGCAAACAGCTTCAGGCAATCCCCGGGCTGACTGAGTCCGCCCTGCGGTGGATGACTCCACGGCAGGATGTGAATTTCGTCGGCGCCCACCGGCGTGGGCGAAAGGAACAATACCGCGCGTAAGCCGTCGGTAAAATACGGATCTCCGGTTAAATTATAGCGGGGCGCAATCGGCGGGGCCTGGAAACCCCCATCCACAAACCCGATCTTTTCGACACATTGGGCCAGAATCATATCCTGTACCAGGCTCCAGCGCGCGCCATCCACGTCTGGATCGATTTCGTGGGTGGTCAGCCAGGGCGTTCGCGTCGTAAAACGAATTCCAATATCGCGGCTGATCTGACCCAGCCAGACCGAATGGCCCTTATACGACATTGACGTCAGCCAGAGCCGCAAATGATTGCGCGCGTGAATGTTTTCGCGAATTTTCTGGAAGGCAGCATCCTGGCGCCGGCCTGCGACATATAAGGGGCTGATCGGTGAATGACGATAGTCGGTTTGGAACATAAAGGCCTGTGTCGTTTTCAGCGCCGTATAAGTATCCAAAAGCTCTGTTTCATCCCAGCCAGCGGAAATGAGTGCGGTGAACAGGACGTTCCAAGGGCCAATAACAAAAAAATTGAGCGGGTCGCCGGCCGCAGCCCCCCCAGGGTCCGTGGTTGTGCCCGGCAAGCGCGACAGGCTTTCGCGCAAATGGGCCAGGTCAGATAAGTCGGTATTATTGCCCAAGACTTGGCGGGTCTCGCCGTTTTTTCCGGATCCCGACAGTGCAAGATGATCCGTGCGTAAGCGGGCGGTCGGAACCAGGAAATCGAACCGCTGCAGCGAGCCGGTGCTCAGCAGGGCAATGGAAAACACCTGGCTGCCTTCATCATAGCGGGTATAAATAAAACCGCTTTGATCGCTGCCCGGCGGGATGTAAGTGTCAAATATCAGTTCTTCAATACGCATAGCTTGGCGTTGCGCCGTTTCGGTCGAGGTCAGGAAGCGCCGGAAACGGTGGCTAACCTCGGCCGAGGAGTAATATTTGGGATCGGTATACGCGGGCAAAAGCCAGTATGCGCGGGATGAGGGATTCGTTACTCGCACCCAGACGGGCTGGACCTTCCCTTTTTGCAGTGGCAAACCGAAATGGTCCTCGGTCTGGCGGTCGTCTGGCAAAGCCACGGACACGGTCAAATCGTTTCGCGTCAGGGACAAGGCGTTCTTGAGCCAGGTCGAATCATTGACCGGCCGGGGCGCCTGATATGTCGCGCAGCCTGTGGCGAACAGGAGCGTGGCCAATAGTAGCGGGATTAAACGGAGCTGCATAAGATGAAATATAAATTCAGACAACCTGATCTCACAGGAAAATGATTCGCCACTATTTTTCTCCATTTTATGGAGGGCGGTCGGCTCGACCGCCGGAAATTAGATCGGCGATGGAGCCCATCGCCCTCCACATTGTGCCAACTCATTTTCCACCATTTGCCCCTGTTTTCCGGGGGGATCGGGACGTCTGAAATTGGATATTTGAGAAGCCGCCTTTGGAGCCGGGGTGCCCTCACCCCGGTATCCATTCCCTACATCAGACCGGGGTGAGGGCACCCCGGTTCCAACCGGAATCGGAACGGAGCGAAGCCTTGTCCATCCTTGGAGTCGGGACGCCCTCGGCCCGTTCGTTTCCCCCCTTTTCCGGATAGGAAATTGTTCTTGGGTGGGGCGAGGCGTCCCTGCCGAGCCATCCGGGGAAGAACGGCTCGGCAGGGACGCCTCGCCCCACCGATCAGATTAAAATCCGCCCCGCTGCGGGGCGATCTATGTGTCTAATTTCAGATTTCCGGCCCTTCCGAGTTTTCGGGTGTTTCTTCATTGGCCTATATGCACAGATACGCTCTGACGGGCCGGTTAAGTCGGGCGATTAAGCGTATCCAAGTAAGTGACGCAGTTAAGTGTGCGACGAAGTGTACGCTTAAGTGTGAGCTTTACACCCGTCCCTACACTTCCTCGGACACTTAAGCGCACTCTTAACCGCCACCTTTACTCGGATACCCTTAACCGAACGGCTTACGCGATCCATCCCGACGTCTTCGCACAGCGCCATTCATCAATAGAAAATCCCCCGCAAATCCCGGAAGCGCCGGGAAAATACAGTTGCGCTTTATTTCGTATTTTATGGAGGGCGGTCGGCTCGACCGCCGGAAATCAGACCGGCGATGGAGTCCATCGCCCTCCACATTGTGCCAAGTCATTTTCCACCATTTGCCCCTGTTTTCCGGGGGGATCGGGACGTCTGAAATTGGATATTTGAGAAGCCACCTTTGGAGCCGGGGTGCCCTCACCCCGGTATCCATTCCCTACATCAGGCCGGGGTGAGGGCACCCCGGCTCCAAAGATGGTTTTGGAATACGAACCGTTGCTGCGCGATAGGGGAACGAACCCCCCGGCCATCGTTCGTTGGGCTCTAATTTTCCAACATGGATTCGTCCACAGCTCCGCCCACATTCAATCCAAAATCGGCAATCCATAATTTTAAATCTAAAATCCAAAATCAATTAGGGTACCGGCCGGTAACCCGGTCCGCCAAATGAGCGGCTCACCGGAGTGTAGCCAGACGCCGAAAAGCGGCCAATCCAGATGCCCGTGGATTCATTATAGACCAGTAAATCGGCTTTGCCGTCGCCGTCAAAATCGCCGGTAACCGGGCTATAGCCTGGCCCGCCACAATAACCCTGCGTCAGGCCTGAGGGGAGCGCCACAATCCAGGTGCCCGTGGATTCCTGATAAACCGCGATGTCCGTCTTGCCCTCGCCATCATAGTCGGCCGCCACAGGCACAAAATCAGCGCCCCCAAACGTGTAAGAACTCAGCAGCCCATTGGACGCACAGGTTATTTGCCAAAAGCCCGTGCCCGGGTCATAAACAGCTGGATCCGCCCGATGATCGCCATCAAAGTCGCCCCGCACCGGAATGCCATTGGACCCGCTCATTTGCAGGGTCACATAGGCGTTGTTTTCCGGCAGATAAATAATCCATTGCCCAGTCTGGCGATTGTATACCGCCGGCTCAACCCGACGGTCTCCATTATAGTCCTGGGGCACGGCCTGATACACTGGCCCACCCAGGCTCAACATCGCGGACGCATAATTTTGTTGCGAAAGCATAAACAGCCAGATGCCGGATGCCGCCTGATAGACGCAAGGGTCCGCCCGCCCATCCCCGTCAAAATCCTTCAGGATCGGCGCACAGCCCGGTCCGCCCAGAAACGCTTGAATCAAAGTGGGCATGGATTCATCGGTCGCCGCAGCCCGGTAGGATCGGCCTTTATTCGAAACCAGGGCCGCCCAGTGCCCCAGCGTTTCATGGTATACGATTAGATCGGACGTGTTGTCCCCATCCACATCGCCCGCTGCGTTCTGGGGCCCGGCCCTCAGCCCGTAGGCCAGTGAATCGATCCAAATGAAGCCATACACATACGCAAAAGGAGCTGAGGCTGAATGGTAGCTGCTCATCACATACGTCTTCAGCAGTTCGATCAGCCAGTAGTCAGCCATATACCATTTGTCGCCAAATGCCATCTGGGCCACCGTGGTCGCGCCGCTGGCTGTAAAGGCTTTATAGGCATTGGTCGTGTTCCCAAAGGGGACATAATCGTCGTTCGGATTGTGATAAAGCCGCATCGGCATGCGCGGCGTCCAGGCGTGATAGGCGTCGTTGGATCGTAAAATGTGGCAAAGAAGACTGGCGCTGTTGGAGAGCGACACCAGATAGGTGTCAGTCAAAATGCTGCGCGGGCCTATATAGGGAGTGGCCTTGAACATCAGCGTGTTGACTTCTGCCGGCGTGCTCGTTCCAGCGGTGACCATCTGCTGTAAATGGGTGGCAAAATTCGTCTCGCCAGATACGGAATATTTTACGGCATTGGAAAATGTAAAGGACGAGTCCAGCGAACGATACACGGAATCATAGCCATTAATGACGTAAGGCAGAAAATACGGCGCCGTATAGCCGGTGTCCGCTGTCATCATGATCGTGCGCATCGTGTCGGATAGCGAATAAGGCCCATCCAGACCTGCAACTCCAGATACCGTGAATTCATTCGTGTAGCGCGTTTGCAGGTCGCGGGCCGACATGAGCGTCGCATAGCCGCCTTCCGAATACCCGGATAAATACACCCGCCCATCCCATTGTGCATAGACAGAGTTGGTTTTAATCAAATCGCGCCCAGCCCGGATTATGTCCACCACGCAGTTGGCCAGCGATTCTGTGCAATACGGATGCACATTCGTGTTCACGCCCATGCCCGGATAATCCGCCAGCAGCACCGCATATCCGCCCAAGGCATAGAGCGAAGCAAAGGGCACCGTGAATTCATTGTCGCCCCACATGTTGGTCGCCGTAAACATGGACGGCGAATACTTCCGCTCAATCTGCGTGGGATGCTGTAAGGCAAGAATCGGAACCTGATCGTCACCCAAGCCGGCCTTAGGCAAAATCGCCAGGCCAGTCACCGGAATCACCTCTCCGCTTGCCGTGGTCGTCTGATAGGTCACCTTCACATACTCCAGGCCCCGACTCAAATTGATGATGTTCCGCATCAAATACAACGCCCAGTGCCAGACATCTTCAATCGCAGCCCCGGATGCGCCCTCCATCTGGACCTGATGGGCCAGCCGGCTGGCTTCAATTGTGTCAAACGTCGCCTCGCCCGCATACTCAAGGGAAATAACCGGTGAAGACGCCGGTACAGACCGCGCAGAATTCGGACTCGTCGCACCGACAGTCCAAGGGGACATCGCCACGGTAAGCCCTAGTATGCCCGACAGAATCATGGAATGGGTTTGTTTGTGCATAAGAAAAATCCTTGGTAAAGACTCAGGCTCCCGAGTCGATTGTTTATACTCACCGTTGCCGGATCAGGAATGAAAATGGCACACAGGAATGTCTGGGTTCCTTATTTAACCGTTGCCTGTGCTGCGGCGGAAACCGTGAACCTCCCAACCTGGCAGTTACGAACCTTTTATACTTGCCTATGTTGAATTATTTCCAGCGTGAACTCGGGCGTGCTGGCCTGAACCGCCGGATGCCCGGCAATAACAAACACTTCCGCATAGCGACAGCCACACGCTGTGCCCCAAAATTGCCATTGCTCGAGAATCGGATAATCCGTCTGATGCGGCGTGGCAAATTGACACGCATGCGTGCCAATCGCTTCGAGTTTCCGATCCCCAAAACGGGAAATATCAACAAACGTTTCCCATTGAGCCATGCGTTCGCCAAACGTTGCCGTTCCGTTTGGAACATACAAAAGCATGCCCCCATAGCCGGATTCTACCGCCTTCCGATAAGCCTTGGTCACCAATAAACACGTGCCAAGGTGCTCAATATTCCAATCACCCAACGCATGGGTGAATACCGCTTCCGGATTTTTTTCCAGCATCAAATCCGACAGGCGTTTCACCGAAGCCGCATCTTCATAGGCCGTGATAATCGTGGGCGTGTTCGGCGCCACAGTTTTCGGCCGTTCAGAACCATAGCGTAGCTCCTCCACCTTCCCATCATCCCGGGTATAGTGCCGCTGGGGATGCTCCAGGTGAATCGGGACCGTGCCAAATAATTTAGCCGCTGCCGCCGCTTCTAACTTGCGCTGAGGCTCAATCACATGATAGGGCGGTAACGTCGATTCCTTGGTCCCATCCGGCTTCACCCGACTCCACGAACCGGACATGTTGTTCGTGGACATGACATAAACCACGTCATAGCCTTGGTCATGATATTTGAGCAATGTGCCGCCAGCCAGCAATTCAATGTCATCCGCATGCGCACCCACTGCCATCAGACATCGCTTGGTCATCATTACGTCACTCAATCTGCGAAAATCTGCGTAATCTGCGGATACAGTCTTCGCTTTTTAGGGTTTGTTAATCCTATGAAGGGTTCGCCGCGAACCCTTCATTCATTCAGAGTCTACTCGGCCTAGCATTTTGTTCAAACGAAAAAAGGGATCCCCTGATTCGTGCGTATGCCACGCGATCTTTCACTTGACCTCGTGCAGCAGCCCTCAGGCACGGCTCGGCAGGGACGCCACGCCCCACCGATCAGATTATGGAATGGGTTTCGCGCCTTTCCGCTTCCGGATGGAGCCGGGGTGCCCTCACCCCGGTATCCATTCCATAAATCCAGATTTCCTTACCTCCCGGGAAAATACAGTGGCACTTTTCCCGCATTTTATGGAGGGCGGGCGGCTCGACCGCCGGAAATCAGACTGGGGTGAGGGCACCCCGACTCCAAGTAGTCCGCCCTGCAAGCGGGGCGATAAATGCATCGAAATCCAAATTAAATGGTTTCCAGGGTCCGCGGCAAATTCGGCACCGCCACCGGCACTTCCGTGCGAAGATAATGGATAAATGCCCGTAATCCAGCCAGCGAACTCAAATGCGATGCCTGCACTTTCCGATCCTTGGAATAGCCGCGCGACCGGAGATAGGCCAAAATCAGCTTGCGCGAGCATATTGAGCCGCGTTGCTCCCCATATAACTCAATCATTCCACCAATATGCTCCTCAATGATATCGCATAATTCAGCCGTGTCCGGATGGGCATGGATTGTAGGATTAAACGGATCCGTATCATGCAAGGCAATGTTCTTGAAAATCCAGGGATTACCAATGGCCCCGCGGGCTATCATGATCCGACCACACCCCGTAGCCTGCCGCAAAGCCATGGCTGTCGCCACATCAAATATCCCGCCATTGGCAATCACAGGGATTTTTACTGCATCCCTGACCGCACGAATAATATTAACCGCCACAGGCCCCGAATACACGGCCTTGCGAAGGCGCCCGTGTATTGTTAAACATTGAATACCAATGTTTTGCAGCGAAATTGCAAGCTGGATTGTTGGCTCTGGATCCTCCATCGAAAGAATCCGAATCTTGGCTGTCACCGGACAGCGACTATGCTTGATCATCACGTCCAAACAGGATAATGCCAAGGGAGTGTTCAGACATAAATTGGCGCCTGCCCCGAGCTTCGTCACTTTCAAGACCGGACAACCCATATTAAGATCGAGTACATCAAACTCATGCCTGTTGATGATCTTCATGGCCGTATTAATGTACTCAGGATTCGATCCGAGTAATTGAACCCCTAGCCAAGGTTCGTCATGCCCCCGTTGCAGGGTGATCGCACAACGCTCAGGAGCATAGGTTAAACAGGCCGCATTAACCAGCGGCGTAAAAGCATAATAACAACCTAACCGCCGACAAGCCCGGCGAAATGGATAATCCGTGTACTCTGCCAAAGGCGCAAGAATAACGGCATTCTCTGTATAGATAGGGGTCATTGAAATTTTTTATTGAAGAAAACGATGAGTTTCAGGGCAGAGGAATGATCATCCGCCGCGGCAGACATAAAGGGCACAAAAATGAGGCGGAATAAATTGGATACCATCTGAAACAACTGCATCTCGATTTAATTTTTGCTCCGAATTTGTGACTTTTTTGCTTTTTGTGGCTAAATATCAGCTATGCAGTTACATTCATTTTGAATAATTCCCTCTTTTTATGATCACCGCCAAAATGGCAATGTCAGCCGGATTCACACCCGGTATGCGACTGGCTTGACCCAGATTGGCAGGTTTAACCATCTTCAACTTTTGGCGCGACTCATAACGCATAGACGGCAACGTTTCATAATCAATCCAATCCGGAATCACCATCGCCTCGGTGTCCATCATCCTTGAGATGTGCTCAGCTTCCCGGTTAATATAACCTTTATATTTTAAATTGATTTCTACCTGCTGTACAACTTCTTCCGGTAAATCCAATCTGTGCCCCTCAAGATCCACATACCTGATATCCGGCCGTTTCAACATTTGTGCCCCTGATACCTGATTATAATAGGTTGCGTTGAGTCGCTTTATTTCATCCTGAATCATCGCTTGCCAGGATTCAACAGTTTTGATCCGTGATTCAGGTAATACCCCCAACTGCTTGGCAAAAGGCAACATCCTGAATATGGCGTTGTCTTGACGTAACGATAGCCTGTGCTCGGAACGCGATGTAAACATGCGATACGGTTCATCCGTACCCTTAGTCACTAAATCGTCAATCATAACCCCGATATATCCGGTGAATCGTTCAAAAACAATGGGAATATCACCCCGCGCCTTAAGACAGGCATTCATGCCGGCAACCAAGCCCTGCGCAGCCGCTTCTTCATATCCGGTCGTGCCATTAATCTGTCCGGCAAAAAACAGGTTTTCAATGGTCTTGGATTCCAACGTGTGTGATAATTGCTGCGGAATCACGTAATCATACTCGATCGCATAAGCAGGCTTAAGAAAAATCGCCTGCTCAAGACCTGGGATCGAATGGATCATTTCATGTTGCACATCCTCTGGCAAACTGTTTGAGGTGCCATTCGGATATACCTCGTCACAAAACCTTCCTTCAGGTTCAACAAATACGTGATGCTGATCTTTATCCGAAAATTTGACGATCTTGTCTTCAATCGAGGGACAATAACGGACCCCCGTCCCTGTAATCATCCCGCCATATAAAGAACTCAGGTGTAGATTGTCTTTAATAATGCGGTGCGTTTCAGAAGTCGTGTGGGTCAAGTGACAGGGGATCTGATTTGAGCCTGGTAGCCATGGACGCATTGAGGGATGGAAATGTTCCACGTGGAACATTGAGGCATATTCTGATTCCGATACCTCCCTATGTTCCACGTGGAACATTCGCCAATCTGTCCTTGCCACATGTGAAAAAAATGACGGCGGCTCAATCCCAGGCTGCACCGTCATCTTTCCATAATCAATCGAATCCTTGTGGAGCCGGGGCGGCGTGCCCGTCTTGAACCTGGCCATTGAAATCCCAATCCCCCTAATGGATTTGCCCAATTCATCCGCCGCTTGCTCGTCAATCCGTCCACCTCCCACAGACTTTGACCCAATATGA
>Ga0247840_10010572_pt1 | contig 11479 bp, 9 predicted proteins | sample LaCruzMarch2015__FD_192404 | JGI IMG/M metagenome (GOLD analysis project Ga0247840, IMG submission 192404) | Freshwater microbial communities from meromictic Lake La Cruz, Castile-La Mancha, Spain - LaCruzMarch2015_17m | ecosystem: Environmental > Aquatic > Freshwater > Lake | place: Spain...
CGCGCCGAACAGATTCAATACCCGCGCCACCCCGCGGCTGCCGAGCCCCGTGTACAGATACAGCCGCATGGTTAACTGCATGACCATGACCGAATAGTGATGGCCGACCGGCGGGGACAGCGCAAGGGGGGAATTCCGGGGACGGGAATTCCGGGGACAGTTTACTTAATTCGTTCTCTGTAGTCGGCAGAGAGATAAGTAAACTGTCCCCGGAACTCCGTTTTCCGCGCGTCCCCGTTTTCCGCGGTCCCCGTTTTCCGCGCAGCTAGATTGGCACAGAGAGCTATTCGGCTCCGGCGCGCAGCAGAGCCTCAGCGACCTCTCGGTAGCCCTTGCGGGTGGCAAAGTCTAGGGCGGTGTGGCCAGCCCTGTTCCGCAGATTCACGTCGGCCTTATTCGCGAGTAGGGCCTTCACAACCAGAAGCTGGTTGTTCGCCGCCGCCGCCATTAGGGCTGTCCAGCCATCGTTAGCCGCCGCATCTACGTTTGCCCCCTTGGCGAGCAGGGCCCGTACTGCGTCGAGCTTACCGCTCCCGGCGGCGCGAAATAAAGCAGTCCCACCATTAGTGGCCCGGACATCAGTGGCGGCGCCGTTGTCCAGCAGGGCCTGCACGACCTCGCGGTGGCCGTGCCAGGCGGCGAGAATCAAGGCAGTAAAGCCATCCATGCTTTGGACGTCGGTGGCTGCGCCCTTGTCCAAGAGGGCCTGCACGATTTCGCGGTGGCCATTACCAGCGGCAAACTGCAAGGCTGTGAAGCCCTCCTCGTCTTGAACGTTGGTGTCGGCGCCCTTGTCCAGCAAGGCCCGCACGACCTTGAGGTGGCCGCGATTCGCGGCGAGCGCCAACGCGGTCGAGCCATGCTTGCTCCGGACATCGGCGACGGCCCCCTTCTTAAGCAGAGCCTGCACGGCCTCGTGGTGGCCGTACCTAGCCGCAAACATCAAAGCTGTCAGGCCGTCCTTGTTCTGGACGTCGGTGGCGGCGCCTTTGTCGAGGAGGGACTGAACGATTTCGCGGTGGCCGTGGTGGGCGGCGCTCATCAGGGCCGTCCAGCCGGTTGCGTTCGTCGCATTGACAGAGACACCGGCTACCAGGGCCGATTGGACCCCGGCAAGGTTCCCTTGGCGGGCGGCTTCGAGCAGCGATTCCGTAGGATTGGCGCCATAGGCCGCGGTCCAAAACAGCGCCGCAACGCTCCAAATCCAGACGCCCAAATGTCGGCCGAGGCCGGTTGATTTCTTCATTGCCATGATTACTTCTAATTTGTCAAATGATAGAGCTATCCATTCATGATCGAGGGCCAAAAGGGTCCAGGCTCAATTACATTATCCAAAACATAAAAATCTACCGAAGTATCTCCGAGCTTAAGCTCGCCGCGGTACTTGGCAAAAGGGGATTCTGGGAATGCTTGTTCTTCTGACATTTATGAAACCCATGCTGTGTGCGTGAGGTTTGAACCTCCGCCGTAGGAACGCCGGTTACCCGGCGCCCCCGGCGCAATCCCGGACGTGCAGTTTTCCCGCATCCGGTTCCTCGGTTGTACTCACATTCGCGCGGGCCTTCACAGTTACCCGTTACAAGGCCCAGTTGTTATGCCCTACAGTGAGGTTGGCTCGTGTGCTCCGATCCTGCATGTCCGGCACGAGTTTCCTTTGTGGGCTGCGTACTTCCGTCGGGTCCTTCGCCATGTGGCTGGCTTTCCCAACCTCCGACTACTATGCCCGATAAGACACCTCGTAAGCATACGGCTGTCGCCAGCCTGCCTGGATGCTCCATGTACGATGACTCCACCCGTGCCCACGCCGTTTCCGGGTTCATCACCCTCTCGTGTCCCAACACTGACGGCTTCATCATCTTACTTCATCCAGGAGCCTACGGGGCTTCCCGAGTTCTCGAACGTCTCTCTTCTTACATGCCACGGCCTGAGGACTCCGGCGGACATCGGTACACTCGCGATGCAGCGTGTACGTCATGTTGCCTTCCAGCACGTTAAAACTGTCGGCATCCGCATTAGCCATTTCGAAGCTGTACCAGCACTTCAGGGAACGCGATTTCCCCTACGGCCTACAAGATTCTCTGTGTACGCTTGCCCCATACTATTGTTCGCGGGTTACCCCACTCCGCAATGGGACCAACACTCGATACGGGCGGGTCGCTAGCCCTTACCCGACGGGGACTTTCACCCCGCAAGAGACGCCAAGCTTTGCTCGGCGCGATAACGTAACGTAAGGCCAACGCGGCGCGCGCCACCGATGAACCCGCAAACCAGCACAACGCCCGTGGCGCGCGCTCGCTTTTTGCCCGTATTATAGTAGGTCCAAGGGTGAGCTGACATTCATCTTTTAATTGATTGTAATCGGCGCGACCGCCACCGCGACGGTGGTCGTTCCGAGCCAAGAGTCCAGTCGTGTGCTATAACGTACACGACGGGCGCAACGCCGACGGGCTACGAATATTTTTAGGCAAGCGCACGACGCTTACTAACATACCTTCGAGCCCGACGGTGTCCGTTGTTTCGCTAACGAATCCTCAGGGGTCGCTGACTGACGGCTCGCTATAATGCCTTCGCAGAAACAACCCACACCCCGCCTTGGCGTGACGCCGGTTCTCATGGGTCTAGCATAATCGAGGTGATCGCTATGACACAAGACACGACAGCGGAATTTGCGGCCCTCGTCGGTATCGACTGGGCGGATCGCAAGCACGACATCTGCCTGCAAGCGTTGCCCGGGGAGACGCGCGAGCACGCGGTCCTGGAACATCGCCCGGAGGCGATCGAGGAATGGGCGAACGGATTGCGCACGCGCTTCGGTAACCGCCCGGTAGCGGTTTGTCTGGAGCAACGACGGGGACCGCTGGTCTTTGCCCTGTTGAAGTACGAGCACCTGGTCTTGTTCCCGGTGAATCCGCAACTGCTCGCCGGGCTGCGGCGGGCCTTTCACCCCAGTGGGGCGAAGGACGATCCAACGGATGCCGATCTCGCGGTCGACATCCTGCTGCAGCACCGCGACAAGATCCGGCCCTGGGTGCCCGACGATGCGCGCACCCGCCAACTCCAGGCGCTGGTGCAGGCACGCCGGCGACTGGTCGAACAGCGGGTACGCACCACCAACCGATTGCTCGCCAACCTGAAAGGCTACTATCCGCAAGCCGTTGAATGTTTTGAGTCCCTGGACTCGGTGCTGGCCTGCGATTTCCTTACCCAGTGGCCCTCCCTGGGGGAGGCGAAACGGGCACGTGCGCCAACGTTGACGCGTTTCTTTCATCAGCACGGGGTCCGCAGCCAAGAGCAGATTGAGGCGCGCATCACGCTGCTCCAAGGGGCGCTCCCATTGACGACGGATAGCGGCGTCATCGTGCCTTCATTGCTCGCCACCAGTACGCTGGTGGCGGAGTTGCGCGCCCTGATCGCGGGCATCGACAGCTACGACGCGACCATTGCGCGGCTCTTCAAGGCGCACCCGGATGCCTTCATCTTCGATAGTCTGCCCGGCGCCGGAGCCACCTTCGCACCGCGCTTGCTGGCGGCCCTGGGCAGTGACCGCACGCGCTTTGCATCAGTCGCATCAATGCAGCAGTACCTCGGTATTGCCCCCGTGACTGAGCGTAGCGGCAAGTCGTCGTGGGTGCATTGGCGGTATGCCGCGCCGGGCTTCCTGCGTCAGAGCATCGTGGAGTGGGCCGGCATGTCTATTCGGTACTCCTTTTGGGCGCAAGCCTATTACCGGCAGCAACGCGAAAAGGGCAAAAAGCATCACGTCGCCGTCCGCGCACTCGCCTTCAAATGGCTGCGGATACTGTACCGTTGTTGGACTGACCGCAAGCCCTACGATGAGACCAAATATCTCTTCGCACTGAAGCGCCGCGCGACAGCCAGCCGCACGCAAGCACCGCTGACCAGCCTCGGCTGATTCGCGCAGTCACCGACCAGCGCCAACGGATGGCCGGTGGATAACCTGTGCGCTACCTGTGGGCGCGCAGTGACTAAATTTTGCCGTTACCCTTGACAGACCCCCTCAGGGCGTATGTTAGGCGATTATTACTGCTCGGCAATAGAAAAAAGATCTGAATCCCTTTGCCCCTTTGCCCCTTTGGCCCTTCGCCCTTTTTTTCCCAACCTAAAGCCTTAGTAAATGACGAGAATACGCTTGCCGGTGACCGTTGCCGGAAGAACGTACTTCCACCCATCCAACTCGAAAAAGCCAACAGTGGGCAAGAGCGGACCAGTCGGAAGGTGTTGAATCTCAAAGAGTGAACCTTGGACCTGCCCTGAGGGCGCGCTGCGGGACTGCGATGCAATCCAGATTGTGCCGGTAGGATCGCGCAATAGGTGATAGAAGAAGTTCTTCGGTGCACTTTCCGGTCGGATCTGACCTGATGCTGTCAATAAATCGTTGAAACGATGCATCTCAAGTTGGGGTGGAGCCGAACTAACCACATTCCCGCGAGTCGTAATTCGCTCGCCGGGTGCTATTGGTTGTTGGAGGTGTTCCGCGATGGATCTGGATGGCGGAGATGCGCATGCGCAAAGCGAAATCGCGACACCGGCAACCAAGAGACTGGCGATCAGCATCCGGAGATTAGTCACAGCAAGACTCCACAATCAAGTAAGAACTACGGGCGCATGGCATCAAGTACGAGGGCGATGATGGGGCGATGCGCTCGCTGTTCTAACGCACCTATGCCGCCACAAACTATTTCGTGTTCGGAAACAGTAACTGCTCTGGCCTCCTTATTTCTTACTTAGACTGAGGCAAAAATAACAAACGAATTTAACGTCTTAGGGTCCGTATATATTTTCCACATGTATCTGCATTAGCAGAAGATAACATTGTGAATCCATCTATACTGAATACTACTGTAATGTTAACGGGTTCTTCTAAAGGGCTTCCACTATCGTCAGTAGTGACACTTAACATATAGGTGTTGGTAGAGCTCCTTGTATATCGACGGCTCCACGATTGACTCCTGGGTTCAATCCTATTTAATTCCGCTGATGCTTTAGAAAAATTTATTATGAACTTCTCAGGCGAGGAGACAATAGCAGAAATACATGAGAATTGTGTGTTGAAGTTATAGGAGTGGGTTCCACTATTCGCGCACTCCTCAGGTGTTAATTTGATTTTATTGCATCGCGAGTCAGGCTGAGATGCTGGCGTTCTTGCGCTTGTTGTTGTAAATGCCGGCGCTTGCTTAGCTGTATTGGTCTGAGTAGAGCGGTCGAAATGCGAGCAACCGCTCGGCACTGAGAGGCACAGAGTCAATAGAATCTTGTTCATCTTGCGCATGACATGCTTCGTTTCTATTGCTACGAGTAGACCTATAATCAAGTGTTGGATCAAAATACAAGTTCTTGAGCGAGCCACGGGTTCTATCTCGTATGAGCCCGGCTCCAATTATTGTCATTTTGCCAACCTTTTCTTTGGGCGAAGGGGGGCAGGTCTTGACTTATGCCTCGCCGTGACGGCGGTGCAGAAACGGCAGGGCCAAGAAACGGCAGGATCAGGTCTTGACTTGTGCCACAGGGAGAACTCAATGCCTGACCCCATCCGTTCACTCCTCAGAAAGGCATAAGTCAAGACCTGACTCCTTGCCTTAAGTCAAGACCTGACCCCTTGCGTCGGTCATGGCTACCCCCCGCCGCCAGTGCCCATCTGAGCCTACCCAAGGACAAGAACTTTTCGTGTACCCATCCGGTCGAGCCGCTCTTGCCGACACCGCACCCAAAACCCTCGCTCAGCGACCAGCGCCCGATCTTTGGGAGTCGTGGAAGCCATTCCCATTTCAGAGATAATAGTGTCCCCAAAAGGTTTATCCGTTGCAAGCGTTTTTTTTGTTGATCCAGGTCAAGTCAACTGACAAAAAATGTCGTTTTGGCCGGTGGACGTCCCGCGGGGTAGCCCGACGGCAAGGTGCCGGGGGCGGCGGATTCGACGATCGGTGCGCGCGAGGGCCGGGCGTTTGGCCTGCCGTGGGTCCTGGCCAAGGCCTTCGGGCCACGGCCGGCCGGCGCGGGCGGACTTGCTCGGAGTTGCCGACGGCGGGCTCCGGGGCGCGCCGGGACGAACACGGGTGCTGCTGCGCTGGAGACACTGGACAAGGATTACCGTAGGCGGGCGCCCGCGGCCGCGTCACCCGCCGTGCCGCGGGCGAGAATTTCACCCTGCTCTTGGTGTAATGTTGCATCGGCGCCGGGGTCGGCGCCGACCGACCACTTCGCCCCGCGAGACCGTGCCGATGACCGAACCACGCCGACTTGGCGCACGCAAACACCCCCTGGCCGCCGGCCAGGAGGCCCGCATCCGTGACCTGGGCCGCGCGGTAATCGAGACCGAGGCGGCCGCGGTCGGCGCCCTGGGCAGCCGTATCGCAGGCGCCTTCGTCGAGGCCTGCCGCTACCTGCTGGCCTGTGAGGGCCGGATCGTCGTGATGGGCATGGGCAAGTCCGGGCACATCGGCGGCAAGCTCGCCGCGACGCTTGCGAGCACCGGCAGCCCGGCCTTCTTCATCCACCCCGGGGAGGCGAGCCACGGTGACCTGGGCATGATCACCCCGCGCGACGCGGTGCTCGCCCTGTCCAACTCCGGGGAGACCGCGGAGCTGCTGACTATTCTGCCGACCATCAAGCGCCTGGGCGTGCCGCTGATCACACTCACCGGGCGCCCCGGGTCCACCCTGGCGCGCGAGGCCGATGTCAACCTGGACGTGAGTGTCGCCCGCGAGGCCTGTCCACTGGGACTGGCGCCGACCTCCAGCACCACGGCGACCCTGGCGATGGGTGACGCGCTGGCGATCGCGCTCCTGGAGAGCCGGGGCTTCACCGCCGCCGACTTTGCCCGCTCGCACCCCGCCGGCGCCCTGGGGCGGCGCCTGCTGCTGCATGTGGAGGACATCATGCACCGCGGGGAGCGGGTGCCGCGGGTGCCCCTGGGGAGCACGCTCATGGCGACCCTGGAGGAGATGTCGCACAAGGGGCTCGGGATGAGCGCGGTGGTCGATGGCCAGGGGGTCCTGGTCGGGGTCTTCACCGACGGCGACCTGCGCCGCGCCCTCGACCACGCGGTCGATGTCCACCGCACCCTGATCGACACGGTGATGACGCGCGGCGGCGTCACCGTCGCCGCGCACTCCCTGGCGGCGGAGGCCCTGGGGCTGATGGAGTCGCGCTCGATCAACGGTCTCCTGGTAGTCGACGGCGCGGGCTGCCCGATCGGCGCCCTGAACATGCACGACCTCCTGCGCGCGGGCGTGGTGTGACGGCCGCAACGGGCGCACTATCAACGGTTGCCGCCGTTGGCGCGAATTCAGACAGCGATTGCTCAAGGTATAGCGCTCATGCAGGACATACTCGAACGCGCCGCGCGGGTGCGGCTGGTGATCTTCGACGTGGACGGGGTCTTGACCGACGGCAGCCTGTACCTCGGCGACGACGGCAATGAATACAAAGCCTTCAACGCACGCGACGGCCACGGCATGGTGCTCCTGCAAGAGACCGGCGTGCGGCTCGCGGTCATCTCCGGGCGCAGTTCCCCGGTGGTACGCATCCGCATGGAGGGCTTGGGCGTCGCCCACGTCTACCAGGGTCAGCGCGACAAGCTGGTGGCCTATGCCGACCTGAAGGAGACCCTGGGGGTCAGCGACGCGCAGATCGCCTATGTGGGCGACGATGTCATCGATCTGCCGGTCATGCGCCGGGTCGGCCTCGCGATCGCCGTCGGGGATGCCCATGCCCTGGTGCAGCGACACGCCCATTGGTGCACCAATGCCCCCGGTGGTCGGGGCGCCGCGCGCGAGGTTTGTGAACTGGTGATGAGTGCCCAGGGCACCCTGGGACCCATCAACGACAGCTACCTCCAGGACCCCCAAGATTGCACGGGGAGTTGACAGGGCGTGTGGACGACGCGACAGGGGCGGCTGGCGATCGTCTTCGCGGTGCTCGCGGGGACGGCCTGGTGGCTGCTGCGCAGCCTGATCGAGGAGCCGGTCGCGCACGTGCGCGACCGCGCGCCCAATCACGTGGTGACCGAGTTGCGCGCCGTCGAGACCGACGCCGACGGCCGGCCGGAACGGCATCTGGTCGCGGACCAGCTGCGGCAATACGCCGCCGAGGACCTGGCCGAACTCGACCGCCCGCACCTGACACTGTTCGACCGCCAGGACGGGCCGCCCTGGGAGGTCCGGTCCCAACAGGGTTTCCTGCTGTCCAATGGGCAGGAGGTGGTCCTGCGCGATCAGGTTCAGATCGACCGGGCCGGGGCCGGCAGCACCCGCTCCTTCCGGCTTCAGACCGCCGAGCTGCGGCTCTGGCCCAAGCGCGAATATGCCCAGGGCGACCGGCCCGTGCAGCTTGACAGCGACCGCGACCGGCTCACCGCCGCCGGAGTGCGCCTGTGGTACGCCCACCCGGCCCGCGCCGAGTTTCCCGGCCGCGCCCATATCCTCGTCGCCCCGGCCGCGACCCCGGTTGCCGCACCGGGCACCCCGCCAACCACGCCCTCGACCATGCCATCGACGACCCCATCGACGACCCCATGAGTGCCACACCCATGACCCCCACCACCGCGTTCCCGGCCCGAGCGCTGCCGGTCGCGCTCCTCCTGAGCCTGGGGCTCAGCCTGACCACCCTGGGCAGCGCGGCGCTGGAGAGCGACGCGCAGCAGCCGATGCTGATCGAGGCCGACAAGGTCGAGGTCGACGAGGGACAGAGCACCAGCCTCTACCTGGGCCAGGTCCAGGTGGACCAGGGGACTATGCGTCTGCTGGCCGACCAGGTCACGGTCCACCACCGCAGTGATCGCCGCATCAAGTACATCATCGCCCGCGGTGCACCGGCCGTGTACCGGCAGCAGATGGACGGCGACCAGGGGGAGTTGCAGGCCTTTGCCAAACGCATGGACTACGACGCGGAGCGCGACGAACTGGTCCTGACCGGCGAGGCCCTGGTGATCCAGGGCACGGACCGCATCGCCAGCGAACGCATCGTCTATGATCGCGCCCATGCCCGGGTGCAGGCCGGGGGCGACAGCCGGGTGAAGATCCTGATGACCCCCCAGGCCAAGAAGGAGCCCAAGAAGGACGGCAGGCCGCCGACGACGGCGGCCCCGGCCGCCTCGACACCCCCGCCCGGCCGGAAAGCCGGCCCGTGACGACGCTCTGCGCCACCCACCTGAAGAAACGCTACCGCAGCCGCCAGGTGCTGCGCGACGTGAGCGTCGAGGTGAACGCGGGCGAGGTCGTCGGCCTGCTCGGACCCAACGGTGCCGGCAAGACCACCTGCTTCTATCTGATCGTCGGGCTGATCCCGAGCGACCACGGGCGCATCGAGCTCAACGGCCGCGACCTGACCCAGTTGCCGATGCACGCCCGCGCGCGCGCCGGCCTGAGCTACCTGGCCCAGGAGCCATCGGTGTTCCGCAAGCTTACGGCGCGCGACAACATCCTGGCGATCCTGCAGACCCGCCGCGACCTGGGCCCCGGTCAGCAACGCGAGCGCTGCGAGCAACTGCTCCAGGAGCTGGGGATCGCCCATGTCGCCGCCTCGCTGGCCCTGAGCCTGTCGGGCGGGGAACGGCGCCGGCTGGAGATCGCCCGCGCGCTGGCCGTGGACCCGGTGGTGATGCTGCTCGATGAACCCTTCGCCGGAGTCGACCCGATCGCCGTCGGCGACATCAAGGCCATCGTCGCGCACCTGCGCGAGCGCCACATCGGCGTCCTGATCACCGACCACAATGTCCGCGAGACCCTGGACATCTGCGACCGCGGCTACATCATCAGCGACGGAAGCATGATCGCCGCCGGCACCCCGACGCAACTGCTCGCCGACCGGCAGGTGCGCGAGGTCTATCTTGGCACCGATTTCTCGATGTGAGGACCCGAATAGGCTAGAATCAAAACAGGCATTCAAATTGCTAGCCATGTTCGGTCAACCCCACACGCAGCCCCCGCGATGAAGCAGTCCATCCAGCTTCGACTCGGCCAGCATCTGTCGATGACGCCGCAGTTGCAGCAGGCGATCAAACTACTGCAACTGTCCAACCTGGAGCTCCAGCAGGAGATCCAAGAGGTGCTCGACAGTAATTTCATGCTCGAGGAGGGCGACGAGGCCGACCGCTTCCAGGCCGCCGAGGCCACCGACACCCGCCTGGTCCAGGATCCGACGCCGGAATCAACCGCCTCGGTCCAGGAACAGTCGGTCGAACGCGAGATCCAGTCCGAATCGAGCGAGATGCCCGACGAACTCCCGGTGGACACCCACTGGGACGACGTCTACGAGAACTATCTGCCGAGCGGCAGCCAGGGCAGCGACGACAACGACTTCGACCCCTTCTCCCAGCAGAGCCGCCCCGAGACCCTGCATGATCACCTGATCTGGCAGCTCAATCTGGCCCGCTTCAGCGCGCGCGACGAAGCCATTGCGCTCGCGGTGATCGACGCCATCGACGGCAACGGCTATTTGCGCACCGACTGCGAGGAACTGCTGGCCACGCTGGGTGACCCCAGCATCGCCCCCGAGGAGGTCATCACCGTCATCCACCGGGTCCAGTCCTTCGACCCGGCGGGGGTCGGCGCCCGCGACCTACGCGAATGCCTGCTGCTGCAACTGCGCCAGTTGCCGCCGGCCGCCGTCACGGCGGGCGCCCGCTCGGCGCCCTTCGAGACCCAGGCGCCGACGCTGGCCATCGCGATCTGCGAGCGCGGGTTCGACTGCCTGCCGCGCAACGACGTAGCCGCCCTGGCGCGCCTGCTGGACGCCCCGGAAGCGGCCATCCACGCCGCCTTGGATATGATCCGGCACCTGAACCCCAGGCCCGGCACCTTGATCGCGGAGACCCCATCGGAGTACGTTGTACCCGACATCTTCGTGCGGCGCGTGGAAGGTGTGTGGCAAGTCGAGCTGAATCCCGAAACTACGCCTAAACTGAGGGTGAACGCCGACTATGCGCGGCTCATCCGGCGGAGCGATCAGAGTGCGGACAGCGTTGCGTTGAAGAGTCACCTGCAAGAGGCCCGCTGGTTCATCAAGAGCCTGGTCAGTCGCAACGACACGGTCCTGCGCGTCGCCGCGAAGATCGTGGAGCTGCAGCAGGACTTCCTGGAACGCGGCGAGGAAGCCATGAAGCCTTTGATTCTGCGCGACGTCTCCGAGGCGCTGGACCTGCACGAATCCACCATCTCGCGGGTTACCACGCAAAAATACATGCACACCCCGCGCGGCACCTTCGAGTTCAAGTTTTTTTTCTCGTCCCACGTGAACACCGCCTCCGGGGGCGAGTGTTCATCGACAGCCATCCGCGCCCTGATCCGGAAGATGATCACCAATGAATCGGCCCGCAAACCCTTGAGCGACAACCGGATCGCCGACGAGTTGGCCGATCAGGGCATCAATGTTGCGCGACGCACCGTCGCGAAATACCGCGAGGCGATGGGCATCCCACCCTCGAACGAACGCAAACGCCTGGCTTGACAGGCGGTTTGAA
>Ga0247840_10010573_pt1 | contig 11479 bp, 10 predicted proteins | sample LaCruzMarch2015__FD_192404 | JGI IMG/M metagenome (GOLD analysis project Ga0247840, IMG submission 192404) | Freshwater microbial communities from meromictic Lake La Cruz, Castile-La Mancha, Spain - LaCruzMarch2015_17m | ecosystem: Environmental > Aquatic > Freshwater > Lake | place: Spain...
GTCCCGAAAAGGAGTGATTATGCGCTCGCTTTACTTGGATTGCAGCTTCGGCATTGCCGGAGACATGTTTCTCGCCGCCCTGGCCGCCCTCGGACTCGACCTCGCGCCCCTGCAACAACTTTTTGCCCCGCACGGCGCGTTACGCATCGACTGCACGCAGGAAACCCGCGACGGCATAGTGGGCCGACGCCTCACTGTTGTTGAACCCCAGGCGCGCCACCACCGGCATCTGCCTGAAATCGCCGCGATCATCGAAGCCCTGGACGCCAGCGTCGTGGTTCGCCGCAAGAGCCTCTGCGCCTTCCGCCGCCTGGCCGAGGCCGAAGCCGCTGTGCACGGATGTCCCCTCGAACATGTCCATTTCCACGAGCTCGGCGCAGCAGACACCATCGTGGACGTGGTCGGCTGTTTCTGGGGACTCGAAAAACTCGGGATAGAGCGCGTGGTGTCGAGCCCGCTCCCCTGGTTTCGCGGCCAGACGTCCTGCGCGCACGGGCTCATGCCCCTGCCCGCGCCCGCGACCACGCGCTTGCTCCACGGCAAACCCGTCTACCCAAGCAACTTCGATTTCGAATGCATCACTCCCACAGGCGCATTGCTCTTGGACCAGATTGTGGACGCCTACGCGCAAGGCCCAGAAGGGACCTTGTCCGGCCACGGCCTGGGATACGGCGCCAAAAACTCGGGCGGCGGGTTGCGTGTTTTTTTGATCGAAACATCCCCAGTGGCTGAATTCGAACAGGGCGCATCAGTTGAACGCATTTGCGTCCTGGAAAGCAATGTCGACCATCTGGCCGCAGAAGACCTCGGGCACTTTTTCGAGCGCTTGTTCGACGCAGGCGCCTTGGATGTCTTCTACTCGCCCGGGGTCATGAAAAAAAACAGGCCGGCCGGCGTGCTCCAAGTCATGTGCAAGCCAGCTGACCTCGAAGCCGTCCAACGAGCCTTCTTCAAACATAGCCTGACGCTCGGCCTACGCCGCAGCATCGTCGAACGCGTGGCGCTTCAAAGAAAAGCCGCGACGCTCGAAACCCCTTTCGGCCCAATACGCGCCAAGGAATTCATATGCGACGGACAATGCTACCTGCGACCGGAAAGCGACGCGTTAGCCGCTCTGTCTCTGAAAACCGGCCTCTCGGTGCCAGAACTGCGCCACACGCTCGCCTGTATGCACAAGCCAGACTAACCCGAAGTTTTTTTTGAATTTGACGATAACTTGCTGTTCCAATGTCCTTTTACGTAGAAGCCATGTTTCGCTCCTGGGTACAGTCCAACTTCTTGCCCAGCAAGCCATTATTCTCTGCTGGTGAGTCGTAGGGAAGGTCAGTTAAAAAAATGGCATGGCTCCTTCAAACGGGCTTGTATGGTGTTTTTTGCTATGGCTGATAAGTACCGTACGCCCTCCTTTTCGCAGGACGAGCACGCCATATAGTTCAGAATTTCAAAGTGTTACACAGAGAACAAGGGGGTGAGAGACAAAAACTTCGGTTTAAAGGGGTTGGGCCATCCCATCACTCAAAATCAGATAGGTTGAAATTGCGGCGCCATATTTCTCAGTCTTCTTCACAAATCGCAATATAACGCGGCCAAGGCCCCGCAACTTTTTGGTTTAGGCTGCGCCAACATCGGGGTTGTGGCCTTCCGGCCGCTCGCCCCAGACTCCCCGCTTCGCCGCTGGCTCGTCCCCCTCGACGCCTCGCTTCGACAGATCCCCACAGGAAACTGAACGGTGGAAAGCCAAACAATCAAGGGGCTGGGCTTCTTGGTGGCTTCTGGGACGCGATACCCAAGTCCGCCTTCTTCTCCCTTCTTGCGGGCTTGGCTCTGCTGGCTGGCTGGCTGCCTGACCATGGCAGTGTCACGGCCTCTGCGCAGAGCCCTGACCGATTGACTGTACCTCAACTCTATGCGGATCTTTGGTTGTCTATAGGGAACTACGCGCGGGCGGAGGAGAACGCGGCCTATTGCGCTGCGTAGCCCGGTTCCAGCCGAGCCAGATCGGAGGCATGGCGCCCGTTGCATAGAGGGTAGGCGAACTCGAAGCCCTGGCCGCCATTCGGCAGGCGCTCCATAGCGCGAAAGACGGCGCTGTTGGGCCAGAGCTCCAAATCTGGAAAGCGGCGCTTGAGGGTGGGGGAGGCCGGGTCAGCGCTGATGTCGATGGTCGTATCCGTCAGTTCGCTGGAAACCAGAGACGGAGCGCCGCCCACCAAGATGGCTGCCTGGCTGGTGTTGGCGCGCATAGGGAACTCCTCGGTGGCCAAGTCCACACGGCCCATGGGGCGAAACGCGCTCATGTAGCCTTCGCCATCGAGCAGGCGGTTGATGGCCAGGGCCTGGCGCGAGGCGCCGGTTTGCTTCATGACCTGGGCCAGGCAGGTGGTGCTGGTCGGGGTTTTTTTCTGGCAGGCGGTGAGGGCGTCCTGATGCATGGTCCAGACGGCTTGCGGCCCGAAAGGCTTGGCCCCGGCCTCCTCCCCTTGTCGGGCGGCTAGAGCCACTGCGTTCAGGCCGAGCAGAGCAAGGCAAACCAGCAGCCAGCAGCAGTTCCGTTTCATGATGTTCCCCTTTATATACGCAAATATCCTTCGAGGCATGGAGGTGTCAATGGCCACTCCAATGGCGCTTGTCTGTTTCAAGACGTCCTGTACTTTTGTGCAGGCTTATCGCGATTATGAAAAGGCAGATGAAATGTCCGTGAATTTTTACCTCTTCTCCTTGCCTTTCCCCCCCCAGAAGAGCTATCAAGTTTCGGGGGAATAATTTCGAGCGCCAGGAGGCTCCATGCGTTGGAACGACATCGGTCTGAAAAATAAATTCGTCATCGGCTTCGGACTTGTCCTGACGCTTCTTGCACTGGTGGCGGTCTGGGCCGTCGTCGGGATCGGCGCCATCGTCAAGCACGCCGAAGAAGTCATTGAGGGCAACAAGCTGCGCGGCGAATTCACGCAGAAGGTCCTGGACCACATGCGTTGGTCCGAAAAAGTCAATGAGTTCCTGACCAATCCCAACGCCAAGGAACTGGCTGTGCAGACCGATCCCACGCTCTGCGATTTCGGCAAATGGTATTACAGCGACGCGCGGAAAAAGGCCGAGGGCCTGGTGCCGGCGATCAAGCTTACGCTCGCCGAGATAGAGGACCCGCACGCCAGGCTGCACAAGTCCGCGATTGAAATTGCCAAAAAGTACGTGCGCGTCAACCACGAACTGGGCAATTTCCTGCGCGAAAAAAAGGTCGACCACCTGCTCTGGATGCAGAAGGCCCAGCATCCGCTCCTGGACCCCGCGGTCCGAAACCTTGACCTGGAGATGGACTGGACCAAGTGCGGCCTGGGCAAATGGCTCTATTCCGAGCTCGTGGAAAAGGAAAAGAAGAAAGACCCGGCTTTTGCCGAGGCCATTCAGGGCGTGTTCGAGCCGCATATCGCCCTGCACAAGTCAGCCAAGCCCCTGGCCGACCTGGTCAAGGAAGGGAAAATCCAGGAGGCCCAGGAATACTTCCTCAAACTCACGCAGCCCGCGGCCAAAGAGACCCTCGCGCAATTAGACAAGACCATAGCCTGGCACAGCGCCCAGCTCGACAACGCGCAGGAAGCCATGCGCATCTATCACGAACAGACCCTGCCGAGCCTGGCCGAGGTGCAAAAGTTTCTGAACAGGACGCGCGAGACCGTGGCCGCGAATATCATGTCCGACGAGCAGATGCTAGGCGCTGCGTCCAAGACACGCACCGTGGTTCTGGCCCTCGGCGCCGCTGCCCTGCCGCTGGGCATCCTCTTTGCCTGGGTCATCGCCAGCGGCATTTTGCGCGGCATCCGTTCTGCCAATCTGGTCGCCCAGTCTCTGGCGCGCGGCGACATCGAGAGCACCATCCCCACGGCTGGCAAAGACGAAATCGGACAGCTTCTTGACGCCATGCGCGTTCTTGTCCAGGCCGAAAAGGGCGTGGCCGAGATTGCGGCCCGGCTCGCGGTCGGCGACCTCGACGTCGCGGTCGAAGAACGCTCGGAAAAGGACACGCTCCTGCGCTCGCTCAAACAGCTCGTTCAAGCGGAAAAACACGTGGCGTTGCTCTCGTCCAAGCTTGCAGACGGCGACCTGAACGTGGAAGTGACCTCACGCTCGGACAGGGATATGCTCATGCCCGCCATCGGCCGGCTCGTGGAGGCCGAACGCCAGATCGCCGAACTCGCGACCAAACTTGCGGACGGCGACCTGAACGTCACGGTCAAGGAACGCTCGAAGGTGGACATGCTTATGCCCGCGCTCAAACGGCTTGTGGACGCTGAGCGTCTCGTGGCGGCGACCGCAGCCAAACTCGCGGACGGCGACCTGCGCGTGGAGATCGAACAGCGTTCTGATTCCGACATGCTCATGCCAGCGCTCAAAAGACTCGTGGAAGCTGAACGCTCGATCGCCGAGACAGCGGCCCAGCTCGCAGACGGCAATCTCAATATCGAAGTCCGCGACCGCTCTAAGGCAGACATGCTCATGCCCGCACTGCGAAAACTGATCGCCGCGGAAAAGCAAGTTTGCATCGTTGCGGAAAAATTAGCCGACGGCGACCTACGCGTGGAGGTCAAGGAACGCTCGGACGACGACGCGCTCATGCGCGCGCTCGGCGCCATGGTGCGACGCCTGACCGAGGTCATCGGCGAGGTCAAAGCCGGCACGGAAAACGTGGCCGCAGGCAGTTCCGAACTCTCGGCCACGGCCGACACACTGTCTCAGGGATCGACCGAGCAGGCCGCTGCGGTCGAAGAATGCTCGGCCTCCATGGAAGAAATGGCCGGCTCCATCAGCCAGAACGCGGATAACGCCAAGACCACAGAATCCATCGCGATCAAAGCCGCGGCCGACGCCAAGGAGTCTGGGCAAGCCGTCACCAGGACCGTCCAAGCCATGAAGGAGATTGCAAGCAAAATCTCAATCATCGAGGAAATTGCGCGCCAGACAGACCTCTTGGCCCTGAATGCGGCTATCGAGGCCGCACGCGCCGGCGAACAAGGAAAAGGCTTCGCCGTCGTTGCCTCGGAGGTACGCAAACTCGCAGAACGCAGCCAAAAAGCCGCGGGCGCCATCAACCAGCTCTCCGCCTCGAGCCTTGACGTCGCTGAACGCGCCGGTATCCTCCTCGACAAGCTCGTGCCAGACATCCATCGCACGGCGGAACTTGTCCAAGAGATCGCGGCCGCCTGCGTCGAGCAGAACATCGGCGCCCAGCAGGTAAATAAAGGATTGCAGCAGCTCGATCAGGTCATTCAACACAACGCGGCCTCGGCCGAGGAACTCGCCTCCACCTCCGAGGAACTTACCTCGCAGTCAGAGCAGCTTCAAGCCGCTTTCGCCTACTTCAAGACCGAGGAAACTGACAAACTCGCTGCTCGCAACGATCGCCACGGCCAACGCAAACTCGCCGGACGCCGGTCCAAGGCCCTCCCCCACGCGGCCGTGGGGCTCGACCACGTAGACAGCGACTTCGAGCGTTTTTAGGTGAAGGTCATATGATCGACCCTAGCGCCCAAGCATTCAAGGACGAGGCTTACGAGCTGCTTGACAGCATCGAGAACGACCTGCTCGAACTCGAAGCCGCGCCCAAGGACCAGGAGTTGCTCAACAAGCTCTTCCGGACCATGCATACCCTCAAAGGCTCGGCCGCCATGTTTGGCTTCGAGTCCATCGCCGACCTCATGCACGACGCAGAATCGGTCTTTGACGCGGTCAGAAACCATACGCTCGCGGTCTCGACTCCGCTGCTCACCCTTACGCTTCAGGTCAAGGACCAGCTGCTTAAGTTGCTCGCCGCTTCAAAGCTCGAACCTCCTGAACTCCTGGACGCCAACCGCGGCCTCAAGGCCGCACTGCGGGAACTGCTTCCCACCACGCAAATCCCAGCGCCCCTCGATCCCCAGCCCGAACCGACCTGCTCCGAAACGAAAACGTCCTTGGTCTTCGAAACCTTCTGGATCCACTACGCGCCCTCGCCCGCGAGCATGCTCGCAGGCACAAATCCGCTTGGGCTTGTCGAAGAACTGTCCGGCCTCGGCAAAATGGCCTGGGTTTTCCATACCGAATCCATCCCGCCGCTGGAAACCTGGTGCTTAGAATCCCCCGGCGGTGAATGGGACATACTTTTGAATACAGACAAGGGCGGAGACGAGGTCGGTTCGGTCTTCATCTTTGTCGAAGACGATCCCGGCCTTTCGATAACCAACCTCGGCGCCACGGCTCTGCGCACAGCGGATTTGAAGGAAATGGTGGCTTATACCGCCGAACCAGAAAACATCATGGATAAATTCCATGCCTACTTGGCCGAGGTCTTGACCCAACGCACAAAAAACTCAGCCAAAGCCGCGGCCAAGACCCAGGACCTGCATGCCGAGGCCGCGTCGTCGCAAGCAGGCGCAAGGGCCTCGCTGCGCGTGGACGCGTCCAGGCTCGACAAACTTCTGGACATGGTAGGCGAGCTGGTCATCATCCAGTCGCGGCTCGCCCAGATCGTCCGCAGCAAAGAGGAACAAGAGATCGAGGAGCCAGATCTCTTCTGTGTCTCCGAGGACATGGAACGACTCATGGACGAAGTCCGTTCCAACGCGCTCTCCCTGCGCATGACCCCCATCGGTTCGACCTTCGGGGCGTTGCGACGGCTCATCCGCGACCTCTGCGCCGGACTGGGCAAGGAAGTTGATTTCCAGGTGTCGGGCGGTGAGACCGAAGTGGACAAGAACATGATCGACGCGATCAAGGATCCGCTCATCCATATTTTACGCAACAGTGTGGACCACGGCATCGAGCCCGTGGCCGTGCGACTGGAGCAAGGCAAACCAGCCCAGGGCACGATCGCGCTCAACGCCCGCCACGCGGGCGGCGACGTGGTCATCACCCTCGCCGACGACGGAGCTGGCGTTGACCCGGAAAAAGTGCGCAAAAAAGCCCGCGAGCGCGGGCTCATTGGAATGGAAAAAGACCTCTCCGACAAGGAATGCCTGGCGTTGCTTTTCGAACCGGGCTTTTCCACCGCGGACAAGGTCTCCAGCGTCTCGGGACGCGGCGTGGGCATGGACGTGGTCAAACGCAGCATTGACGCCCTACGCGGCGCCATCGACCTTGACAGCCAAAAAGGCAAGGGCACGACCTTGCGGCTGCGCCTGCCGCTGACCTTGGCCATCATCGACGGACTCAACGTCGTCGTGGGCCAGGAATCTTTTATCATCCCGCTGACCGCGGTCGAGGCTTGCCAGGAACGCTCTCTGGACGGCGACGCCATGACCGCGGAAACCATCGATCGCATGGGCGCGCTCATTCCTTGTCTGAGCCTGCGCCGTCTACTCGGCGTGCCTGGCAAGCAGCCCAAGTATGAACGCGTGGTCATCGCCACTGTGGACGGCACAACCGTCGGCCTGGCCGTGGACCGCGTGGCCGGCCGCCAGCAGGCGGTCATCAAACGCCTGGGCCAAACCTACCAAGAGCTCGATTGGATCTCGGGCGCCTCCATCAATGGCGACGGCTCCATCTCGCTTATTCTTGACGTCAACCAGATCGTGCGCCACGCCGCGCAGCGCGGTTAGAGCTTAATTTAATTAAATCATACAGTATTTTTATGTATCTGTTTTTTCGCCCAGCTCAATATTTGGCTTCACGGTCTCGTGTGAGGCCAATAGCCATAATTTGGCGCGGGACATTGCCACCCCTCACGCTTACAATACAGCTTGCGTAAACGCCTCTAACCTATTTTTCCCTGGAGGTTGCCTTGAGCTTGGGGCGCATTCCACTTGATTTTTCTCCAAAGACCCGCCATGAAGCGTATGATAAACAAATAATGACAAAGAGGTAAAGCATGGACATTCTCGAAGCCATTCTCACGCGCCGCAGCATCCGCAAGTACGAAAACAAGCCCGTGGAAGAGGCGTTGGTCAAGGAGCTTTTGGCCGCTGCCATGGCCGCGCCGAGCGCGGGCAACCAGCAACCCTGGCATTTCGTGGTCGTGACTGAGCGCGAAAAACTGGACGCGCTTTCGCACGTACATCCCTACGTGACCATGCTGCGCCAGGCGCCACTGGCTATCCTGGTCTGCGCCGATCCAAAGGTGGAAAAGTTTCCGGGCTACTGGGTGCTGGACTGCGCGGCCGCGACGCAGAATCTGCTGCTCGCGGCGCACGGCCTGGGCCTGGGCGCTGTCTGGACCGGCCTTTATCCCGACGCGGCGCGCATGACCTCGGTCACCGAGCTCATGAAACTGCCTGCGCACATTCAGCCCCACTCGCTCGTGCCTCTAGGCTGGCCCGCACAGAAGCCCGGGCGGCAGGACCGGTACAACGACGAACGCGTGCATCACAACGGGTGGTGAGGGCGTAAAAAGAGCCGGGGCCAAGGTGGGCGGCCTTGACCCCGGGTAATTGTTGACGAGGAAAGGGAGGGCTGAAATTTTTTTATTGCGCGCAGTCGGCGTAGCTCCTGTTGCGCGTCTGTTCGAGATAGGCCATGGCGTCGTGTTCAATGCGTCGCATGCGGCGGCCGTAGAGACTGTGCGTTGCGTTGTCCAGCGGCGTCAGGCTCGCGGCCGGCGCTCGGAATACTCCGCCCAGGATGGGGATGACCACGGCGTAACGATCTGCGTCCAGCGCTTCGAGAACGTTGCCTACCAGGCCGCAGCCTCTGATTCTGACCCTGCTTCCGGGTGTGATTGCGTTCATGGCCTGGTCCTCTTTGCTGCTAAAGTCGTTGGGCCGGTTGACGTGGCCGGCATGTTTAGCCTGTTGAGCATGTCTATGCATAGAACATTCCAAGTCGTACGCCCCATTCCTTTCAAAGTTGTAATGGTCGCGAAAGATACAAGAAAGCAACGCTCGTGTAGGGTCGCGGTCATGTGAATGATTCAAAAATGCGAACGGAGGCCACGATGGAAGAGACTGCACGCCGCATCGAAGAAAAAGGCATGGTGGTCAACCGCCTGCGCAACGAGATAGCAACGGTCATCGTGGGGCAACAGGCCCTGGTGGACCGACTTTTGATCGGGCTTTTCAGCAAGGGACACATTCTCATCGAGGGCGTGCCAGGCCTTGCCAAAACCTTGACGGTCAAGGTCCTGGCCGCGACCATCCAAGCCGGGTTCAAGCGTATCCAGTTCACGCCCGATCTCCTGCCAGCCGACTTGGTTGGAACAGAAATCTACCACCAGGCCACTGGCGAATTCCGCGTCAAGCAGGGGCCGCTGTTCACGAACATCATCCTGGCCGACGAGATCAACCGCGCGCCGTCCAAGGTGCAGTCTGCGCTGCTTGAAGCCATGCAGGAGCGTCAGATATCCATCGGCGGCAAGACCTTTGCGCTGCCCAACCCCTTTCTGGTCCTAGCCACGCAAAACCCCATCGACCAGGAAGGCACCTACCCCTTGCCTGAGGCCCAGGTTGACCGCTTCATGCTCAAGCTGCGCATCGACTACCCCACCAAGGATGAGGAAAAGGAGATAGCCAAGCGCTTCGGCGTGGAGCGCAGCCACGAGGTCGCGCCGCTGGTCTCCCCGGCCGAGATCGACGAGATCTCAGCCCTGATCGGCCAGGTCATGCTCGACGAGAAACTTCTGGACTACATTCTGGACATTGTCTTTGCCACGCGCGAGCCGGCCAAGTACAATCTGGCCGGGCTCGTACCTTACATCCAGTTCGGCGCCTCGCCGCGCGCCACTATCTGCCTGTCTGCCGCGGCGCGCGCCTATGCCTTTTTACGCGGCCGCGCCTACGTCACTCCGCAGGACATCAAGACCGTGGGGCCCGACGTGCTCAGACATCGCATTATCCGCACCTACGAGGCCGAGGCCGAGGACATGAGCACCGACGATATCGTGGCCCGGATTTTCGATTCCATCGAGGTGCCCTAGGCCATGCTGCCAGCGGAATTGATCAAAAAGATCAGGCAGATCCACATCAAGAGCGGTCGGCTTGCGAACACCATGCTCGCGGGCCAGTACCGCTCGGTGTTCCGCGGCTCGGGCATCGAGTTCGAAGAGGTGCGCGAATACGCTCCGGGCGACGACTGCAAGGCCATCGACTGGAAGGTCACGGCGCGCATGGGCCGCCCCTTTGTCAAACTCTATACCGAAGAGCGCGAATTGGTTATCATGCTGCTCGTGGACATGAGCGGCTCGTTCGAGTTCGGCGCTGCAACGCGATCCAAGCGCGACGCGGCTGTTGAAATCGCCGCGGTCCTGGCCTTCAACGCCATCAAGAACAACGACAAGGTCGGCGCCCTGCTGTTCACTGACGCGGTCGAGCGCTACATTCCGCCCAAGAAGGGCTCGGCCCACGTCTGGCGCGTGATTAAAGAAATACTGGACTTTTCGCCCGCGGCCCGCGGCACCGACGTGGCTAGCCCGGCCGCGTATCTGTCCAAAGTCTTTCGCAAACGCGCCGTGGTCTTTGTGATTTCTGATTTCCGCACCCAGGGCTACGAATCCGCGCTCAAACGCTTGGCCCAACGCCACGACTGCATCGCCGTGCTGGTCAGCGACCCTGCCGAACAAACACTGCCCGAGGCCGGCATTCTCGAAGTCGAAGATCTGGAAACCGGCAGGCGCGGCTATCTCGATTGCAGCGACAGAGCCTCGCGCCTAGCCTGGACCGAGCGCCAAACACAACGCTACGCAGTCACGCTCGGCGCGCTCAAACGTGCAGACATCGATACCGTCGAACTGGCCACGGACGACGCCTGCGTCGATGTCCTTCGAACCTTTTTCCACACCCGGCGCACGAGGCAACGGTGAGCAGTCTAAGAGAGAAAGAGACGTCCTGGGGAAGACTGTATACTGTCGCAGCAGTTGCCGCGCCGCAGACAGTGACAGGCGCAGCAGACATGGCCGACATCCGCGATATCAAGCCCCCCCTGCTGCCGGCCTTTGACCCTACCACGCTCTACTGGGCGCTCGGCCTGATTCTGCTTGCGCTCGCGCTGGCCGGGGCCTGGTATCTCTGGCGCCGACGACAGCGACGCAAACAGGCCACGGCCGCGCCACTCAAGCCGCACGAGGCCGCGACGCGCGACCTCGAAGCCCTCAACGGCGATCTCGATTGCCCGGGGCGTGAATTCTATTTTCGGCTCTCGACCATCTTTCGCGGCTACGTGGAAAACGCCTTCGACATCAAAGCCTTGGAAATGACCACAGAAGAACTGCTGCCTAAACTTGCCAGCCTGCCCGTCCCCGCCGAACTGCACGCCGAGGCCAAAGGCTTTCTGCGCAACGCAGACCCTGTCAAATACGCGGGCCGTGAGGTGGATCGCAAGGCCATGTCCAAGGATTTCAGCCTGGTGCGCACCTTTGTCGAGGCTACCAAACCCCAGGAATCTCCCGTAACCTTTCCCGGGAAACCCAATGTTTAGATTCGCCACGCCTGCCTATCTCGGCCTGCTCGCCCCACTCGCCCTCGCGGCCTGGCGCCGCGCCAGACAAGGCGTGCAGCCTGCCCTGCGGTTCTCAGAACTCGGC
>Ga0247840_10010575_pt1 | contig 11476 bp, 12 predicted proteins | sample LaCruzMarch2015__FD_192404 | JGI IMG/M metagenome (GOLD analysis project Ga0247840, IMG submission 192404) | Freshwater microbial communities from meromictic Lake La Cruz, Castile-La Mancha, Spain - LaCruzMarch2015_17m | ecosystem: Environmental > Aquatic > Freshwater > Lake | place: Spain...
CAGGCCGTGCTCTTGACGATCCTTGATACCGCACCGATTCGGGTGTTCTGGAAGGACTGCAACCTGCGCTACCTCGGGTGCAATCAGGCCTTTGCCACGGACGCCGGGATGGCGTGCCCGCAGGATGTGATCGGCAAAGACGACTATCAGTTGGGATGGGCGGCACAGGCCGGGCAGTATCGGGCCGATGATCGGTCCGTCATGGCGTCTGGTATCCCTAAGTTATCCTATGATGAACAGCAGACGAGTCCGAGCGGACAGACGTTGTGGCTGCGTACGTCAAAGGTCGCGCTCAGGGATCGGAACCACGCCGTGTCCGGATTGTTGGGGATCTATGATGACATCACCGAACGCAAGCAGGCCGAAGAGCGGATCCTGTTGGCTGCCAGCGTCTTTACCCATGCCTGGGAAGGCATCATGATCACCGCCGCTGAGGGCACCATCATCGATGTCAATGAGGCCTTCAGTCGGATCACCAGCTATAGCCGCGAGCAAGTCGTCGGCCGCAACCCGCGCCTGCTCAGTTCCGGCCGTCAGGACCGGACTTTCTACGCCGCCCTATGGGCCAGTCTCACCGCCGACGGCCAATGGTCCGGCGAGATCTGGAACCGCCGCAACAACGGCGAGGTGTACGCCGTGATGCAAACCATCAGCGCCGTACGCGATGCCCAGGGCCGCACCCGGCTGTACGTGGCGCTGTTCTCCGACATCACCCTGATCAAGGAGCAAGAGCGCGCGTTGCAGCACATTGCCCACTACGATGTGCTGACCGGTCTTCCCAATCGCGTCCTGTTGGCCGACCGCCTGCGCCAGGGCATGGTCCAGGCGCAGCGGTATGGGCGCCTGCTGAGCGTCGCCTTTCTCGATCTGGACGGCTTCAAGGCCATCAACGACCGGCATGGGCATGCCGCGGGCGACGAGTTGCTGATCGCCGCGGCGGCCGCCATGCAGCAGGTCCTGCGTGAGGGCGACACCCTTGCCCGCATCGGCGGCGACGAGTTCGTTGCCGTACTGCTCGACCTGGCCGACTTCCAGGCCAGCGTGCCGCTGCTCGCCCGCCTGCTGGCCGCCGCCGCCCAGTCGGTACCGGTCGGTGGGCAGGTGCTGCAAGTCTCCGCCAGTGTCGGCGTCACCTTCTATCCGCAGGCCGACGACATCGATCCGGAGCAACTGCTGCGCCAAGCCGACCAGGCCATGTATCAGGCCAAGCTGGCAGGCAAGAACCGTTACAGCGTCTTTGATGCCGAGTTGGATCGCACCGTGCGCGGCTACCACGAAAGCCTGGGGCGCATCCGTAGGGCCTTGGATGCACGCGAATTCGTGCTGCATTACCAGCCCAAGGTGAACATGCGCACGGGCACCCTGATCGGTGCCGAGGCCCTGATCCGCTGGCACCACCCGGACCGCGGCCTGCTGTCGCCCGCGGCCTTCCTGCCGGTGATTGAGGATCATCCGCTGGCCGTGGAGGTCGGCGAATGGGTGATCGAGACCGCGCTGAGCCAGATGGAGCACTGGCAGACCGCCGGGGTCAAGATCCCGGTGAGCGTCAATGTCAGCGCCCGCCAGTTGCAGCAGGCGGACTTCCTCCCGCGCCTGCGGGCATCGCTGGCGGCGCATCCGCAGGTCGGGCCGGGGGACCTCGCATTGGAAGTACTGGAAACCAGCGCCCTGGCAGACCTGGCCCGGGTATCGCAGGTGATCGATGCCTGCCGGGGCATCGGGGTGCTGTGTGCCCTGGACGACTTCGGCACTGGCTATGCGTCGCTGACCTACCTGAAACGCCTGCCGGTGGTCCAGATCAAGATCGACCAGAGCTTCGTGCGCGACATGCTGGACGACCCGGATGACCTGGCCATCCTGGATGGCGTGATCGGCTTGTGTGTCGCCTTTCGTCGCCAGGTCATCGCCGAAGGGGTGGAGACCCTGGCCCAGGGTGAGCTGCTGCTGCAACTGGGCTGCGAACTGGCCCAGGGCTACGGCATTGCCCGCCCGATGCCGGCGGCGGAGATCCCGACCTGGGTGGCTTCCTGGCGGCCCGATCCGGTCTGGCTCGGGCTGGCACCGGTGAGCCGCGACGCCGTGCCGCTGCTCTTTGCCGGCGCCGCGCATCGCGCCTGCATTGCCGCGGTGGAAGGCTACCTCAGGGACGAGCGGGAGGCCCCGCCGCCGCTGGATGAGCACCAGTGCGGCTTCGGTGTCTGGCTGGATGCCGCCGGCCGCGGCCGCCCTGGTGCATGGTCAGGCTTCCAGGTCATTGATGCCTCGCACCAGCGGGCGCATGCGCTGGCGGTCGCATTGTGCCAACTGCGGGCGCAAGGCCGGGAACCGGAGGCACTGACACGGTTGGGAGAACTCCGTGACCTGCGCGACGTCGTCCTTGAGCGGTTGAAAACCCTGGTACAGGTAAACCCGGGCGTGGCAACCGGGTGAGGAAGACCTCGTTGGCCTCTCCTCGTGCCTACCCGGCAACGACATCTCCACCCAGGGCAGCGCCGCCAACGCGATCATGGAGAACGCGGTCGACTTGAAGGAGTACAACCTGGGCGATGTAGTCGCGGGCGACCCCAAGCACGCCACCCACGCCACGCGCTTCACCGGCAACAATGTCTGGGTCGAGCGCGGCCTGTCCACCGCGGGTTATCGCGATCTCGTGCTGTCGGTCTACTTGGGCGCCAAGTCGTTCGAGAATTGAGAGTACCTGGTTCTTTATTGGACCGACGGCCAGACCTGGTACGAGCCAGTGACGATCGACAACCACCACCCGGCCAGCGACGGGCAATTGCACCTGATCGAGGTCACCCTGCCGGCCGCCGCCGCCAATAACCCGGCGTTCGGCATCGCCTTCGGCATGTGGGATACCGACACCAGCGACTTCGCCTACATCGACGACGTGCTGCTGACCGGCGTGCCCATCAGCCCCTAGGCCGCGGTGCGCATCCTCCATTCTCGAGCAAGCCCGCGTAGGGCGGAACGCGATAGCGGTTCCGCCATGTTGATGGCAAGCGGAGGCGGATCGCCCCGCGGGCATCCGCCCTACCGCGCTAACCGCGGTGCGCACCCGTATTAGACAGGTACCTCTCGAGCATTTGCCTCAACAAAAAACAGAACGACCGCAGGCGTCCCTCTGCGTTTGGCTTTTCAATTTCCTGCAACAACCGTCGTGCATCTGTCTCAGTGATTGGATTCGCTGAAGAAAATCCGAAGAAACTATCGATCGCCTGCCGTCGCAGCTTACATAGAGCCGGCCGGTCAAGTCCAAGCCGATCAATCGTTTCCGTGGCTGCTTGGTGGCCGTCGGGAAACGCACGCACATGACCGCTCCAGGCGAAAGAAAAGCGCTGCCCGCATTCCACCGATAGTGGTGAGACGAACAGGGCCGCATCCCACCAGGAACCCTTCACCGGCGCCCCGTATCCATATGAAGTGTCTCCTCCATCCTTCGGAAAGCAAGCGACAAGGTTGCGGTAGTCCACATCCTCGCCTCGCCGGCAACGGCTTTGCGGTTTCAGGTGCTCGACATGCGACGTTGCGTCGTGAATCTCCAGCCCCGTATAGGCGCACAAGAACCCTTGCTCTTCGAGCAAGCGATCTTTCAGACATTGCTTGACAGGGCCGGGCATGGCGGCGTAGCTATTACCTGGGCCGGCCGTGTTGTCCCGCACCCAGTGCCGGTATACCGCGGGGGCGTGGGTCTTAGCGATCTTTCTCATCGCCCGCCAGCATCTCCAGTCGGTCCAGCATCGACTTGGCCCCTTGCAGCTCGGGGAAAAGGCCCACTTGATCCTCGATGTCCCTGATGCGCGCTCGCGCCTTTGTGTAATCCCCCTCGTCGATCACATCGAACACTGCCGATAAGCGATCCCCAGTCGCGGATTCGCGTTCCGGCGTATCCATGATCTGCTCAAGTATCCAGTTGCTGTCCATGCCCAGCGATTGGCTGACGGGCACTTGGACAATCTGTCCCGCTCGATCACGCTGTAAGAGATGCAGCCAGCGCGGCGGCAAATGCCCGACGATTTGCGGAGAATGGGTGCTGGCAAAGAACTGCACCTCCGGAAACAACCCTTGGAGGTCCTGCACCACACGTCGCTGCCAGCGTGGATGCAGATGCAGCTCCAACTCATCAATGAGGACGATGCCGGGGGTCTTGGCGAGGACCTCCGCACCGAGGTGCGGATTGAGCTGGGCGGCGCGGTAGGCCATGTCGCCGATCATTGCAACCATGTTGCGTTGGCCGTGACTAAGCGCACTGAAGGGAAGACGCTGTTGTCCCTCGATATCCAGCAGTAACCCAAGGCGCAGGTGGTAGTTCACGCTGATACAACCAGCGACGGACTGCCGGATCGCATCTTTTACGACTTGGAACTGGATCGACTCGCGCCGGTCTTGGACCGCAAGCTGTTGCTCGAACTTGAGCCAGCGCAGCAGTTGACGCGGGCTGCAACGCGGGTCCAGGCTATCGCGATAGCCGGCGAGACTTGAAGCAAAGTCATCCGCGAGATCGTCCGGTTCGTCGTCTTCATTGACCGGTTGCGGCGGGTCGGGGAGAGCCGTTGCCAACTGCCCATTCGACCCTGCTGGTTTGCGATCCTTCATCATTGATGTCCGAATCGCAATCTCAGCCCTCGTCATCTTTGGGCGCACCGGACTTCGGGGCTCCTGCCACGACCGACCGGTACCGTAGTAGACAATCAACGGCAGCGTCTCCCGGCGGCCTTCGCGCACCGCTGCGACGACCCGCTCGGCAACTCGCTTCAGGGATTTGGCACCCGCGGTGTCGGTTCGGCTCCAGGCCAGGATGCGCTGCCAATGGATCGACTTGCCCATCGCCTCGCCCTTCACGGTGACGATGACCGGCAGTTGCCGTTCGATGCGCTGGGTATCGCCGAAGTCGATGACCTTCACCCGAATATCTTCGCCCCTGATCGTCCGACTGACGGCCTCGGGCACCCCGAGAAACCAGGCACCGGCCGCCACTGCCAATGCATCGAGAGCCGAGGTCTTACCCGTGGCGTTCCGGCCGATCAACAGATGGAAGGAGCCGTTACTCCCCGGCGCGTCGGCGGATCGCGGAAAGTCGAAGTGCCGGTCTTCAAAGCCCTTGAAGTTGCGTACGTGCAGATGATTAATGCGCATGAACTAATCGAAGCTACTCAGGAACAGACCACACTTTCGGAGGTTCATTAAACACTTCGTCGAAGAACGCATCCCTATCCAACGTCGCCTGCCAGGCCCGCTGCCGCTCAACCGATTCTACGTGCCCGCGGATCGTCAGGGCCAAGAAGCGAAGCGTCTCCAAGGCAAAGGGGAAACGCTGCTCGGCCGCGATGCGGGTCAAGAACACGCGCACGGCATCGGACATGGTCAGGCCCAAGCCGCCAGCGTCGCAGGTGCCTGGGCCTTGACATCCTCGTCCACGCGCGTGTGGATCATGTTGGTGTTCGCCATCGGGGTCGCCGAAATACAGTGTATCTCACGCGTCGGGCAGCGTGGGCGAGATTACAGCAGTTCCTCGGCGTGCTGCAGCCCGCGCGTGGCGCGCGTCCACCATCGCGAGAAGCTCCCGCAGCGCCGCTCCACGGGCGGGAACAAGGTCGGCGCGGCGTCCAGTTGCGCCACGGTCTGGAGCCGACGCGTGAGGTGCGGGTCGCCGACACTGCGCACGCGCGCCGCGTCGGCTAGCGCGCCGGCCAGGCCGGCGGCGTCGATGGTCCAGCGCTCAGGCGTCACCGCGGTCATCGCGGCGTCCACCCAGCGCCACCGCGCCGCGGGCCAGGGCCAGGCCTGGTGGTATTCGCGCAGGAACAGGCCGATGACCACGGCGCCGTCGGAGAGATCCGCCGGCGGTGCCCGCAGCGCCCAGGGGTGCACCAGCCAGACCTCGCGGCCGCGCAGCCGGTCGGCGGTGGCGGCGTCTGGCGCGTGCAGGCCGAGATCGGTGGGCGGCGCGGCCAGCAGCGGCGGCTCGGGTGTGGCAGCGACCGTGCCGGCCGTGTCGGCGCTCGCCGTTGCCGCACGCGGATCGCGCGCCATACGCTCCAGCGCCTCGTAGGACTGGTCGACCACGGTGCCGGGGCTGTGCCAGTGGGCAGGGGCATAGCGCGCCACGTTGTCGGCGTTGAACAGATAGGGCTTGTGGCTGCCGGTACCGGCCACCCACTGCCAGCTCAGATGGTTGCTGGCGAGATCGCCATCGAGCAGGTGCGCCGCCAGCCAGTCGGCGCCGACGCGCCAGTGGACGTGGCGCAGGTGCACCACGTAGCTCGCCAGCCACATCCGGGCGTGGTTGTGCAGCGTGCCGGTGGCGTACAGCAATTCCAAATTTGACCCTACCCGGTGTTTGGCTGGCCCCGGGCCTGGCGCGGAGCGGGTCGGAGAGCGTCGAGCATGAAGTCAAACAGGTGGTCCCAGGAGTCGAAGGGGAGATACTGAAGGAGCGCCCGCAAATGTTCGAAGAAGGTCTGTCGCGAGGGCAACTGGGCGCGCACCGCCCGATAGCGTTGGTCCAAGCGGTCGAGGACGGTGTGTACCAGGTAGGCGAGGAGGATCAGGGTCGCCAGTACGGCGGACAGGTGCTGTTTGCCATGGCCATAATTGTGTTCGAAGTGGTAGCCCTTGGTCTTGAGGGTATTGTTGTTTTCGTTCTCGATTTTCCAGCGGCTGCGGCCGGCAGCGACCAGCGCGACCACATTCTCGGCGGTGACCGTGTGTGACGTTGCCCACGCGTTGCGGTAGATCACCCGCCCCATGGCGTCGGTGGTGGTCAGTTCGCACCAGTCGACGTAGAGGGCATCGTCGCTGTCGCGCAAGGCAGATGGTGGAAGTAACGATAGGTCTCGGTGAGACGTTGGGTGCCCGTCCAGCGGGTAGTCACCAGAGTCGGGACCGTGGCGTTACGCTCGAAATCGGCCAGCCACTCGTAGAGGGCGGGATGGGACTGGGGCAGACAGACAAACAGAAAGTGACAGCCCTGTGCCCGCACCTGTTGGCAGAATGGCTGGTGGCAGTACAGGTCATCCCCCAAGCAGGTGACGCCCCACGGGGCGATCCGCGGCGCCCACTGCGCCAACCAACGGGCGCTGGCGGCCAACTCGCAGTCCTGCTTGAGGTGGCCATCCTGCGGCGCGACGAACGCGGGGGGCAACGGGAACACGGCGTCCTGGCCCGGGGCGACCAACACCGGGGTAACGGCCGCGTGGTGGTACTGGGTCTTGCCATTGGCCAGGGTCCGCGTGGAACAACTGGGACAGGAAATCGCGTGAGAGGCGAAGTACTGCGTACCATCCAACGCGAGCAAGAAGCCACCCACGAGCGCCCGGTGAGTCTCCAACGCGCCCAACCGGTAGAGCCCGTCAACGGTGTCCATAAACAGTGGCGCGAGCTGTTCCGGGGGCACCGGGTCGAGGAGGTTGCGTACCTGCTGGTCGCTGGGAATCTGATGCACGCCGAACAACGACGCGGCATTGTTGCGTCCGCGCTCCTTCTGCATCCGCACCTGATAGTCCAAGAACGAGGGGCTCTGGGTGAAGAACACCGCAAAGGCGCTCAGGGCGGCGTCCTCCAGCGTGTAGCGCTGGTGGGTTGCCGCCTTTGCGGATGTCGGGCAGGTGGCGAAAGGTGTCCCGCATCCGTTCGATCAGCACGCCCGCCGTCAACGGCGGCACCTTGGCCGCATCGCAAGTTATCATCGGACTCTCCAGTAAGCTCTGAAGAGTCCTTCATAGCATCATGGTCTTAAATTTGGAACTGCTGGGTGGCGTAGAGCGTGCGTACGGCCTCGTCGATGACGGGCACGCCGGTGCGCGCCTGGCGGATGTCGGGCGGCAGCACGGGGGCGTAGGCCGCGTCGGGGCGCGGGCCCGGGTGCAGCGAGTGCAGGATGCCATCGCCCTCGTGCGCCCAGACATGGCGGAAGAACGCGCGCCAGCCCAGCTCGAACACCAGCTTGTGCTGCACCGGCAGCGGCCCCTGTTGCAGCACGCCGGCCAGGACCTCGCGCAGCGTGACGAGACCATGCGTGATGTAGGGCGACAGGCCCGTCACCGCGCCGTCCAGGTGGTTGCGCGTGCGCGCGTACTCGGCGGGCCGCACGCGGGCGATGCGCGCCAGCGCCGCGCTGCGCGTGGGTGGCAGCGCGTCGGCCCAGGCCACCGACGTGCCGGCCGGCACCTCGGCCACGGTCAGGCCACCTCGCCGCGGCGGATGGCCGCGGCGCGCTCGCGGATCGCCTGCCGCTGCGCGTCGCTCAGCCGGGCCAGGTTCTTCACTTGGAGCGCCATGCGCGGGTTGGCGGCCAGCAGGTCCTCGTGGCGCATCAGGAAGTCCCAATACAGCGTGGTGAACGGGCAGGCCCGGTCGCCCGTGCGCTGCGCGGGGTCGTAGCGGCAACCCCGGCAATACGGGCTCATGCGTTGGATGTACTTGCCGGTGGCCACATAGGGCTTGCTGGCCATCAGGCCGCCGTCGGCGTACTGGCTCATGCCCAGGGTGTTGGGCAGTTCCACCCATTCGACGGCATCGACGTAGACCGCCAGATACCAGGCGTGCACCTGCCGCGGCTGCACGCCATACAGCAGTGCGAACAGGCCGGTAACCATCAAGCGCTGGATATGGTGGGCGTAGCCGTGCGCCAGCGTCTGCGCCAGCGTATCGCGCAGGCAGGCCATTTCAGTGGCGCCGGTCCAATACCAGGCGGGCAGATCTTCTTGTGCATCCAGCGCATTGAGCTCCAAGTAGCCGGGCATCTGGGTCCAGTAGATACCGCGCACGTACTCGCGCCAGCCGAGGACCTGGCGCACGAAGCCTTCCACGCCGGCCAGCGGCGCGGCGCCCGCACGGTACGCCGCCACGGCCGCGTCCACCACCTCGCGGGGGTTGAGCAGCTTCAGGTTCAGCGCGGCCGACAGGTGCGCGTGGTACAGCCAGGGCTCGCCCGGCCAGATCGCGTCCTGGTAGCGGCCGAACAGCGGCAGGCGCTCGTCGATGAAGCGCTGCAGGGCGACGAGCGCCTGCGCGCGCGTCACCGGCCAGGCGAAGCCGTCCAACTGGCCGGGGTGGGTGGCGAAGCGCTCCTCGACCAGCGCGATCACCTCGCGCGTGAGCGGGTCGGGCGCGAACAGCGCGCGTGGCGGCACGGCGCCGGGGCCGGCGGCACCGAAGGCACCGCGATTGTCCGCGTCGAAGTTCCACTGGCCGCCCTCGGGCTGGTCGCCTTGCATCAGCACCCCGTGGCGCTTGCGCTGCTCGCGGTAGAAGTACTCCATGCGCAGCGATTTGCGGCCCCGCGCGTGCGCCGCGAACTCAGACACGCTGCAGTAGAAATGGCGGTCCTCGCGGATGTCCAGCGGCAGGCCATGCACCTGCGCCGTGCCCTTGATGGCCTGCAGCACGCGCCAGTCGCCCGGCGCGGTCATCACCAGATCCGTGGGGCGCAGGCGTTCGAGGTCGGCGTGCAACTGCGCGTGCAGGCTGCCGTGGTTGGCAGGATCGTCCAACTGGGTATAGTGCAGGGGCCGACCGAGCGCGCGCAGCGCGTGCGCGAAGTGGCGCATCGCGGCCAGGAACAGCACCGTGCGGGGCTTGCTCGACCACGCCTGGGTCGATTCCTCGGCCACTTCGGCCATCCACACCGCGTCCTGGGTGGCGTCGAAACCGTCGAAGGCGGCGGCCTCGAGGTCGAGCTGGTCGCCCAGCACGAGCACCAGCCGGCGCAGCTCAGCCACGGGCACCCTTGGCGCGCCGGCAGGCGGCGGAGCAGAACTTGACTTCGTCCCAGGTGCGGGCCCAGCGGCGGCGCCAGGTCATCGGCCGACCGCAGGCGGTGCAGGGCTTGCTCGGCAGGGCGGCCTTGTTGCCGCGGAATGCGGGGGTGGGTGGGGTCATCGACAGTGTGCTCGGGCAGCGGCAGCCTGAAAAGACCTCGACCATCGCGCACGCCTTGAAAGCAGCCTCTACCGACAAGAGTTTACCGGATATGACCGGATGTTGCCCAGAATCCGGAACCGATTCGGCCAGGAGCGGAAAACGTGTCCAAGCACTTCCTCATCGTCGGCGCCACCTCAGGCATCGGCGCCGCCTTGCTCGCCCAACTGGTCGAGCGGGGGCATCGGGTCACCCAACTCTCGCGCCATCCTGACCAAGCCCCTGAGCACCCGGCGGTGGCGAGCCTGCGCTGGGATGCGTGTACCGAACCCTTTCCGAGCGCGGCCTTGCCCGCGGCCTTGGACGGGCTGGTCTACTGTCCGGGGACCATTCGGTTACGCCCCTTCGAGCGCTTGACGGATGCCGAGTGGCAGGAGGACCTGGACATTAATCTGTTGGGTGCGGTGCGCGCCATCCGCGGGGCGCTCAAGGCGCTGAGGCAGGCGCAGTCCGCGAGTATCGTCCTGTTCAGCTCGGTCGCGGCCGGGACCGGTCTGCCGTTCCATGCCTCCATCGCGGCCGCCAAGGGCGCGGTCGAGGGGCTGACCCGGGCGCTGGCCGCCGAGCTGGCGCCGCGGATCCGCGTGAACGCGCTGGCGCCGACAGTCACCGACACGGCGCTCGCGCAACGTCTGCTCGGCACCCCTGAAAAGCGGGCCGCTGCCGCCGAGCGCCATCCGCTCAAGACCATCGGCACCCCAGACGACATCGCGCGCGCCGCGCTCTGGCTGCTTGAAGACACCCGGATGACGACCGGGCAGGTGCTTAACCTGGATGGCGGCCTTGCCAGTATCAGATGACCTGATCGCGATGATAGGATGGACGCGGGAACCCATCGACTCCCGGCGGCCGCTTCCTCGGAACGCCGGTCGCTTACGTGCTTGCCCCGCGGGCACTGCACGCCGACCGAGTGAAGTCGATCTGATAGCGCTGACCATCTGCATCGTTTGCGAACATCGACGGTTGCCTGTTCGCCATTTTGTACGCGCATGACGTTTACTCGGTCGAGAACACCAAATGTTGTCCGCCCTGAGCACGCACCCGGTCCGGTATCGGACCTTATCGACGAGCGGCCACCCACCCCAGTCCAGCGACTCCGGTTGCGGAAAAGGGGGCCAGGGTCGAATGGCGCTAAGTTAAGATCGTCCTTAACGATATCAACGACTTGAGCGCCAACTTAGCCCCAGGCTTCTGGAGAACGAGCGACAGTCCGCGGATTTTCGCTAACCCGCTGAGACGTAGCGACCGAGCTCGAGCGTTGGCTCAGATTTTTCAACGAGGGCGAGCATCTCGATGCGGACGCCCTGCCGGCGTGGTCGCACTTCGCCGCGTTTTGAGTGGGTACCTGCAAGGTCGGCTCTACCTCCCGTTCTATCAAACTTACAAATTCATGCGTAAACATGAATAAAGATGACTTCCTGCTTCACAGGGGCCGGTTTCACGCGGACCTTGCGGCCCGCGCCAGCGCCTTCCCCTCCACAGGCAGACACCGCGGAACTCGCGGCGTACTTGGCGAGGTTAATCGCCGCATTCAGGTCCCGGTCGTGGTGAGAAC
>Ga0247840_10010576_pt1 | contig 11476 bp, 12 predicted proteins | sample LaCruzMarch2015__FD_192404 | JGI IMG/M metagenome (GOLD analysis project Ga0247840, IMG submission 192404) | Freshwater microbial communities from meromictic Lake La Cruz, Castile-La Mancha, Spain - LaCruzMarch2015_17m | ecosystem: Environmental > Aquatic > Freshwater > Lake | place: Spain...
AAAACTATTTGAAGTCGTTGAACGCTGGGTGGATGAAAGGTTCACCGTATTCCTGCCAATGGACGGCACGCCGATAGAGGTCAAGGACGGTGACAATCCGTACGATCACGAACAGAAACCTTATTCCCGAACCGGATTCTTCCCAAGACCATTCTCGTTTTACTGGATGGGTATTCCAAAACTTGTCGACCATTTGCAAGAACTGCTCAACTCCATAACCAATCAAAGAGTAGATGCAGTGACGATGAAAATTCACAGCATGATTGCGGCCGCACCAGTGGCTCTGCCAGGATACAAGCAATCAACCATAACAGTGAAGCCTCTCGGAATCTTATGGACTAATGACCCGAACTCAGTCCGAGAATTAAAATTCGGTGATGTTAATTCCTCCGCCTTTATAGAACCCGATCACATCAAAGAAGCCATGAGGATTGCCGTTGGTGTGGATGAATTCACCACTACGGCCGGTGTGGACAGAAAAGAAACTGCCACCGTTGCCTCGTTTATGCGAGAAGCAACACTTGAGGGCGTGAAGCTTTTCCTGATAATGCTTCGCAATTCTTATGTGATGCATTTTGATCACTGGATAAGCATGATCAAACAATTCTGGACAAAGAAGTCCGTAATGCCCGATAAGGCCATAGCAATTCTGACCAGACATGGACTTATAACCGATGCCGATGAAAGCGTGAATGGATTGTTTGACGATGAATACGAGATGTCGCTTGAATCAACCACTTCACTGGCCACATCGTCCGAGCTCAAGAAATCAAAAGATTTGGAACTATGGGGTTTGATTAAAGATGTGAACGAATTGACCGATGCCGAGACCGGAACTGTGTACTCAATCAAGAAATTTAAAATACTGATGAAGCTTTTTGAGGACTACGGCTGGGAACCAACAAATTACATCACCGAACAAAAACAACCGGTTCCGATGCCAACCGATCAAGGCATACCTACCGGTGAAGCACCGGCCATTGACCCAAACGAAACTCCAGCACCTCCACTTCCCGGAAACGAAATAGGTGTGATGTTAGGAAACGCAATAAAACAATAAACCCATGAACGACAAAATAAACAAACAAACCGAGGAAACGATAAGCAACTTTTTTGAGACAAAGTATTTTGAAGCGTTGTCCGAGCTTATTGCCGATGAATTGGAAATAACCAAAACTTGGTTATTAAACAAAGGATTGCCCAATGACGATCTTCGGTATTATCAAGGTCGAGCCGAAGGACTGGGAGTCGTGTTGCTTAGAATAAAAGCAATTCACGATGATTTTATAAAACCAAAAATATGAAAACCTGATATAAAACAATTTAAGGAAATCGCCAAAATTTTGAGGGGTTCAGCTGGCCTCTTAAGATGGGATTTCTGGCGATTTCCACATCTTGAGAAGCCAACCGAGCCTCCGCAAAGGGGCTCGGTTTTATTAAACAGACGGACGCTTTGAAAGTCTTTCGTGAGGTCAGACTTAAAAAGAACAATCCGCCATTAATACGCCTATGGAAAAAACAAACAATTCCGGCGCCGATCCGAACGCAACACCAGCGACTCCGTCGTTTGACGATGCGGTCGGAAAGGAACAACCGGTCAATCAAGTTCCGTCGGGCACTCCGAGCGGAGACCAACCTGACAAAAAACCAGACGCTAAGGGTGAACAGCCCAAAGATCAATCTGGCGTAACGCCTGCCGATAAAGGCGAAAGTCCCGAGGGTAAACAACCCGAGGGCGACAAGTCCTTCTGGGGCAAGTTTAAGAGTGAAGATGATGCTAAACACTCGTATGACGAAGCTCAAACTAAGATTATCGATCAAGGAAAAGAAATCAATGAATTAAAAACGACACACGAGAAAAACGAACAGTTTCTCTCGGTGCTCGATAAAGCATTGGTTAAAAATCCCCAATTGGCCGAACAGCTGAAAGCAAGTCTTGCCGAAGCGATGAAAGCCAGCGATAACGAGCCAGAGGACACGCCCGATATAGAAGCAATCCTCGATAAGAAGCTTGAGGAACGAGAGACAAAAGCCAAGACAAAATCCGAGATCGATAAATGGATTGAGGATCATCCGGACTTCAAAGAACCGGAACTCGGACATCAAATTCTCGACATCATCGAGAAAGAGAAACTCCCGTTCAATGCTCGGACACTGCAATTGGCCTACGACTCCATAACCAAGGATGCCCAAGCCAAGAAAGCGACCGATGAAGCTTTGAAAAAAGAGGAAGTGAAAAATCTCGAGCGAGAAAACGCATCAGGTGTCGGAGGCGGTACACCAACCGCCAAAGGCCAAACACCCAAAGATAACCCCTTTGATGATCTTGTGGGTGAAAGTATCAACCCTAACCGAGTCAGGTAACGCTTATTAGATTTGAGGTCTCGTGAGCGGTATCGACTCAATAACATAACAAACTTATGCCTGAACCAACCCATATCATTGGCACGAGAAATACGCTTACGATCGAACAATCACAGCGTATTCCCGATGTCGATGACAAAATATTTCTCCTTGAACCAGGCGAATCACCGCTCACAGCTTTCTTGACCCAAATCGGAAAGATTGGTGACGGTGGAGGCAAGTTCAAGGGCATGGCTCTGCAAAAAAGAGTCGTGTACAACCCGGAATTCACTGAATACGAGGATTCATATTCCGGCGTCTGGGCTCAGATCAACTACGGTGCTGGCTACAACAGCTCTGCTACCGATTTGGTCTTAGATAACCCGGGCGGTTCGATATTCACCAAGTACGATCTGATTAAAAACACTCGTACCGGTGAAATCATGCGTGTGACAGCGGTCAATTACTCTACTCACACCATCACCGTAACTCGTGGAGCCGGTGCCACGGCGGCCGCCGCTATCAACGATAACGACTGGCTCTTAATCATCGGTCCTGCTTTTGAGGAAGGATCAAAGTCTGGCGACTCCAACACGACTAAACTCGTGAAAGTCACCAACTTCACCCAAATCTTCAAAACCAAGTTCGGTGTGACAGAAACCGAGAACGCTTCGAAGCTCTATCCGTCCGGTAGTCCGGGTGCGGATCTTAAATACTTGCGTGCCAAACACGGCATTGAGCAAGCCAAGAAAATCGAACGCGCGTATTGGTTCGGTGAAAAGAAAGAAGTCACCGGTCCCGATGGCAAACCTCTCCGCATAACCGGAGGCGTCTTGGAAGCCATCATCTCTGCTGGCAATGTGCAAGATGAAGCAAGCTCCGCTTTAACCGAAGCAGAATTCCGTTCGTTCTTGCAGAACTATGCCTTTAAGTTCGGCTCATCCGAAAAATACTTCTTCTGCGGAAACACCATACTCGGATATTTGGAAAGCTTTGCCACTGGCAAGCTGTACCTAACTCCGAATGATAAGACCTTCGGTGTGGAAGTCAGAAAGTATCAATCTTCATTCGGAACGCTGAACATTGTCCGTCACCCGATGTTTGACAATCAGTATGCCGGAATGGGAGTAGTGCTTGATTTATCAACCTTGAAGCATTGTCCTTTGAATGGTCGAGACACTTCTCTCGAAACCAACATTCAAGACAACGATGCTGACGAGGAAACAGATCAGTACAAAACTGAAGTCGGTTTGCAGAGAGTCAACTTCGAGAAAAACGCTTTGATCAAGGGCGTAGCTTAAACCTGATCATCGGCTCTGCTCTGACTCGCTGGCTTTCAACTTTGGAAGCCAGGAGTGAGGGCGGAGGCCATCAATTAAAAACTTTAACCAACAAACTTATATGGCTAAATATAATTCCCACATCAAAAAATTGAGAATCGTTCTAAAGCCGGCCATGCCGGTGTATGAGGGCGGAGTGAAAGTCGGCGATCAACCGGGTGAATACGCCCAATTCGAGGACGGCCAATTCGAAACCCAAAATGAAGCCAACATCGAAAAACTTGAATCGCTTGGAACATTCAAGATTGATTTCTGGAGAGTCTCCGATGATGCTTCTCCAACCGAGGACACCACGGTAGATAAAGACTTGGCCAAGATGACCAAGAAAGAACTCCAGTCTTTGGCAACCGAAAAGAATGTCGAGGTCGACGGCACCGAAACCAAAGAGAGATTGATCGAGCTCTTGCTTAATAAATAAACTCGACCGAGGTCGATAACAAATTCAAACTTATGCCAATAGTATCTGCGGACTTAAAAGAATATAAGTCATCAAATGCCAATTCAGACGGTGGTGGAATTTCTGCCACTGAAGTCGTGGACAATACCGACAATAACTTATTCACCGACATAACCGGTGACGAAGCATCTGCCGGTGGAACGGAATATCGAAAAGTATTCCGCAAAGACAATCACGGCTCGCTGTCTTGGCAGAATGTGGTCTCGTGGCTTCAAAGTCAACCGACCAATTCCGCCTTGTCATTCGGATTCGGCGTGGATCATGCCGATGATGCCGACGGTGCTCAAGGAAACATGTCGGCGTTTTCCGCCAATGCGGTCGTGGCCGTAGTTTCCGACGGTGCCGACACCAGACAAGTAACAATTGTCGGTGAGGATGCATCAGGAAACAGACAGACGGAAACTCTGACATTAAACGGTGCAACCGAAGTCGTTGGGGCTCTTACATTCTCCAAGCTTTACGGTGCCTATGCGAACTCATTGTCCGGATCTCGTTCAGCAACAATAAGACAGGGATCAGGAGGAACTTCAAGAGGCACGATCGGAATCAACAAAAAGGTCAGCTTTATCTGGTATGGCAAACGCTATTCCGTAGGTTCTGTCGTAAATGCCGAGGGTGGCGATATGGCCAGCAAAGCGACTGGACTCAAACATGGCGATATTGCTTCAGCCGGTAATTTCGGCGTGTGGTATCGCTTAACTTGGCCAGCCGGTGCCGGTGCGGTAACAGCAACAACCACGCAAGTGAAGTCCGAGGGCGACACTGCGGCCTAAAAGTTTATAAACTATGGCCAAAACATTCCTAACAAAAAAGAATAATGCCAAAAGCACGATCACTGACAATCCACTCCTTTCGGGTGCGACAACTTTGAATGTGCAAACTGGTGACGGCTCAAAATTTCCTGATGCACCATTCCATGCAACCTTGTATGCGAGTGATCCTGCAACCAGCGAGATTGTGAAAGTGACGGCAAAATCAACCGACCAATTCACGATTGAGAGAGCCAAAGAAAACACCACGGCACAGGAATGGCCTCAAGGCACACGCCTTGAACTTTTGGTCACAGCAAAACTTTTTGACGACTTACAGACAAGAACTGAGATCACGGTCGCCACTGACGGTTCGGGCGATTACAACTGTGACGGCACGGCCGATCAAACAGAAATAAACGAAGCCCTTAGCAATCTGCCTGCCGGAGGCGGAATTGTGAGAATCAAGAAAGGAACTTATAACCTGACCGCTGTCGTTGAAATCTTAAAAAGCAATGTCGTCTTAGAGGGCGAAGGCTCGGCAACCATTTTGAGAGCGGCCAATGCCAGTAACTTGGGAGATGTTGTGAGAGTCGGAAACGGTGGTACGACCAGCTATCAGAATGTGATCATCCGAAAATTTATGATTGACGGCAATCAGGCTAATCAAACTTCGGGTGCCAGCAGTCCGCTGGTGCTCTGGGGTGCGAGCTCCTACAAACACAGTCGAATCACGGTTGAGAATATGTGGCTGACCGGTGCAAGACAAGACTGCCTGAAAGTAATTGCCATCGAGGATAGCGTGATAAGGAATAATTTTATTTATTCCAACACCGGATCAGCAATCGGATTATTCACCACCTCTCAATACATCAGCATCACAGGCAATATTCTGACATCGAACTCTTACGGCGTGTATGACAGTGCCTGCAATTATTGCACAATGACTGGCAATGTCTTGCGAAGTAACGGCTACGGTTTCTATGTCTCGAACGGCTGGCGAGAAATAATATCTGGTAACACGATATTCACCAGCACCAACTACGGAGTGTATTTGATCGGGGCTCAAAGAGTAACTGTGACCGGTAATAATTTCTACGGCGACAGCTGGAGTATCGTCATCGGCAACAGCACGAGCATCACCCGATACAATGTGGTCACCGGAAATGTTATTGCGTGGCCAACCAGTCAAGGTATCGCTTTGTATTACGGATCAGGCACGACCGTGAGTAATGTAATCACTGGAAACCATATCTTCGGTGCCGGTGGACATGGAATATATCTCTACGCCTCCTCTTACAACACGATCACTGGAAACGCCATTGATAATTCGTCCCGATCGACCAACAACACATCGCACGACATCTATCTCTCAAACAACGGTACAGTCTACTCAACCTACAATGTAATCTCCTCTAACAATCTGCAAGCGACTCAAACAAATAAAGTCGCTTATCATATCCGAGAGCAGAGTGCGAGCGATGACTACAATCTGGCGATCGGTAATGTTTGCAAAGATGGCGTAACCGGACAAATTGGATTGCAAGGAACCAACTCAGTGCGAGGAACTAATATCCCAGCTACGGGCTAAACGATTATGTTCAACGCTTATCAATTCAACACGGCACAACTTAACAGCACGGCGACAAAACCAATCGCAAAAGTGATGAGCTATGCGATGGATGTTCTTGGACTAATAGCCAGACCAATCACTTATGTCTTTGACCAATTCGTCTCGGTTTTCAATCTGACAACTTACAAGACAAACATTCTAAACCCGATAGATAAAACCGAAACTTATGTATTGGATGTCTATGCGGTGATAAGCAAGGTCATCTCGTATGTGCTGGACATTAAGAGTTTGATCGCAAAAGCCATGACTTATGAATGGGATATGCGACAACTGATAGCCAAAACATTCTCGTATGTGTGGGATGTAATCGGCGGTGCGTTAATGGGAGTGATTTATAAGCTGGATATCAGACAGCTGGCCGTAAAGCAAACAGGCTACCTGTTGGACATTTTGCTCACGCTCGGAAAAACTCTAACATACCGCTTTGACTCGTTCCTTTCGGCAATCAGACAAACAATCTACAAACTGGACACCAGAAATCTTGCAACCAAACTTCAATCCTACCTGATAGACATCGGCGGTGTGGTGGCGAGAATTCATAACTACAAACTCGATATCCTGAACTTTGCCGAAAAACAAATAAGCTATCTGCACGATATCAGAGTATTGATCACAAAATATTGGACTTACAGTTTTGACATCAGAAGCCTGATTGCCAAAACACAAAGATACATCCTCGATGTTCTCAACAAGATTGAAAAGACTGTCCGCTATGCGTTAGATATTTTGCTTCTCGCAGTGAGACAAACAGCTTATATCCTCGACATTCGAAGTCTGGCAAGCAAGCTCACAAGATATTTATTCGATATCAAGAATTTGGCCGGACGAATAAGCACATACAAATTGGATATCAGAACGCTCATTGCCAAGATTGAAAACTATCTATGGGACATAAGAAGCTTGGTCGCCAAGGCCGGAACTTATGTGCTGGATATCTTGAGCAAAATAACAAAGGCGCGGACATACGCATTCGATGTCCTGATCGGAATCGGAAAACAATGGTCGTATGTTCTTGATATCCGAGGACTGATTGCCAAAGCTTGGACTTATCGCTTCCGCATTTGGAAAGTAATCGAGGGAGTAAAAATCGCCGTTGAATTTTTATCAGCCAAATTGTCGGTCCTGATGCTTTCGGCAAAAGAAACTCTCGGTCTTACCACTGCCAAACCAAACATTGAGGTCAAAACTGCACGGCAGGATCAGCAGATGCAAACATCCAAGAACGATATCAGTCTGCCGAGTAATAAAAAAGATATAAACCTATGAGCATAAAAATCGTACAAAACGACACCAGACCGCCATTGGAATTCAGCCTGACACAAGACGGCTCGCCGGTGGATCTGACCGGATGCACGGTCAAATTCTACATGAAGGATGCGACCACTGGATCAGTAAAGATCAACGGAACCACCTGTGTTATAACCGATGCCACTAAAGGCAAATGCCGATATAACTGGTCTGGGTCGGATACCAACACGGTTGCGACTTACTTGGGAGAGGTAGAGGTCACTTTTCCCGATGGCAAAATCCAAACTGGATATAAGCAATTATCAATCATCATTCGTGATGACATTTAAAACCTATGACCAGAGGCGAAATTAAAACTGCAATAAAGAACGAAGTCGATGACCAGACACTCGATTCGTCTTTGCTAAACACATGGATACAAAGAGCCGATGAAAAGGTGCAAAGCTGGCGACCGCCGGAAGACCGGGATCAAACCTTTGACTATTGGGACTATCTCAAAACCGAACAACCATTCACAACGGTTGCCAACCAAGAAAAATATCCTTTACCTGAAAATTATCGTGCGTTTATTGAACTAAGAGTCGGAACTGACAAAACACCTTTTAAGCTGATCGACTTCCGAGACAGAGACAAGTTTGATAACCATGCGGTGTATATGCTGGGCGGATATTTTTATCCGGTATCAACTCCGACAACTGACGGCAACGCCATGAGATTTGTCTTTGTCCGAATATCCGATGATTTTGCATCCGACAATGACGAACCGGAGGTCGAGAAACTCTACCACCAAGCCCATGTCGAATGGGGCAAGAAAATGTACTACAACCAGCAGGGCGATACCGAACTGGAACGGCAAGCCGATAATAACTTCGAGAGAGTGATACTCGGAAAATGGCGTGATCAAGAACTGGCCAGAATGGCATCAGCTTCGGATCAGGCAGAAATTCCAAGAAGCAGTCTCGTATAAACAACTGTTATGTCATTACCAAAAAAAATCTGGAAAACTTCGCAATTCCACAAAGGCATATCCAACCTTAATGCCGAGGGAACTTTTTGGTTTTCAAACGGTCTGGAGTTTGATCAATATCCACCATTCTTGAAAGTGGCTAATAAGTTTTTCAAAGAGAGCGACAGCGTGAGCGTTCCGACACTCGATGAGCCGAATTACATGTGCTATTTCAATTACCGATATTATTGCGTCAATCACGATGACGGAAAGATTTTTGAAAATGATTACAGTAGCTGGATTGAGGTGCATGACAGCACGAACATCTGGGGAGGAAGCGGATTGTATGCCGATGACGACTACATGTACTACGCCGGAGGCACATGGGTGGGACGCTTTGATAAAAATACTTGGGTAGACAACTGGCAATCGTTCAATGTGAATACGGCGTTTGATGATGTTCCTATTACCAAGTTTTTGAAGTTTATTTGTTTCGGCAATAAAAACTATCTGGCCTCATGGGACACCAGTGCGACTGTTTGGAATCCAAACAAACTGACATTGCCGACCGGATATGTGATCGTGTGGCTGGCACCGCTTACCGACTATCTGGTTATTTCCGCTCACCATCCGACATTCGGCTCGGCTTTATTTTTCTGGGACGGATATTCTCAGACTTATAACCGTGTCCTGCAATTAACTCAAACCCAAAGTCTTGCCGGAGTGGTAGATAAAAATGTTCTGTATTTTTTGACGAGAGACGGCTGGATTTGCCGATTCAACGGTTCTGGAATTGAAAAACTGAATCGCTTTCCGGAAATGAACCACGAGGACTACATCTCGCTAAAGGCCGGGTGCATGAAAGTCTATCAAGGCACCATTCTCATTGCGAAAGGATCAAACACCTACGATGTAAGTCGCCGAAGCCAGTATTGCGGAATATGGTGCTATAACCCAGCAACCAACGCTCTGTATTTCAAGCACCGAGTATCAACCGGTGCGGTCAACCATGTGACTCCCGGAGTCTCGGTCATGTATGGCCTTTATGTCGACAACAATACAATCAGGGTGATGTATGGCGACGGCAACAAATCAATTATTGATGTGAACCACGAAACCGGAACATTCAGACCTTATGAATTCGGGGCGTATTGGATTAGTCCATTGATCGACAACGAGCCGTATCTCCGTAAAAGATGGAAACAGTTTATTTTGAACTTTCTCAAGCCGATGCCAAACAGCAGTTTTGCGAGATTCGAGATTAAATACAATGTCACCGAACAGAATATAAGAGATCAAGCGAAGTATGTGACTGGCGGTAGTTACGATTATTTTACTGTTTCGTCCATAGGTAGCTCGGTTGAAGTCGGTGACGAAGTGATTGTACTTGCCGGTCCTGCGGCCGGACAGATAAGACACATAAAAAGCATAGACACCGTAACTAAAACAATTTATCTGGACGAGACGCTGTACTATGTCGGAACTTCACAGGGATATCTGCAAGCCGGAGATTATGTGGCGATCACGCCTTTCAAAAGACTCGGGACGATCAAAGGAAATGAAAACCAAGGCAAGGTCAACAAAATGCTTCGGTTCAATGCGAGGTCGAAAAAGATTCAATTCAAGGTCGAAGTCTGGAGTAATTCCGGATACTCGGGCGAATGGGACATGGGAGTAAAAGATGTCTCAGCCGTTTTTGTGCCGGACAGAATAATCAAATAAATATATGAGTAATTTCACTTTAGAAAAAATTGATAACGAAAATGCAAAAAAGATTGACACGCATGAGTCAGTCTCAGTCGTGAATATTCCTGCTCTACAAAAACAGAAAGAGGAAATGGAAAAACAAATCGCCACCATGCAACAACAACTCGTCCAAATTGATGAGGTCTTGGACGAATATAAAAAACTTCCAACAACATGAACAACACACCAAACCAAGATCAGCCATTTGATCCAAATCTGGGTTCAATACTCAACCTTCTCCGAGATATTCCAGTATTGAACTCGGCACCATCGGATACGCCGAGAACGCCGATCAGCTTTGCTCTTTATGAGAATGGAGGTACACGCCGTTTTTATATTTTTTTCAACGGCAACTGGAGGTATGTAACTCTCACTTAAATATATGTCGCAAATAACAATACTAAAAGGTCAAACCCTTTCGGGAATCGCCAAACAACACGGCACCACCGTCAACGATCTTCTGAAAGCCAATCCGACTATCAAGAATCCTAACTTGATATACGCCGGGTCTGCTTTAACTTTGCCCGGATCACAGGCTTCACCCGTTGTTGCCCCTAAGGCGAGCGTTCCGAGCCCAAGTCCCACCGTGACACCTTCTCCGACCGTAACACCGCCCGTTGCCCAAAATTCGAGCCCGGGGACAAGCTCTGTGCCAGCCAAAAGCACCCTATATGGGACGGAAGTGCCTTCTAACACCTCTTTGCTCAAACAATACCGGTCCGACTTAGGTCTTGATTCCACCTTAAAAAGCATGCAAGACAGCCAAACCAGCTACCTAAACACTCTGCAAAATTTGCCTAAAAAATCTGATATCTACCAGCAAGAAAGAACGAAAAAAGGCATTGATACGATGGAAAAGAATTTGCAGAGCTTGGATAACAGACTGTCGACAATGGAGGAATCAATCAATAGCTCGGAAAAAGATATCCGAGACAGGATTGTCGGAAGTGGCGGACTCGTCACTGAAAGCCAAACTCAAAGATTGGTAGCTTCGGAAAAGCAACCGCTTATAGA
>Ga0247840_10010579_pt1 | contig 11472 bp, 15 predicted proteins | sample LaCruzMarch2015__FD_192404 | JGI IMG/M metagenome (GOLD analysis project Ga0247840, IMG submission 192404) | Freshwater microbial communities from meromictic Lake La Cruz, Castile-La Mancha, Spain - LaCruzMarch2015_17m | ecosystem: Environmental > Aquatic > Freshwater > Lake | place: Spain...
AACTATGCAGCTTGTCATGCTGTCTAGTAATCATAAACGTTTTATATGCTGTACCGCTAGCTGTTGCCGCAGTACCACCTTCAGTCAACGGATTAACATCATGCATTACAATACAACCACGTGGTGATAAGCAGCTCAAAGAATTATCTAAATCTATACTTACTTGTTCAGCACTATGATCACCATCAATATAAATCAAATCATAGACACAGTTATTATGTTTAAAGAACTCATCTGAAGTTCCAATAAAATACGGCAAATCTGGAGCAAATTTGCTTACATCCACACACATTTTTCTCTCGCAGTTTACCTCAGACCAAGTAGCGCCAGACCTGTTCTTATCACCATAGAAAGAAGTGGCACCTGGTCCTAGTCCAATCTCCAAGTAGGAAGAGTATTCATTAAGCTGTATGATATGATTAATCAATTCAAATTTATATGTTAATATCATTTCAGTACTTCATTTAAAACTCTCAATATATTAAGAGCTCTTGCTCCTGTTGTACCTACTCTGTAGAGCCATTGACGCTGAGTATAGAGTAAATCCAGATAAGTTTTTGTCGGCTTGTTATTCACAATAAGCATACTCATTATATATTCCAATTCTTCACGAGTGCTATAGCTCAAACAAGGCAAATGCTGAGGAGTGCATAAAGCTGGTTTTTTATTGTAGCAAAAAGTATTTTCACCTATTTTATTTCTTCCACTTCTCAACATTCCATGGTTGGCCACCTGCATAATGGCGAATGACAATATCCTCATCTCTTACTTTGTTAATATTAAATCTATCGCTGGAGTTCCATTCATGTGTAGCGTTCCAACTAGCAGGTAGTATCTCTACATGCTCATTTAGTTCATCTAGAGTATAAATGGTATCTTCTGTTTTTGCAGAATGAAATCCATTATTCGGAAGCTCAACAAAAGGTATATCCGAATGACGTTGAATACCAGCGAGCGAATACCAGGAAGCTTGCTCTCTAAATTGATTCCAAAAGCTCGACATGTGGTTATTAAAAGCAATGTGCGGGGTCTCTATATCTTTCAGCTTTTGATAACGCTCTTCACTTAAAATATTATTAATCAACTGACGGGACCAACTATTAACCTTGATTGAATAGTTACCCATACAATGTGTATTGCCGCTATCTATAGAATATGTAAATGATTTTCTGGATGCATAGTCTTTATCTAGCTGTACAATATACATATCAGCATCCAAATGAGTTACTATATCTCCATCTACTATCTTATTGTTATTGATAGCATCTCGTAAAATAGTAAACTTCCACCATGTAGGATTATTTCTAAAAGTCTCAATATGGTGTTCGTTACGTACTTCAACATATTTAAACCCATGCTTCTCACAATAGGCCCTATTACGGGGTGAAATTTTGGTATCAAAAATTTGTTGCCGGTTATCTTTATACCTAGCAATAACAAATAAAATCTTTTTCATATTATATTTTTGATCTCCCTATATATACCCTCACACGCCCCAGATAGAGAGAAGTATTCTGTATATACCCTCTTGCCTACAGCAAGCATAGCCCGCTGCCTTTCCGGTGTTATTTGTAAAAGTATCTCCTTTAATTTAGGTATCTGGTCTATTTTAACCAGTACGCAAAAACTATGCCAATCTATAAAATTGCTAAACGGGAAAAAATCTTTGTCATAGACAAAGACAGGTATACTATTTAACTGTAAAGCCTCGTAAAGTCTGAAGCTCTGCAAACCATACCCTCTTGGGCACAGTGTAAAGGTTGAGCGTTGTGTTGTTTCAATAAATTCTTTTAATTGATCTCGCTGTATAACATTAGACCATCCTCTTGGCTTTGTAAAGTAAAAAGATGGGTCATTCTGAAAATATTCGTATAATTTCAACCTACATGCATATTTGTCGTTGTTTAAAATTGTACCAACAAATGAACAGAGGATATCTTTATCACAAGGCTTGATATATGTAGAGGGCAGAGCTGAGCATATTAATGGAATTGGTATGCCTGGCTTATTGCCACTTGCAACAAAATTAATTGTATCGGTTGGTAAAGTTTCCTGTATTCCATCATCAAACTGACATACGGTAAAATATTTTATATCCTTTGGTAAGTAATTAATATACTGTTGAATAGCATCGTTCGGTATCCCGTTAAGATAAAGAGTAGTCCAATATGCTGGTATCAGAGTTACTCCCAATTTATCAAAGCGTAATTTATTTTTCTTATAAAACGAATAGAAGTACTCCTCCAGATACGGTCCAACATGATAGGGTGGATATGTTGGGTATAACGGTGCTGGTCTTAAGGCTTTAAAATCAACGACCATTTACTTTTTTCTTTACTATGTCCAGTAGCTTTAGTTTATTGTCAATACCGGCTGTCCAATTTGCATGGTGTATAATAATGTCCTTTGGCACGGTAAAATCTTCTGATTGTGGCGTCCAGCTGCCACGGCATGCACCAAATTTATTTGGTGAAGCAGCAACATGTCCATATGTCCAGTAGGCGGCAGGCATAAACGCCCAGCGCACTGCAATGGATGGAAATTGTGCAATATTCTGTAGCAAATAATTTGCTAACACTTGCTCTTGACTGAACTGTTGTGAGTCAAGATTGCCGAGAACAGTCTTAAAGAAAGCTCGAGTCTGCTTGTTATTTCGAACTGCAAAAAAACCTGTATTCACACCGCCAATGACATCATTCTGCCAAAGAATATCCAGATTCGACATTCGTGTAATGATATCTTCGTAAAAGTCTTTAAAGAATTGAATATCCGGGTCTATAAACATAAAAATCTCATCGTCCTTACATTCCTTTATCTTCTCATAAAAGCAAGTAGACTTATCACGCATTGTCTCTTTCCAGCCAGGTGATTCAAAGCTGGCTGTAGCACAATGTTGCGGTCTATGCAGTACAGTCAGCTCTATTTCTTTTCGAAATGGAAATGTAGGCATAAAATAGTCTGTCAGAAACCTTTTATGAGAGTCAGTAAAGAGAGTGTATGCTTTAATAATCACAGTATTATTATATCGATTGTCAAATGTTTTGCAATCAACGATAAGACCAATAGTTTTGCTTAAACCATTCTTCGTTAAAATATTGTTTCTCTAACTCTAGTTCATCTTCATGTGGTGCCCAATAGTTTTCACCTGGCCGCTGCAATAGGACATGAAAGAGATAGTTATGCCACATATCAGAATCAAACTTGTAAGGCTTCCAGAATATGCCATTATTATAGTCTAATTCTGGTGATGGTAAATGTGCATCATCTCCGTGTATCTGATGAAATGTTGGTACAGGCCATTTGTTACAAAGTGTAGAATTGCCATACTTCATGCATAATGTTGCATAGTGAACATCCCAAGGTGGTGTACCAAGGATATATGTTGGGAATTTATCTCTATTAGCCAACCACCACGATGTCTTAATGCAGAATGTATCAAAACCAGCGACCTGATAATGGCTAGCAACAATCTTATCATCAAACGACTTTATAGGTTCAATAGCTAAGCGTGATGTTGGATATGTTTCATAATCTGTTGATTCGACGAATTTAAAATATCTATCTGAAATAATAATATCATCATTTGTGAAACAGAAATACTCATAATTTAGATTTGCAAGACTATCAAAAAGTTCTTTGAGCATGGGTATTGTGCGCTTTGAAGTACCTGTGATATAGTCATGATTTGTCTCTTTAAGACAACGCAATGTCTTAAACCCTTCATGCAATCTGCCCTGTATACTGTTATCTGCGAATTGTAGATTAAAGAGATCGATATTCGGAAACTGTTTTTTTAGATCTACCATGGAAGACAGAGCCAGATCTGTACGATTACTTTTTCCAAAAACATTTAAACCAAGAGCTATTTTCTTCATGAAAGTATATAGTGCTCCACATGTCTTAGATCATCGAGAGATGCACCACCGCTATAACTTATTGCAGAAGCCAAATCTTGTCTGATCTCTTCTAACTTCTGCGAGTATGTCATTGTATTTTGAGGAATTCGCTTGAGTGTACCTTCAATATGTACATGCTCTATCTTGTTGTGTGTGGATGCTGAGCCATAGTAAAGCTTGTATGTTGTACCGTCTTCACCTGCAACAATATCAGAAGGACTATCACTACATTCAGCAAAAATTGAACCACACATGACCATTGTAGCTCCTGCTGCTATGGCCTTGGCAATGTCTCCATTGCAGCGAATGCCACCATCGGCAATAATAGGAAGTCCTAGATGTGCACTAGCAATTTCCTGTATACATGTGAACATTGGCATTGTAAAGCCGGTTTTATCTTTAGTTGTACATGCATTACCCTGGCCAATACCTACCTTGATTGCATCTGCACCAGCATCCTTTAATTCACGTGCACCTTCTGCTGTGGCTATGTTCCCGGCAATTAAGAAAGTCTCTGGCAGTTCACTCTTGATAAACTCCACCATTTCCAAGGCTAGAATAGAATGACCATGAGCTATATCAATAGTAATATACTCTGGTTTAATATCAGACCGCTTGATAAGATCAATCAAACGCCTATCTTCAGCCGTTACCCCAACACTAATTGAAATAAAATGCGAACCGCTAATGGCACGTCGCATGAACGCAAGCGTATCATCAAATCTATGCATGATGTAAAAGCAGTTTTCCTGGGCTAGACTGTGTGCAAGCTTGGGATCAATTGTACACCGCATATTAGCTGGAATGATCGGAAGTCTGAATCTACGCTTCCCCAGAAGTACACCTGTATCTGCAAGCGAGCGCGATTTTAAGATACCTTTTTTCGGTACCAAGCAAATATCTGCATATTTGTAAGCAATCTTAGCTTCGCTTCGCATATTTCTTATAGATGTTTTTCATGATTTTTTTTACCTGATCTGGAGCAGTGTCTGGTACCGCACCCTGCCATGCAGGTAAATAGCCATGTTTCTTTTTGAAAATATCTACACCCTTTCTGATATTATCTTGCCAATCCTTTCGAGGTCTAATGGCACTACTATTTTCCGAACATTCAATTTCATCCAGATAATCCATGCTGTTGGCCAGATCTGGAAAATTCCAATATGGTGTGCAGAACCCTGCTTTGAATATGCTATAATCATGATCCACATGTTCAAATGCATTTGTATAAGCTTCATCGATCAGACCCACTTTCTCCAAAACCTCTTTTGTATAATAACAAAATGCACCAACGCTGTGTGCATTTATTGCAATCTTTACTGTAGGATATTCAACAACAAATCTTGGACACGCCGGTCCACCTGAAACGCCATTTTTATTTGCTGGTCCATGGTAGCCAAAATTAAAATGCTGTATGCCTGTTTCATTTCTAGCACGAATATATTCTCTGAATACATCAGGGTTCTTAACAAGAATATCATCTTCAATAACAAAGATATCTGTGCATCCTTGATCCAATAAATATTTAAAGATTTTGTTCTTACTCCTACCAACACCAATATTTTTCTGGTTATGAATATATTCGAATTGTTTCTTAGCTTTGAGTTTATCTATATCCTCAAAGTCTGCACCATCATTTACCACGACTAACCTATCAATATAGTCTGGTATTGTAGATATGCATTTAATAAGAAATTTTGGCCTATTGCAAGTGACTATTCCTACGCCTATCACGTGAATTATTATAAGTTAAAATAACCATATTGCAACCTATTGTTCTACAATAAATAACTCATATGCCAGCATTTACTAATGTAAACATTAAAGATCTTACACAGATTGAAGAAGTAGTAAGCGGTAATTTACTATTGATTGAGACGGAGACCGGTACAAATACTATTAATTTTGACAACTTTGTTGTTGGACCTGATAATGTGAGCTGGTACACAGCGTTCGAGACTGTCAGCGGACAGGTTGCTACATTGAGTGCTGATTTGGGTAACGTCAATTATACAGAAAGATCGCAATTATCATCTTTAAGCGCTGAAGTGCAGCTCTTGGAAACACAATTTTACGCATTAACTTCAGATGTTAAAACATTGAGCTCAAATTTCTTATCCGTAAGTGGCAATGTAACTAACCCAGTTATTATTGTTTATACCACAGGATTTGGTACTACAACTTTCCCGATTCGCTGGAACACAGCGAAAATAACTGTCGTAGGTGCAGGAGGCGGGGGAGGTGGCGCTAGTAATGCCGTTAATGCAGCCGGCGCAGGTGGTGGATCTGGAGCCATGTCCATAGGTTATATTAGCGGTATTGGTGGTAGAACATATTCTTATAAAATTGGAGCCGGCGGTAGTGGAGGCGCAAATACTGGTGGTAATGGTGGCAATGGAGACAGGTCAAATGTTGTTATAACAAGCTTAAATTATGGTATTAGTGCATTGGGTGGCTCAGGCGGCAACGGTAATACCACTACAGGTACATCGGTTGCTGGTGGTGCTGCTGGATCTACTGCTGATGGTGGAAATGCTGCATATACATTCCCAGGAACAATTGGTGGTATAGGTGTTGCAAATGTAACTTTAGTAAATGCTTACGGAGGCAATGGTGGACCTGGTTATCTTGGTCAAGGTGGTGGTCAAGGCAATGCAGGTAGTACTGCAGGTGGTGGATCCCCAGGAACTTTTGGTGGTGGAGGCGGTGGTGCCAGAACTACAAACACCGGTGGAGCAGGTGGCAGCGGTATTGTAATTATCGAATTAATTGCTTAATTAGCAGTATCTAGATCCGAACCAATTTCATTTTTGTGAAATGGAAGAGCTTTAGATATCTTGTATAGAATGTGTTTGTCCTTGATGCCCAAGCCTCTTAGTCTTGTGTACTCTTTACGAAACGCTTGAATAAACTCGTCAGATAAACCGAAATTCCGTGGATAGAACAACCGACTTACTGTCTTGATTGATTTGTAGTTTTCTAGTATTGTGTCAGCCTGCTTATTGAATCTCACTAGTTATTTATTAAAGAACACCCTTTTCTTTGCTAGCCATTTCTCTTTGATCTCTTATGAGCTGTTCCATCTTATTGATTTCGTCCAGATTAACAAGACTTTGCTCTTCACCAAACATATCACCTTCTGGTGTAACATACATGGCTATTTGCTCTAACCTCTCTTCTGTGCTACCAGTGAGCTCAATTAATGCAGGACTATCGTTAGGAGGGAAGAATGGTGATACCTGTTGCGTTTGAATTTGCTTGTGTATTGCTCTGAACATGTTGTCTGTTTCAATAATAAACTGTGGATCTGTTTCACGATTAGTATCAGACACAACTGGACCCATTAAATCCCGGGTCATATAAAAGATTATATCCAAGGTTCTCATGCTCTTTTGAACACCACCAATGCACTTATTAACAAACTCCTCTGTGAACCCTTTCTTACCTTTCTCGTGAGCCCAGATTGTATATACAATATTATCGAGCGGACATCTATCGTAGGCAATCTTATCATGCGCAGTGTAGGGTGCTTGCTGTTGAAGCATAAAATCAAGAATAGCTTGTTGTGTCTTCTTGTCAGTTTTCTTGCTGTGCTTATCCCCTGTAATAATGCTACGGTATGTTTGTATTGGTGTTTTGTACTGCGACCATTTAGCTAAGAAAGCCTTTAATGTAGTGGTTTTACCTGTGCAAGCCGCACCGCTGAAAGCTATACGCATGATAATATTGTATGCTAATTTATGAGATTATCAACTGCCCCTTGTGGGGATCTGAATTGGAGGCACCGCGGGAGTCTGTGTTGTTGGCGATGGCGCTTGTGCAACAGGTGTTGTTGGTGCTGGTGTTGCAGCAGGTGCTTGAGGCTGCACAGTTGCAACCATTTTATCCAAAGCTTGTACTATTGGTGCAACATCAATGCCCTTGATCTTATCAGTTATAGCCTTTTTCATTTGCTGTATGTCTTGTGCAGTCTTAACTTCAGTCACAGTAACAAGACTCATTAAAAATGCGGCAATTGACCCACCTAACACTTGTTTTGCTTGTGCCGATTCTTGTTGATTGAAGAAACCTGTCTTTACTGCAGTTTCAATTAATGCATTTGTTTTGTCTTCAAAAGCATCAATTGCATTTAAATTTGTATTAAAGGCATTAAGATCTTTTAAACGCTTAGCTGCAGGTGTTGCGGGCTTGGCCTGAGCAGGTGCAGCTTGAGCCTCTGCTATTTTACTATAATTTTCAAATATTAAATGTGCATCACGCTTCATATATGTTATATATTTATTTAAACACCACCCATCAATCCAGGCAACATACCTAATAAGTTCATGCCTATATTTGCACCACCACCACCGGCTAGACCAGGCAGAACACCAATTAACCCACTAGCCAGGTTAGCTATACCTGCAGCTGGGGTACCTGCCATTTGACCAGCTATTCCGCCGAACACATTACCGCCATATTGATTATCATTTTGATTGCCGTATTGATTACCATACTGATTTTGGTTATATGGGTTGTATGTTTGCGGCCTACTAAAGAAGTTTGGTGGGTTATTGAAATTATCAGGTCTCATGAACTGCTGTGGTGCCATGTTTTGTCTTCCAAAAGGATTCGCCTGTGTTGCACCTTGAGGCACATTCTGTGGCATAAGTGTGCCAGGTGTACCCCGTTGACCTGGTTGACCAGGGATACGCGGTGTTGCAAATTGACCTAATGCAGCAGCTTGTGCAGGGGTGAGAACTCTGTCTCCAAAAGTATAGACTGGTTGTTGTGGTTGTTCCAAAGGTGCAATACCTGCATCCTGTAAAGCTTGTCTTGTTGTTTGAACCTGTTTGCCAGTTCTTGGGTCAGTATATGTTACAACTTCTTCACCGGGTTCTGTTTGAGGTGCATATGGATCGCCCCCTCCGGCACCGCCACCGGTTTGATCTTTTGCCCAGGTATTAATTTTACCCGTGGTATAATTATACGCATCACCAATTCTTGGCACAGCGCGCGCTCCGAGTTGTGCTTTTCCGTAACCACTTGTCGCACTCTTTTTCATGGCACCTGTTAGTTTGCTTGTTTTATCAAGCCCGGAAAAAGCCTTTTCAATATTCTTTGGGGTGTTTTTTGCAAAGCTAGTTGCATTACTACCCTTTGGTGCAGCTATACCAAGATCTTTATTTCTAACTCCCGATAATGTCAATTTACCTTGTCTGACACTGTTACTCACAAGAGTTTTTTGTGTTGCATTAATGACACCCTGGGACTCAAGTTTTGCGAGTAATTTTTCTGCAGCCACAGCTGCACCTGGTGTCTTTGATAGCGCCAGAAGTACCTTTTCACCAGCCACAGCAAGTAGCTTAGGATTCTTGGCAGCTCCCCTGGCTGCGGCCTTGGCAGCTGCCCATGGTACGGCACCCACACCACCAGCAAGTACTCCGAAATTAGGTAATGCGGCAAAGAGAGCCAGGACGAACAGTGTAACAGAACCAGGCCCAAAGTCTTGACCCATGTGCATTGCTGCACGACCTAGATCTCCGTAAGATAAAACACCTGTGGGGTCCAGGATTTTAGCTGCTGTCCATGCTGCTTCTTTTTTCCACCCTTCACCAACAACTACATCGTATTGCTTGTACGTAACCATGTGTTAATTATTTATTAAAGCATGCGTACACTATCTCAAGATATATAGAACCGCAGGTAAGCAGTATTATTAGCGATTTAGTACTTTGCCGAGTCTCTCTTTAAACTGAAGTACAAACTTTTCAACAAAGCTATCTAGCGCTTTGTTACCAGCTTTAACACCTTCAGCTTTAATAATATTGGTTAGTTGGTCTTGATCGAGCACTACTCGATAAGCCTCACTACCACCATTTTGACCAGCAATATTAACATCAATGTTTACAATCATACCAATGTTTATACCTAACAAAGGTATTATCAACTCTAAACTTTTAAGGCTTTATCCCAAATAATAAGTTGCAATCTTGGACTAAAATTCAAGTCATACTCTTTACACAAGGATGCTACTAGTTCTGCTTTTTGAACATGCTCTGCTCTACTACCACAACATGGCATGAGCCACACTCTATTGTGTGGGATATTAACCCCGTCTTTGTGGATATATTTCTCAAAAACCTCATCCAAATCTTTTGGTTCATTAATAACAAATTTGAACCCAGAACCATTTTCTGCATGCCATTTTAAGACAACTGGCTTATATCTCTTCTCCTCTGGGTCACCATTATTGGATAGCTTAGGTGAAGTTGTAAAGGTTGCTTTATACACCTTCCATCGTTCATCAGGCATGATTGTTGCATTAGTTTCAAAGTCAATTCTCGGAATAAATCCAAAACGCTTGGCGAAGGCTTGTACCAACTCTAGTAAAGCTTTCTGCTGAATGAGCGGTTCACCACCAGTAATCTTCCATATTGCGTTATGCTTTAAGTGTATGACATATCCAGAGCTCTCTAATAAGTTAAGAACTTCTTCCACAGTAAATCTATTCTTGACAGACCAGCTTACAAAGCTATCACAACCATTAGGAGAATCTGCTGAGGCAAACCCTTTGCATGTAAGATTACACATAGACAGCCTCATGAACACCGATGGCTGACCTACATACTCCCCTTCACCTTCAATTGTATAAAATATTTTATCGTCGCTTAAGAATATCGTTGTTTCAGCTAGCATTCAATTATTATAATACTATTAATATGGAAATCAATAGGACCGCTTGCTTGTTTTGCATAAATAATATAGATGTCAAAAAAAGACAGAGCGGCTAAAAAAGCTGCTAAGTTTCCAAAAGATCAAGATGGTATTCTTAGACCCGATATCTTCTTAAACTTCAAAATAGATCAAAAGTTTCACTTCAACGAGAGACACAAAGCCTTCGTGGACAAGGCCATGGATGATTCATCTCAAATCATTTTCTGTGATGGTCCAGCAGGCTCCTCAAAAACTTACTGTGCTGTATTCGTTGCATTAACTATGCTAAAGGAGAAGAAGATAGATGAAATAGTTTACATTAGAAGTATTGTTGAATCTGCCACCAGAAAATTAGGTAGTCTGCCCGGTGAAGTTGATGAGAAATTTAAACCTTGGAGCATTCCATTAGTAGAGAAGTGTGATGAACTTGTTGGTAAGCAAATTACAAATATGCTTTTTGATAGTAATTATATGAAGTGCATACCTGTTAATTTTCTCAGAGGCTCTACCTTTACAAACAGTGTTGTAATTGTGGATGAGGCACAAAATCTAGAACACAGCGAGCTTGTTACTATTTTGACTCGCTTTGGAAAAAACTGTAAGCTATTTGTTATCGGCGATACCAGACAATCCGATATCTTTGGTAAATCAGGTTTTGAAAAAATTATGACTGCATTCGATACAGAGGAAAGCCATGCAAATGGTATATGTGCATTTCATCTCACTGAAGAAGATATTACTAGAAGTAAGTTATTAAAGTTTATCGTGAAGGTTATATCCACGATAAAAATTAAAAGTGCTAAAGATTAGGCACCCCAACTAGTACCACCGAACGGGTTGCTCCAGCCTGTAGTTGTATGATTACCTACGCGGGCTTCTC
>Ga0247840_10010582_pt1 | contig 11470 bp, 8 predicted proteins | sample LaCruzMarch2015__FD_192404 | JGI IMG/M metagenome (GOLD analysis project Ga0247840, IMG submission 192404) | Freshwater microbial communities from meromictic Lake La Cruz, Castile-La Mancha, Spain - LaCruzMarch2015_17m | ecosystem: Environmental > Aquatic > Freshwater > Lake | place: Spain...
GGTCGAGACGGCGCTCGACAATCACCTGCCGGGCCGTCAGCGCCGTTTTCTGGACAGCAACAAAGAGGCTTTGCGCCGCGGCGCAGCTTGCGCCGTGCCGGCGTAACTTACACCCTGGAGGAGCGCAGACGTGGCAACACTTTGGAAGAGTCGCTATGCCCAACGCATCGGGCGCATGGGCCGTTCAGTGATTCGCGAGCTGCTGAAATACACACAGCAACCTGATCTCATCTCGTTTGCCGGGGGGCTGCCCGCGCCGGAGCTTTTCCCGACCGCGGAGGCCCAAGAAGCCGCTTGCCGGATTCTCACAGAAGATGGCGTTCAGGCCTTGCAGTACGGTCCAACGGAGGGCTACGTGCCGCTGCGCGAACATATCGTGGAGCGCATGGGCCGTTACGGTATCCGGGCCAAGGCCGAGAATGTGCTGATCACCAACGGCTCGCAGCAGGCGCTCGACCTGATCGGCAAGCTGCTGCTCAACCCCGGCGACCGCGTCTTGGTCGAAGAGCCGACCTACTTGGGCGCGTTGCAGGCGTGGAATGCCTACCAGGCGGAGTATATCTCCGTCCCGTGCGATGACGACGGCCTGCGCACCGACCTGCTGGAAGCGGCGCTACGCAGCGGGCCGAAATTCATGTATGTGCTGCCCAACTTCCAGAATCCCGGCGGCACCACGTTGCCCGTCGCGCGGCGGCTGGAGATCGTGCGCCTGTCGCACAAATACGGCATCCCCGTCGTCGAAGATGATCCGTATGGCGCGCTGCGTTTCGAAGGCGAGCATCTGCCGCCCCTCGTGGCGCTCGACACCGATTTCCAAACGAGCGCGGGCGTGACGGGTCACGGCTACATGGAGGGTAACGTCCTCTATCTGGGCACCTTCTCCAAGACGCTGGCGCCGGGCCTGCGCCTGGGCTGGGTCGTCGCCCCGGTCGAGATCATTGACCAACTGGTGATGGCGAAGCAGGGGGTGGATCTGCACACCAGCACCTTCAACCAGATGTTGGCGTGGGAGATGGTCAAGGATGGGTTCATGGATGAGCACATCCGGGTGATCCGGCGCGTCTATCGCGAGCGCCGCGACGTGATGCTGGCCGCGCTGGAGCGCTATTTCCCGGAAGGCTGCTCGTGGACGCACCCCGAAGGCGGGCTGTTCCTGTGGGCGCGCGTGCCGGAATGGCTGGACACCGCGGAGTTGCTCCAAGAGGCGATCCAGTTCAAGGTCGCGTATGTGCCGGGGTTCGCGTTCTATACCGAGCCGGGCCGGGGTCGCAACACCATGCGCCTGAACTTCTCCAACGCCCAGCCCGCCCAGATCGAGGAAGGCATCCGGCGGCTGGGGGAGATGCTGAAGCGGGTGATCGCCGAACGCGGGGCTGCGCCGGTTTAAGATGGCGTGTCCGTAGCGCAATTTGCCAAATTGCGCTACGGACATCTGCGCGTCTATGCAAACGTGAACGTGCCGCACCCGAAGTGCGTATGCTTACCGAGGTGGAGCGTGGCCGCCAACTCCAGATAGGGAAACAACCGTGGCGGAATCTTCGTAAAGGTCTGCTCGCCGAGCCAGCGGCCGGGCGCATCTTTGTCCGATCGCTGCAAATCCACCTTCGCCAGCCGTCCCTCGTCGCAATCCAGCCACACCGCCAGCTGTTCTTCCGGGGTGAGGAGCGCCCACGCCTGCTCGACCGTCGCGCGCTTGCCGAGCGCCAGCGGGGCCAGCCGCGCCATCAGCGCCTCCAGGATGTCGCGCAGCGTGGGGACGGGCGTGCGCGTGATGGGGCGCGGGATACGCGGCGCGGGCAAGCCATCGGCCGTGTCCTCATCTTTTTCGGGCGGCGGTTGGAGGTCCGGCTCCTGGACGCCCAACTCGAAGGGGGTCAGCCAAGCCAGGCGGCGCGGCCGGTGTTTCGACGGCGCATCGGGCGCCAGCCCCTCGGCCCATTGCGCCGGGGTGACGCGATAGCCCAGATCGAGCCGCCGGTCCTGCACGACCGGCTCCCAGCGCGGCCCCCGGCTGACATACACCGACTGGATGTCGAAACGGCCCCACAAGGAGCGTTGGCGCCGCCACCGTTCGTCCGAAGTCGTGGCCGCCGCTTCCATCGCCGGCAGGATCAGCTCCAGGAAGACCCCGTGATCCGCGTCGTTGCCCAGCAGCTTCAGTTCCCACAGGATCGGCTCGCCCTGCCCGTAGCCGCGCTTGCCGGGGTAAGTCCAGACGACCGTCTCGATGGGCCAGGCCGGCCAGCTCGGCGCGACGCTGAGGGGCGGCCGCTGGTTCGTCCCGACACTGGCCGGCGCGCGTTGGCTTGCCCCGCGCGCTTTTGGCTTGCCCTCCGCGCCGCCCGCGGACGCCTCCGCCTCGCCGGGGAGGCTGCCCCAACTTTCGGCCGCCCTCCGCCAGGGCCGCGCCTGTTGGGTCGGCAGACTTTCCGCGATCAACGTGCCGAGCGTCTGCGAGATATCGGCCGCGAAGTGGCGCGGCAATTGCACGAACGGGCCGGTGACCTGCCAGACGATCAGATAGCGAATCAGGTTAACCTGACCGATAAAAGGTAACATAATCCACCAATTCATAGAGCAGGCTAATCTGATACGCTGACCACGTGCGGATGCCCCAGGCGTTCAGCATGTCCCGCGCCTCCTGGCCCAGCATCCCCAAGAACCGCCCCCAATAGAACTGCGCCTGGGCCGAGTCGGCCGTGTGCAACAGCTCGTAGAGCAGCTTCTGTTCGTCGGGCCGGAGCACGGTGCGGAAGACGGCGGCCAGTTCGAGCGTGTTCAAGAACTCGCTGACCTCGAACGTCAGCACGCCTTCCTTCTCGTAAGGCCGGGGGTTGAAGATCTGGGTCAGGCTTGAGAAGAAGCGAATCCGCAGCCGGTCGGGGGGAAAGCGCGTCTCCTGGTGGATCATGCGCGCCAGCAATTCGCCCATTTGCGCCGAGCGGCCCCCGGTCGTCGGGAAGATCTGCAACAGCCCCTTCAACTCAGCGCCGTAATAGAGCGCCAGGTCTTGCAGCCACGACTTTAGCTCGCCATGATGCAGCATGAGCAGGAAATGCCGATCGTCTTGCACATACGCGGCCAAGATGTCCCCGCCGCCGAAACCGCGGCTGCCCGGCCTGGCCCTGGGCAGCCGGTTCACGAAGCCCCAAACGACGACGGAGCGGAGCACCGTGGCGCGCAATTGCCACGCCTGATCCAGGATCGCCTGGCAGGTGGCGCAATAACGGCCCGTGGCGCGCGGATAGATCCAACAGCGCGCACACGGGCCGTCGAAGGCCGCGGGCGGCGGCCCCAATTCGCCTTCATCGGTGGGTAGCTCGGGCATCTGCTCCAGATATTGCAGGGTCGCCAGCAGCTCCGGCCCAGTGCGGCTGCGGCGCAGCCAGTCAAAACGTGTCAGCATGGACGATCAGCGCGCATCCGACACAACTCGCGCATCCAGCGCCTTGAGCAACTCGGCGCGATAGGCGACTACCTTCGGCTCCACCCAATCCGCGGCTTTCAGCGGCGACTGCCCGCCCGCCTGGCTGGCGTAACGTTTGGCCCAATCCGTCAGTTCGCTTTCGGGCAGGATGCGCAGGCGCAGGCTGCCGAAACCGACATAACGATGATGCCCCAACTTGTGCGCCAGGCCATCCTCCAGCCCCACGCACCAGATCAACCGTTGCAGCTCTTCCTTCTCCAGATTCCAGAAGCGGATGGTGAAACGCGCCTTCGCGCCCGGCAGGATCGCCCGGGCATAGCTCGCCTGGACGGCATCCGGCGCAAAGTCGGCCAACCGCTGGACGAGCGGCGCGACCGGGGTGTGATGGAACAGCCGCCAGGTCTTGGCGATCTGGAACATCGGCACGCCTTTGGTCGCGCTGCGCCGCCAGACGCCGTTCTCGCAGACCCATCCGCCATACGGATAGGGGACCTTGAACCAGGCCAGTTCTGGCGTCCCCTCGAACGGCGCGAAGCTGAACGCCAGACGGCCCATCAACGCCTGGTTGGGGCCGACGCCGACCCAACCGAAGAGGCTGTCCACCGGATTCAGGCGGCTCAGGTCGGGGCTGGGGCCTTTCGCGTCGCCGGCGATGGCGTAGACATGGCGCAGCAGCCCTTTCAGGCTGCGGCTGGGCAGGGCATACAGCCGGGATTCGGGCCGCAGGGCCGCCTCGGCCGGGGAGAGGGAGAAGCTATCCCAGCCGTTGACGTTGCCATCGGCCAGGGTCGCCTTCCAGGATGGCTCGCCGCTTTCCCGCACGTGCAGCGGAGTGAGCGCCTCGGCCTCGACGGCCAGCGTGCCGGAGTGGCCGCCGAAGGAGCGGTGCGAGATGAAGCCGCCCTGGCTGCGGGGCGGCCTGGCCGCTGCCTGCATCGTGGCGACCAACGGCGCGCTCCAGGTCAGGCCGGCGGCCGCCTCTGCGTCACCCAGCGCCAGGCGGTGCCAGATGCCGGCGCGCGCCAGCGGCCGGTCGGGGAAAAGCTGCGCCGACACCTTGTTGGCCGGATTAGCCGTCAGCCAGGTGATCTCGCTGACCTGGGCTTTCACCCAGCCGAACCCGGCGGTTTTCTCGCCGCCCAAGACCACATCGCCCTGTTGGAAATCCTCCAGCATGTGCATCAGTACCGCCAACGCCGGCAGGTCGCGTTCCGTCAGGTCTTGCAGTTCCAATTGAAGCTGGAAGTTGAGTTGGTCGCCATAAGCGAACAGATAGTCGTGCTTGGCGCTTTCCACCGGCCGGGCGGTCGCGGGATCCATGCGCACGCCGTCCATCGAGCACCAATTCTTTTCCGGCTGCGTCGGATCGGCCAGGTAGGCGTCGGAGAAATAGACCGCGCCGCGTTGCCCTTGCCGGCCAAACAGATAGTCAATCACCTCGGTCACGCGCGGTGACTCGCCCCAGAGGGTCTTGAGCACCTGCGACGCCCGTTTGCGGAACGCGCCCTTCACCGTGCTGCCGGGGATATACATCTCCCAGGCGCCTTCCTGCGCCGATTGGCTCCAGGTCAGCATCCGCATGAACATGGTGTCGTAGGGCTTGCCGTATTTGCGGGCCACATCACGGTTGAACGGCCCACCCGCGCGGAAATCCACGTGGTGCGGCTGCGCCAACTCTTGGCGGGTCTTGGAGCGATAGCTCTTCAGGAAGGCGATGAAGTTGCGGTCGTTGGCGATGCTCTTGCGCAGGTTGATCGGGGCGACGATGTGGCTGTAGCGCACGCGGCTGTGCTCTTCGAGGAAGGTGCGCCACCCGGCCGCGCTGACCCCTTCGGGCGCCTGGTTACGGTTCAGCCATTGCGCCTCGCTGATCTTGCCTTCCAACAACATGACCTTGATCTTGAGATGCACTTCGCGATTGGCGATCTCGGCATCCACCCAGGCGTCGCTCTGGAGCAGATCGACCTGCTGATCCACCTGTTGGTAGAGCCGCGGCATGACCGACCGGCACGCGTCCGCGAGGGTCTGGGTCAGCGCGGCTTCGTCGCCGAGTTGCGCGGCCAGGGTCGTCGCCAGGCCCGCATCCAGGCCCAGGCCCACCATCACCTGGCCCCAGGCGGCCTTGTCGAGCTGCTGATTGGTCTGCCGCTGGCGCTCCATGACCTCCAGGATGCGCTTGGCCTGGTTGCCCACCCGTTCCTTGAGCGCCGCCTCGGCCGCGGACTCGCTGGGGAACGGCTGGTCGCAGAGGAATTTCGCCGTGTCAATCACCTTCTGCGAAAGGGGATACTTGCCCTTGGTCAGTTTCGCCAGCGCCTTCTCGCGCAGAACCCACACTTCAGACTCGCCGCTCGAGCGTTCCTGGAGCCACAGGCCGATGGTGCGGGGGAGGTAGTCGGCCAGCTTGCGCTTCCAATCTTCGGGGCTGAGGATCGGCCCGCCGATGACCATCTCCAGCCGTTGGCGGACCGGCTCCGGGATATCGCGCATCGCGGCGACGAGCAGCCGGCCTTCGATCGCGGCGAACGCGGGCACATCGGGATCCACCTTGCCCCAGTTCCAACCGACCAGCACCGGATTGTCGGCATTGAACCGAAAGACGACCTTGAGATGGTTGGCGTCGGGCCGCAGGTTGGGCGCCGCGGGGGCCGCGCCCCCAATCTCGGCCTCCAACCGGACACGGCCCAGGCCCTTGCTCTTGCCGGCGCCGAACCAGAACCGCCCCTCGCGCATCTCCTGGAGCAGATAGTAAAGTCGCGCCCGATTCTCGCCGCGCTCCAGAACCGCGTCGTTGATCATCATGCTGAAGTCGAACGCGGCATTGCGGAAGACCGTTTCCATCTTGTAATTAGCGTTTGCCTCGGAAGCCCAACGATCCTCATCCAGCTTCAACCCCATGCGCAGATCGAAAAAGTGATCCTGGGCATAGCCGGCATCCTGCAACCGGCAATCCACGCGCGTGATCAGGCCATCAGGCAGCGCATCGCCGTAGAGACGCTGCCAGGATCGGTTCAGCAGGCCGATATTGCGACCATCGCGTGATTGGCCGATGAAGGCGTCCATCAGGGCCTGGGCTGTGCCGGAGATTTCACCGGCCAACGAGACCAGCCGTTGGCTGCCATCGCCGTCGCGAGTGAACAGCGTCTTGCGGGCATTCCCTCGATAGATCGGTGTTTCAGCCACGAGCTTGCCGCGAATGATCATGATTTCCTCCTCGTGTGGGTTTGAGGTTGACTACTGGATTTCACAAAAGCCGGTGAAATGATAGCACGAGATGTGTTATCTGGCAAGCCGCGCGGTAAGAGGTGCCCGACCGGGCGATGTTACCGTTTGCCCATCCCGCTCCGCTGTTGAAGCCACATGCGCTCACCGTCACTGGTCACCTCCACCACGCTATCGCTCGAAATGGCGGTGGCGCGGCGTTGGCTGAGCCACGCGGCGACGTTGGGTGGATAGGTTGTATCGTCCGGCCAGAGGATTACTTGGGGCGCCAGCGCCGCGAGGAACTCCCCCGTCGGCCAGACGCCTGTGCCCGCGCCCGGCGCTTTCAGGAGGGTGATCGGGGGATCCTCCAGCGGGGCGCGCAGTAGCTCGGCCTGGGCTTCGGGGCGGATCGTTGCCGGCACGAGGGTGCGAAACCGGCCATACCGCAACAGCCACCCGTCGCCCGCCGCGAGGCGGGTCAACTCCACCGTCCCATCGAGGCGCACGACCGTGCCCGGCGGAGTATGCTCCGGCTCGAGCGCGCGGGCGCCGGGCCAGAGGTCGCCGGCGTCAGGCCCGACGGCCAGGCTCATCTCCGGCCGGCCAGCGGACAGCTCAGCGCGCGTCACCGTAGCCAGGGCCGCGCCATCTCCCCGGCCATCCCACACCCAGGCGCGCCGGCCCCCCGGCGTTGTGATTAGCACAACTTCGCCATCTTCGCCGGGAATGAACGTCACATGCAACCGCCCATCGGGTATCTGGTTGATCGCCATCAGCATCAGCCAGGCGGAGCCGGCCGCCGCGGCCAGCCAGCGACCGGCGTGCGGCGGCAGCAGGGCGCGCAGCCGTGGAAACCGGCGAAACGCCATTGCAATAGCCAAACCAACGCCGTAGAGCACAGCCAGCAATCGCCCCACGGCGCCGGTCTCCACCGATGCCAGCGGCACGGTCGCCAACGCGCTGACCACCGCCGTCGTGTAAGTCAGGAAGAACCAGGGGATCAGGGCGGCGATGCGCCCCAGAACCTCCCAGATCAGCCCGACGACCAGGGCTGCCATGCCGCCGATCATAATGGGCGGCTGCGCGGGCAAGATCAGGAAGTTCGCGACCAACGACACCAGTGAGAGCCGGCCGAAGTAGTAGACGAGCAGCGGCAGGGTCGGCACTTGCGCGGCCAGGGTGACGATCAGCGCGTCGTTCAGCACGCCCATCACTTGCCAGCTGCGATCTTCGGAAAGGTGGCGGGCGAAGAACCGCTCGAAGCGCGCCTGGATCGGCGGCGTGAAGAGGATCAGCCCCAGCGTGGCCGAAAAGCTGAGTTGGAAACCGATGTCCCACAGCGCCAACGGGTTGAGCAAACACATGATCAGCGCGGACGCGCAGAGCGAGACGTAGGCGGTGCTGGCGCGGCCCAGGGCGATCGCGATCACGTAGAGGACGCCCATGATGCCCGCGCGCAAGGCCGGCGGGTCGGCGCCGACCAGCAACACATAGAAGATGACGGCGACCGCCACGGGATACGGCGCGCGGGCCTTGCCCAGCACGCGCGCCAGCAGGCCCATCAGCACGCCGGTCAGCAGCGCGATGTTGCTGCCGGAGATGACGATGACATGCGATGTGCCGGTCGCCTGGAACGCTTCACCCACGTCATCGGGGATGCCGCTCTCGATGCCGAGTAACATGCCGTTGGCCAACGCGGCCGCCGGCTCCGGGAGCGCCCGGTTCAGCAGCTCGGCGCCGCGTGCGCGCAGGCCGTACAGGATCGTCCAGAAGGAACGGCTCTGGTCTTGGGCGATCAGCTCGGTGCGGGCGCGGCGCAGCAGGCTGTGAACCCCGCGCATGCTCAGGTAGGCCGCATAGTCGAAGTCGTCGAAGGTGGGGGGTGTTTCAAGCTGACCGCTGGCGCGAATCCGGTCGCCGAACGCGTAGGCGGGAAAGCGCGGCGCCTGGACCAATACATCGCCCTGCACCGGGATCGTGCGTGCGCCGATGGTCAGCGTGTCGGCGCGCAGCCGGTAGAAGGTGCGCGTGTCGCGCACGTCCGGATAGCCGGCGATCACGCCCTCGACCGACGCACGAACCGGGGTTTCAGCCGAACCATTGTAGGAAGCCAGGGTGGTCGCCGAAGCGCAAGCGGCGAAGGGGTGTTGCTGGTAACGCCAGCCGCCCAGCAGCAACAGGATCAGCAGGACGGCCGCCCAGCGCACCTGCGCGCGCTGGCGCAGCAGCGCGGCGATCGCGGCCGCGGCCAACGCCGGCGCGGCGAACAGCCAGCCGGACGTGCCGCAGCCGATCACGGCCAGCCCCCAGAGTTGGTGGGCCAGCCAGATCCCTGCGCACCAAGCGACAGCGAGATAGACGAGCGTCATCTCATCGCGGAAGCCCCGCTGCCGGGGCGACAAAGATAATATACAGGGCTACGGGGGGAGGAGGCCGCCGGACAAAGCCACGCGGTCTATCGTGCCCTGCTGGATCCTATTATCGCGCCATTTCGCCGGATGTGCAAATCCACGCGCACCGGTTATGACCCCGCTGCGAATTCCCGATTTCCAACCTTGCATTCTATTGTGTCCTGTGCTACAATTCGCCCGTTTTTGGCAGCGATTCAATTACCTCACCCTGATACATCTGCGACATGGCCCGCGCCCGCCCCGCATGTTCGGTCGCCGGGCCTGGGCGTGATCCACCCAAAGGAGGGGAGGCAGTGCAATCACAATATCTGTTTGTTGCGATCTTCTTCCTGATCGCCCTGGCAGTCCCGATCATCGGTCTCACGCTGGCGTGGGCGATACGTCCCAAGAAACCCAATTCCGCCAAAGCCGCCACCTACGAATGCGGCATGGAGACGATCGGCGACACGTGGGTGCAGTTCAAGGCCCAATACTATCTGTACGCCCTGGTCTTTGTCGTCTTCGATGTCGAGGTGGCTTTCATCTTCCCCTGGGCAGTTGCGTATCACAAACTTGGCCTCTTTGCCCTGGTGGAAATGGTGATTTTCGTCGCGATCCTGCTCGGCGGGTTGCTCTATGCCTGGCGCAAGGGCGCGCTGGAGTGGCGATAATATGGAATACATCAGTAACTTTTTCGTGAACCTCGGCAACTCCTGGACTTCGCTGCTCAGTTCGTTCTTGCCCACCTGGGCGGTGACGCTCGTCAATTACCTGGTGGTCGCCATCCTGCTCGTCTTGATGCCCGTGATCGCGACTTTGACCCTGACGGTCATGGAACGCAAGGTCATCGCGCGCATTCAGAACCGGGTGGGGCCGAATCGGGTGGGGCCGTGGGGCATCTTCCAGGCGATCCCGGACGCGATCAAGCTGTTGACGAAGGAAGATATCGTCCCGCAAAACGCCGACAAACCGGTCTTCAATATCGCCCCCCTGGTGATCTTCATCGGGGCGGCGCTGCTCTGGACGGTCATCCCCTTCGGCCGCGGGGTCATCGGCCAGGATCTCAACATCGGTGTCCTCTACCTGGTCGCGATCGGCTCCATCTCGACGATCTCGGTCATTATGGCCGGCTGGTCATCCAACAACAAATTCGCGCTGATCGGTGCGTTCCGTATCGTCGCACAGCTCCTGAGCTATGAGATCCCGATGGTGCTCGCCATGGGCGCGGTGGTGCTGCTGGTCGGCACGATGAAGATGGGCGAGATCGTCGAACTGCAAGCCATCCCCTTTGCCCTGGTCTTGCCGGTCGCCTTCGTCACCTACATCCTGGCCGCCGCCGCCGAGACCGGCCGGGCGCCTTTCGACCTCGTCGAGGCAGACTCGGAGATCGTGGCCGGCTATTTCGTCGAGTACAGCGGGCTGAAATTCGGCTGGTTCTACATCGCCGAATATGGCAACCTGCTGGCGGTCTCCGCGATTGCCACTACGCTCTTCCTGGGCGGCTGGCGCGGGCCGCTTGCCGGCATCGTCCCCGCGCTCGGGCCGCTCTATTTCATCGCCAAGTCCGTCCTGATCGTCTTCCTGCTGATGTGGATCCGCGGCACCTGGCCGCGCTTCCGCATTGACCAGATGTTGGGCCTCGCCTGGAAGGTATTAGTGCCCCTAGGCCTGTTCAACTTCTTGTGGATCGCGGCCATGATCAAGCTGCCCGTGCATATACTGCTACAATGGGCGTTGGTGCTGGTCGGGAACGTCGCCGCCGCGGTGGTCGCGCTGACGCTTATGGGCCGGGCCGCCAAACGCTACGCCGCACAGCGAGGCGTCGCCGTCGCTTGAGCCATCGGCCTGTCCGCCGGACTATCAAAAGGAACGGGGTATGGAGCAGATTTTCTTTGTCCTGTTGAGCGTGCTGATCCTCGGCGCGGCGCTGATGGTCGTTACGACCCGCAATCTGCTGCACAGCGCCTTGTGGTTGATTGCGGCGTTCTTCGGCATTGCTGGCATTTTCATCCTGTTGCACGCCGAGTTCCTGGCTGTCGTCCAGGTGCTGATCTACATCGGCGCGATTTCGATCCTGATCATCTTTGCCATCATGCTCACGCGCCGGATCATGGATCCGCAGCAGCCGCGCTTCAACAGCCAATGGGGGCTGGCCGGTGGGTTTGCGGCCCTGCTGTTCGTGGGTCTGGCCGCCGTGGTGACGCGCGTGGCCTGGCCCGTGGCGACCGGCGTCCCGCCGGCCGACGCCATCCAACAGCTCGGCGCGGATTTCGTCGGCGTCTATGCCGTGCCGTTCGAGGTCGCCTCGGTGTTGTTGGTCACCGCAATGATCGGCGCGATCATCATTGCGCGGGAACGGGAGTAAAGATCATGGTTCCACTCACCTGGTACTTGATCCTTGCGGCGGCGTTGTTTTGCATCGGCATTTTCGGTGTGCTGGCGCGCAAGA
>Ga0247840_10010594_pt1 | contig 11462 bp, 12 predicted proteins | sample LaCruzMarch2015__FD_192404 | JGI IMG/M metagenome (GOLD analysis project Ga0247840, IMG submission 192404) | Freshwater microbial communities from meromictic Lake La Cruz, Castile-La Mancha, Spain - LaCruzMarch2015_17m | ecosystem: Environmental > Aquatic > Freshwater > Lake | place: Spain...
CGAGCTGAAGCCGGCATCGGTCTTTTCAAGCGCCCGGGCCAGGCGGGCAAGATCGTAGGTCGGCTCGTCAAGCAGCGGCGATCCGCCTTCGGCCATCAGCACAACCTGCGCATCCGAGCCGGGCGCGAGAGCGCTGATCGCCTGCGCCGCCCCGCCCCGGGCGGCGGAGAAACCCGTCGTGCCTCCGGTGCCCGCGTCCATCGAGTAGCTGTTGTCGAGCAGGATGACCGCGGAGGTCTTCGCGTCCCCTGTCAGCGCCTGCATCCCCTTCCACACGGGCCGGGCCATGCAGAGCGCGAGCAGTGCGGGAATCGACGCGCGGAGGATCAGGAGGATGATCTGCTCCATTTTCAGGCGGCGCTGGTTGGTTCGCAGCAAGTCCTCGAGCAAATGCATCGCTCCCCAGCGCACGACCTGAAACCGGCTCTTGTGAAAGAGGTGGATCAGCACGGGAACCGACAGGGCAGCGAGGCCGCCGAGGAGAGCGAAATTCAGGAAGGTCATCCGAGCGCCCACCGTCGGCTGATGTAGGTTGTGAGCGCATCGGAATACGGCTGATCCGTGGTGAACGGAACCAGGTCGATCCGGTGGCGGCGGCAGCCCTTGACGAGCTCCTCCCGGAAATGATCCAGCCGGGCCAGGTAATCCTGCCGCAGCAGGGCCGGGTCGAGCAGGTGCCTGTGCCCGGAGTTTTCGAGCGACTCGAACTGCGTCCAGCTCTTGAACGGGAACTCCAGCTCGTCCCGGTCCCAAATCTGGAAGATAAGAATCTCGTGGTGCACGTGCCGGAAGTGCGCCAGCGCCTTGAGCAGCGAGGGGAGGTCGCCGAAGCAGTCCGAGATGATAACGAGCAAGCCGCGCCGGTGCAGCTTGGGCACCAGGTCCCGGAAGACCCCGCCGAGATCCGTCTCACCGCCCGGCACGCTGCGCTGGAGCTCGTCGAGGATCACGCGAAGGTGCCCCATCCGCGCGCGGGGCGGGATGTATTTCCGGACCTTCGTGTCGAACGTGACCATCCCCACGCTGTCCTGCTGGCCAATCATCAAATAGGCGAGGCAGGCCGCGAGCCGCGTGGCATACTCGTATTTCTTCACGCCGTGCTGCCCGTAGTTCATCGACCCGCTCAGGTCAAGCAGCAGCGTCGCACGGAGGTTGGTCTCCTCTTCGTATTCGCGGATGTAAAAGCGGTCCGAGCGGCCAAAAACCCGCCAGTCGATGCGCCGGATTTCATCGCCCGGGACATATTGGCGATGCTGCTTGAACTCGACGCTGAAGCCCTTGTGCGGCGACCGGTGCATGCCTGAGCAAAACCCCTCCACGACCTGCCGCGCGACGATCTGCAGGCTGCTGATTTTCTGCAGCTCGGCCGGCGTCAGAAAGTTGGAGACGTGGGTCACGGAAAATCAGAGCACGCCCCGGCTCTCTCCCCGCGGGACGGCATCCACAATCCGCGTGATGATGTCATCCACCTTCACCCCTTCCGCCTCGGCATTGAAAGTGGGCACGATCCGGTGGCGCAGCACCGCGTGCGCGAGCGCCGCGATGTCGTCGTTTGTCACGTGGAAGCGGCCCCGGAGCACAGCCCTGACTTTCGCTGCGAGCACGATGTTCTGGCAAGCGCGCGGGCCGGCGCCCCATTCGATGAGATCCTTGATCCATTTCGGGGCGTCGGGGCTGTTCGGGCGGGTGTGCCGGACGAGGTCGAGAACAAAGTCCATCACATGATCCGGCACCGGCACTTTGCGGACCACGCGCTGCAGATGCCGGATGGTCTCGCCGTCAATCACCGGCTGCAAATCGGCCGAGAAAGTCCCTGTGGTGCGCTGGATGATCAGCCGCTCGTGCTCGCGGTCGGGGTAATCGACCTTCACGAGGAAAATAAAGCGGTCCTTCTGCGCCTCAGGCAGGGGATATGTGCCCTCCTGCTCGATCGGGTTCTGCGTCGCGAGAACGAAAAACGGCTCCTCCAGCTTCATCGTGATCCCCCCGACAGTCACGGAGTGCTCCTGCATCGCCTCGAGCAGCGCCGCCTGCGTCTTCGGCGGGGTGCGATTGATTTCATCCGCAAGAAGCATCTGCGTGAAGATCGGGCCTTTTTGGAAAATGAAGCTCCGGCGTCCGGTCACGGGATCCTCCTGGATAATATCGGTTCCCGTGATGTCGGCCGGCATCAGATCCGGGGTGAACTGGATGCGCCGGAAGGACAGGCTCATGGTCTGCGAGAGCGAGCGGATCATGGCCGTCTTGGCGAGGCCCGGCACGCCCTCGAGCAGGCAGTGCCCGCCCGCGAGCACGGCGATCATGAGCTGCTCGATGACCTCCTCCTGGCCCACAATGAACTTGCCCATCTCGCGGCGAATCAGTGCCGTCCGCTGCACCAGGTCCTGGATCAGTGTGACATCTTCCGCGCTGGCTTCAATGGTATCGGGGGGGGATGATATACCGGATGGAACGGATTCCTCAGGGGGCAAGCTGTCGGATGCAAAACTCATGGCAATTTTTCCCAACCGCATCGTGTCTCTCTATCTGGAGAATGGCCGCCTCGATGCCCTTTGCGGTTCGCAAAGGGATGGACAGAGGGGAGTCGGCAGATCAAACATCGCTCATGACGGGTGGTCAAGGAGTATTGCCGGCGTTTCGGTTCTTCGTTGTTGATTTCAGCACGGAGTCCGTGCGTTATTCCTGCGGCCGGTTGGTTTCCCGCCAAATTTACCATGAGTCGTTCCCAGGTGCTTGATCTCTATTTTATCGAGGCACGGTCGAAGCTGATCGATGTCGCCGCGTTTCTCGACCGCATCGAGCTGGCCGGAGGGGACGACGACTACCGGATGCGTGCGTTCCGGGATGCCCTGATCGCGCTCGTCGAGGAGGGCGGGGGTGCGCGCCGCGCCGAAAGCGTGCTCCTGACATTCAGCGACCCGACCCGCGAGCCCGTGGGGCGGGCGGGAGGCAAGGCCGCCGGAGCCTGGCGTGGAGAGGCAGAGTGACTGCGAGCTAATCCCATGCGATACATCGAGCCCCACGCACACATGGTTAGCCGGACCACTGACGACTATCAGGCCATGGTGCTTGCGGGGTGCAGGGCGGTCTGCGAGCCCGCGTTCTGGGCCGGGTTCGACCGAGGCTCCGCCGAAGGTTTCCGCGATTATTTCGCCCAGCTCACCGAGCACGAACCCGCGCGCGCCGCAAAATACCTTCTGCCGCATTACTCCTGGCTCTGCATCAATCCCAAGGAGTCCGAAAACCTGGCGCTCGCCGACGAGGTGCTGTCGATCATCCCGGACTTTCTCGGCCGCCCGAACGTGCTCGGCATCGGCGAGATCGGGCTCAACCGCAACAGCCGGAACGAGGTCGCCATTTTCGAGAAGCATGTCGATCTCGCCGCCCGCCACAACCAGCTCATCCTCATCCACACACCCCATCTCGAAGACAAGAGGAAAGGGACCCTGCTTATCCTCGACGTTCTGAAAAATGACCCCCGCATCGATCCGGGCCGCGTATTGATCGACCACGTGGAGGAGCACACCGTGGGGATGGTGCTCGATGCCGGGTTCTGGGGCGGGATCACGCTCTACCCGGAATCCAAATGCACGCCGGCCCGCGCGATCGACATTCTCGAGCGCCATGCCGGTGGAACTCTCTGGATGAACTGCGCCTGCGATTGGGGCCAGAGCGATCCCCTGGCTGTCCCGAAAACGTGCTTGGAAATGCGCAAGCGCGGCCACGACGCGAAGTCCATCGACCGGCTCGTATTCCAAAACCCCGCCCGCTTCCTCAGCCAGTCCCCGCACTTTTCCGTGCCGGCTTAGAAGGCGAGGTTTGTCAGAAATCATTGACTGACCCCGAATGGCACTAAGTTCAGATTTTGGGATGCTGCCCATTCAGGGCAGAGCTATCCTTTTTCCAAGACCCAGGGCGGCGCGAACGCTTGCCCTGGGCTGTTGGATGTTGCCCCTTCGGGGCTTAACTTAGCGCCATTCTTGACTGACCCCGAATCCGATGTGGGGTTGCCTTCGTCGCATGCGGGTGGCAGCTTTCCATCCATGAACAAAAAAGATTTGAGGCCGAGCATCGCAGGCTGGGAAAGTTTCCCGACCTGTCGCCGGACGAGAGGATTTTGTTCGCGATGAGCCTGAGTGCGAACCCCGACGAGCGATGGGATCGGCACGAGCGGTTTCTCCGCTCGCACGGCTTGTTCACGTCCTCCGCGAGGAAGGCATACGGTTTCAAATAGCAGGGATGTCGGCGGCGATCCTTCAGGGGCGTGCCGGCAACAACTCTCGATACGGATATTTGGGTTGACCTCCCCGAGCGCCGCTTTGTGCGCTTGACAGCAATCATCGTCCGGTTTGGCGGAACCATGTTGGCTCCGACAGTGGCCGCACTTGTGGACGACACACTGGTGAATTTTCTGCCAAGGGTTGACGGCATCGATGGTTTTGATGCGGCATTCCGCCGGGCCCTACGAATCCGGTGGCAGGGAATGAAGGTGCCGGTCTTGCCGCTGGAATCGAAACCGCACTGCTCTGCAATCTGCGTGATGGAGAGTGCGGTGCCGTGCAGAAGGCTGCAGGCTTTCTTGATGCGCAATTCGCGGAGATGGTGCCCGAGGCTGCCGCCCGTCAGCATCCGGAATTGCGCTTGTCCTTCGTGGATATCGAAGGTGTCCGCATCCAGGCAAATTTGCCCGGACCCCCGCGCCGCGACCAGAAGCACGCACCGGTGGTGATGATCGGTGCGAACCGAACTCGCCGGGCGATGCCGCGGGCAAAGGGGGAGCAGTGCCATTCTCCTCTGGCCCATTCCTTTCCTGTCCGATGAATAGATCTTGAAATCCCGCACAAGCGTTGCAAGATTTCACGGATGATCCCACGATTTGCCTATCAGAAAAAACTCGAGCGTGCCTTGGGTAGGAATCCTGTGGTGGCGCTGATTGGTCCGAGGCAATGCGGAAAAACGACGCTGGCGCGTCAGATTTTGCCATTGAATCACGCGAATTATTTTGATTTGGAGGATCCAGTTGTTACGGGTTTGATGGAAAACCCGATGACCGCCTTGGAGGGGCTGCGGGGATTGGTGGTGGTTGACGAAGCGCAGCGGGCGCCTCGTTTGTTCCCGGTTTTGCGCGTGCTGGCCGACCGTCCGGGGAACCCTGCGACATTCCTCATTCTCGGCAGCGCATCGCCGGAATTGTCGCGCCAGAGTGCGGAATCATTGGCCGGGCGAGTGGAGACCATTGAGATGCAGGGATTCGACATGGCGGAAACGGGGGCCGGCCAGGCAGATTTGCTCTGGCAGCGCGGGGGATTTCCCCGGGCGTTTCTGGCCGCGAATGACGCCGACAGCATCGACTGGCGGAAAAATTTCATCCGCACCTTTTTGGATCGCGACTTGGGAGCGCTTGGGTTCGGCATGTTGCCGGCGGTGATGGGTCGGTTTTGGACGATGCTTGCGCACTACCATGCGCAGGTTTGGAATGGCAGCGAGATCGCGGCATCGATGGGCATCGCTCCGAACACGGCCCGCGCCTACCTGGATGCCCTGGAGCAGACGTTCATGATCCGCCGCTTGCTTCCTTGGCAGGCGAACCTCGGCAAGCGCCTGGTCAAGACCCCGAAGATCTACTTTCGCGACTCTGGAATTTTTCATGCGCTGAGCGGCATTCGTTCTCCTGCCGACCTGCTCACGCATCCCAAGCTTGGAGCCTCATGGGAGGGCTTTGCGCTTGAGGAAATCCTGCGCTCGCACCAGCCGGACGATGCCTATTTTTACGCGGTTCACAGCGCTTGCGAACTCGACCTCCTGATGTTCCTTCACGGCAGGAAAGTCGGCGTCGAATTCAAACGCGCCGACGCCCCCACGCTCACCCGCTCGATGCAGACCGCCTTCGCCGACTTGGAACTCGACGAGCTCTGGGTCGTCTATCCCGGACAACGGAGCTACCCGCTCGGCAATAAAATCTCCGTCCGTCCGCTGGCGGAATGCATTGCACCCGGAGGATAAGGCAGAGGGGACAGGTGCTGCTGCGGAAGCCGTTTATCCACGGTCAGAAACACGTCAGCTTTCCCAGAGTTGGCGATGAGACGGAGGAGCTTGCCGTTGTTGATGCCGGCCCAGCCTGCTTGCGAAACAGTTAGGACGGTGTGGCCGGGAAGTTTCTGCGCCAAATCTTTCGGCAAACACTCGTCGAGCAGGAGGCGCATTCAGGCGGCAGCGAGCAGGCTTTCGCTGGCTTGTTCGAGAAAGCCGACGGCCAGTTTGCGCGAAACCGTGGGATACTGTTCCAGAAAGTCGTCGAGCGTCTCGCCGCCCTCAATGTAATCCAGCAACACCCGCACGGGAACGCGCGTGCCGACAAAGCAAGGTTCTCCGCTCATGATTTCCGGGTCGGCCATCACAACGGGCTTCTTCATCATGCCGGAATTGCCGAAAATCCCCATGGTTGCGCGATGCGATTTTCATACCATGCCGGATGGCCATCGCATCAATCCGGCCGTCCCGTGTATGCATTCAGGAGGAACCGGAAGACGTCGCTGGCATCGATCGGTCCGGGAAGGTCTCCGCCATTTGCCGAAATGATCACCGGGTGGTCGTCAGGATCCTCGGGCACGCGGCCGTGCGATCCGCGGACGAGGGAAGCGTCGAGCGGGATCACCTCAAGGAGGGCCCGCAGGCCGAGTTTCTTTTTGAGGAGAAACTCAGCCGCGCGCAAATGGGGAAACCGGATCGCGGGGTCGATGAAGAGCTCGGCCGGGTCGTAGCCGGGTTTGCGGTGGATATCCACGGTCCGGGCAAAGTCGGGCGCCCGGCGGTCGTCGTCCCAATAGTAATAGCAGAACCACGCGCGCGGGGCGGAGACGGCCAGAAAATCGCCCGAGCGCGCATGCCAAATCCCGCGCGCCATTTGCGCATCGCGGTCGAGAACCCGCTCCACGCCCGGCTCCTGCTCCAGCGTGGAGCGGACGTCTGCGTGCAGAGCGGCATCGCCGGAATCGTTCACATAGACATGGGCGACCTGGTGGTCCGCCACGGCAAAGACCCGGCTTGCCCCGCAGTCCAGGATCTCCCGGCCGAGCTCGTCTTTGATCGCCAGCCAGCCGCGCTGGCGGAACAGGCGGTTGAGGAAGACCGGCTGGTTGACGGCCGTGATCCCGTATTCGGAGAGGATGAGCACCCGGACGCCGCGCGACTCAAAAAATGCGATCAGCTCGCCCGCGATGGCATCGATCCGCCGCAGGTCGTTTTGGATTTCCGGCGAATCCGGCCCGAGCCGCTGCAGGTTGTAATCGAGGTGCGGCAGGTAAACGAGGTTCAGGGAGGGGCTGTGGCGTTCCTCGATCCATTTCGCGGCGTCGGCGATCCAGCTGGACCCCGCGATGCCCGCGCGCGGGCCCCAGAAACTCGCGAACGGAAATTCGCCGAGGTCGCGCTTGATCGCCGGAGCAATCGAAAGCGGCTCGGAGGTGATGTCGAAAACTTTTTTTCCGTCCGCGCAATAGACCGGTCGCGGGGTGACCGAGAAATCGACCGACGAATACCGGTTGAACCACCAGAACAGGTTGGCGCACGTGAAGCCGGGGACGGATTCCCGCGCGTGCTCCCAAAGTTTTTTGCCCGAGACGAGGCGGTTCGACTGTTTCCAGAAATGGACCTCGGCCAACTCGCGGTCATACCATCCGTTGGCGACGATGCCGTGCCCGGCTGGCGAAAGCCCGGTCAGATACGTGGCCTGTGCGGTGCAGGTCACAGCGGGAAATGCGGGGCGCACCGTGCCGAGGGAGCCTCCCGCCGCGAAGCGCGCGAGGTTCGGCGTGGCTTCGCCGATCAGCCGGCGGGTCAGGCCGACGATGTTCAGGATCGCGGTTCGTTTCATCGGCTACGGGCTTCGAGTTCATGGATCGCGGCGCGGATGTGGACGTGATCCATCGCGTTGACCTCGTGCGCTCGACCGATCCCGCGCAGAAGGGTGATGCAGAGTTCGCCGCCGAGGTGCTCGCGGAATTCCTCGAGGCCGAGCAGGAGCTCGTCGGCGCGGCCGAGTTCGGGAGAATACAGCGGAAGCCCGAGGCGTTGCAGCAGTTCCAGAATGCGCTCCAAATCCCCGCGGCTCAGGTCGCCGGCTATCGCGCTGTAAACCGAGTCGAGCGCGATCCCGACCGCCACCGCCTCGCCGTGCCGGAGCTGGAATCCGGACATCTGCTCGAGCTTGTGCGCGGCCCAGTGCCCGAAGTCAAGCGGGCGGCGCGAGCCCAGCTCGAAAGGGTCGCCGCCGGCGGCGATTTGTTCGACATGCAGGGCGGCGCATCGCCGGGCGAGGGCGGCGATTTCCGCCGGGCCACCATCGCGCAGGAGGTCGGCGGAGGATTCGATCCAATCAAAAAACGAGGCGTCGCGGATGAGGGCCACTTTGACCGCCTCGACCAGCCCGGCGCGGAGGTCGCGGGCATCGAGGGTCGCGAGCAGGTCGAGATCGTTGATGACCGCCCGGGGCGGCGCGAATGTTCCCACCAGGTTTTTTTTTCCGGCGAAATTGATCCCGTTCTTCACGCCCACTCCGGCGTCCGCCTGCGCCAGAAGCGTGCCGGGAAACCGGAGATGCGGGATGCCGCGATGCAGCGTGGCCGCTGCGAATCCGGCCACATCGAGGAACGCGCCTCCCCCGATGGCGGCCACGCACGAGTGGCGGCACAGCTTCTCCGATTCCATGGCGAGGTAGAGCCTCTTCACCACCGCGTCATCCTCCTTGGCCGCCTCGCCTCCTGGAAATACGCAGACCGAACAAGGGATCCCCGAGTCGCCTAAATACGTGGCGACCGCGCGCTGCAGATCCGGGTTCCTGGAAACGAGCCCCCCGTCCACCGCCACGAGAATCCGGCGGCTTCCCAACCCGGAGAGGATGTCGCGGACGAGGCTGTTCGACGGATCGAAGGCCCCGCGCGTGAAGTGGACGGCGTATCGGTGGGAGATCGTGAATGAGCAATGAATCGGGTCCATGATTACGTGGGAGGAATATTTCTGCGCAGCAGGAGCGCCAGGGCTGTGAACCCCAGGAACGGCAGACATTGCAGGATCGGCCGAGGCGAGACCAACAGCAAATCCACAAGCGGGATCGCGGCCAGAAGGTTCGGGACCGGCGCGGAATACCTGCTTCTCGCGAGGAGGCTCAGAACCAAGACCCAGAGACCCATGCAGCCAGAGGCGACCCAGAGCATCGCCGGAAGCGACGAGTCCCCGGCTCCAGCCACTCCCACCAGCGGATAAATCAGCGCCCGGCATCCTGCCATGACCGGCAGGCCCGCGGCGGTTTTTTTGTGAATCGCATCATAAAGCAAAATGAACCCGGCCAAGGCCCATGCCCATCCGCCGCTCACCGGAGCCAGAAAAACGATGCCGAGAGCGATCAGGGCACACCCGAAAACCGCGACGGCCCGACGGCTGATCTTTCCGGACGGAATCGGCCGCTCGGGCCGATGGATCGCGTCAAAGGCGACATCGCACGCGTCGTTGAGAAACATCCCGCCGAGGTAGAGCGCGCTGCATCCCGCAAAGAGAAGAGCCAGCAGCGGCCACGCCGGAGCGTCCGGTCGCAGCGCGGACGCCAGCAGCCAGGCGGCGAGGCAGTTTGACCAAACGGTGGGAAGATTCGACACCCGGCCCAGAACAAGCAGGGTTCTCATGCGGTTCACTTCAGACCGAGCCGCTCCAGTCGGGCAAAGCACCACGCGTATTCCGCGGCGAGTTGGGTCACGACATCGCGGCTTCGCAAAGCGGGAGGCAGAACGCCCCAGGTATAGGTCTCCAATTCCAGATGGCGGCAGAGCGAGGGATCGGCCGCCAGTTTTTCGAGGACCCGGATGTTCGCCGTCGCGGTGGTTCCAAACAAGCTTCCCTCCTCCATGTGGAGCGGCACGTGAAAATGCACCCGCCATTCGGTCTCGTCGTCCTGCGGCTGCGCGTGCAGGGCGTCGTTCAGGTCCGGATATGTCCGCAGCCGCCGGCCGGCCGCCCCTGCGACCACCTGGTGCAGGTAGATGTCGTCGGCAAACGCCCTGAGCGCTTTTCTCACGGCAGGCGTCGGGATCACGCGCAGGGCCGAGCTCAGGTGGATTTTACTGATCCGGATGCCGCGCTCGCGGAACAGCGCGAAAGTTTCCGCCGGCTCCTCGAATTCGCAGGCGAGATGGCAGACGTCGTAGTTGACGCCCAGGCAAGCATGCCAGCGCCCATCGCCCGGGCGCCCGTCGGCGAGCCGTGCGAAGAACTCGACGGTTTCCGCCGTGGTTTCGAACAACCCCAGAGGTTCGGGTTCGAGGCCGAGATGCAGGCCTCGCCCGGTTGCCGCGGAAAGCCCGTCCATGTGATCCACGCATTCCCAGAGATTCTGCCGGATCGCCTTCTGCTGCTCCGCGTCCAGCCCGAATCCTTTGAATGAGCCGGGAAGCGTGCTGACGCTGCCTTCGCAGCCGGGAGGGGCCAGGTCCAGCAGCCCGGAGAGGATGGTGAACAGCCGGCGCGTGTAGTCGAGGCGCTCCGGGGTGCTCCAATCGGGGCGATAGACCTGCTCCTTGACGCGGGTCCCGTGGAATCGTCCGTAAGGAAATCCGTTGATCGTAAAAACGTAGCAGCCGTTGTTTTCCAGCCAGCGCCGGAAGCCGGCCATCGCCTCCGGCCGCTCCAGTTCCCGCGAGGCGGCATCGCTGAGGCGAAGCCCGATGGCAAAAGGTTTTCCAGATCCCACCGGCATCACCGCGTCGCGCACCTTCAGCGTGTTTTGTTCGAGCGAGGCCAGAGTTTCCGCCCAGGTCTCGGCCGGGTGAATGTTCGTGCAATACGCGAGATGGATGCCGCTTTTGAGTTCCATGGGTACTTCAGAGCATGTGAAGCAAGTCAGGTGACCGGGAGAAAAGCAAGCTCGCGACAGATCGAGGAGCATCAGGCGGCTTGCAGCTCAATCCAGTCTTCTCATTTTGATTCCGGGCGGCAATGCTCCAACGCAGATGAAACCCGCCTTGGAAAAGCCCGGATTGAAAGTCCTTCTGTGCGACAGCAGCCCCAACTGGGGCGGGCAGGAATACCGGATGCTCCGCGAAGCCCGATGGCTGAACGAACGGGGGCACAAGGCCCTGGTTCTCTGCGGGGCGAGGAGCCAGCTCGCCGCCCGGCTGCCGGAACACGCGCCCGTTGTCCCTATCGAAAAAATCCGCTCGTGGGGAGGCCCGCTCGGCCTGCTGGAATTCCTCTGGAAGATCCGCCGCTGGAACCCGGATGTCATCCATGCGCACAGCGGGCAGGATGCGCTCTGGGCGTCTCTCTTCCATTTTGCGGGGCGGACCGTCGTCCGCTCGCGCCACATGACAATGCCTTCCGTGATGAAGGCGCGGGAAAAATTCTCCTACCGCCGGGGATGTTCCCGGGTGATCGCCAGCGCCGGATTCATCAAAAGCGATCTGGCAGCGATGCTC
>Ga0247840_10010595_pt1 | contig 11461 bp, 9 predicted proteins | sample LaCruzMarch2015__FD_192404 | JGI IMG/M metagenome (GOLD analysis project Ga0247840, IMG submission 192404) | Freshwater microbial communities from meromictic Lake La Cruz, Castile-La Mancha, Spain - LaCruzMarch2015_17m | ecosystem: Environmental > Aquatic > Freshwater > Lake | place: Spain...
TTCACCGCCCGAGTTGAGGATATTTGTGTTGTTAATGATGTTTTTGAGGCCAACGGCAGTTAGTCCGTACGACTTCAGTTTCACGTGGTCGAACTCAATAAAAATGCGTTCTTCCTGAATACCGTTGACTTCAACTTTTGCCGCATCGTTCAGTTTTATGAGAGAATTTCTTAATTCATCGGCATACGTTTTCATTTCGGCATAAGAAAAACCGTCACTGGTAAGGCCAATGGCAATCCCGAATACTTCACCAACACCATCGTCTTTGAGTTGCCAGCGGGCCTCAGCGGGAAGGTCGCTGATTGCTCCAAGTTTTCTTCTCAGTCGGTCCCAAACCTGCTGTAAATCTTTTGGGCCAACCTCCATGCTCAGTTCAACCGATACTACTGATAAGCCGGTACGCGAAGTGCTTTTTACCAGTTTAAGTTCGGGCAGTTCCTGCGCTACCTTTTCAATTTTATCGGTAACCAGCAATTCAACCCTTTCAGGGCTGGCGCCCGGGAACGAGGTAACAATGGAAGCCACACGCACTGTATAGGGAGGCATACTGTCGCGAGAGAGCGATTGATAAATGACAAACCCCATGATAATTGCGACAACTAATAAACTTAGTACGACGCGGTTTTTTTCTATTGAAAATTTCGTAAAGTTCATACTACTTTATTATTGAATGCTGACTTTCTGACCGTCGAGCAGGGTTTGTAAGCCAGCGGTTACCACTTTGTCTCCTGAAGATATTCCACTTATAATTTCAAATCCATCGGTTGTTAATTGCCCGATTTTTACTTGTTTTTTGACCACCTGACCGGTTTTTTCATCAGCGGTTTGTACCACAAAAACAAAATTTCCGGAAGCATCTTCGCCCAGTGTTTTAACCGGCAGAATGATTCTGTTTTCGTCATTCGTTGTTTCTGAAGTAAAATCGAATGTAACATTGGCTGCCATACCCGGTTTTATCTCGTTTACAGGGTCAACAACAGCAATATCAACCGGATAGGTTGCTGATTCCTGCGATACATCGGGTGAAATCTCGATGATGTTTCCTGTGAATACCTTGTCAGGAATTACAGAAAATTTTATTTGCACCGCCATATTCAAATCTATCAGGTTGATTACACTTTCGGGGAGATTGACAGTCACTTTCATTCTGCCATCCGACACATTCAAAAGCACAAAAGCATGACCCGCGTCAACCCGTTCGTTCACATTGCCGGTGGCTTCAAGTACAATACCATCCATTGGTGCGTAGATAAATCCATATTCCAGTTGTGTTTTCTGAATATCGGTGTTGCGTTGTGTTGTTTCATATTGCGATGCGGCAATTTTAGAGGCATTCCTTGCATTTTCGTATTCAATAAGCGGCTTGGCACCCTGTTCATACAGGTATTTAATCCTGTTGAAATTGGTTTCAGTGGTGTTCATTTCCGATTCTGCCCTTTTTAATTCCGAAATCGCCTTTTCATAAGCCAGTTGTGCTTCAACATTATCTAGCTTGCCCAAAAGCTTACCTTTTTTTACAAACTGCCCTTTTGCTACATTTTTATATACAATTATACCTGCAGTTCTGAAACTTAGCGTTACGTCGTTACCAACACGGGCAAATCCGCTAAAGGTTCTCACTTTCCTTGCATCACCGGTTCCGGCAACCAAATATTTAACCGGTCGAAGGATTTCAGCTTTTTCTACTGCTTTTTCCTTGCATCCGATTGACAGCACCATCAATATGAGCGCTGTAAACACAACCCTGGTAAAATTATTTTTCATATGTTATGGAATTTGAATATTGTATAAACCTGTTTTTGAATTCTTCAATCTTGTCTTCGGGAGTAATAAATGAAAAGAAACCTACCGCAAACTCGATATTCAACTGGCTTCTTATATAGTCAAACACCGAAACTGCATACTCCAGTTTTGATTGCATTGAGGACCGCTGTGCATCAATTAATTGGGTAATATCCACATCGCCGCCTTTATAGCGAACCTGCATCAGTGTAAAATTGTTATCGGCATTTTCAGATGCAATCCGGCTAAAATCGATATTGGTTGAAGCGGCTATTGATTTTAACATCGATGACCTGACGGCCAGTTCGAGGTCGTTATCGAGCTGGGCTTTTGAATTGTTGAGCTGCTCGAGTTTTATTGTTGTTGTTGCCAGTTCTGTTTTCCTCAGGTTTTGAGCGAAAACAGGATATCTAAGCCCAACTCCCACGTTCCATGTGTTATCAATAAAATCCTTTCCGTTAATTGGTTGAGAACCTGCACCACCTCTTGCAAGCGACTGATTTGTTTGTGCCTGTAATGAAATGTCGGGCAGGTAAAAAAGACGTTTATTTTGAATCCTTTGTCTTTCAAGCGCGTTCATTTGCTCTACAATGTATTTCTTATTCGGATTTGATTCCAGCGATTCTTTCACCAGAAAATTGGTAACTACCTTAATGTCGTTTATGTTTTTGATAAGTTTTGAGAGAACACCGGTTCGGAACTTTTTATAAATTTCGCTGTCAACTGAAATATCGCTGATATCGAATTCCTTTTCAAGTGCATAAGCCAGCCGGTTGTTGAGAATAAATTTGTACTCCGACAGGTTTGTGGAAGCCACCACAACATTTTGTTTGGCCCGTGCCATTTCGCTCTCCCATCTGTAAAGTTCTGCCCTGCCCAAAGCCCCTGAATTTACCTGCAATCTGGCAATATTCAGGTTTATTTCAAGGTTCACAAGATTTTCCTTTTCGATAGCCAGAACCGATTTGGCCGCCAACACATTCAGGTAATCGTTGAAGGTGTTTAATATAACCTCCTGAATTTCAGCTTCGGTTAAAAACTCCTGGGCCTTTTCATAGTATTTGGCTATTTTAATTCCGGCAATTGCTTTTTGGGAATAAATCACCTGGTCTAATTGCAGTTTTCCGCTTAATAAACTTTGTGGCTGGTCGGCTGAGGCATTTGCACTTTCAACATTGATTTGACGGCCATTCAAAAACAAATCAAGATTGGGCAGTATTGCAGTTTTTGCAGCCATTACATTCTGTAAGGCCAATTCAATATCCTGGTTTGAAACCGCTATTTTAAGATTATTCTTAAAAGCAAATTCAATGATATTTTCGAGTGAATATAAAGGCAAACCACCATTTTGTTTCACCGATTTTGAGGTAAACAAAAGTTCGAAAGGTAAATTTATATTTAAAGCTTCCAACGTTTTCTCATTAATTGAAAGACTCTCGGAATAGTTAATAGTAACATCCAAATCTTCAACTGGTTTGCCCGTTAACGCATCATCAACCATTACCCCGAGTTTGCGTAACATCACATCAAAACTGTTTTCATCAGCCTGACTCGCCATAATTCCCTGATAGACGTCTCTTGTATTTCCTGAAAAAGAGGGCAATCCACGCTCCACCAACCGATCGGCCAGATTACGAATCTCGGCATTCGACATGATGCCAAAATCAGAAATATATACAGCTTCAGTTTCTGGTGATAAGCCATTCATAAGCGCGTCAATATCTTTTCCCATTTCCAGAATATCAATTTTAATATCCAGTTTTTCTTCGAGAGCGCTTAATCCTGTGTTGGTTCTGTTCTCATCGAGTGATATGGTGGTTCCCGGATTGACCATGAATGTCAGCCGTTTAAACGGAACAATATTCTTAAATGTTGAAAGATCAGTCTCTAATCTGTTAACCTGACATATATAGGTAAAATTAGAGATTCCTGATTTGCCGTTCACATAAGGAATCTCCTGGATCAAAGGGTCGATAACACCAATACCGAAGGTAGGTTTTGGGAAAAGTTTTTGTTCAGATACAGCTTTAATACTGTTCCCACCTATTAATACCACCAGGTCGGTCTTTTCAGCGATTCGGCCATAATTTTTTGCAGTCTCCTCCAGCATCAGATTTTTGTACGACACATTTTCTTTCAGCAGAATCACATTTTTTGCTGATCCTAAAGTTTGGTCAAACTGCTTTACTATGGTTTGAATTATTGAATCCAATTCAGCGGATTGAACAAAATCGGTTACCACCCCAACTTTGTATTCCTGAGCCCTCACCGACACCAGAGTTGTCAGCAAAACCATGAGAATAAACCATTTTTTATGCATACTGTTTTTATTACAATTTTCTTTTAATATCCATTACCTTGACAGGAAATCATTCATATATCAGTTCAAGGTCATCAACAAAAAGCTCGCTGCCGGGCGCACCTTCAAAAAAGTCGCCACGGTGGCTCGATGCAAACACCACCGAAATGTGTGTAGGCTTTTCATTACCGGTTCCGTACACCACCGGAACAAGCCGTTCCTTGTTGTTGTCGAGAATGTACACATCCTTCGGACGCTCGTAACTGGCCGGAGATGTAATTACACCATATTTAAAATTCAGTGTGATTGTTTTCCATTCCGTTATGTTTTCGCCACTTCTGAACCAGGCCACTGCCACCTGTTTGTATGGCTCGGTTGATCTATCGGTTAAAACAATACTCATATCGCAAGAATCTTTTGCGTTGGGCAGGTTGTTCAGTTTTCCGTCTTTCACCATCCGGCCGGGACTGTATTTGTATTTAATACTGAATGCTTTTGGCCGTGCTGAGTAGGGTACTCCGAATTTTGCCGAAGAAATGGGATTTGAAAGATTAAGTTTGAAAAACCCCGTAAACATGGAACCTGCACCAATTCCCTGCCCTAAAAGTTTACCCAGCGAAAGTTCCACTGTTTTGAGCAGTGCAAACACATTTTCGGCAGAACCTGAAGGATTCACATTGGGCGCTCCGAGTGTAACAACACCGGGATTTCCGGTTCCCCAGATGGTTTCTTCCTTACTGACTCCCGGTTCAAAGTATTTTTTTGAACCACTTGTCACCTCAAACCAATCCTGAAAATTGGCGTTGTTGAGCTGAATTTCGGCCTGGCTGCGTTTGGCAATTACTGTGTAAATTTGAGTTGAGCCGTTTTCGGCAGTCACTGTAAAAGGAACAGCTTCTGAAAAATCGACGATATCGTCCTGTGCAGGAGAAACTGTTGCAAACGACGAAATTTCGATGGTATTGATTTTCAGGTTTTCAATATCCGACGATTCATCAACCAAAAGTGTAATCAGCAAAGCATCGTGGTCGATATTCACAGTTCCAACCTGGTTTTCAACCGCAAATGCCAGAATTTTTGCCTGGTCATATTTTCCGAAGTGGTGTTCACTGATACAGGAACCTAAAGAAATCAGCACGAAAAAAAATACGATGCTGGTTATTTTATATTGATTTGCTTTCATTTTGTTATTATTTATTAGGCCAGAGATATACAAAAATGCCTATGTTCAACTGAAGAATGTCGATTTTGAAATCGATACTTGCCGATTCTGTTTTTGCATCGGGCTTGTCGGTTGTTTCAATTTTTTCGTAACTGTAACTTACACCGGCTACGTTCAAAGTTGTTTCAAAGGCCACATTCTGCAGCACAAAAACACTTATTCCTGGTCGAACTCCTAACGAACCGGTATATTTCAGCGACTGTTTACGGGTTAATTCTTCGTTTAAAACGGTTTGCGTAATTCCCTGCTCTATCTGGTTTGAAAATTCAATTTGGGTAATAATATTAAATCTACCCTTTTTGTCGATGGGTGTCAGATTTTTCAGGAAGGGGGTAAAAGCATACTGTGTACCGAAATAATCTTCGGTATAAAGTTGCCCGTCGGTATTCTGATAAATTCCGGAACGCCCTGCCTGCCCATATTTAAATGCCAGTCCGGCAAAATTATAATCGGCAAAAGCATAAGCTCCATCCACACGGATTGCAAAGTCATATGTCTTGTTGTCCTCCACATACCTGATTAACTCATTTTTGTCGGTGCTGTTCTTAAATTTCATCGAAAGGGTGCCGCCTGCCAGCCAGCTGCCTTTCTTAGTAAAATTTTTCATATTGTCGAATTTCAGGGCAAGTGAGTCAGCGGAAGAAGTTTGAGCTTGTGCGTCAACATTGAATTGAATCAGTACAACAGTTGTTAGAAATAACAACTGACTGATAAATCGTTTTTTCATTTTTTTATTTGTATGTAGTTTGAATTAAGTTGAAAAAACAATCATTCAAAACATGGTTTCAATGTCATTGAATGATTGTTGTGCAAAACCATTTAATTTCTTTCCAGCAGTTTAAAAAACTGGTCGAACTGTGGCAGAATAACAATACGCGTTCTGCGGTTGGCAGCTTTGGCTTCGTTTGAATCGTTTGCCATTAACGGTTGGTATTCGCCTCTTCCGGCAGCAATCATTTTCTGCGGTTCGAGGCCGTATTCATTTTGCAATAGCCTTACAATTGTTGTGGCACGTTTCACGCTTAAATCCCAGTTGTCGAGCAAATCGCCTTTTTTAGGAAATGGTACATTGTCGGTATGACCTTCAACCATAAATTCGAGGTCAGGCTGGTTTTTTAATACAGTGGCCACTTTTTGCAAAACTACTTTTGCCTGGTCGGTAACATTGAAACTGCCGCTTTTAAACAACAGCTTGTCGGAAATGTCAATAAAAACAACACCTTTATCCACTTTAATATTGATGTCTTTATCTTCAAGGTTGCCAAGAGCACCTTTCAGGTTCATCACCAAAGCCATGTTCAGTGAGTCTTTCTGAGCCAGCGAACGTTGCAGCCCTTGGATGTAGGCGTCTTTAATTCCAAGGCTTTCCATTGATTTCTTGATGCTTTCAGCCTGCGAATTTGATATTACCGAAAGTGATTCCAATTGATTTAAAAACACAGAATTATTCTCCTTCAGATAAGATTGTTCTTTGGTAAGTCCATCAATCTGATTATTCAGTAAGTCAATTTGCCTTAGTAACTCGGCGGTTTGCTTTTGCAACGCGGTTTTGTCGGTTTCGCAAACTTTTAGTTCGCTTTCTTTTTTTGCATACCTGCTGTTATAATCAGCCGCCTGCGATTTAAACTTTTTCTGGCTTACACACGATGTTGCAAGCAGGATGACTGAAATTCCCGCAATCAGATAAATTTTTGTTTTCATTTTTTTGAATTTTGCAATTTAAATTTAATTCTATTTTTATTTTTATTATTAGAAACTGAATTTTACCATGGCAATCAATTCGGTCCAGGGTTTGGTTACCGGATTTGGCAATTTATTTTCAAATCCTTTACCTGCCCAAAGCGAAGTGGCCATCATTCGCACATAAATATTGCGCGAAACAAACCTTTCAACGATTAGCGACGCTTCCTGTCCGATTTGTTCATGACTAAAAGTCACAACTGGTGGCGATGGTAAAGTATTCAACTGGTTGGCCAGAAAATAGCTGAACTGGCCTGTCACCCTCCAGCCTACAGGAAACAACTGCAACTGAAACCTGCTGGTTTCAAGATTTGAGTTAAAAAGTATATTTTTCATCAACGGACCTTGTACCCATGTAGTTACGTCATCGCCTGAATAAAGAATATCCCATTTTTCATATCTTTCTGTTTCGGGGTCATCGCCGGTAAGCAATGAATATCGGTAACTGATTGTGGGACGCAAATTCACATTGCCAAACTGCCAGCCACCTTCGAAGGCCATTCCATAGGCGCGCATGGGTATTTTGCCATTAAACTGGTAACCCCCTTCGGCCTTTGCATACAGAAACGATTCGTTTGGTTTTGGAATCCATTGCATCCGTAAATTCATGGCATTCAGGCCGTCGCGGGTGGTTTGAGAATAATCGGGATAGAAATACGGAAACTTTGAATCGAGTACATTCAGGAAAGTAAACCCGGTGCTAAAACCATACGACTGGTTAAATTCAGCATTCACGCCCGCCAGTTTTGTTTCACTGTTGTTAAATTCATATTCATTGGGCTGAATATAAAATCCTTCGAAACGCCACTTGTCATAAGCAAACTTGGCAAGGCCCACATACTTCCCTGCAAAGCGCGGCCAGGCATTCATTCCGCCCCAAACGCCGCCGTTTCCTGCAATCTGGCAAATCAACATTCCGTTTCCAATCCTGTAAGGTTGTTTCCCGAATGAAACAAGGAAACGCATCAAATGTCCGCTTTCAGTGGTTTTTGCTCCCACAATTCCGGCATAAGCCTCTTCGATCTGAAGTTCATACGTATGACTGTCGGCATTGTAAAGTTCATCGCCCAAAGTAGTAACACCAAGCGCATTCACAGTACCGTAAACATAAAGTGGCATTTCTCCATCACTGATTCGTGTAATGCCTGAAAATCCGGCCATCAGATAGGCTTCAAAATCAAGTGCGGGCTCAGTCCCGGGAGGATTCTTACCATAAGGATTAAACTCAGTAAAAGTCTTGCCGTTTCCCCACCAGGTATTGGTGATAAGCGTGGGTGTAAAATTGCCTGAAAGGTTAAATTTCAGATAGCTTTTTTCATCCATGTAAATTGCCGGAAATTCATTTCTTTTACCCGAGCCGATTATGCCTCTTTTTTCTGTTATGTCTTTCAGTTTATCAGCCAGCCTCACCATGATTACCAACCTGATATTATTGCCAGACAATAATTCTATTTGCCATTTCATTTTTTGCACTTCAGGTAAAGCCATCACCCGTGACTGCGCAACATCAAGGTCGAATGCACTCACATTTGAATTAGGGTAAATATTTACCGCCTTCAGAATTTTTGGTGTTACAGATTTCTGTAAACTTAAATCCGGAATAATTGAATCCCATTGCACAACTACTTCGGTCACATTCATGGCTTGGGTTGGGTTCATTCCACTCCCTCCCTGTGCAAATAAATGACTGCTGTTGGCTGAAACGAGTAAAACTGTCAGCAACATTAAAACCGATACTTTATTACTCGTGAAAAAATATTCGTTAAATATTTTGTTTTTCATATCGCCTGGTTTTAAAAATCAGGGATGTTCCCAAATCATGCAATGATTGATGAACATCCCTGCAATTCAATGAATTAATTGATTGATATTTTATGATTCTTTTTTTGGCATTTTGCTTTTATACGAACCACCACCATCAATGCGCAGGTCGATACCTGTAATCCACTGTGCGGCATCACTCATCAGGAACATCATTCCGTATGCAATTTCGATGGGGTTTCCTCTGCGTTTCATTACAAACATATCGGAAAGCGCTTTCAGCATTTCGGGTGTATAACCTGCGGCCAAAGTTGAATCGCCATTGTCAACCGAACCAATCAGCACCGTGTTGAACCTTACTTTCGGTCCTGAAACCACAGCCATGCTGCGTACCATATTCATCAAACCTGCCTTGGCAGTGCTGTATTCGATAAACTCAGGTGACGGAGAAACACCCACCATTGAACCTGAAAATACTACACTTGCATTTGGTTCTTTTTCAAGATAAGGCATACACAATCTGGTAAGGTTATAAGCCCCAACGGTATTGAGCAGGTACGATTTCACCATTTTGTCGGTATCAGAACCCCAAATGGGAGTGTTGGCACCCCAGCCCACATTGTTGATAAGGCCTGAAATTTTGCCGAATTTTTTAACCGTGGCATTTACAAGTTCTTCAACTTCGCTTTCCACAGTGGCATTGGTTTTAATACCCAGCGCTTCAACACCGGTTTCCTTTGTAATTTCATCGGCCACTTTTTTAGCACCTTCTTCATTTAGATCCGAAATGACCACGTTTGCACCCAGTGAAGCAAAAAGTTTTCCGGCTGCACTGCCAATGGCGCCAGCAGCACCAGTAATAATTATTACTTTTCCTTTAAAAGAAAAGAGTGAATCAATTGCATTCATAATAAGTTGTTTTTTTTAAGTTAATGATTATTTAATCAAGTGTTTGTACTCCTCCGCCATTCACAAAAATTACCTGGCCACTCACCCATTCCGAAATCGGGGCAGCAAAGTAGAGCACCGCACCGGCAATGTCATCCACTTCACCCAAACGTTTAATGGGGGTGTGCGCCAACATTTTCGATTCAATTTCGGGAGTAAGCACCGATGCCAGCGCTGCCGTTTTAGTAGCACCGGGTCCAACCGCATTTACACGCACTTTGGCACCGCCAAAATCCATGGCAAGGTTGGCTGTCATGTGGTTCATGGCCGCTTTTGATGCTGCATAAGCGCTCATATTCGGGCTTCTGTTAATACTGCTCATCGATGTGATGTTCACAATGGAACCGTAACCATCCATTTCCATGTACGGCACACACAACTGCGACAACCGCCACGCGCTGAACACGTTGAGCTGGAATCGCCATGCAAAGTCGTCAACCGAGATTTTAAACGGATTTTCGCGTCCGCCTCCACCACCGCCGGCATTGTTTACCAGCACATGCACGCTGCCAAGTTCTTTTACCGTGGTTTCAACCAGGTTTACCAAATCTTCATCTTTGGTTACATTACACGATACACCAATGGCTTTACCACCGAAACCTTTGATTTCTTCGGCTACTATCAGTGCATCCTCATGTTTTAAATCGCTTACAGCCACCGATGCACCAGCTTTTGCAAGCATCAGGCACGATGCTTTTCCAATGCCATTGCCACCTCCCGTAACAATAGCTACTTTACCTTTCAGGTCAAATAAATTGTTAATACTCATGTTTAAAAAATTATGGTTAATTAAATTGGAAATTAATATTAAGAGAGCAGCTCCTTTTTTGTCATATAATCAACTACTCCGGCAACCACACCAGCCACCAACCCGACAATTACAACACCTGTAAATGGTGTCACCACAATTGAACCGGCAATGCGCTGTATTAAAATGGAAATGGTAACCATTACCCCGAAGGCAAAAAATGTATTCTTTAAAGTAAGCAGAAGCGCCTTAGGAAAAAACGGTGGTTTATCAGGCGATTTTACCGTAAAGTAACTAATGATGGTAAGGATTGCCGCCAATGAGGCAGCTAATATCACTGCACCTCCGAGAACCGTGTGCTCGGTGTTTGTAATCGCGTCAACAGTCAGATAAAGTTCGGTTTTACCTTTAACCTGAAACCAGTTGATGGCTCCGTTAATAATGGCATTGATTAGTCCACCCATCAATGCACCTTTCATTAAATGTTCCTTGCTTGTTGTCATAGAATGTTTTTTTAAGTTTTAAACTTGTTTTATTATCTTTCAAATCAACCTTCAATAAATGGTGAAATTGAATAATTCGAAAGATATAACAAAAGAAAATATTTTTTGTTTTGTTTTTGAAATAATTTTGATTTTTTTTTATTTTGCAATCATCAAACAGATACTCTTTTACTTTTGTGTAAAAATTGGTCAATCAACATTAAACGAAAAATGAAGAACTATACTAAAGGAATAAATTCACGGGATCGCCTTGTAAACACAGCCAGGGAATTGTTTAATGAATATGGAATTGGGCTGACATTGAACGCACTTGCCAGTAAAATGAATATTACTCTTGGAATGCTTACCCACCATTTTCCAACAAAGGATGCTATTTTTCTGGCAATAGCTGAGGATTATGAACATAAAAGAGCATTGATACGCAGCGGAATTTATGATGGAAAATTTAATCTGGAAGT
>Ga0247840_10010596_pt1 | contig 11461 bp, 8 predicted proteins | sample LaCruzMarch2015__FD_192404 | JGI IMG/M metagenome (GOLD analysis project Ga0247840, IMG submission 192404) | Freshwater microbial communities from meromictic Lake La Cruz, Castile-La Mancha, Spain - LaCruzMarch2015_17m | ecosystem: Environmental > Aquatic > Freshwater > Lake | place: Spain...
CCAGCTCTGGGTGCTCTGGAGCTGGGTGGAGCCGGAGCCGGGCGACTTCGTCTTCGATGATTATGACGAGTTGGTGGAAGAAGCCGGCAAGCGCGGGCTGGGGGTCGTGCTCAGCTCCATCGCCGAGCTGCACCCGCCCTGGATCCACCGCGTGATCCCCGACGCCCACATGATTGACCACATGGGCCGGCCGGTCATCTCGACCAACCGGGGCGAGGCGCACCAGGGGTTGACGCCGGGCGGCTGCACCGATAACCCGGAAGTGCTGCGCCGGATGGGCGCGTTTCTGGAAGCGACGGCCGGCCGCTACGCCGATGCGCCGAACCTGGCGGGCTGGGACATCTGGAATGAGCTGCGCTGGAACGTCCAGGCCGACGGGCTGGTCTGCTTCTGCCCGCACACGTTGGGCGCGTTCCGGGGCTGGCTGGATGCGAAGTACGGCGGTCTCAATGGCCTGAACGTGGCCTGGAAGCGCCGCTATTGCGATTGGGCCGACGTGATGCCCGGCAAGCTGCCGAAGCGCCCCTACACCGAGATGATGGCGTTCGAGCAGTTCCTCCAGTGGCGGGCCGCCGAGCACATGCGCTTCCGGGCGGAGATCATCAAGCGGGCCGATCCGCACCACATCGTCACCGGGCACGGCGCACAGCCCTCGGCGCACATGGCCGGTGACGCCGAAAACCATGCCATCAACCGCGGCAACGACTGGGACCTGGTCAAACCGCTCGACGGCGTCGGCTGCTCGCACTTCCCCTTCTGGTTCGCCATGTCCGACGCCGATTTCGGCGTGCGCGTGGAATGCACCCGCGCGGCTGCGGGCGACAAGACGGTGTGGGTCTCCGAGTTGCAAGGGGGATCAGCGCGGCAGGGGTTCGATGTGCGGCCCTCGGTGGAAGCGAAGCCGCAGCAGCGGTGGGTCTGGAACGGCTTCGGCCGCGGCGCGAAAGCAGTGATCTTCTGGTGCTGGCGCGACGAGTTCTTCGGCCGCGAGTCATCGGGCTACGGGCTGGCGGGCCGCGATGGCCTGGCCGACGAACGCATCGCGCTGATGAAGCAGACCGGCGGCATCCTCCGGGAGCATAACGCGCTGCTGGAAACCTACAAGCCCGACCCAGCGAAGGTTGGCGTGCTGTTCGACCCGAACGGCTACAACTTGGAATGGGCGCAGGATGGCGTCGCGGCGCGCGCCCGCGACAGCGTGGTCGGCTATCTGACCGCGTTCGAACACTTGCAAATCCCGTATACGGTCGTCGAAAGCAGCCATCTCGATGCGTTGGCGGGCTTGAAGGCGTTGATCATACCCTTCCCGCTGGCCGTGCCCGACGCGGCCGCCGGCCCCATCACCGACTTCGTCCGGGGCGGCGGGACGGTGCTGGTGGAGAGCGAGGCCGGCGCCTACACGGAACAGGGCATCTACCGCTATCCCGCGGCCGAACGCCCCCTGGCCGCGGCGCTGGGGATCGAAGACCTGGGCCGGCGGCCGCTCAAGATCGAGGAATTCCGGATCGCGCACAAAAAAGACGGCTACGACCTGCGGCCAGCGATCTGGATCACTCCGCTCGACGCCACGGGCGCGGACATCCTGGCCTGCGACGACGCCGGACACGCTCTCGCCACGAGCCGGAAGATTGGCAAGGGGACGGTCATCGCGCTGGGGACCTTCCTCGGCAAGAAGTACGCCGAGGCGCGCTACGACGGGTTCGAGCACTTCCTGGCGCAGTTCGTCAGCGCGGCCGGCGGCCTGCCCGACCTGGAAGTGTGCGGCGAACAGCCGATCCAATGGCGCAGCGGCCCGGCGGGCGACAAGCGGCTGCTCTTCATCACCAACCAGAGCGGCGAACAGGTCGTGCGGGTGCGCGGGCCAGAGGCGCTCTTCGGCGATGCCAAGATCGTACGCGAGCTGCACCACGACGCGAAGATCAAGCTCAAGCGCGAAGACGGCGCGTGCCGCTTCAAGCTGGCGATCGGGGCGGGGGATTTTGCGATCTTGCGGTGGGGATAGTTGAAATCGGCCCGGCGAGGCGTCGCATGTTGCGTCTCGACGGGCCGGATATCGGCGCCTGCGAACGATCCATTGTCGCGTCAACGCAGAGAGGCGATACTCCGATTCTCATCTGGCGGTTCCAACATGCGCCAGATCTCGGCATCAATACGCGCCATGTCGGCCTTCGACATCTGTCCGATCTTACGGATGATGCGCTGCTTGTCCACGGCCCGCATCTGGAAAACCATCACGACCGAAGGCGTAGTCAACCCGTTTTCGGGCGTTGGCTCAACGCGTACGGTAAACGCGAATCGCAGTGCGGCCAGGTTCGATGTGATCGGAGCAACCATGAGCATCGGCTCACCAGCCAAATCGGTCTGTACAGCAACCGCAGGCCGTCGCCCACTCTGTTCGCGCAACTCGCTGAACGGTAGATCGGTGATGACAACATCGCCCCGCGCCATCAGTTCAACTCCGATAGCAGCTTCTCGATCTTCAAGGCGTCTTCGTCACTGGCTGCCTCCCAGGCTGCGATCTCGCGTAACAGTAACGGCATATCATTACGCGACATACCCCAATCCTCAATAGAGGCTACACCAGAGACGTCCACGGCAGGTTGCTCCTCCAGGATGGTCATAAGCGCGCGCCGCGCCGCCGGTACACGTATCGGCTGCATCAAACGCACGACACCGTGCTCATCAATAATTGCTTCAACCGTCTGTATCATGGCTCACCTCGCAGCCCACCGTGATATATTTGCGCGCAAGTCAAAGGATAACACGAACTTCTTCACGGGGCAAGTTGCTCTGCACAGCATCGCTGACTGCGCTCCATCTGCCCTACCCGTTCTTCCAGTCCACCAACTCGCTCAACACCATCATCCCATCCTGCGGCCCGCCGGCAAAGAGACGTTCGCACTGGCCCAACGGCAACACGCTGGAGACGCCGCGGGCGGCGATGGCGTCGCGCAGCGCCAGTCGCCGCGTTTCAGGGTAGACGCCGACCATCGAAACCCCGGCGTGCAGATACCGCAGCGCGTCCCCGAGCTGCGCGATGGGCCGGATCACGACCAGCCGGCTCATCGGGTGCGCCAGGATGTCGAACTCCTCCGGCGTGACGATCACCGTCGAGGCGGGATCGCCCTCGCCCCCGTGCGCCAGCCAGCGCGCGCGGCTGTAGCGGCCGCGGCGCAACCGCTTGAGTTGCCCCTGCGTGGCCGGCGGGATGAAAGGCGGGGAGAGGCGATCCCAACGGCCCAAGGCTTCGGCCAACGCCGCCGCGTAAACCTCCGCCTGCGCTGTGGTTCCTTCGACGTACTGGATGAGCGAGGAGGTGCAGGCTTTCTGATCGTTGATCATCACATCTTGCGCAGCCAGCGCGACGACCTCGGCCAGGCGGCCAGCGAACGCCTCCTGGCCGATCAGCGACAGCCCATAGCGCGGGTTGAACGCGATCACCCTGGTGAAGGCGGCCCGCGCCTGCACCGCGCTGACCGCATCGGGCGCGCCCCACACCACGATGCGGTCGAAGGCCCCCGGCGCAAAGAGCACGCGCTCGACCGCCTCGTCCCCGCCTTTCCAATAGACCAGTGACACGTTGCGCGTCAGCGGGTGATCGGGCGCGGCGGAGGCCGCGGCCAACGCGAGGAGCGCGGCCGGCAGGGTCGCTTCCGCGGGCGACTTGATCACGCCGGCCGACTTCGTGAGGATCAGGCGCAGGGCCGAGACGATCGGCACTTGCGGCGCGTTGCCGGCCGTGATATGCAGTTGGCGGGTGGGCATGGCCCGGATCGCCGCCGCGACCGGAGCCGCGAGGCGCGGGCCGCCGGTCAGGCCCTGCGCCAGGAGCGGCGCCAGGCCGGGGATGATATTGGCCGGGAGTTCCACCCAGCCATCCAGGAAGCGCCGGCCGGGCAGTCCCCAAACCCCTAACTCGTTGTCAATCATCTCGGCCGCCGTGGTCGGATCAAGCCCCCCGGCCAGCGCAGCAAAGGCCGCGTCCCCGTAAAGGTCGGGCAGCGATGAGGTGCGACGGTAGATCGTGCGCGCCCGATCCAGTGTGGCCCAGCTCTCGCCGAACGCGGCGGCCATGGCCTTCAGAAACGCCAGGATTTCATCCACGGTCAACGCATACGGCCCGGACGCGAGCCGATCGAAGTCGGTCTCGATCAACTCGAACGGATCCACCGCCGGCATGATCTGATACAGATACTCGCCGGTGTAACGCATGTCCGCCCGGTCAATCACCGGCTGGCGCAGGAGTTGCGCGCCCCGCACGGTTGCGTACATCGAGTCAGGATCGGCCCCCGCGAACGCGGCTTCGGCGTCACGCCGCGTGATCGCAGGTGGGCTGACCAGGCGACCCTTCACCAGGAACGGCACGCGCACGATCCCGTCCGCCTCGAACAGCAGGCCATCATTGCGGCACAACTCATCCAGGGTCATTTGCACACCTCCGGGGAACGGACGAATACACTCTCTCACGCCGCGACCGAGGCCATGATGCCGCCGCACCCCTTCACCTCGCGGGCGCGCGCGCGGCCGATCTCCAGCACGGCCGGGCCGGTCAGGCCGCACGGGCAATCGCCATCCACCAGGCGCACCTCGTCGCCGCTGACCAGGAAGCCAGGGTGGGAGATCGCCAGGGTGTCCAGGAAACCGAAGACCCCGCGCACATCGCTGCCCGCAAGCGGCTGCCACGCCTCGTCGAGGATCACCGGCTCGATGAGCGGCGGGATATGGAACCGGCCATGATCGCAGCGCAACATGAACGTGCTGATCTCGGTCATGGAATAGCCCTCCAGGATGCGCTCTGGGGCGAGGCCGAAGCTCTGCGACATCTGCGCCACCAGCTCGTCGCGCGGAATCCGCTCGCCGGTGAAGGACTTCCAGCCGCCGCCGAAGAGGGCCAGGCTGCCCGGCCGCAGGCTCACCGGCTGCCCCAGGTCATTGATCGTGGCGCATAGCTCCTTGAACTGATACGGCGTGCCGAAGATAAAGGTCTTCTGGCGGTCGGCGGCAGCACGGCGCAGCGCCTCGATGACACGGCGGTGGTTCTCGATCTTGTTGCTGAGCGCCTCCGTTTGCAGCCGGGCCAGGAGCGCCCGCTCCATCTCGTTCCGGGGACCACGCGCCGCCAGCCGGAGGAGCGAGGACGAGAGGCCGGTTTGGTAGAGGAAGCAGGTCCGGCGGAACAGCGGGGCCAATTCCTGCTCCAACGCCTGGTTCCCGGTCCGGCCGCTGCTGAAGTCCAGGAAGACCGCATCGAAGTCACGGAGGCCCATCCCGCCGCTGGCGCGCACAAAGGTCTCCGGCGACAGCCAGCGCACCGCCGGCCGGATCGCCAGCCGTTGCCAGGGCGAGCCGATCTTCTCGTAGAGCAGCAGCGGGGCCAGGTAACATGTGCTGGCCGCCCGGAAGAGCCGCCAGGCTGCGGCATCGCGCGGGACGAACGAGAAGTTGCCCGACGTGCCTGAGCTGTAGACGACCTTGATCCCGCCCGCTTCCAACCGCGCCAGCCAGGCGTCAATCGAGTCCAGGCCATCGGAAGCCACATCCACGGGGCGATGCAGGATCTCCGACAGCCAGGCGTTCATCTTGCCGAAGTCGGCCTCGTCCAGCCACCGCTGATCGTAGCTCTTGAAGATGTCATCGGGTAGCAACAGATGCCGCTTGATCGTCTCGACATCGGCGTCTGGACCGATGCCATCCTCGTCCGCGACGCGCCGGTAGGCGGGGATCGCCTCCAGGTAGTGCGCGTGGTTTTGCAGGATGATCTGCCGGCGCAGGTCGCGCGCGACCGCGGGGTCGAACGGCAGCCGCAACGCCCAGGCCTGGGTGGCCTTGATGAGCTGCCGGTGGACGGGAGTAAACTCGAAGTGATCCGGTGTCATGATGGCCCACCCTCCCTGCCCTGAGAATCGTTGGCACGTAGCGCAAGATGGCATCTTGCGCTACATTCTCACCTATAGAGACTGTAGCGCCGCCCGCGGCATAAGCAACCCTCCGGCGATCGTTCAGCCGGCGGGGTGATCGGCGCCCATTTCTGCTGGCATTCTCGCGCCAGGTCGGATGGAAGTCAAGACGACACAAGAGCGCATTTGACCCGCAGCCCCGGTACTGGTATAAAGGTCGTGAATCTTTTCTTCGTCGCTTGACGATCACAGGGAGGCTGCCATGCGCCTGGGCGCACCCATCTTCGAGCCATCTACCGATCCCGACGCCTGGATCGCCGCGGTGCAGCGCCGCGGCTACCGGGCGGCCTTTTGCCCGGTCAAGCCGGACGCCGATCCGGCCACGATCCGGGCCTACGCCCGCGCGGCTGAACGGGCCGATATCGTCATCGCCGAAGTCGGCGCGTGGAGCAATCCGCTCAGCCCCCATGCGGACACGCGGGCCGCGGCCATCGCCAAGTGCCAGGCCAGTCTCGCGCTCGCCGACGCAATCGGCGCGCGTTGCTGCGTCAACATCGCCGGCTCGCGCGGCGCGAAGTGGGATGGCCCGCACCCCGCCGATTTGACGCCAGAGACGTTCGACCTGATCGTCCAGAGCGTGCGCGAGATCATCGACGCGGTGAAGCCGGCGCGCGCCTTTTACACGCTCGAGACGATGCCGTGGATGTACCCGGACTCGGCAGACAGCTATCTCGCGTTGATCGCGGCGATTGACCGGAAGCAGTTCGCGGTGCATCTCGACATCGTGAACCTGATCTGCAGCCCGCAGCGGTTCTTCACCAACGCGACGTTGATCCGCGAGTGCGTGGCGAAGCTCGGCCCGCAGATCAAAAGCTGCCACGCCAAAGACATCGCCCTGGCCGACCGGCTGACCGTCCACCTGGACGAGGTCCGCCCCGGCCTGGGCGGGCTGGACTACCGGGCGCTGCTCCGCGAACTGGCCGGCCTCGACCCCGACCTGCCGCTGATGCTGGAGCATCTGCCGCGGCCGGAGGATTACGACGAGGCCGCAGCGCATGTCCGGGCGGTGGCGCAGGAGATTGGCGTCGAGTTGTGAGGTAAACGCCGCCCTTCGGCTCCGCACGGCGCAGGGTGTGGATATGAGACTCATTACCCGACAGACGTAGCGTAGCCCCTTGTGGGCGTCCCGGTGGGCAGCGCCGCGCGGCCGACGGGCACAAGGCCCGATGCTACGTCAATTTGTCGGGTAATGGGGATATGACATCGCAGCGGATCCTGTGCGCCGTGCTCCGCGCAGGGTGCGCGACCCAAAGAAAGGGTAAGTGAGGAAGATCATGGAAGCCTACGAAGCGATCCTGACCCGGCGCAGCAGCCGGGCGTACACCGACCAGTCCGTCTCGGAGGAGTTGATCCACAAGCTGCTCGTCGCCGCGATGAGCGCGCCGTCCGCGGCCAACGGTCAGCCGTGGCAGTTCGCCGTCATCACTGAGCGCGGCATTCTGGACGCGCTGGCCGACTTTTTGCCGTTCGGCAAGATGCTCAAACAAGCGCCGCTGGCGATCATCGTGTGCGGAGAGACCAAAAGCCCGGCGCTCGAGGGCTATTGGGTGCAGGACTGCTCGGCCGCGACCGAGAACCTGCTGCTGGCCGCGCACGCGCTGGGGCTGGGCGGGGTGTGGCTCGGCGTCTACCCGCGGGAGGATCGGGTAGCGGGGGTGCGCGGCATCGCCGGTATCCCGGAACGCGCCACGCCGCTGTGCGTGCTCTCGATCGGCCATCCCCTCGAACCGGGCGGGCCGGTGGAACGCTACAGTGACGAGCGGGTGCATCGCAACGGCTGGTGAGTCTGGCGCCAGGGGTGCATGAGTCCTGCGCCCCTGGCATCAACCGTTAGTGCCCCAAACACAGGGGCATGCATAGCGTATCGAAGCGTGCTCGCGACTAACTTTGAATGCACCCGTTTCCTTGTCTACTTGTTTCCCCAAGGATGAATCATGAACTGGCACCACATCACCGACGAAGTTACGCGCCACACCCAAGACCTTATCCGTTTCGACACGACCAACCCGCCCGGCAATGAGACGCCGTGCATCGCGCACATCGCGACGATCCTGCGCCGAGAAGGCATCGAGCCGGTCGTCCTGGAATCCGCGCCGGGGCGGGGGAGCCTGGTGGCGCGGCTGAAGGGGGATGGCTCGCTGCCGCCGCTGCTCCTGATGGGCCACGTGGATGTCGTCCCGGCCGAGGCGGACAAGTGGCGGCGGCCGCCCTTCTCCGGCGACCTGGCCGATGGGATCGTGTGGGGCCGCGGCGCGACCGACATGAAGCAGATGGTCGCGATGGAGCTGATGACCGTCCTCCTGTTGAAGCGAGCGGGCGCGGCGCTCAAGCGCGATGTCATCCTGATGACGAACGCCGACGAGGAGACGGGCGGCAAGTTGGGCGCCGGCTTCATCGCCGAGCAGCACCCCGACCTGATTCGCGACGCCGAGTTTGCCATCAACGAGGGGGGCGCGACGAGCATCGAGCTGGACGGCAAGCTCTTCTTCGTCTGTTCGACCGCGGAGAAGGGGTCGGCGCGCTTCACCGTGCGCGGGCGGGGCGAGCCGGGCCACGCATCGCAGCCCCACACGCGCAACGCGATCCTGCCGCTCTCGAAGGCGCTGGTGCGGCTCATCGAGACGCCGCTGCCGGTGCGCATCACCAAGACCGCGGCGCTGCACGTCGAAACGATGGCGCAGCACGTGAACCCCGGCCTGGCCGCCACCCTGCGCGGCCTGCTCGACCCCGCGACGCACGCCGCCGCGCTGACTGCGCTCCCGCTGGCCGAGCCGGTCAAGCGCCGCCTCTCGGCCAGCCTGCACAACACGGCCACGCCGACGATCCTGCGCGCCGGGACAAAGATCAACGTCATCCCGGCCCAGGCCGACTGCGACGTGGATTGCCGCATCCTGCCGGGCACGACGCCGGAGTCTTTGGCGGCGGAAGTGCGGGCCGTGGTGGGCGACGAGGTGGAGTTGGTGTTCGGGAAGGTCTCTCCCGCGTTGGAAGCCGACCCGGCCTCGCCGCTCTTCGAGACGATCCGGGCGGTGCTGACCGAGCACGAACCCGGCTCGGCCCTTGTCCCCGGCCTGATCACCGGCGGCACCGACGCCAAGAGCGTCGCGCCCCTCGGCATCAAGGTCTACGGCTTCGTGCCGATGCGCTACGAAGGCCCCAGCATGACCGGTCTGGCGCACAACCACGACGAGCGGATCAGCGTGGCGAACCTGGGCTTCGGCGCGCATGTGCTCTACGATGTGGTGAGCCGTTTTTGCGGCGCGCAGGCATGAGTACCGCGCGCATTTTCAGCGCAGTAACCTATGCCGCGCAGGACATAGACAGAGACGAAAACCGGAACGCGGACGACGCGGATACCGCGGACAACGCGGACAGGCTCGAATTTCATCCGCGTTCTCCGCGTCGTCTGCGTCGTCCGCGTCTTGTTTTCGGGTTAGCCAGCCGTCGCGTCCTTCTGAGCACGCGCTGGGGGAATGTCACCGGTCGTTCGTTCTACAACCTCGCGCTGATCGCTGCCGGCTGCCTCCTGATGGCGCTGGCGGTGGATGTCTTCCTCGATCCGAACAACGTCGTGCCGGGCGGCTTCACCGCGCTGGCGATGTTCGCCAATCGGTGGTGGGGCTGGCCGGTCGGCGTGACGCTGCTGGCGCTCAACGTGCCGTTCCTGCTGATCGGCATGCGCGTGTTGGGGCTGGCGTTCGGGCCGAAGACGCTGCTCGCCATCCTGCTTTCCTCGTTGGCGATTGACCTGCTGCGGCCGCTGCTCCCAACCGTGCGCGGCGAGCCGCTGCTCTACACCCTCTACGGCGGGCTGCTTTACGGGCTGGGGATGGGGTTGGTCTTTCGGGCGAACGCGACGACCGGCGGCACCGAGATCCCGGCCAAGCTGCTGGAACATTTCTACGGCGTCCGCATGTCCGGCTCGCTGCTGGCGATGGATGTCGTCGTCCTGCTGCTGGCCGCCTTCTTCTTCGGGCTGGCCCCCGCGCTCTACGCGCTCATCGCGGCCTGGGTGATGGCGCGGGTGATTGATTTCGTCGAGGAAGGATTTGCGGCAGCTTCGACCGCGTTCATCATCACCTCGGCCCCCGAGGCGGTGCGCGCCGCGATCATCGAGCAGTTGGAGCGCGGGGTGACGATCCTGCGGGGCGAGGGCGGCTACAGCCGCGCCGAGCGCATCGTGCTGATGACGACCGTCGGCCGGCGGCAGCTCGGCGCGCTGCGCCAGGCTGTCAGCGCGGCCGATGCGGATGCGTTCATGGTGATCAACCCCAGCCACGAGGTGTTGGGCGAGGGGTTCAAGCCGCTGACGCGGGTGAAACGTTAGGCATCACGCGCCAGGCACTTGCGAAGTGCCTGGCGCGTTCGTTTTTTATCCGCGATCCGGCAGGTCGTACATCGCCATGTAATAGGGATGCGCCGGATCGAACTGCGTCAGCGGCTTCGGATTGGCCACGCGGCCGGCGGGGCGGCAGTTGCGGCCCGGCACGCCTGTCGCGGCGTCGCCGATGTCCTGGCGCATCGCCTCGGCCCGTGCCTCCAGATCGGCCACGATGTCGGGATGGCCGGCCGCGACGTTGCGCGTTTCCCCGAGATCCTCATCCAGGTTATACAGCTCGCACAGCGCCATCCCGTCGCGCCAGACGTGCAGCTTCCACGGCCCGCGGCGCACGGCTTGCAGGCGATCCCCCAGATAGTAGAAGAACGCATCGCGGGGGCTGGTCGCGCCCGGCTGCGCGGTCATCACGGCCGCGATGTCCAGGCCGTCAATGATCCGGTCGGCCGGCGGCTCTGCGCCCGCCAGCCGCGCCAGCGTGGGCAGGAAGTCCAGGGAGGTGACGATCTCGCGGCTGACCACGCCCGCGGGGATCGTGCCCGGCCAGCGCATGATGCATGGGACGCGCAGACCGCCTTCCCACGTGTTGAACTTGCCGCCTTTGAGCGGCTGGTTGCTCCCCCCGCGGTCGCCCCGCGAACCGTTGTCCGACGTGAAGATTACGAGCGTCTGCTCGTCCAGCCCCAGCCGCTTCAACTCGTGCAGCAGTACCCCCACGCTCCAGTCAATGCACTCGACCGCCGCGCCATACGGCCCGTTGATCGCAGTCTTGAGGAAGTTCCACGCGACATAGTGCGGCAGGTGGACATGCATGTGCGCGAGGTAGAGGAAGAACGGGCCGTCCCGGTGTTCGCGGATGAAACGCACCGATTCCTCGACGTATCGCGAGGTAAGCGAGGCCTGGTCGGGCTGTTCTTCGATGACCTCTTCGTCGCGCAGGAGGGGCAGCGGCGGCAGCGGCCGGTGGAGATTGCTCGCCTGGATGCCCATGTCGTTGCTGTAGGGCAGGCCGTAGTAGCTGTCGAAGCCGTGGCGGGTGGGCAGGAATTCCGGCTGGTCGCCGCAGTGCCACTTGCCGACGATCTTCGTGGCGTAGCCTTGCCCCTTCAGGAGCTCGGCCACGGTGATCTCGTCGGGGTTCAGGCCGACCCCCTGGCCGGGGAAGAGG
>Ga0247840_10010597_pt1 | contig 11460 bp, 4 predicted proteins | sample LaCruzMarch2015__FD_192404 | JGI IMG/M metagenome (GOLD analysis project Ga0247840, IMG submission 192404) | Freshwater microbial communities from meromictic Lake La Cruz, Castile-La Mancha, Spain - LaCruzMarch2015_17m | ecosystem: Environmental > Aquatic > Freshwater > Lake | place: Spain...
TATCTTTCAAAAAAGATATAAACGGCGACAATAGATAGTATTAATAAAACAACATAGATGAAAATGCCAATTAAACCACCCGAAATTAATATATCCATGGCGCTTTGAGAGGCCATTTCAGGTACCGAATTACCTTCGGTTTCAAGTGTTGAAGTTATTTGCAAAAATAAAGCTGAACCGTTTAAAAACATACTATTTGTTTTTCAAATGTTGAAATAAAATATTTATGTGAAGGTAACGCTTTTGATTACGGACTTTGTATGTTTCTTCCTATAATTTCTTTAAAAACAGGATAAAAAAAAAAGGTACTCAAAAAATATTATTTTTAGCTTTTCAACAGGTCAAAATAAGTATGTCAATTACCCGTCTTCATTTAATTTTACCCTGCTTTAATCCAATAAAGGATTGGGAGATTAGAGTATGTCAGCATTTAGAAAGCCTTCAGTCAATTCTCAGTGACATTTCTATAGAACCCATTCTCATCAATGATGGTAGTGTTACTGGTGTAGAACAAAAACATATTGATTATATCAAAAAAAGAATTCCTGCTATTCAAATGATAGAATACAGTGAAAATCAAGGAAAAGGATTTGCCGTCAGAGAAGGCTTTAAGTTGGCAACGGCAGAATTTATCATTTTTACTGACATCGATTTCCCTTATATTGAACCTGATTTTGTAAAATTGTTTAGAAAATTGCAAAATGAAGAAATTGATATCCTTGTGGGTATCCGACAGGCAGATTACTATCAACAAACACCCTGGTACCGGGCGGCAATCTCCAGATTATTGAAATTTTTTATTGGCAAGTTTTTAAACGTCAAAATAACTGATACCCAGGGAGGCTTAAAGGGATTTAGCCAAAAAGGACGTCAAATATTATTAAAAACAACGGTGAATAGATATCTTTTCGATTTAGAAATCATAAAACTAGCTTCTAACACCAAAGGAATAAAAATGGAGGCCATGCCTGTGGAGCTGCGCAAAGATGTCCAATTTGCTTCCCTGAGCTGGGTGATTTTAAAGAGAGAATTTCTTAATTTCGTAAAAATTTATTTTTCTAAAAATACCTAGCATCTCATAGCTTTTATATGGAAATGCTTTGTATTTTTGTAAGTAGCGAAATTTCGCTAATTTTATAAACCTAATGAATTAAATCGATGGGGATGACAAAAAGAATAAGAAAAGCGGCGGTCCTTGGTTCCGGGGTCATGGGATCGGGTATTGCCTGTCACTTGGCCAATATAGGTGTCGACGTCTTGTTATTAGACATTATTCCAAATAATTTGTCTGATGATGAAAAAAAACAACCTAAAGCAAGGAATAAAATAGCAGACCAGGCTTTACTGGCTTCTATTAAATCTAAACCTGCGCCTTTATATGATGCAGGCTTTGCAAAAAGGATCAAAACGGGTAATTTTGAAGATGATTTTTCAAAAATATCAGATTGTGACTGGGTTATTGAGGTTGTGGTTGAACGCCTGGATATCAAAAAAGAGATTTTTGCTAAAGTGGATACTTTTAGAAAAAGTGGCTCTTTGATAACCAGCAATACTTCCGGAATTCCTATTCATCTTATGAGTGAAGGGCGGTCGGAAGATTTTAAAAAGCACTTTTGTGGTACCCATTTTTTTAATCCGCCGCGATATTTACGCCTCTTAGAGGTTATTCCTACCAAGGATACACTTCCCGAGATTATTGATTTCTTTATGCATTACGGCGATCACTATCTGGGGAAAACAACCGTTTTATGCAAGGACACTCCTGCTTTTATCGGCAATAGAATTGGTGTTTTTGCTATGGCAAAAGTATTCCAACTCACCTCAAAATATAATCTACGCATTGAGGAGGTAGATGCGCTAACCGGGCCAGTTATTGGAAGACCTAAAACAGGTACCTTCAGGCTAGGTGATCTGGTAGGTCATGATACCTCAGGAAATGTTATTCGGGGTTTAAAAGCCAATTGTGCCAACGACGAACAAGTTTCCTCCTTCGAAGTTCCTCCCTATTTAGATTTTTTACTTGAAAATAAATTCCTGGGCAATAAATCGGGTCAGGGATTTTATAAAAAAACGAATGAGAAAGACGAAAAGGGCAAACCTGTCATTTTAGCTTTAAATCTGAATTCTCTGACTTACGAACCAAGTATCCGACCTGATATTCCCAGCTTAAAAGCAGCAAAACAAATGGATGATCTTCCAAGAAGAATCAGACATTTCTTTGATGCTCAGGATAATGGAGCTGCATTAATAAAAGAATCATTGGTTTCTCTATTTTCTTATGCAAGCAATAGAATACCTGAAATAGCCGATAGTTTCTTCAGAATTGATGATGCCATTCGCGCTGGGTTTGCCTGGGAATTAGGCCCTTTCGAGTATTGGGATATTATCGGACTTGAAAAAGGGGTTCAACTCATTAAAGAATCAGGTGAAAAAGTACCTTCCTGGGTCAATGAAATGATAAGCGCCGGGTTCACTTCCTTCTATTCAAAACAAGAGGGTAAAAAATTATACTACGACCAGATACTAAAGGCTTATCAGCCTATTCCTGGTCAGGATAGCTTAGTAATACTTGATAATTACAGAAGTAAATCACCGGTTCACAAAACATCCGAAACCATTCTTCATGATATTGGCGAAGGGGTGTTATGTCTGGAATTCACCAGTCCGCATAACTCCATTGGAGAAGGGGTGTTGATGGGTATTCAGGAATCCATTCAACTGGCAGAAGATGGCGGTTGGAAAGGGTTGGTTATTGGAAATCAAGCTACTAATTTTTCTGTAGGAGCTAATTTGATGATGATTGGCATGCTCGCCTATCAGCAAGATTTCGATCAGTTAAATATGGCTGTCAACGCATTCCAACAAACTACACTGCGTTGCAGGTATTCTGCTATTCCTGTTGTTGCAGCCACTCAAGGTTATGTATTTGGGGGTGGGTGCGAAATTTTAATGCACTGTGATGCTGCTGTTGTTAGTGCAGAATCCTACATAGGATTAGTAGAAGCGGGCATAGGTCTTATCCCCGGCGGTGGAGGTACCAAAGAATATGCCCTCCGAGCTTCAGATTTATTTTTTGAGGGTGACGTTCAAATTCCTACCCTCATAGAAAAGTTTAAAGCCATTGCCCTGGCTTCTGTGGCTACCAGTGCTTACGAAGGATTCAAAAATGGCAGCTTAATTAGAGGTCGCGACGAAGTAGTGCTAAATAAGGATAGAGCCATTGCCTATGCTCAGCAAAAAGTACTTCAATTAGCAAGGAATTATACACAGCCTATACTACGTGACGATATAACTGTTCTTGGCCGAACGGGTCTTGCTCCCTTGTATTTAGCGGCAAATGAGTTGAAATTGGGTCATTTTGCCTCTGATCATGACATTAAAATTGCGCAGAAAATAGCTTATGTGTTATGTGGAGGTGACCTTTCAGGAACACAACAAGTCAGTGAGCAGTATCTGCTTGATGTGGAAAGAGAAGCATTTTTATCCTTGTGTGGCGAACAAAAAACACAGGAAAGGATTCAATACATGCTTCAGAACAATAAACCTCTCAGAAACTAATTTTCTCATTCACAAAAGAAAAATTCATGGAAGCATATATTATAAAAGCCTATAGATCAGCAGTAGGAAAAGCAAAAAAAGGAAGTTTTAAAAATTTCAGATCTGACGACATTGCCGTAAAGGTCATTGAACATCTTATGGCTCAGGTGCCGGAACTCGATCCACATATCGTTGATGACGTCATTGTAGGTTGCGCCAACCCGGAAGGAGAACAAGGTTTTCAAATTGGAAGGCAAATCTCTTTGCGTGCCCTGGGTATTCCTGTACCCGGAGTAACCGTTAACAGATATTGTGCCTCAGGATTGGAATCTATTTCCATGGCGGTGGCAAAAATTCGCGCGGGAATGGGGCATATTTTTATTGCCGGTGGGGCAGAAAGTATGAGCCAAATTCCAATGACAGGGTATAAGTTAGCGCCCAATTATGATGTGGCTAACCAAACACCTAATTATCTTACAGGGATGGGCATTACCGCTGAGGCCGTGGCTAAAAAATATGGAATAAGCAGAGAGGATGCAGACACATTTTCTGTGAATTCTCACCAAAAGGCAGCAAAAGCCATCCAGGAAGGTAAATTCAAAGATGAAATCGTTCCCATCGAGGTCACAGATGTTTCTGTAAGAAATAATAAAAGAGTCGAAACAACTAGCTTAGTTTCTGTAGATGAGGGAGTTAGACCAGATACTACCCTTACTTCCTTAGCAGCACTTAAACCCGTTTTTGATACCAAAGGAATTATAACCGCTGGTAATGCTTCTCAGACATCAGACGGTGCAGCTTTTGTATTGGTTGCCAGTGAAGAAATGGTGAAATTATTTAATTGGCAGCCCATAGCCAGAATGGTTTCCTGTTCTGTTGGTGGTGTGGATCCTTTGTATATGGGTATGGGGCCTTGTGCCGCAATTCCTAAAGCCCTTAAATCAGCTGGTTTATCCCTTTCCGATATAGATCTGGTGGAGCTTAACGAAGCCTTCGCTGCTCAGGCTCTGGCTGTAATTAAAGAAGGCTGTCTGAACCCTGAATCTGTAAATGTTAACGGTGGTGCCGTTGCATTGGGTCACCCACTGGGTTGTACAGGTGCGAAACTGACTACCCAGCTAATCAATGAACTCGGAAGACAAAATAAAAAATACGGGATGGTCACTGCCTGTGTAGGTGGAGGTCAGGGTATTGCGGGTATCTACGAAAAACTATAATAGAGATTTTAAATATAGGTTTATAAAAAAGGTTTCGCAAATTTTACTTTGCGAAACCTTTTTTATTTATAAGCTAAAGCCAGATTATCTAATAATCGTTACATCCCCTTTTTCGATTTTACCATTTGGAACATTTAATCTGAGTATAAAATAATAGGTTCCATCAGGCAGCGGCTGATTCATAGAATTCACCCCTCTCCATTCGTTTTTATAAGGCCTTTGAGTAAATACAATATCTCCCCATCTATTAAAAACTATTAACTCTGCATCAGGATAGTCAGCTGGAAATTCATCTAAAATTTCAAAGGCAAGCGCATCATTTTTACCGTCATCATTCGGGGTGATTGTATTTGGAATGATTGGCAGCGGTGCATCAGGATCGAAAGCGATGGTAACTCGTACCGCTGCTGTGTCACACAAAGTAAGGCAGGCATTATTGCATAGTTTGTAAGAAAAATTATCATCTCCACTTCCACCTGGCTTCACCTTGTAGTTGATAATACCTCCTGAAACAGAATCAATTAAACCTTTAACCGGCTGATTCAACACCGACAGTTTAAAACCACCCAACTTGCTCACCTGATCATTTTGAATGGCCACTAAAACGGCCTTTCTTGTCCCTGTAGGAATAGAAAGTAAATCGTCCACTGCAATAGGATTGGTTTCCCTGGTAATAGTCACAGAATCAACACTATAAGCCTCACAACTTGCTGTAGAAATAGTCCAGACAAAATTATTTTTACCTACTTTTAATCCGAAAGCAAAACTACCTGCATCATTGGGAAGCTCTACCTGAGGTCCTCCGGTCGCAGTCCATTTTCCGGTATTCAAAGAAGATAATTTAGCATTCAGATTAATATTTTCCCCACAACTAATGGTATCAACCCCTGCATTGGCCAATGGTAAAGCAGGATCGAGGATAAACACCACGGTATCTTTGGAGGTACATCCTGAAAAAGAATTAACTATGTCTAAAGTATATGTACCAACTTGTTTTACCTGTCCGTTTAATTGGGTATTATTTGTTACCGTATCTTTTCCAGCCAGGGTTTTCCATAAATACTTAAATGAAGCTCCACTGCTTGTTCCCTTTGTGTCTATCAAAGTAAATTTACCTGGACACGCCAAGGGTTGAGGGGTAACTAAATTAACTAATGGACGTTGGGTAGAATCGGGAATATTAATTTTTGTACTACCAACACAACCATTTCTTTTGTCCTTTATATCCAGAGAATAATTCCCTGGTTTATTGACTTTTACCAAATAGGCATCGGTGGTTAACTGCACAGCATTTACCTGATTGTCTAAGGGAACCCATGACACCTGATAATCAGACCCGACGGAAGAACCATTCTGACCGTTAATTTCTACTACTGGATTATTACAAGTTATTGGGCCCGATAAAACAGCAAAGGCGTCTGGTAACCTTTTATTCTCTGAAATAATAATTGAATCAACAGACTGGCAACCCGTAAAATTATTTGTAGCGATGAGTTGATAAGTTCCCTCTTTCTTAACTTTATAAATAAGACTGGAATCTAATTTTAAAGGATCACCCTTGGAATCAACCCATGCGTAAGAATCTCTTGCGGCATTATTGTTAGTGGTCATTGCCTTCAATTCTATCGAATCGCGAGTACAGGTAATCTGGGTTTCGTTAAATACAATTTTCGCCTCCGGAGCTAATTTATCTAAGCCCACTAAAACATCAATACCACCCTCACAAAGCGTTGTCTTATTCTGAATTTGCAAAATATAGGTTCCAACGGTAGCCACTTTTGGGTTGGGAGAATCAAAGCCAGAAGCGATGGTGCCGTCCAAGGTCAACCAATTATAGGTATAATCTGCTGCTGGGGAAACAGCAACAGATATATTTCCCTGAGGATACTTACACGTAATTTTAGGGTCTGTTATTAACGTAACTTTTGGAGAATCCAATTGTGATATAATTCTAACCGAATCTATTCCTTCACAAAAACTAAATTTATTTATTGCTTTAAATGAAAATAATCCACCTGCTTTTGCCTCAATATCCAAGGTATCTTTAGCGAGTTGATTGCCATTTAAAAACCAAAAATATTGTAAGTCTTTATTTTCAGTATCCGCTACCCCTTCCAATAGCATTTTAGGATCCTTACAAGTTAGGGTATCTCCATATTTTATTATATCAGCTTGAACCACCTCCCTGATATCTTTTAACAAGGTACTATCTGAAAGCACGCAACCGGTAACAAGATTAGTTGTTTTGATGGCATAAACACCTGTTTTTTCAACCTTAGGTTGTTGAATAGTATCTTGTCCCACAGGAAGAATGCCCCCCGCATTGGCAGTCCACAGAATACTATATTTATCTCTTTGTGTATTGAATGCAGCCTTCAAGGTAGCTTTTGGCTCGAGACAAGTCCAGGCTGTTGTATCTGCCAGAGTAAATCGGGCATAATCGGCATTTGGCAAAATATTTATGGTATCTCTTGTAGAACAACCCGATGCTAAATCACGAACTAAAACAGAATAACTTCCCAACTTACTTACTACCACCGAAGAATTCAACCCTAAAAATGAACCACTGAGTGTTTCCCATAAATAATCTAAAGGATTTGGATGTGGTTGTGCTGTTGCTTTAAGGGTTACTGACTCACCTTTACAACCCGTTTCTATATCATTACCAACACTAACTATGGGTTTTAGCACATTGTTGGTAACCATAACCGTATCGGAACTGGTACAGAAACTAATTTTATTTCTAACAGTTACGATATAAGTACCGCCAAAAGTAACGGTTGGAGCATCGAGTTTTTCCTGACCTGCGTCTAATTGACCGCCATTAATGGCTTTCCAGGTTACTGTCAAAGAATCTCCTTTCGTTAAAATGGGTGCCCCAATAAACGATGTAGGTGCATTACAAGCCAAAATTTTGTCTTGTCCGGCATCTGCCTTATAAAAGGGAATAGAAGTAATTACAATGGTATCTTTTGCTATACAGCCAATCGCATTTTCCACCTGATAGACATATAATCCAGGTTCAGTTACGGTTACTACTGATTGCTCATTATTACCTTCAATTCTTCCATTTGGCGTAGTCCAACTGCCATTTATTCCGGAATCTGGATTTAAAGGAGTACCTGCACCAGTCAGTGTTAATGAACGGGGAAGACACTTTAACAGCTCATCAGGTCCGGCAATGGCTATTGGTTGACCTGGTGCAACACCAATGGTTATAGTGTCTGTACCTCTAACACTTGGATTGGATAAATCAATGACCGTTAATACAATTTTACCTGCGGGTAAATTTTTAATGGCATTGCCGGAACCCAGATTCCTTCCTGTTGCAAGGGATATCCAACTATAAATAAACGGACCCTTTCCACCCGACGTTACGAATACCTGAGCAGTACCGTCATTCAGGTTGGTACAAGAAACATTAGACGAACTTTTTGCTATAAGCAATGTATCAGTAATACAAACGGGAATATCATTATAGAATAACTGACCTGGTCCTGTTAAGGTGGTTACGGTGGAAGGTGGCGCCTTATCGACTTTAATAAGATAGCAAGTATCCGCATCTCCTATAACATTGTAACACACTGAAAATAACCTGGTGCTATCTGCCAGTGTTTTTCCTGCTGGATTGAGCCAGTTGAACTCCAAAACACCCGAACTTGCCGCGCTAACATCAAAATTTGTAGTCAAATTTAAATTTAAACCTGCATTCAGATTTTTTAAACCTGTGTAAGTCAATCCGGCCGGCGACCAGTTTAAAATAAAATCAGCTTTCGTAATATCTTTGAAATCATTGACTTTAAAATCGACGCAATGATTGGATTTTCTTTTTGCTTCATTTTTTTCACTAAAAAGCACAAAACCATCCGGATTCAAAATACATATATCTCCGGGATCATAAAGCAGGCTATTTTCAAGCCTTTGACCGCCAAGGAGCGGACTGGTTGAATAATTAGAGCCAATGCTTGCTATATCTAAAAAAGAGCAATTGGTAGCATCTCCAGTTTCAAAGGGAGAATTACCTATCAGTTCAAAACAAATCTTAAATATTTCCGTCTGATCTGCGGCGAGAGATACATCAGAAGGGGTCGCACTTTCCCATGATAAACTCAATAAACCAGCATCAAGTGCATTTACAGCATCAAATTTAAGTCCGGTTAATTTAGCATCCCTAATATTGACAAATTTTAATCTGGTAAAATCCCATGACAGATTAAATGTCAAACTATCTTTTTTATTAAAATTTGAAACAGATACAGGAACACAAATGGTTTCCCCTTTTTTTCCCTCACCATCTCGAATGGTAAAAACTACTCCCGGAGGTTGCTTTATTTGAATAGCACAATTGGTTGCATTCAATTCATAATTAATAGGATAGTCACCATATAAAACAGTGGCACCCGAATTAATTATTTTTAACGGCGTAACCTTGACGCCAACACCCAGCACATCAAAACAAACTTTATATAAAGTGTCCCCTTTATTGATAGACCTGGTGCCTGCCTTATTTAACCAATCCAAAGCCACTACCCCGTTTCTTATGGTGAATTTTGAGGCATTGAGGGAAGGGAGCTTCGTTGAGAATTTTTCAGTACGAACAAAGCTTAAAATTTCAGGGTCGTAAGTCATCTGGTATTTCAGGGTATTCACATCGAGTAAATCCTGATCAGCGATAATAGCAACACATTTCTCGAGGCCAACCTCAACCTCCGGGCCACATTCAACATGAAGTTTTAGCCCATCAGGGTCACATTTACTAATGGTAGTAACAATTTCTTCTCCCACCAAAGCAATCACATCCAACCTGAAAGTATCTTTTCCTGTGGTAGGAGAAACAGTCCTACCCTCTGAAGTTGCTTCCATTTTAACACCAAAATTAGAGACGAAATCAACGGAAGTTACCTTTTGACAAGGCCCTATGATTTTAAAACATACTCCAAAAATTTCAGAGTTATCCTTTAATGCAGCAGGTTTTCCTGAACTACTCTGCCAGGCGAAAATCAAAGCGTTTGACCTCTTTGTGTCCTCTGGTAATCCGAAACTACCTCGCGAAAGACCTGGAATGGTAGGATTATATTTCAAATCCACGAATTCCAGTAAAGTATCTTGCCATTGCATAACAAACTGAATACCGGCGATACTATCTAAACCTGTCACTTTCACGGGTGTACATACAATCTCATCTTCTTTTCCTACCATTGGTTCTCCAGTCACAGTAAGTGCACGTACACAAGTAGAAATATTACCTCGCTTCTGAAGAAAACCCACATCTGTACAGCCCACATTCTTATAAATCTCAACAGGATAAATATCATTATTTTTTAAAATCGCAGGATCAGTGGTAATCCCAATAGTTGTGGAAGAACCATAAGTGGAAACAGGTTCAAAACACAAAGAAAAAATCTTTTCCCCGTCTGGAAACAAAAAAGTTGGTAATTTAGGGCTGGAACAATCATCGTACTTCCATTCAAAGAAAAGTAATCCTTCTGTTAAAGCTCTGGATTGATCGAAGTCTGAAAGTTTAATATTTTTTAAAGTACCTAATTTAATATCCACAAGTTTTACAATCTTTGGATCCCATTTAATGGGCATCTTGACGTAAAGTACATTGGAAAAATCGTCGGTTGTGACATCTACACAAGCGGTACTATTACCACAAGGAGCAATGGAGGAGAATAAAAAAGTAACGGCAGCCTCTTGTGACAGAGCCCGAACCGAAAACAATGAAAGAAAGAAAAGAAGTTTTATACTACGCTTCATTATAGAGTGTAAATAAGTATGATTCAAAAGATTATTTATTTAGGGAATAGGAAATATTAATTTCGTGTCCTCCACCGACAAAAGGGCCAAAGGTTTTAAAACTGTATCCATATCCGTAGCCAATTCTAATGGAATTATCGAGTCCGAGATTTTCACCTAAAAGCACGCCAGCTTCAATATGCAATGTACCAGAAGTTGATCCCCCGGTTCCAATCCAGAGGCTTCCCGGCATCTGATAACGAACGTTAACATCGACATTCACAGGAGCATTCGGAGCATATTTCACCCAAACGGATGGTTCTATAAAACTATTATCGTCAAAAAACAAATACATACCCATCAATCCATATAAATGCCTGACCCTTTGAAGATAATAATCGCTTGAGGTATTTTGGACCTTCAAATCGAGACCTAAAACTTGCGGCATGGAGACGCCGCCGTAAACATAAGAGGATCCCGTACGTCCTGTGGACAAATATCTGTAAGCATAAACACCTACCCCGACATCGGGGAATAATTGATTTTGCCCCGTCATCGCTAAATCGTCTGTTTTATCTCTGACAACAATATTATCTGTATTTATACCAAACTGAACCAAACCTGCTGTAAGTCCTAAAATGACACCACCCATTGTAGGATCAGAGGTAATGACCCCGGCAATTCTACCATAAGCTCCGGTAAAACTTATAGGTCCTGTTTGATCTCTCATCAAATAACCACCACCCATCATCGTAACACCCGCATAATCATCGGCATAATAAGTACCTCTGATGGTCATGGTTCTAGGAGCGCCAGAAAGGCCGTTCCATTGAGAGCGGTAAGACGCACCCACGGTAAAATTATTAGAATAAGCCAGATAGTCGGGTTCAAGCGCCGCAGGATTAATCAATCCCGTATTTTCACGATATTGCGTAAATAAGGGGAGTTGTTGAGCAGTGAGTTTGTT
>Ga0247840_10010602_pt1 | contig 11458 bp, 9 predicted proteins | sample LaCruzMarch2015__FD_192404 | JGI IMG/M metagenome (GOLD analysis project Ga0247840, IMG submission 192404) | Freshwater microbial communities from meromictic Lake La Cruz, Castile-La Mancha, Spain - LaCruzMarch2015_17m | ecosystem: Environmental > Aquatic > Freshwater > Lake | place: Spain...
GTTTTACCGACTCATCGAACAGGCGGTGACCCTTTCGCCAGTAATGGGGAAAAGCTTGGTGGGAGGTCATCCTTTGGTGGCTGGCACAACATCTAGCGACTAGGGGAATCAAGTGCATAGGCAGATAACACAAATATGAAAAGTCCCATCGTAAAACACAATTATTGCGCATCGTGGTTGCTAAAGCCACTTCGCCCCATCCGGGCAGTTGTTTTGATCGCATCGATCTCAATGCCATTCGTTTTGGCCGAAAACGTTCCGTTGTATAAAAACGCCGACGCACCCGTTGAGGCTCGCGTGTCCGATCTTCTCGGACGCATGACCACCGAGGAAAAAATCTCACAGCTTCAATGTGAGATGGCACCCATACTTGAAAAAGAAGGCAAACCGCGCGATTACAACGTCGGTTTTATCCGTGCTGTTGGTATCAGACCAAAGCCATCAGACTGCGCAAAGGTCAACAACGATGATACTCGCAGGAGCATTGAAGAGACACGCCTTGGCATCCCTGTCTTAAACCATGAAGAAACGCTGCACGCTGGCGGCAGCACCATTCCGTCCACGTTGTTGCCCATCTCACTCGCAATCGCGGCGACTTGGGATGAAGACCTCGCCTACCGCGCTTACCGTGCCATTAGCGATGAGGCACGCGCGGTGAATATCCGACAGCACTACAGTCCGTGTCTCTACTTTACCCGAGATCCCCGCTGGGGCCGCACTGAGGAAACCTACGGTGAAGATCCGTTTATGACCACTCGGTTTGGTCTTGCATTTGTGAAAGCCATCCGCGATGCCGACGCCGTTCCCACCCTCAAGGGTTTTCCGGTGAATTACGGCGATGGTGGACGCGATAGCTATCCAACGCAAATCTCGGAACGCCAACTCCGCAGCCTTTGGTTTCTGCCATGGGAAGCCGCCGTTAAACAATATGGCGACGTGATGTCGGTCATGCCGGCCTACAGCACCATCAACGATTATCCAGTCCACGGCGACCCATGGCTCCTCACAAAGGTTTTGCGTGATGAGTGGGGGTTCAAAGGTATCGTGACTACCGATTACGGAGACCACGGTATGGGTCTAGTCTATCGGACGGGTATTGCGAAAACTCCACCCGAAGGTGCTGCAATGATTCTCAATTCCGGTATTGATTCTTCCCATCCAAACGGCGCAAAAGCACTACCTGAGGCAGTAAAGCTCGGGCTTGTGACCCCCGCAAGCCTCGATCAAGCCGTGGCGCGTGTGTTGCGAGTGAAGTTTCTGGCAGGTCTTTTCGACCGTCCGTATGTCGATGCAGCCAAGGCCGATCTCATCGTGCGCAGTGCCGAACATCAGCAAATCGCTTTAGAAACCGCGCAGAAATCGATTGTCTTATTAAAGAACAACAACAATCTGCTTCCTCTCCAGAAAACTGGAAAGATTGGCGTATTTGGCCCAGCCGCCGCCACCTTTTTTCCCGGGGGCTATGGGCGTGGAACCTTGCCGTCCGATATCACACCGCTTGAAGGACTCAAACAGCGTTTGGGCGACAAAGTGCAACTCCTTGTGCATGACGGCAAGGCCGATCCGACAGCTTTGGCGCAACAAGCCGACGTTAACCTTGTGTTTGTGACGATTGTCGAAGGTGAAGCATTTGATCGATCCTCTCTGGATCTCCCTGTGTTCAAGGGCGAAAAGAAACCCAAAGCCGCCAAAGACGACCTCACCATCATCGTGAATGAAAATATTCGTGAGTTTGCCGAAGGCGACCAAGAAGCCATCATCCGAGCCGTCGCCAAGAGTGGCAAGCCAACGGTGGTCGTGCTCGTAACAGGTGCCCCTGTGACCATGCAGCACTGGATAGCTGATGCAACTGCCGTTGTTCAGATGTGGACCGCCGGTGAAAAGGGCGGGCTTGCCATCGCCGATGTTCTCTTTGGGGATATCAATCCAGGAGGCCGCCTCCCCATCACTTTCCCAAAAGTTCTGGGTCAAGTTCCCATTTATTACAATGCACAGCCCGTGGGACGCAGTGACAAATATTGGGATGATGACGGCAAGCCTGCATTCCCGTTTGGTTTCGGGCTCAGTTATACCACATTTGAGATGTCCAATCTGAAGGTTGTTTCCGATGCGACGAGTAGCGGGAGCGGCAACGTCACAGTCAGCGTCGATGTCAAGAATACCGGAACGCGTTCAGGCGACGAGGTTGTTCAAGTCTATTTGCGAGACAATCTTGCCAGCGTGGTGAAACCACTGAAGGAACTAAAAGGTTTCCAGCGTGTCTCGTTGAGCCCTGGCGAAACCAAACCGGTAAGCGTATCAATTCCAGCAAAGGAACTCGAGGTCTTGAATCGCGACATGAAACGCGTGATAGAATCAGGATCGTTTACTGTGATGGTGGGTTCCAATGCAGAAAACCTCCCGCTCAAGGGTGCGTTTTCCGTTAATTAGATCCCGAGAGAGGATGCCGCTTGCCAGACACTAATGCGCAACGAACTCCAACCCGCTAAGCATCAATTGACCATACAAGGAAAAATGGGCGCGCATCTCGGGACTGGTTCTCGAACCAGTCGCCAAAAACTAATACGATTCCAATGATCTGAAGAATGAACTCGTGCTGCCTGAACTCCGTTTTGAAGCGCGAACACCCTGAGCGCTTCGTTTACGCCCCGAATTATTGGCAATGGTTTGCCCACCACCGCAACCATGGCCTCCTTCCCGAGGAATTGGGCAACTGCAAGTCCCAACTGGAGATGATCAAACACCTTGGCCTGGAGGTGTTCAGCCGCAACATTTACTGTCAGGAGCAACAAGGGTGGTTCGGTGGACTGGCCGAGCCGGTCTGGACCGGGGTTGATTTCGAACAGAAAGAACATTTCGAGGGCAAGGACCGGGTTATCGAGCGAATCTACCGCACCGCACGGGGCCCCCTCACCGAAAAGCTCCGTTACGTTTTCAACGAGTCGACCCTGGTTCAGGAAAAGTTTTTAGTGGATGATTATGAGCGCCAACTGGAGCCTCTGGCGGCCTTGATTCAAGCAAGGCGTTGGCAATTCCTGTCGGAGCGTTTCCAGCAAATCCAGAGCCAGGCAGGCCCCGGGGGGGTGCCTGTGGCCGGCGAGCTTTATAGTCCATTGAAGCTATTTCAACTGCTCTTGGGACCGGAGAATGCCACCTTCCTATTGATAGATGAACCCGATTATGCTCGGGAGTTGATTCAAATCCACGAGAAAGCGCAACTCGACCTGGTGCGCCAGATGGCACGCTCGGGAGTCAAGGCCATGATGGCCATGGACAATCTGGATTCGGCATTCCATCCGCCACACCATGTCGAGCAGTATTCGGCATCGTTTTACGAGAAAGCCAGCGGGATCTGTCATGAACACGACAGCCTGTTTTTCATCCATGCCTGTGGCCGCCAGCGGGCCAACCTGGCCCTGATCGGCTCTTTGGGAGTAGACGGCTTGGAAGGGGTGGCTTTTCCTGCCTTGGGCGATGTGGAGCTGGAGGAAGCCATGGACCTGAGCGGTAATCGGCTGATCATTACCGGGGGGATCAGCGCCCAGGAATTCGACCGCCTCAAAACCCGCCAGCAAGTATTCGATTATGTCGGCAACCTCTTCGACCGGCTCCGTCCTTATGCCCATCGTTTCCTGTTGGCCGCAAGCTGCAACACCCCTTACAGCGCCCCGTGGGAGACCATTGTCCACTTCCGCGATGCATGGCTCCAGCACGGAAAGGTTTAATTGAAAGCCCCGCCGTGCTTGTGCTCCTAACACTGCAAAGGACAACCTCCATTCGCACACCCAGGCCTTCGTTAATGGGTGCAGGAGCATGTCTCACCTAAGGAATAGTGGCATCGTGTAGCCGGAGACCTTTGGCGAAACGCGATGCCAAATAGGGAAAACAGAATGCATCTTGCCGGGCATTTCACCCTTTGCTCTTGAGACAAGCAACATGCAGTATAATCGAAGGTTCACCATGACAAAACATCTCCATCATGCTCTAAAAGGAATCGTGTTCGTCGCACTAGCCGCCTGCGCTCTAGCCCAGGGCCAGGAGTCTTCTCCAGGCGCCACGCCAACGGACGAAATTCCAGTCATGTCGCTGGCCGGTTCCTGGCAACTGCGGCTGGACCCAACTTCCAACGAAGGCGTCCGAGGTCGTTGGTATGCGGCCGCATTGGGCGGCGAGGCCGCGACGCTGCCTGGCACGTTGCACACGAACAACGCGCGCACCCAGCCGGCGCGCAAACCCGATAGCCCGGATCAATCCACGCAGGGGCTGAGCGGCTTTACCACCCTTTACGGGTATCGTGGGGCAGCCTGGTACCAGCGTGAGATCGAGATTCCCGCTTCCTGGAGCGGCAAACATATCGAGATGTTCATGGAATCGGTGATGTGGGAGAGCTATGTCTGGGTGGATGAGCAGTTCCAAGGGACACGCAACAGCCTGGTGTCGGCCCACGTCTACGATTTGTCCAAGGCTCTGACGCCGGGCAAGCACCGGATAACCCTAGCCATCGACAATTCCAATTCACCCAAGGCCATGTCGGGCATCGCCGACGCGACTACCGCCGCGATGTCGGACGAGTCCAAGGTGGCCGGGCAGATGATGGAGTGGTTCAATGAAGGGGCCATCGGCGGTGAGCGGCCTGAGGTGAAATACAACGTCGCCGGCCACCAGGTTTGGGCGACGATTTGGAATGGAATCCAAGGGAATTTCCAGTTGCGCGCCCGCGCGCCGCTGCATGTGGCGTCCGTCCAGGCATACCCCCAGATTAAGCAAGAGGCAGTGCGCCTGAAACTGGAACTGGCCAACAGCCAACGCCTTGCGGGGCCAGCCACGCTGGAGTTGGAATGCCGGTCCCGGGCGGCGGCGCAGCCGGTCACCAGGGCCACCTGGAAGGTGGAACTTAGTGGCGAGCCTAAACAGTCCATTGAGCAGGTTTTGTCGTTGAATAAACCGGTGCTGCTTTGGGATGAACACTCGCCCAACCTCTATGACCTGAGCATTCGCCTGTCCCCCGCCGGCCGCGCCGAGGGCGACGTTCACCACATCCGCTTCGGCATGCGCGAGCTAGGCCGCACCGCGAGCAATCAGTTCACCGTCAACGGCCGCGTGGTCTTCATGCGCGGAAACATGGAGAACTTCATTTTTCCGCTGACCGCCAATGCCCCAGTGGACCTGCCGACGTGGCGCCGCGTAATGGCGTTGATGAAACTCTATGGGCTGAATTGCCTGCGCTTCCATACTTGCGCGCCGCCGAACGCGGCCTACGAAGCGGCCGACGAGGCCGGCGTTTTCCTGATGGTGGAAACGCTCATGCATGAGGTCAAATTGCCCCCCAACGTGCTGGACGTGAGGGAACCCGTGACCCAGGGTTTCATCCAGAACGAATTACAACGCATTTTGGAGGGCTATGGCAACCATCCTTCGATGTTTTCCGTGTCGATGGGCAATGAGCATTTCAATCGTCAGGAGGGGTTTCGCGCCGCTCTGGTGCGCTTCGCCCAGCGGTATGACCCGCGTCATTTCTACAGCGAAACCACGGGCGGCGAGACGCGCACGCCCCGGGACTCCAAGACCAACGGCGCCGCGAGCGATTTTTTCGTCAGCGCCCATCCCATCGCCGGCCGGGAACCATTGACCGGCATCCAGTGGGGCGGCAACAAGGTCATCGACTGCTCGCGTTTCAATACCCGGCCGCCGGAAACGCTCTTTGACTACAGCGCGTCGCTGGCGGGACTGGACAAACCGCTGATCAGCCACGAGGTGGGCCAGTGGGCCGTGTATCCGGATTTGCGCGAGATCAGCCGTTATCACGGCGCGCAGCGCGCGTTTAACTTCGAGATCATCCGCGACCGGTTGGCTGGGAAGGGCCTGCTGGAATTCGCCAACGACTTCACTCGTGCTTCGGGCATGTTAGCTCGGGTGTTGTACAAGGAGGAGATCGAATCGGCTTTGCGCACCCCGGGTATGGCGGGTTTCCATCTGCTCCAGCTTCACGATTATCCCGGACAAGGGACTTCCACGGTAGGATTGCTCAACGCGCTGTGGGAATCCAAAGGTTTGATCACGCCGGCGGAGTTCCGTGCATTCTGCGGGCCGGTGGTTCCTTTGGCTCGCCTGCCCAAGCGCGTTTGGACCACCGACCAGACGATCACTGCGCGCATTGATCTGTGCAATTATGGTGCGGCGGATGTGGCGGGGCCGGCGCGATGGAGTCTGAGCGGCCAGGATGGCCACCTCTATGCCACGGGCGAATTGTCGGGTTTTGTGGCCAAACCGGGCGGCTTGACACCGCTGGGCACGCTCTCGATCCCCTTGGACAAGATCGTCGCCCCGGCCAAGGTGATCCTTCGGGTCGGCGTGAACGAGATGGCGCCCAATCAATGGGATTTATGGGTCTACCCGGCGCAGGTGCCCAGCGAACCGTCGCCCGGCGTGACCCTTGCGATGCAATGGGACGATGCCGCTCGGCAGCGGCTTCGCGATGGCGGTGCGGTGTTACTGGTGGTGGACGGCAAAAAAGTCAAGGAGCCCATTGCCGGCACGTTCACCCCGGTTTTTTGGAACGTCGTCATGAAGTACCACCAGACGTCCAAGACCATGGGGCTGTTGTGCGATCCGGGTCATCCGGCACTGGCTGGATTTCCCACGGATTTCCACAGCGATTGGCAATGGTGGGATCCGGTCATGAAGAGTGTGGCGGTGCGAATCGACGGCTTGAATCCTGCAATTCGCCCGATCGTCCGGGTGGTGGATTCATTCGTGGACAACAAGCGGTTGGCAATGGTCTTTGAGGCCAAGGTGGGTCAAGGGAGGTTGATCGTGTGTTCTACCGACATCATCAACGACCTGGAGAACCGTCCCGCGGCCCGGCAACTTCGTCGCAGTCTGTTCGATTACATGGCCAGCGCGGCGTTCAGTCCCGATGTGCCGGTTAGCGAACAAGAATTGGAGGCACTGTTTACGTCGCGATAGCATTGGCCCAGCGGTAGTGGGACTGGATTGGCACGATCGGGCCAAAGCCCTTGAGAGCGAAAATGAATGGAAGGGAAAAATATAGTGGGCCTGAATCGCGAGGAACTGGCGGCGAATCTGCGGGAGACGAAATGAGTTGAGGCTTTGATTTACAAACAAGCAACTTCTGGAGTTAAAAATGTTAATACACAAACCAAAAGGAAATAAGAGCATGCGTACTTACCTATCAAGAATCGCGATCGGCGCACTAGCCGCTTTCTCTCTGGCCCAGGGCCAGGAACCGTCCGTCGCGTCGGGCAACGAGACTCAGGGATACGGGGTGCTGTTCACCTGCGCGTCCCTGGCCTACCTCATCGCCTACGCGCTCAACCGTTACCTCTGCCCGTCGTTTGCGCCGATGGCCGAAATCCCCGCGCCACTGGCCGCACCCTCCCGCTAACACCCGGCCAGCCCGGGCCTCGCCTTTTTTATGTCAAAATCCTCCTTATTTCAGCTCACCGGCAAGGTGATCGTCGTCACCGGTGCCACCGGCTCTCTGGCTGGCTCCGCCGCCGATTATCTCGCCACCCAGGGAGCGCGTGTGGCCTACGTCGGCCGCACGCAATCCAAACTCGACGCCGCCCTGGCCAAGGCCCGCGCACTCGCCCCCGACGCGGACGTCCTCGGCCTGTTGGCCGATGTCAACGACCGCCCCTCGCAGGAGCGCGCCCGCGACACCGTGCTGGCCCACTGGGGCCGGGTGGATGCCCTCATCAACGGAGCCGGCGGCAACCAGCCCGACGCCACCATCCCCCCCGACAAATCCTTCACCGACCTGGATTTTAACGCCTTCCGCGAAGTGATGGACCTGAACCTCGGGGGCACCGTGCTGCCCACCCTCGTGTTCACCCCGGCGCTCATTGCCGCCGGTTCGGCCAGCGTGATCAACTACTCGTCGGCGTCCGCCGCCCGCGCCATCACCCGGGTGGTGGGCTACTCGGCCGCCAAGGCCGCGGTGGAAAACTTCACCCGCTGGCTGGCCGTGGAGTTGGGTCGCCGCACCGGCGGTGGGGTGCGCGTCAACGCCTTGGTGCCCGGCTTCTTCCTCGGCGAGCAAAACCGCCGCCTGCTCACCAACGCCGACGGCTCGCTCACCGCCCGGGGCGAAACCATCATTCGCCAGACCCCCTACGGCCGTTTTGGCGAAGCCGACGAGCTTCACGGTGCCATCCACTTCCTGCTGGCCGACGCCTCCCGGTTCGTCACCGGCACGACCGTGGTGGTGGACGGCGGCTTCGGCGCCTTCTCCGGGGTTTAACCGCCAGCCACCCGCCCATGAAACCCCGCTCGCTTCCGCTGCTCGAAGAATCCTTTCGCTGGTTTGGTCCGGCCGACCCGGTGCCACTCGCTTACCTGCGCCACGCCGGGGCCTCCGCCGTGTTCACCTCGCTGCACGACATTCCCTACGGCGAAGTCTGGCCCCGCGCGGCCATTCGTGCCCGCCTCGACCAGCTCGCCGCCGCCGGCCTGCGCTGGACCGCCGTCGAGTCGGTGCCCGTGCATGAGGACATCAAAACCGGCTCCGGCGACCTGGCCGGTCTGCTGGCCAACTACGCCACGACGCTGCGCCACCTGGCGACCGAAGGTATCACCACCGTCATTTATAACTTCATGCCCGTGCTCGACTGGGTGCGCACCGACAAGCGCCACGTCCTGCCCGACGGCACCGAATGCCTGCGCTACGACCCGGTGAAATTTGCCGCCTTCGAGCTCCACGCCCTCCGTCGCCCCGGCGCCGCCGCAGATTTCACCCCCGAGCAAATCGCCGCCGCCGGCCAGTGGTGGGGCCGCTTGGACGACGCCGCCCGCGCCGCCTTTATCCGTGACATCACGGATGTGTTTCCCGGCTGCAAACTCGGGTTAACCCTTGACTATATCCGCTCCCGCCTGGCCCGTTACGCCCACATCGGCCCGGCCGAACTGCGCGCCAATCTCGCCCGCTTTCTCAACGCCATCGTTCCGGTGGCGACCGAGCTCGGCGTTCGTCTGGCGGTGCATCCCGACGACCCGCCCTTCCCCGTGCTTGGGCTTCCGCGGATCGTCTCCACCGCCGAGGACGTGGCCTCGCTTTTTGCCTTGGCCGACTGCCCCGCCAACGGCCTGTGTTTTTGCTGCGGCTCCTTTGGCGCCCGTCCCGACAACGACCTGGTCTCGATGGTCCGCCGCTTCGCCCCGCGCATCCACGCCGTGCACCTGCGCGCCACCCGCCGCGAAGCCTCGGGTGCCTTTTATGAAGCCGACCACCTCGATGGCGACGCGGACATGCCTGCGCTACTGCGCGAATTGTTAAACGAACAAGACCGCCGCCAGGCCGCCGGCCGCGCCGACTGGCGCCTGCCCCTGCGCCCCGACCACGGGCACACCATGATGCAAGACCTCACCGATTATAAGCCGCTTACTCCGGGCTATTCGGCCATCGGGCGCATGCGCGGTTTGGCCGAGTTGCGCGGCGTCATGCACGGCCTGCGTGCAGCCGAGCGCCACTCCGCGAAATAGACTCCGGACAGAATAACGAAAGGGTATAAAGCCCGATGTCGTTAAGTAGGCAATGTCGAAGGGGTCTAAATGGCAATAAGTTAAGCCGATTTTGGGATGCTGCCCATTCAGGGCAGGGCTCGTCCTTTTGCAAAACCCAGGGCGGAGCGGACGCTTGCCCTGGGCTGTTGCCCCTTCGGGGCTTAACTTATACCATCTCTTGGAAATAACCGGACTTTGCAGCGAGCAGGGAGAACGGGCATCCCGCCTGTGAGGAGACGGAACATCCCAGCGAAGCCAGAGCCAGACACAGGCGGGACGCCTGTGCTTGTTTTGCGCTGGCCTCTTATCGTCGCTTTATTTTCAAGAGACGGCCTAAATCGCGAGGAACTCGCGGCGAACCTGCGTGAGTTGTCATCAAAAAACACTTGCCATTGTTGCAACTTAACGCAACTTCACCGGTAGTTCTATGTCATCAATTGTCCCCCCCATGCTTCACCTCTATTTCCCCTTCGTTCGCGGCGTGCTGACTGCGGCCGCCGTGATGGCTGCCGCCCAAGCTGCCGCCAACACCGTCGAGCGACGCTTCCAAGCGGAAAGCGTCTCCGTCGACCCCGCCGCGCGCACCGCCGTCCTCCACCTCAAAATTCCCTGATCTTTTTTATGAATCCAGCACCATCCCTCTCCCAACTAACAACGGGATCCAGTTCCCGCCGCTCTTTCATCAAAACCGGTCTTGCCACAGCGGCCGGCACCTTGTTGTTCCCCTACATTTCAAAATCCAATCCAATAGGGGCTAACAATCGAGTTCGCATGGCACTCATTGGTTGCGGAGGGATCATGGAGGGCCACATGGGCTGGGCGAGGTCCCATCCCGGAATTGAAGCCGTCGCCGTGTGCGATGTCAAAACATCGAAACGCGAGGCGGCTCTCGCAAAACTCAAAGAGAAAAACCCTGCCGCCCAGGGCTATCTTTATTACGGAGAGATCATGGCCCGCAGTGACATCGATGCGGTCATTGTCGGAACGCCGGACAATTGGCACGCGGCGATCTCGATTGACGCCATGCGCACAGGTAAAGATGTCTATGTCGAGAAACCCATGTGCTACTCGCTCAACGAGGTTGCTGCCATGGTCGAGGCGGAACGTCGCTACGGACGCATTGTCCAAGTCGGCAGCCAACAGCGCTCGTCATTCTCCTTCCGCCAGGCCGTGGATATTGTCCGCAATGGTTGGATCGGCGAAATCACAGAAATCCACGTCGATTTCCATGGCGATTTCCCCCCTGAGATGCTGCTCCCCGATGAATCCGTTCCTGAGGATATCGACTACGATCGCTGGCTCGGACCTTCTCCGTGGAGACCTTATAACAAAACACGTGTGCTGGGTAGTTACGGAGGGGGTTGGCGCATTTTCTGGGATTACGGTTTCCCGCAAAAACGGCGACTGGGGAGCCCATCATTTTGACATCGTGCAATGGGCTCTGGACATGGACGACGGCGGCCCCGTGCTCTTTGTGCCAAAAGGCTTTGAAGGCGAACCTATCCAATATCACCAGTATGCAAGCGGATTGAAAGTCACCGCTTCAAAGGGCGGCAAAACCCCGGCGAACGGAGCCAGCATCCGTTTCGTCGGGAATGAGGGCGAAGTGAAAGTTTCCCGTGGATCCATCGAGACAACACCCTCCGAGTTGGCCAGCCGCTCGACTTCTCCGACCGAATTCTCCGCCTACATGGCGACAGATCATCGACAGAACTGGTTCGACTCGATCATCTCGAGGAAGAAGCCGATTTGTCCCGCCACCGTCGGAGGCCGCACCACGGATATTTGCGCCCTGGCGGGAATTACAGAGCGCCTCGGGCGACCCGTAGCTTGGAATCCCGAAAAACGGGAAATTACCGGCGACCCCGAAGCAGCACGCTTCGCCACGTTCATCCGCAGGGAGGGCTACCCACTGCCTGTTTAAAAATTATCCGTA
>Ga0247840_10010607_pt1 | contig 11455 bp, 11 predicted proteins | sample LaCruzMarch2015__FD_192404 | JGI IMG/M metagenome (GOLD analysis project Ga0247840, IMG submission 192404) | Freshwater microbial communities from meromictic Lake La Cruz, Castile-La Mancha, Spain - LaCruzMarch2015_17m | ecosystem: Environmental > Aquatic > Freshwater > Lake | place: Spain...
CAACCGCACCTGAAGCCGCGCCCAACATACTAGGTTTGCCACGCATTAACCATTCTGCTGCCATCCACGATAGTGTCGCTGCTGCAGTTGCAAGTAATGTGTTCAAAAAAACAAGCGTTGCTAAACCATTTGCTTCTAAGTTTGAACCGACGTTAAAACCAAACCAACCGACCCACAATAATGACGCGCCAATCATGGTCATCGTGACGCTATGTGGCGCGAGGGATTCGCGTCCGTAACCGATACGTTTGCCGATTAAAAAGCTACCGACTAAACCTGCCACACCTGCATTGATATGAACAACTGAGCCACCTGCAAAATCTAATGCACCTTTTTGGAACAAGAAACCCGCAGTTGCCGTTGCCGCTTCTGCCGCACTGGCATCGGTATAAGCATCAGGGCCTGTCCAATACCAAACCATGTGTGCGAGTGGCAAATAAGAGAATGTGAACCAAACCACGGTGAATAATAAAACGGCTGAAAATTTAATCCGTTCCGCAAATGAGCCAATGATAATCGCGGGCGTAATTGCCGCGAAAGTTAGCTGAAATGCGACGTAAGCAAACTCAGGAATCGCAACGCCTTTACTGAACGTTGCCGCAAGTGAATCGGGCGTAATGCCTTTCAAGAACATTTTGCTCAATCCGCCAAAAAACGCATTGCCTTCGGTAAACGCCACGCTGTAACCGTAAATCGCCCACAAAATAGCGGTTAGAGAGAAAATGACAAACACTTGCATCAAAATCGACAGCATATTTTTAGCGCGAACCATGCCGCCGTAAAATAACGCTAATCCTGGCACAATCATCAAAATGACTAGCAGAGTCGAAATCATCACCCAAGCCGTGTCGCCTTTGTTAACAACAGGTGCAATAACTTCATCAGCAACACTCAACGCACTTGCGCTGAATAGCGATAAGCCTGCAATACTACGCGAAAATGCGTTCATATTTTTTCCCCTTCAGCGAATTAGAAAGTAACCGAAAAATCGGTTGAAAATAAAAATTGGTCTTGTTTTGCGTTACCGAATGGACGGTATTGACCGCCAGCATTGGCATCTGTGCCATCAGCCCAATCATAACGAACATTTGGACGGACACTTAACCATGCTTTAGGTTTCCAATTTACGCCAGCCGTAACGGCATAAAAACCCGCAGAATTTGCAATGCCACCCGCTCTAGCAGGTGAGAAAACACGCACACCATTTTGATCACGGAACCATTCACCACGAACTCCCGCCGATAATGTGTCAGTTACGTCGTAAATTAAATGAGTATTCACGCCATACCATTCGGCATCTACGCCATTTGCAGCGGCTTTATTTGCAAAGCCGTGATCGTGTTGCAAAATTAAATGCGTTTTTTCAGTAATGTTGTGTTTCAAAACCGCGCTGTACATGGCGAACGCCGCGCTATTGGTTTCTGAGGTTTCGCTAAATGTTCCCGTTAAATTAAGCGAAGTGCCTTTGTCATTACTTGTCCACGTCGCGCCCAATAAGCCGCCCCAATTTCCAAGCTGTTTATCAAAACTACCATCCCAACCGCCCGTTGCACTCCCCGTCAACGCACCGCCAACGACAGACCAATTTGCGTCAACAGCGTAATTTAGCAAAATCCCCGTGTGTGTAAATGGTTCACCAAATTGCATGGTGTAAGCGTGAGAATAGAAAAAATTGTCTGGTGCGGGAACAGTTTCATAACCGATTGGCGTGTAAAAATGTCCAACCTTAATGTTCAAACCATTACCAATTGGCGCGTAGATTTCCGCGTAGGCTTGAGGCATGGCTAAATCATAAAAACGACTTTTGTCATTTCCATGACCTAAAAGATTTAAATCCCAATGACCTGCTTGTGCGCCATAAGACTGCGTGTAAAAAGAATCTGTTCCGAACATTACGTCAAAACGCCCACCAAAATCCCAACCTGTGCCTTCGGTTGCAACGGCGCGTTGAATGAAAAGATTTAATTGATTTAATTGCACTTCACTGTGACGGTCACCAAAAGTCACTGGACCATTAAAGCCGTTATCCGAGCCAGTAGCATTATAAGTAATGCCCGCATTTGCCCAGCCACCCACAACGATTCCGTTGTTTTTAAACAACGAGGTTTCATTTGCATCATAGCCAGTTAAATCGGCAATCGCACCAGCGTGAACATTTGCGACCAAACCCATCAATAACAAACTGCTTGTAGCTGCTTGAACTATACGGGTTTTACGGATTTGTTTTCTTGTTTTCATATTGAAATCTCTCTTTTAATTTTTAATTTATAGCATTGAAAAAGCAGGTATTATGCCAGTTACAAAAAAACAACAAAAACAATCAGTTAAAATTCTTGATATTTGATTTGAGTCAAAAATCGCACCATAATCGCGCGACATAAGCATTTCATGTTTTATTTCAGTGCAATGCCCTCGAATTTACACATTTCAAAGCATTATTTTTTTAGTGGCTACATTTAAAAAAAATGTTATCGTTACTGCGGTTGTGATTGAACGCACCGATTTTTGATAATAATTATTCAGGAGACGCTTTAAATGTCTGTAGCAAACGTACTTAAATTGATTAAAGACAATGAAGTAAAATTCGTTGATTTCCGTTTTTGCGATACTCGCGGCAAAGAACAACACGTTACTTTCCCAGCACACACGATTGATGAAGATACTTTCGAAGACGGCAATATGTTTGACGGCTCGTCTATCGCAGGTTGGAAACATATCAATGAATCTGACATGATTTTAATGCCCGATCCAAGTTCAGCGGTGATGGATCCTTTCTTTGATGACAACACGTTAATTATTCGTTGCGACATCATTGAACCTAAAAATATGCAAGGTTACGAACGTGACCCACGTTCTTTAGCAAAACGCGCACAAGAATACTTGAAATCTACAGGTATCGCTGACACCGCATTCTTCGGTCCAGAAAATGAATTCTTCATTTTCGACGACGTTCGTTGGGGCGCAGACATGAGCGGCACTTTCTACAAAATCGATTCTGAAGAGGCGGGCTGGAATGCTGAAAAAGTTTATCCAGACGGCAACACAGGACATCGTCCAGGCGTAAAAGGTGGCTATTTCCCTGTGCCACCTGTCGATTCATTCCAAGACATGCGTTCTGCAATGTGCCAAACATTGGAGTCAATGGGTCAAATGACTGAAGTTCACCACCATGAAGTGGCTACCGCTGGTCAATGCGAAATCGGCGTACGTTTCAACACCTTAGTGAAAAAAGCGGACGAAGTTTTAGAACTCAAATACGTTATCGCTAACATCGCACACGCTTACGGTAAAACAGCGACTTTCATGCCGAAACCAATGGTTGGTGATAACGGTAGCGGTATGCACGTTCACCAATCGTTAGCAAAAGATGGCGTGAATTTATTTACGGGTGATTTGTACGGCGGTTTGTCTGAAACAGCGTTGTTCTACATTGGCGGTATCATCAAACACGCGAAAGCCTTAAACGCTTTCACCAACGCTTCAACAAACAGCTACAAACGTTTAGTCCCAGGTTTCGAAGCTCCCGTTATGTTGGCGTATTCTGCGCGTAACCGTTCAGCGTCAATTCGTATTCCTTTCGTTCGCAATCCAAAAGGTCGTCGTATCGAAGTGCGTTTCCCTGATTCAACAGCGAACCCATATTTGGCGTTTTCTGCCATGTTGATGGCGGGCTTAGACGGCATTCAAAACAAAATCCATCCAGGCGAAGCAATGGATAAAGATTTGTATGACTTGCCACCAGAAGAAGAAAAAAACATTCCACAAGTTTGTCATTCTTTTGACCAAGCCTTAGATTCTTTGGATGCAGATCGCGAATTTTTGACTAAAGGCGGCGTGTTTACTGATGACGTGATTGACGCTTACATTGCGTTGAAAATGGAAGAAGTTACTCGCTTGCGTATGAGTACACATCCTGTTGAATACGATATGTATTACAGCTTGTAAGTAAAAACTTCGGTTTTTTGAACACAAAACGCCTCGAGAAATCGGGGCGTTTTTGTTTTGTGAATTGATTTGTGAAGGCGAAGAATTTTTCTTCGCCTTCACTACTTTTGAATATGACTACGAAAATAACCCAATGAAAGCATGATAAACATTCTCCCATTTTTAGAAGAAGATTTAGGTAGCGGCGATATTACGGCGGCAATTATTCCTGAAAATCGTCGAGCTACCGCCGAATTATTAACCCGCGTACCAATGGTTTTATGTGGGCGAGAATGGTTCGATGCCGTTTTTAAACATTTAGATGCAAATGTGGTGATTGAGTGGTTTGTATCAGAAGGCGAAAGTGTTCCCGCAAATACCAAACTTTGCGCGTTATCGGGTTTAGCGCGTGGCTTATTGACGGCTGAACGAACAGCGTTAAATTTATTGCAAACGTTATCCGCGACGGCAACTGTGGCGCGACAATATGCCGAGGCGGTTCAAGGAACAGGCTGCAAAGTATTGGACACCCGAAAAACTATTCCAGGTTTGCGTATCGCGCAAAAATACGCCGTAAAATGTGGCGGTTGTTTCAATCACCGAATTGGTTTATTCGACGGTGTGTTAATCAAAGAAAATCACATTATGGCGGCGGGTTCAATTGTTGATGCTGTACGCATTGCGCGTGAACAAAGTGACACACCAATTGAAGTAGAAGTTGAAAATTTTGCCGAACTCAAACAAGCCTTAAACGCAAAACCAAACCGAATTATGTTGGATAATTTTATACTCGATGATTTACGCAAAGCGGTTCAAATAACAGCTGGCAAAGTGGAATTAGAAGCGTCAGGGAATATCGATTTAACAACAATTCGGGCGGTGGCAGAAACAGGCGTTGATTTTATTTCGATTGGCGCGTTGACGAAAAATGTTCACGCGATTGATTTGTCGTTGCGAATTCAACTCTAAAAAAATCAATCATCATCGACATCGATAATATAGCCCACGCCGCGTACCGTTCGAATAACTGACATATCCAATTTTTTACGCAAATGATGAATATGCACTTCAACGGTATTACTTTCAACGTCTGAATTCCATGAATATAGCGATTCTTCTAATCGCGACCGCGAAATAACGCGCCCAATGTTGCTCATTAAAAAACTCAAAATCTCAAATTCTTTTTGTGAAAGTTCAATTTTTACATCATGAAAAGTCACTTGATGCGACGCGGGATCAAGCGAAATCCCTTTGTGTTCAATGGTTGGTGCGCTGCGTCCTTCGTTACGTCGCGCCAATGCCCGCAATCTTGCACAAACTTCATTTAAATCAAACGGCTTAATCACAAAATCATCTGCACCACTGTCTAAGCCTAAAATTCTATCGGGAATCGTATCTTTCGCTGTTAAGACTAAAACGGGCGTTTCGTTTTTACGACTTCGCAAGGCACGCAAAATACTGATGCCGTCCATGTCAGGTAAATTTAAATCCAGCACCACCAATTCATAACAGTTTGTTTTTAACGCTTCATCAGCTAATTTGCCATTCGTGAGCCAATCAACGGCATAGCCTTCCATTTTCAAACCAGCGGCAAGTCCATCGCCCAAAATTTCATCATCTTCAACCAGTAATAACCGCATAAAAAATCCTCATTACAATTTAGTGTCAAAAACGCGCATCGTTTATAATCGCGCTCATTATAATCGATACGGTTACGGCTTGATGTAATCAGGCTACTTTCAAAAATTAGAGAGTCTTAGGAAAATAAAATGAAAATAGGTGTGGGTACAATTATCGGCGATAGTTTGTTGTGCAGTTTTGAAGGCGAAGATTGGTATTTTTTTCTTCGGCGTTTAGATCGAGAACGTTATGTGCCGTTTTCAGCTTTTCATAAAAAACCCATTTCACCCGCTGATGTAGCAAAGTATTTTCCAAATTGGCACAAACTTCGTTGGACAAAAATTAAAAACAGCATGCTTGGCAAGAGCGAATCGTATGCGAAAGACGATGAATTTGAAGTGAATGTTTATGTGGCGGAAAGCAGCAAAAAAAAACATCAAGACGCAGTCGATGCTTTTCTAGCGTTCATGTCTGACAAAGGAGAGCAATCGTGAAAAAAATATCCATTTTGCTTATTGCGAGTCTTTTTATTTCAGGTTGCGGTAAAGAAGAAAAAGTTAATCCAGAAGATTATGTAACGGTTCACATCGAAAAACGAAGCGATGGTTTAGCTTACGAGCAAAATAAAAAGAAACCATTCACAGGCATTTTTGAAGGTTATTACCGCAACGGTTACAAAAAAGCTGAAATTCACTTTAAAAATGGCAAACAAAATGGTTCAGCAAAAACGTGGCACGAAAATGGTCAGCTAAGTAAGGATGCAAATTTTTACGATGGAAAACTTGAAGGCATGGCAACCGAATGGCGAGCTGATGGCACAAAAAACAAAGACCGCATTTTTCGAGACGGAAAATTAACGGGGTCGCTGGATTAGTCATGATGAATTTTACGGCTTTAAACATTGCAGTTTTAACCGTTTCAGACACACGAACTGAAGCCAACGACACGTCTGGCGCGACGCTTGTTGAACGCATTACAAGCGCGGGGCATTTTGTCGGCGACAAACAAATTGTGTCGGATAACATTTATCAAATTCGCGCCACGGTTTCACAATGGATTGTGAACGAAAAAATTGACGTGATTATCAGCACAGGCGGTACAGGCGTAACAGGTCGTGATGGAACGCCCGAAGCCATTACGCCGCTACTCGATAAAATTTTAGATGGTTTCGGCGAAACATTTCGTTGGCTTTCATTTGCTGATATTAAAACCTCAACAATTCAATCACGAGCCATTTCTGGCGTGGCGAATGGAACGTATATTTTTTGTCTACCAGGTTCAGCAAGCGCGTGTCGAACCGCATGGGATTTAATTATTGAAGCGCAACTTGATTCACGCACGCGCCCGTGTAATTTGGTTCAACTTATGCCTCGACTTTTGGAAAAATAATTATGCCTTCCGTTTTTTTATTTCTCGGCACAACGTGTGCATTTTTGGGGGTCGCATTCGGTGCATTTGGCGCACACGGTTTGAAAACCATAATAAGCCCTGAAATGCTTGCGGTTTATAAAACGGGCGTGGAATATCAAATGTGGCACGCTTTTGGACTTATTGGCATTGCGTTAATGCAACAACATGACGCGCAATCACGATTACTCAAATGGGCAGGCGCGTTGATGTTTTTAGGCATCGTGCTGTTTTCAGGTAGCTTGTATTTGCTGGCGATTTTGAATTTACCTGCGATAGGAGCCATTACGCCGATTGGTGGTGTCAGTTTTTTAGTTGCATGGTCATTACTTATTATTTTTTCAGGCAAAAAATCTTCTCATAACAAACGCTATAAATCATCGCGTTATTAAGCGCATTCTCTCTTTTTAGGATTATTCAAAATGGAACTCCAAACACTGACGAATCAAGTCATTGCTTTAGCGGGAATTGCTCAAGCAACGGCGTTGGTACACCAATTATCGACTACAGGGAAAGCTGATCAAAAAGCTCTTGAAGTGATAATTGGCAGTATTTTAAAAACGGAATCTGATTCGGTATTAGATATTTATGGCAACGATTTAGCGAATTTAACGTTGGGATTGCAGCATCTGAATTCACAATTGACAGGCTATGAAATTGCTTATCCAGAAGAGGCACGTTATGCGGCTTCATTAGTATTTTTAGAAAAACAATTATACGAACAGTCTGGGATGCTAAAAACGATTTCAATCGGTATTGAACGGGCTAAAGCGCAATCCGATCATTTTCATTTATTGCATGAAAATGTATTGGCAAATTTAGGCGATATGTATTTACAAACGATAAGTCGTTTGCAGCCGCGAATTATGGTGAATGGCGTACCAGATTATTTATCAAATCCCGACATAGCAAATAAAATTCGGGCGTGTTTGTTGGCTGGAATCCGTTCGGCGATGTTGTGGAAGCAATGTGGCGGAAGGCGTTGGAAGTTTTTGTTGTTTCGCAAAAAAATACAAATCGAAGTGCAACGACTCATCACGTTACTCTAAAAAGTTAACGGCAAATTCATCTTGAAAAATTCAAACTCGCCCATAAATCTCCCGTGATTCATTTTTAATTTTAATTTTTGGACAAAGGAAAAATTTGTGACTACCGATACAAAAAAAGAAACATTGGGCTTTCAAACAGAAGTAAAACATTTATTGCATTTGATGATTCATTCGCTTTACAGCAATAAAGAAATTTTCTTGCGCGAATTGATTTCAAATGCGTCGGATGCCGCAGATAAATTACGTTTCGAAGCCTTATCAAACGACGGTTTGTACGAAGGCGACAGCGATTTGAAAATTCGCATCGATTTCGATGAAACGAATCGTACCGTCACAATCAGCGACAACGGTATCGGCATGAGTCGCGCCGAAGTGCAAGAACATATCGGCACGATTGCGAAATCAGGTACTAAACAATTTTTTGAAGCCTTAACAGGTGAGCAATCCAAAGACAGCGAGTTAATTGGACAATTCGGTGTCGGTTTTTATTCCGCATTTATCGTTGCCGACAAAGTCACATTGACCACGCGCAAAGCGGGTTCAAGCGAAGCGACACGTTGGGAATCAGCAGGTGAGGGCGATTACACCATTGAATCGGTTGAAAAAGCGACACGCGGCACAGAAATTACCTTGCATTTGAAAGAAGGTGAAAGCGAATTTTTAGACGGCTGGAAATTACGTTCCATCGTTCGCAAATTTTCTGACCACATTTCACTACCGATTGTAATGACGAAAGAAGTTCAACCATCATTCGGTGATGCGGAAGACGAAGAATTAGTAAAAGATGTGCCTGAAATGGTCGAAGAAACCGTTAACAGTGCGGCAGCATTGTGGACAAAATCAGAGCAAGATATTTCGGCAGAAGATTACAATCAATTCTATAAACACGTTGCCCACGATTTTCAAGATCCATTAACGCACGTTCACAGCAAAGTTGAAGGTTCAAACGAATACACATTATTGCTTTATGTGCCAGGTCGTGCGCCCTTTGATTTGTGGGATAAAGATGCGAAACACGGCGTGAAATTATACGTTCGCAAAGTCTTTATCATGGATGATGCAGAGCAATTGATGCCGCGTTATTTGCGCTTCATTCGTGGGATTATTGATTCCAATTCGTTGCCGTTAAACGTTTCACGCGAAATTTTGCAACAAGGCAAACAAATCAACACCATCAAATCGGGCGCGGTTAAAAAAGTGTTGGGGATGCTCGAGAATTTAGCGGTAAATGAGCCTGAAAAATACGCGACTTTCTGGTCACAATTCGGCATGGTGTTGAAAGAAGCTCCCATTGAAGACAACGCAAATAAAGAACGTGTCGCAAAATTGATGCGCTTTGCTTCGACACATAACGATTCTGACAAACAAGATGTTTCGCTCAACGACTACATTAGTCGTATGCAAGAGGGACAAGAACACATTTATTACGTCACGTCCGAAAGTTATGCAGCCGCAAAAAACAGCCCTCATTTGGAAATCTTCCGTAAAAAAGGCATTGAAGTTTTATTGCTTTCTGACCGCATCGACGAATGGTTGGTGTCGCATTTAGACGAATTCGACGGCAAACATTTACAGTCTGTCGCAAAAGGCGATTTGAATTTAGACAAAACCGAAACAGAAGAAGAAAAAGCCGCTCAAGAAGAAGTAAGTAAAGATTTTGAATCGGTTTTGACCCAAATTAAAACCGTTTTAGGCGACAAAGTTAGCGACGTGCGTTTAAGTCATCGTTTGACTGAATCGCCAGCCTGTTTAGTAGCGGATGTTTACGGTATGAGTTTGCACATGGAACGCATGATGAAAGATGCGGGACAAATGCTAGGCGGTTTTGGTGGCGGCAAAAAACCCATTTTTGAAATCAATCCCGATCACGGATTGGTTCAACGCATGAAAGTGGAACAAGATGACAATCGTTTTGCAGATTTAACGCAGATTTTATTTGATCAAGCGATTTTGAGCGAAGGCGGACATTTAGATGATCCTGCCGCGTTTGTTCACAAATTGAATGGTTTATTGCAAGGCTTGTTGAAATAAGTTTTTCAACTTTCGGAACACAAAAAAGCTGATGAAAATCAGCCTTTTTTGTGGGAAAAATTAAAGTGGAATTTAAATGGTTTGTGCTGTATAAGACACCGCAATTTTACTTTTTCACGGAAATTAAAAAATGAAGTATCAATCAGTCAAAAATCGCAGTCTGCTTGCTTTAACCCTAGCAAACATTATTTTTCCAACAGCCAGTTTTGCTGTTGATGGCTTCAGTTCATGCAACGCATTACTTACTTCAGGTCTTTACAACATTGGTCAATCTTCCAGCGCTACAGATTCAGAGAGCTTAAAAAAATCTTATTTCTGCTCTGAAAAATATTCTGAAAGTGCCACTTCCGCAGAAAGAAAAGCAAAAATTAAAGCGTCTTACGGTGGTTTTGGTGGTGACGCTAGTGGCTCGGTAAATGAAACAGAAATTAACAAAGCTCAAGAAAAAATTTGTACCGAAGGCTACGACAGCACTAAATATGCAGCTAAGGCATCTCAATTTGCACAAAACGTAAATCAAGGTTCTTTAGAAGCATGGAATAAATGCCAAGCCTTAGCTAAAAAAGGCATTGATTTTGAACTGCAAACTGACCAAAGTATGCAAGGTGCAATCGTTACGTTATCAAGTTCGACAGGGTTGCATTACTTTAATGGCTTAGACCAAATCGGTTTAGGTCGCTCAATTTGTACCACAACCCGAAAGTCCAACACAGGTTCATCAACAGGCAAAGTTTTAACTGTTGATAAAACAACCTCACTTAAATTTGATTCTGCCAGCACATTAACGATTACTTGTGATCGCCAAATGTCCAGCGATGGCAAAGGTGGTTTATTTGCTGATGCCCAATCTTTAGTCTTCACCACTGATGAAGGTTCTTATCAAGTCCCAATGGTAACGATTGGTTTATCGCCTCGTGTCAGTATTGAAGAAGCCGTTGCAAAACTTGAATCAAGCGTTAATTCTAAAATTGCTGAAGTTAAAACTGATTTAACATCTACTGTGAACACAGTTGCTAAAGAAGCAGGCAACAGCATACAAGGTCTTCAAAATGGAGTTAATTTATTACATTCTGTTAATCCCCATGACAAAAGTGACTGTACTTGGCATCCTATTGAAACTAATACTAATTTTGTTTGCCCAACTAGGAAATTTGTTTCTGGTGTTTGTCTTACGAACATTATTCCAGGTTGTTTGGGAGCAAATGGAACGATTGCACCTATGGAAGGCAATACATGGGGAGCAGGTGGAGCTGTTTTGTGTTGCAACGTAGATTAAAAATCAATCAATGGAATGATAACTAAACCGCGTCCATTCAGAAACGAATAGTTTTGTGAGATGATAGAAAGCCGAAAAATAAGCCATTACTTAACTTAAGATGCTGAAAATTTGTTACGAAAATTGGAATCAAACACCTGAAAGTTTG
>Ga0247840_10010614_pt1 | contig 11449 bp, 10 predicted proteins | sample LaCruzMarch2015__FD_192404 | JGI IMG/M metagenome (GOLD analysis project Ga0247840, IMG submission 192404) | Freshwater microbial communities from meromictic Lake La Cruz, Castile-La Mancha, Spain - LaCruzMarch2015_17m | ecosystem: Environmental > Aquatic > Freshwater > Lake | place: Spain...
GTGTTTTACCAAGACCCATATCATCTGCAATGAGGCTTCCGAAACCGATTTTCGACTGTTGAGCCATCCATCGGAAACCATTGACCTGATATGGGCGCAATGTGGCATTAATTCCTTTGGGCAAGGCTATGGAACCGGGAGCAGTCAGCCTTTTGATAATTTTGCGTACATTGGAATCGAGTGCGATGGTTGTTCCTTGATATTCCTCAGCCAAAGCGGCCTTTAACAATTGCTGGGAAGTGAGCTTTGCAGGAAAATCAACAGGATTGAAGATTTTTTCCAGGTCATGCTCATTTAGTAAAACATATTGATCTTTAATTTTCACGATGCCCGACAAGCGTCCGATTAGTTTACGGAACTCATCTACCGGCATCACGTGATCACCTAATGCCACCTGATAATCGAACCCGAGAATCTGGTCAAGACCGAGAAAGGAGGCACCTTTACCGGTGTTTTTTGCATTAAGCCGCAACGAAGGTCGTGGGATCAGAAGCTTTTCCAACTCTTTGGGCATCAGGATGCCAATGCCAACCATACGCAGGGTAGGCAGGATTTTCTGAAATACAGGGACAAACTGATTTCCATTGAAAGTCATTGGTTTACTAGCCGATGTGCTGATGTAATGATCCAATCCGGGAAGAAATCCTGTGAGGCTTGATATGTCGCGAAGCAGGTCGAGGCTGACAGACTGATATTTTTTATCCGAAAGAAGTTGTTTTAAATGAATGGGGGCCTCCGTTGGCGCATCAGCATTACTTGACAGAACATTCAACGTAAATATTCCGTTTTTTTCTTCAACCTGGATTACCGCTTGCCATTTGCGGGATGCAACGCTAAGTTTTTTCAGCCAAAGCTGGATGGTGTTGGGAATTTGCTTTTCAGTCAGACCTTTGAAACCGCATGGTTTTTGATTGAAAAACAACTGAAGAACATCATCTTTCGTCTCCCTGGATTTAAAGTCATAGGGGAGTCCCAAAGTGAAGGATTTCAGAAAGATGGATGTGAGCATCCGGGAGTTTTCAGCAGGGGTCAGGGCGCCATATTTTTCTGCTCCTTTTTTAGGACGCGCCCATATCCATACCGTTCCGGGGGGCGCATATTCCTGAATACTTTGGCACAGTGATCGAAGGTTTGGATCATTCTCAGCGGGAATCCAGCGAATCAGGTAATTGTTTTCGTTGTTGATAAGCAACTGCGGGAGAATGGCTCCCTGAGAGGCAAGGGCAAGGGCAAACTGTCGGTGAAGTTCAATTCCGCGCAAAGCCGGATTACAGTTTTCAAAAAAAGCCGGGTCAACGGAACCAATGATCTCCAGGAAATCATCCCACTGCAACCGTATCTCTTCTTTCTTATTTTTGACTTTCTTTGTCAGAACAACATCTTCCACCTCCAGATTCTGATTGAGGAGAATTATGGTATCATCAAAATTATCTAAGTGTTTTACCAGTGTTGCATGTATATCCCTGATCCTTCCCGGTCCCACTTTCCGCGCATATTTTGAAATGCTCCGGTATGCAGATTGAAGAATTGGTTTAAAATCTTTTGGGTAAAAAAGTGGATTGGCTGGCAGAAGGGTAAAAATCTTTTCTGTTTGATCTGTGATCAAATGGAAATCGGGTAACACATTCGAAGAGAAATCTGCTTCCCGCAGTTGTTCCTGCAGTTTATCAACAATAATAGAATCAAGTGAAGATGTTTGCTCTTCGGCATGCATGCCAATGGATGCATGATGACCTTTAAGCGAAGTGATCAGGTCGAGTCCGCGCAGGCTGAAAAGGACAAATGGATTAGCATCGATTTCGTTCGAAATGATGTATATAACTGAGGCCAGGTGTTTACAGGGAACGGCCCAGTCGGGGCAGGAGCATTCCATTCCGAAATCTTTCCAGGAACCGGGAAAGATCCTGATATCGTTATCAGTTGCCAGGTTGTTTAATTCCTCTGGTATCTCACGGTTTAGCAATTTGGAAAGGATCAGCGGATTTTTTCCTATTGCACCAACCAGTTTTTCCTTCTGTGCCAAAGTAAGGACAGGAATACTTATATTTATTTTATAAGGCGAAGGACGGCTGCCCTGCACTTTGGCAGTAATTGTATTACCCTGAATGGCAATATCCTTCACCGATCCGTTTCCGGCATAGGCTCTGCCTCTTGGAAGACGGTTATCGTAATCGATGTAGGTCAGTGCATTCAGCCATTGCTGGCCCCACCAGGTTTGACCGAATTTCATCCGTTGCCGCGGCACATCGGTGGTTTTTTTCGGTATTACCTTTCTTGGTTTTGAATAGTACCAGCCGTATGACATGAGAAAATATTTCAGGACAAGAATAAACAAATTGAGAATTCTTACTACAGCAGTGTTTGTAAACTGTGAAAAATTTCAATGATTAACAGAATTCATATATTTGTAAACATGAAGAAAACTCCTCGTTTATTATTAATCAAACAACTTTTTTATGGCCTATTATTTAAAACTTTACTTTGCCACGCTAACCGTGTTTTTCGCAGTCGATATGCTGTGGCTGGGATTGATCGCCCGCGCCTTTTATAAAAAACACCTGGGCTTTCTTATGGCCCCGGAGGTAAACTGGTATGCAGCCCTCATCTTCTATTTCATTTTTATCGTTGGCGTCCTCGTTTTCGTTGTCATTCCCGGACTAAAGGAAAACGATTTGACCATGTTGATCGTAAAGGCTGCCTTTTTCGGGTTTATTTCCTATGCAACCTATGATCTGACCAACCTGGCTACTGTAAAGGACTGGCCGGTGATCATCACCCTTGTCGATCTTGTTTGGGGAATGTTGCTGACCACCATTGTGAGTGTCGCGGGCTATTATATCGGTAAATGGATATCCTGAAGGCGCAGCATTCTGATTACGAGGTGTATTTAACGGAGATCCACGCGCAACGTGGTGTGGCGTGTGCCGATTGTCATATGCCGTGTGTGAAAGAGGGAGGACAGAAGTTCACGAGTCATCAGATTACCAATCCGCTTCAGAACATCACCAACACCTGCCAGGTATGTCACCGTGAAAGCGAAGAGACACTGCGCAACAATGTGTATAACCGCCAGCGGAAGGTGAAGGAGATCCGTGATAAGTCGGAAGTTGCCCTCTTACGTGCCCATGTGAAGGCAGAAGCAGCCTGGGATGCGGGTGCCACAGATGCAGAGATGAAACCTGCCCTGGAACACATCCGCAATGCACAATGTTACTGGGATTCTGCGGCAGCCGGATTTGGCAGTGCTTTCTTTTCACCAATAGAGGAGGAGGAAAGATAAACCTCTTTACACAACCGGTTCCTCCGGGATGATAATCCAGGCTACAATATAAGCAAGGAAGCCAACGCCACCCATAAAAAAAGAGACTGCCCATAAAACACGGACAAGAACAGGATCAATGTTAAAGTATTTTCCTATGCCTCCGCAAACACCGCCCAGAACGCGGTCGATTTTCGAACGAAATAATCTTTTTGGCTCCATAAAACTAATTTGAAAATTTGAAGATTAGATGGTGTTGTCATTCTGTAGTTACAAAGATATGAATGAAAACAGTTAAACTGCCGCAATCTGTCGACAAAAAGTATCTATTTTTGCGAAAAAGCTGAAGAGATGGAATGGATCGATAAACTTGATGGCAATGTGATTGTAAGTGATGCAGCGGGTAAAATCATTTATATGAATGAAAAAGCCATAATACATTACGACAAGGATGGAGGGAAAAACCTTATAGGCAGAGATTTGCTCGAATGCCACAACGAATCCTCCAGAAGGAAAATCATGGAAATCATGACCTCAGGCCAGAAAAATGTTTATACAATTGAAAAAGGAGGAAAGAAGAAGATCATCTACCAGTCGCCCTGGTTCCGGAACAGCGAATTCAGAGGAATCATCGAATTTTCACTCGAAATTCCCATTGAAATGGCACATTTTATAAGAGGTTAAAGGCTATTTTGCAGCTTTTTTCTCGTCGGCAATCTTTTTCAGAACCTCATCCTGCAATTGCTTTGGTAATGGGGTGTATTTGAAGAACTCCATTGAATAATTAGCGCGACCGCTTGAAATATTCCGCAATTGGGTTGCATAACCGAACATCTCCATCAGGGGGACAAATGCATTGACCTTTTGAGATCCCTTCCGGTAACGGCGCATGGCTTCAATCTTACCCCGGCGGCGGTTCAGATTGCCAACTACATCACCAATATACTCATCGGGGGTATTTACCTCCACTTTCATCATCGGTTCAAGAAGCACCGGATCGGCTTTCATGAAACCCTGTTTGAAACCAATGGATGCACAGGTCTGGAAAGCCATATCGGAGCTGTCGACAGGGTGGAAACTTCCATCCAGAAGAACCACCTTTACGTCAACAACCGGATATCCGGCCATCACACCACGTTCGAGGGTCTTCATGATTCCCTTGTTTACCGAAGGAATATATTCGGCAGGAATATTCCCGCCCTTGATCTTCTCGATAAATTCATACCCCTTGCCTTCATTAGGTTCCATACGCATCAGAACGTGCGCAAACTGTCCCTTGCCACCTGTTTGCTTGGAGTGCTTATAATTCGTTTCAACTTCATTTGTAATAGTTTCGCGGAAGGCCACGGCGGGTTCGCCCACAATCGCATCGACCTTGAATTCGGTTTTTAAACGGTCAACAATGATTTCAAGGTGCAATTCGCCCATTCCGGCAATGATCGTCTCCTCTGTTTCATCGTCAAACCGAACATTGAAGGAGGGGTCTTCCATTGCGAGTTTATGCAGCGCTTCCCCCAGTTTCGACTGGTCGGCACGTTTTGCAGGATTGATCTTGAGCTCAATTACACTGGGCGGAATATGGATGTTTTCAAGCAGGAGGCGATGTTCATCACTGCAAAGAGTATCACCGGTTTTGGTAACTTTCATCCCGATCAGGGCAACGATGTCGCCTGGGCCCGCTTCCGCGATTTCCTCGCGATCTTTGGCATGGATGCGGAAAATACGGCCAACCCGTTCGTGTTTCCCCTTGGTGGAGTTGAACACCTGCATGCCACTTTTCAGTGTTCCTGAGAAGATGCGGGTGAAGGTCTGTTGCCCTACAAAGGGGTCATGAATAAGTTTGAAGGCCAGGGCCGAAAATGGTTCTTTTGGCGATGGGTGGCACGTGTGAAGCTTTTCAGGATCATCAAGGTCAGTGCCGGTCACGGCGCCAACATCCACTGGCGAAGGAAGGTAGTCAACCACAGAATCAAGCAACATCTGTACGCCTTTATTTTTATAAGCAGCGCCACAGAAAACAGGAGTGATGAGGAGTTTGAGTGTCGATTCGCGCAGCGCTCTCTTCATTAATTCAGGAGAAACAGCCTTGTCTTCCATGAACAAATCCATGATCTCATCGTTGAATTCGGCCAGTTTTTCAACAGCCCAGGCACGTGCTTCTTCGGTTTTCTGTTTATACTCTTCCGGAATTTCAGTTTCAATCTGCTCCATTTCCTGGAACATATATGCTTTGCGGTAAATGATATCAATGATACCTTCAAAATGTTCTTCGGCTCCCATGGGAATATGGAAAGGCACTGCATTGGCGTCAAGATATTTATTCATCTGAGCAACCACAGCAGGAAAATCGGCGCCGGTACGATCCATCTTATTGATGAAGGCAAAACGGGGCACCCGGTAACGATCGGCCTGGTTCCAAACGGTTTCACTCTGAGGCTCAACACCACCAACAGCGCAAAAAACGGCAACCATGCCGTCGATTACACGCAGGGAGCGCTCTACTTCGATAGTGAAGTCAACGTGTCCCGGAGTATCAATCAGGTTGATCTGGTGGCCTTTCCATGCACAGGTGATGGCCGCCGATGCGATGGTAATTCCTCGTTCCTGTTCCTGCTTCATGAAGTCCATTGTGGCAGCACCGTCATGGACTTCACCCATCTTGCGATTGGTTCCGGAAAAAAACAGAATACGTTCAGTTACAGTGGTTTTACCGGCATCGATGTGTGCGGCAATCCCGATATTTCTTAGTTTGTTTAATGGCATATCAGCTTCATTTTTTGGGGGTGCAAAGGTACACCAATTTTCTGATATACAGCCAGAAAAGAATTATTTCTTTTTTAATTGCAGCGCTTTGGTGAAATCTGCAACGGAACCAGATAAGTCACCATTCGCTTTTTTTGCAAATCCACGATAATAATATGCGTCACCTAAACCGGGCTGCAGCTGGATTGTAGTTGAGAAGTCTTCTATTGCCCGATCGAATTTTTCAATCTTCAAAAAAATGATGCCACGATTCCAATGAGCTTCAATCAAGCGTTCTTCCTTGGCAATAGCCTTTCCAAGATCGCTGATGGCCCGATTATATTTCTCCAGGTAGGCATATACACATCCCCGGTTATTATATGCAGCCGCATGGTCAAAGTCCCTGGATAATAGCAGGTCGTACGACTTGATAGATTGGGTGTTGTCGCCGACAAGACGATATATATATCCCATGCACAACAATAGTACTCCATCATCTTCCTGGTTCAGTTCCCTGGCTTTGAGCAAAAGACCAATGGCCTTCCCATAACGCATCATATTGTAAGCGTAGCAACCATAATTTACAAATGCATCGAAGAAAGTCTGATCCTTCGTGGCATAGTTGAAGAGGGCCTCGATGAGAATGGTGTCAGTGGAATGGTGCATTGCATAATTGGTTCCCATAAGGTATGCTCCAAAGGTGTTTTCCTTTATGTACGGGGTATTATCCCAGAATTCTGGTTTCTTCAATTCCGGAATGGGTACATTCATAGCCTTGCTATACATAATCAGGATGCTGTCGGGCATATTGAGCTGCATAAAGGCAATACCGAGATAAAGGTTGCAAAGTGAACGGGAAACAGTCGTGTCGGTCAGCGCGTTCTTGAAATCGAAAATCGACTCACGATATAATCGCTGGCGGAGCAGGCTTATCCCACGGTAAAAGTGGACAAATCCAATTGTACTGCCCTTTGGAAAAAGATCATCCTTATTCCGGTCGGCAATTGAAGTATAATCTGTCCTGTAATCAAAATGACAAATTTCACGAAGTTCGAGAGTCTGGGCTTCGAGATTAATAACGTGTAAACACAAGCTGAATACAAAGATCAGCAACCATTGCTTTCTATTCATTTTTTCAGGATTGAAAAAGAACACCCAAATATATACATTTTTATCCACCATGGGCATATATGATGTGTATCGTGTGGTATTACCATCTGAAATTATTAGTAATTTTACCTTTATAATCCTGAGAAATGAGTTTTCGCTTTAAAACACGGGAGGTACTGGTTTTTATCCTTGTATCTCTTGGTATTTATATTGTTTTTATTTTTGGATTTGCCTGGATATACTTTTTAACCGGAAGTATTGAAATGACACCCTATTCCAAAACCATTGGGGATCCCAATGCAAACCATATCAACTTTGAAAAGGCTGTTTATTTCAGCATTGTATCGTTTCACACCATAGGATTTGGCGATATTCACCCCATTACACAGCTTGGCCGGCAAATAGTGATGATCCAGTCGACCATCTCTCTTTTCTTCACTTCCATTTTTTCCGGGTTCCTGGTTTATTTTGTGATTAAAAGGCCACAGGATATCTTTACTACAAAAAAAGTATATATCCGTTACCGTAAACACCAATATTTATTGTCGTTGCGACTTGGAAATAAAGGGCGGGACATCATTGACCTTAAAAGTAAATTCGAAGCATGGACCATTGAAAACAATTCAAGGATCAGGGTTTTTCGTGTTGAGGAGGATTTACCAGACCTGGAGAAGATCCTTTATTACGACATCAACCTGGACAATCCGGCCGGGCTCCCCCTCCGCGTAGCCATTCGTGATGCAATGATCAACAAAACCTTGCTTCACATGAAGTTTTCATTTATTGGCAACGATATTAAAACCGGTGAACAGGTTGCCTATGCAAAATATTATGATTCCACTCACCTTAGATTCGGGAAGATGTTCCACAATGTATATTCATGGGATATTAATGGAAGAAGAAAAAACTTCCGGTGGGGAAACTTCGAAAGGATCGAAACAATGGAGGAGCAAGCAATTGAGGGTTTTTTGGAAAACAGTGGGGAATTAAAAATTAAAAATTAAAAATTACGGTCTGTCCATAGTTATCCAAACAACTTTAGCCATAATTTATCTTATCATGTATACCGATTTTCGACCCGTGTAGCGGGTACAACCTCCGGTTCTCAAAATCTTTTCACATACCCGTGACAATATGGGGTCGTGCCTTTGTGATCGTAGTAATCCTGGTGATAATCTTCAGCTTTCCAAAATATTTTTGCCGGATACAATTCAGTTACCACACTGAAACCTTTTTCCTTTAATTGTGTAATCAGGTTTTCGGTAATTGTTTTTTGCTGGTCATTCCGGTAAAATACAGCAGAACGATACTGTTCTCCCCAATCGGGTCCCTGGTGGTTCCAATGGGTTGGGTCATGGGTTTCGAAAAACATTTTTGCCACAACTTCAAAAGAAGTCTGACCAGGATCGAATATTACTTCAATGGCTTCGTAATGCCCTGTATTCCCGGCGCAAACCTCTTTGTAGGTTGGTTTTTCGGTCCTCCCTCCAGTGTACCCTACTTCTGTTGAAATGACCCCTTTTATTTTTTTCATGTAATACTCAACCCCCCAAAAACAACCTCCAGCGAATATGGCGGTATCGGCCAGGGCGATTTCACCGGCAGGAACAAAATCCAGTGATATCGAATTTACGCAATGGCGGATATTTTTATCAGTGAGTTCCTCCCCCGAAAAAATGTGTCCCAGGTGGGCGTTACAAGCAGCGCATACGATTTCAGTCCGTATTCCGTCGGCATCAGGATTTCGTTTTACAGCCCCGGTAATCTCATCATCGAAAGCGGGCCAACCGCAATGTGCATCGAATTTATCTGAGGATCTGTACAAAGGAGCATTACATCGTTTACAGACATAAGTTCCGGGTTCGTCGTATTTGTCGTATTTGCCCGTGAAGGGGGACTCGGTTCCTTTATAAACGATCACCCGTTCTTCCGCTGGTGTTAACTGCTTTAATGTCATATTGTTTTGATTTTTTTTTGTTGTATTTTCAGGATTCTGCGAGCACCCGGTGAAGGCCTGGAGTGAGATAAAAAGAGAAAAAAACAGCTGACGCACACACATACAAACTATATTCAGACTTAATAAAACGGCAAACAGGGAAAATTGTTACAACCGAAATTAAAAAAAGACCGCCGGAAGGCAGTCTTTTGAAATCAACAAAACGGGAATAGAGCAAATAAACCCGCTAAAGAATAAAAATTTTTTCCATTTTGGTAATCACGCCAGAAGTAAGTCTTACATAGGCATCTCCACGGCTTACCTGGCCATTTATATCAAAAGTACTTTCTTTGATTCCTTCACCATAAACGATTTCATTCATCAGGGTTTTGATCAACTTACCCTGGCACGACAGCAGTTCGATTTTAACCTTCTGACCATTTTCGGTATCATAAATCACATTAATATATTTCAGAACAGGGTTCGGCATAATTCTGACCTTTAAATTTTGTCGTTCTCTCGCGCTCCCCTTGCAAGGGTTTTCATATACAATGGGCATCTCTTCGAACAAAACATTTCGATAGATCTTCTTAACAACCGGGGCAACGGTTTTTTTCTGAACCACTTGTCGGGTAATAACCACTTTTTTCTTTCTGCATGGGCAATCATCGTCAACAGCCATAACACTGAGTGAAAAAAAGATCATCAGGGTGAATAATAAAATGATGCGCGTTTTCATGGTTTCGTTTTTTGTTTTGTACGGAGCTCATGTACATATGGTTACAATTATCAGCCTGCGAATAAGTATCTGTAACTATTTTTATTCCTTTTGTAGTCATTTGATATAAAAATGTGAAGGAGATCTGAACGCCAGACTGGTTCAATGAAATAGCCCGGAAACCGGATAATTTTTAACTTTGCGGTCCGTTAAATGAATTTATGAAACACCCAGGCCTGCGCATCATTTAGCAACAGCTGAATGTCAACAATGGATATCCAAACAGAACAGTAATAAAAACAAAACCTTGACAGATGAAAAAGATTCTTGGCATGGGAAATGCCCTTGTAGATATTATGATACCGCTGGAAAGCGACAACATTCTTGAACTTCTGGCATTACCTAAAGGAAGCATGCAACTGGTTGACATGGAGCGAAGTAATGTAGTTCTTTCTGCCTTGAAGAACTATCAGAAAAGTCTTTCTGCCGGAGGATCTGCAGCCAATACCATTCATGGGCTGGCAATGCTTGGGGCTCAAACCGGGTACCTGGGTGTTGTTGGAGAGGATGAGCTGGGCGGTTTTTTTGTACGCGACCTTATCCAGGCGGGGGTAGACCCACATATGATACACAGCAGACAGGAAACCGGGCGAGCCGTTGCACTGGTCACACCCGATTCAGAGCGTACTTTTGCAACTTTTCTTGGCGCAGCAATTGAACTTGCAGCAACGCATCTGGAACCCCGGGGGACGAAGGACGAAATGCAAAATGCAAAACCAAGTATCTTCAGCGGGTATTCGTATTTTCACATAGAGGGATATTTGGTGCAGAACCATGAGTTGATCCGCCGCGCTGTTGAGCTGGCTCAGGAGCATGGACTGATTGTGTCACTTGATATGGCCAGTTATAATGTTGTTGAGGCGAACAAAGATTTTCTGCTGTCGATCATCAAGGATTATGTCAATATTGTATTTGCGAATGAAGATGAAGCAAGGGCCCTGACCGGGCTGGAACCCGAGGAAGCGCTGCTCAAATTGAGCGAAATGGCTGATATTGCCGTGGTTAAAACAGGAAGCAGCGGATCGCTTGTTAAGTCAGGTTCTGATATTTTTAACATTGGCATCATCGAAGTCACACCGGTTGATACCACTGGTGCCGGAGATCTTTATGCTTCGGGATTTTTATACGGGCATTCCAACGGCTTGCCCATTCAAAAATGCGGTGAACTGGGTTCTGTGCTTGCCGGCAATGTTATCGAATTTATCGGATCGAAAATGCCAGCCGAACGCTGGGAAAAAATCAGGGCTGAAATGAAGCACCTCTGAGTCATTCCTCTTCTCCCTGACCCCCTGTTCGCCCGGAAAGGGGGAGAATGCCTCATTACTCGGATACACCACTCCCCTTTCCCAATGGAGAAGGGTTAGTGGTGATGTAATTTTAGAGAGGGGTTAGCGGTGCGATATCTTGGTTATAATAGATTGATTCTTAATTAGTCATTTGTCATTTGTCATTCATGAAGGTGCTTGCTTAATTGCATAAATATTTCTAATTTTGTCGCCCTTTCACGAAAACAATAATTTTCAGAAACTTATAATATTATTTAGCTGCCATGAAGGTATACCAAACCAACGAAATCCGCAACATCGCCCTCATAGGAGGGGCAAAATCAGGAAAAACAACTTTA
>Ga0247840_10010616_pt1 | contig 11448 bp, 4 predicted proteins | sample LaCruzMarch2015__FD_192404 | JGI IMG/M metagenome (GOLD analysis project Ga0247840, IMG submission 192404) | Freshwater microbial communities from meromictic Lake La Cruz, Castile-La Mancha, Spain - LaCruzMarch2015_17m | ecosystem: Environmental > Aquatic > Freshwater > Lake | place: Spain...
GGGCGCGCACCAGGTCGGGGACCGTAGGGGCGGGTTTGAAACCCGTAGGGGCGGGTTTGAAACCCGCCCCTACGGATTCATGCGCCTGAACCGAATCGAGGACGGGCCCCGCGCCCCGCTCGGGGACAGGGTCCGCGTCGTCCTCTGCCGCCAGTTCGTTCAGGCGCCGGCACAGACGCTCGGCCAGGCCCCGGCTGTTGACGAAAATGATGGTGGACCGGTGGGCGCGGATGGCGTCCAGCAGGGCCGGATAGAGCGCCGACCAGATGCCCTTCTCCGCCGGCGGGCGGGCGGCCTGCTGGGCATAGAGGGCCCCGAGGATCGAGCCGCTGCGCAGTTCCGGCGTCGGCGTCGGCGGCTGCGGCGGGCGCTCCATGTCCGGCACCGGCACGCAGACCCGCAGGTCCAGGCGCGGCGGGGCGGCGGCATCGATGATCTCCACCGGCCGGTCGCCGCCCAGGTAGAGCGCCGCCTCCGCCAGTGGCCGCAGCGTCGCCGAGAGCCCGATGCGCTGGGGGTCGCGCCCGCACAGGGCGGCCAGGCGCTCCAGCGACAGGGCCAGGTGCGCGCCCCGCTTGGTCGGCGCCAGGGCGTGCACCTCGTCGATGATCAGGGTATGGACCGAGCGCAGGTTGCCGGCCGCCCGGGAGCCGAGCAGCAGATAGAGCGACTCCGGGGTCGTGACCAGGATCTCCGCCGGGTCCTGCAACTGCCGGGCGCGCTCCTTCGCGGGCGTGTCCCCGGTGCGGATGTCCACCCGCGGCGGCGCGACCTTAAGCCCCAGGTGCTCCGCCGCCCGGGCGACCCCGGCCAAGGGCGCGCGCAGGTTGCGCTCGATGTCGTAGACCAGGGCCTTGAGGGGGGAGACATAGAGGACCTGGACGCCGGGAACCCGCGGACCCTCACCGCCCGCCAGCAGCCGGTCGATCGCCCACAGGAAGGCGGCGAGCGTCTTGCCGCTGCCGGTCGGGGCCGTGATCAGGCAATGGTGCCCGGCGGCGATCAGCGGCCAGCCGCGCGCCTGGGCCGGAGTCGGCGCGGCGAAGTTCTGCGCGAACCAGCGGCGGGTGGCGGGGGTGAAGTAATCCATGTGCCCCGGATGCTAGCCCGGTTGGGTGGTCGCGGCAAGGCCGCCGGCCCGGTTTGAACCAGACCTACGGCCGGGGCCATCAGCCCCGGGCGGCCCGGCGGCCGAACCCCAGGCCAAGCCCGCCCGAGAGCATCAGGGCGAGGACACCGGGCTCCGGTGTCGCGAGCACGGCGCCGGTGAAGGTGATGGGGACGACCAGTTCACCGACGGCGTCGGTCCCCGAGCCGTCGTAAAGTCCGTTGTATGCGCGAAACTCCAGGAGAAAGGACTCCCGGGCCGGACGGGGCATGCGCCCCGTCCGTAACGTTTTTTCCGGTCTACCGGCTCGCTCCAATGATCGAGGCCGGAGAAAACCTCCGGGACGGGGTTTCAAACCCCGTCCCGCCGGGGGTACGCGATGCGCCTACAGCTACCGGACGTTCCCACGGACCGGGCGTCGTTGTCGTTGTCGTTGTCGTGATCGGGTTGTTCGATTACGACAACGACAACGAAAACGTACCCGGGATCTCGGTCACCACATCAGTTCTGATCGCACCCCACCCAGAAATATGGCTTTGCAGAACGGCCAAAGACGCCCTAGGCTAGTGAATTCTCGAACACTGCCCAGCGTGCCGGGGACCGCCGGGCGCGTCGGCCAAAGACCGCGCCGGTAGAGGACTTGCCGATGACCCAGACGCCTGAGACAGACTGGTTGAGCGACTGCGAACGCGAGCAGTTGCATCGCATCGGCGCTATCCAGCCCTTCGGGTTGCTGCTGGCGGGCGGCCCGGACGATGACCGGGTCCGCGCCGCCAGCGCCGACGCCGCCGACTGGCTGGGCCTGGGCGCGGGCCCCGTCCTCGGGCGGGCGCTGGCGGACCTGGTGCCGCTGCGCCTGGGCGATTTTCCGCCGCAGTCAGGCGGCAAGCGGGTCATCGCCGGGCTGATCGCCACGGCGCGCGGGCCGCTGGACGCGCTGCTCAGCAATACCGGCGCCGGCTGGCTGCTGGAACTGGAGCCGTCGAACGCGGACGACCCCTGCCCACCGATCGCCGATCCGCTGCTGCGTCAACTGTTGCAGGCGCCCGCCGCGGACGGGGACTGGGCCGATTATTGCGACACGCTGGCCGCCGCGGTGCGCCTGACCAGCGGCTACGAGCGGGTCATGGTCTATCGCTTCCTGCCCGACGACTGCGGGGAGGTCATCGCCGAGTCGACGATCCATGAGCACCCGCGTTATCTGGGTCTGCGCTTTCCGGCCTCGGACATTCCCAAGATCGCCCGCAACCTCTTTCGGATCAACAGCCACCGCCAGATCCCCGACATCGGGGCCGCGCCCGTGCCCATCGAGGTCCTGCCGGGGACAGATCCGGATCTGAGCCTCTCGGACCTGCGCGCCGTCTCCCCGGTGCACCTTAAGTACCTGGCGAACATGGCTGTCACCGCCTCTTTGTCCATCCCGATCCTGGTGGGGGACAGCCTCTGGGGCCTGGTCGCCTGTCATCACCGCCGCCCGCGCCTGCTCTCCTTGACGATGCGCGAGCAGTGCGTGGAGTTGGCCCAAACCTATGCCCTGGGCGTCGGTTCCTTCCTGGCCCGGCAACGGCTGCGGCGGGTCAGCGGCCTGGACGCGCGCCTGGAGGCCTTGGTGGAGTTGGTCCTGGACGTGCAGTCCGGGTGTTCTCCCGCGGCGCTCCTGGAGCCTGCGCTCCTCGACCTGGTCCGGGCCGATGGGGCGGCCCTGCTCGACGCCCAGGGGCTGCACCGCTTCGGCCTGGTACCGAGCGACGCAGAGGTCCACGCCATCGATCGCTGGTTCACCCAACAGGCGGAGCACCAGGTGTTGGCGACCGACCGCCTGGCGGCCGACGGCGCGGTGGCGGTGGACTTGGAGCGCGCCGCCGGGGTCCTGGCCGTGCGCGCCCACTCGCGGCTGGCGGCCGGCGTGCCGCAGCGCTTTTACTGGTTCCGCGGCGAGCAGGCGCGCAGCGTGAACTGGGCCGGGGACCCCAGCAAGCCGGTCGGCACGGCCGCTGCCGATGGTGCCCTGAATCCGCGTCACTCCTTTGAGCTGTGGATCGAGCGCACCCACGGACACAGCGCCCCCTGGGATGACCTGGACCTGATGGCGGCCCGCAAGCTGCGCCTCCTGCTCCTGAGCAGCGGCGTGCGCGCCGGCGCCCGGGGCTGAGGGCCGCTCCGACCCACGTCGGCGCTCGCGATTCGTAGGATGGGCAGAGCGCAGCGATGCCCATCTGCCGCCGCGACCCCTGCTGATGGGCATCTGATGGGCATCGCTCTCGCTCTGCCCATCCTACAAGCTACCCACCCACCGCGCCGCCGCGCGGGCGCCCGCCGGTCTTGGCCAGAATCGCGCCGCGCAGGACCGCCGGGTCCAGCGGCTTGCGCAGGACCGTCGGGCGTTCGCGCAGTTCGTCGAGTGCGCTCAAGGCGTCCTTCTGACCGGTCATCAGGATGACCGGCAGTTCGGGACGCTCCTGCGCCAGGCGTTGCTGGAGATGGATGCCGTCCAGGATCGGCATCGCGATGTCGGAGAGCACCAGGTCAAATGCGGCGTCGCGCTCCAGGAGCTCGAGGCACGCCAGACCATGCTCGGCCTGGCCCAGGCGGGCGCCGTCCAGGGTCAGGAGCCGGCCGACCGCCTCGCGCACCCGCGGGTCGTCTTCCACCACCAGCACCCGCAGGCCGGCGAGCGGCGCGGGCGCCGCGCCGTCCGCGAGGGGCGCGGGCGGGACCGGGGGCGATCCAACTGGGTTCGGGCCGGCGGGGGCCTCGATGACCCCGACGGCGGGGGCCTCCCGGAGCAACAGCAGGGTAAAACAGGTCCCGTGCCCGGGTTGCGACTCGACCGTCAGGCCGGCCCCAGAGCGCGTGACGAACTCCTGCACCATGAAGAGCCCGAGGCCATGACCACGCTGGCGCGCCTTGGTGGAAAACAGGGGGTCGAAGATCCGGGCGAGCAGGCTCGGTGCAATACCGCTGCCGGTGTCTGTGACCCGCAGCGCGATGCACTCCATGGACGCCACGGCGCCCACTGCCAAGGGGAGGCGCCCGTCCCAATGGATGGGCTGCGCCTCAATGGACAGGACGCCGCCGTCGGGCATGGCGTCACGCGCGTTGAAGGCGAGATTGAGCAGTGCCGACTGGAGGAAGGCGCCGTTGCTCCAGGCCAGAGTCCCGGGGGCGACTGCGACCCGCAAGTCGATCGCGGCGGGAAGGACTTGACGCAGGATGCGCTCCAGTTCGGCGACCGTCGGCGCCAGGTCCACCGATTCCAGGGGCACCCCGCCGGCGCGGCTCAGTGAGAGCATCCCGGAGGTGATGACCTTGGCCTGACCCAGGGCGCTTTGGGTCTCCTCCATGACCTGGCGCAGTTCCGGGTCGGCCGGGGCCAGGTCGCCGAGGCGCGCCTCGAGATAATAGACATTGGCGTCGATGACGCCGAGCAGGTTGTTGAAGTCGTGGGCGATACCGCTCGCCAGGTGGCCGATGCTCTCGCGCCCCTTGGCCTGCACCAGGTCGTGCTGGACCTGCTCCTGGTAGCGGATCGAGGCCACCCGCTGGGCGATGAGACGGATGATCTGACGCCCGGGTCCATCCAGGTCCAGCGCCGGCTCGGGCCCCCACAGCGACAGGATCAGGGTATCGGCCTGTCCGTCCGGGCGCGGGCAGGTGAAGGCCATGGCGACACAGGAGCGCAGGCCCGCGCTGAGGGCCGCGGCGGGCAGCCGCTCCGACCCCAGGACGCAGGGGCTGCCCAGGTGCGTCAAGGCCTCGACGACCAGGGCGCGGCTGAGCTCGGGGGTGAACCCGTTGCCGGTCCCGTCGTTGGCCGCGAACAGCACGCGCTGACCGCGTTCCTCGTCCATCATCACCAGGACCGCCGCGCCCACCCCCGAACGACGGCAGCCCAGCCACAGCAGGCTGCCGATCTGTTCGGCGGGCGGCAGCGGCAGGCTGATGAGGTCCGCGAATTCCTCGAGCTGGAGGTTGTATCGGGTCAGGGCCGCCTCGAGCGCCTGCTGACGCTGCGTCGCGGCACGTTGCTCGGTCATGTCCTCGACCATCCCCAGGGGCACGGGCGGTTCGCCGGGGCGGCTCGGCAGCAGGGTCGCCCGCAGTTCGCCCCAGACCACGCTGCCGTCCGGGCGCAGGTAGCGTTTGGCCATCCGGTAGGAGGTCCGGCGGCCAGCCGTCAGTTCAGCGAACTGCGCGGCGTCCGCGCCCAGGTCATCCGGGTGGGTCACCGCGGCAATCGACATGCCGATCAGCGCCGTCGGCGCCCGCCCGAGAAAGTCCGCCAGCGCGCGATTGACCCGGCTGATCCGCAGGTCCGGCTCCACCAGGCCCATGCCGATGGGTGCGTTGTCGAACACCGAGGCGAGCCGCTCCTCGCTCTCCTGAAGCCGCACCTCGGCGAGGCGGCGTTCGGTAATATCCTGCACCGTGCCTCGCGAACGCAGCGGCGTGCCGTCGGCGGCGTAGTCGGTCTCGCTGCGCTCATAGACCCATTTGACCCGACCGTCCGGCGTCAGCAGCCGGTGCTCCAGTTCGTAGGGGATACGCTTGGCGACGGATTCCCGATACACCCGGTCGAGCAGTGCCCGATCCTCCGGGTGGATGCTGGTCAGCATACCCTCGTAGCAGGGTTCGAAGCGCTCCGGGTCCTGCTCGAAGATGCGGAACGCCTCCGGGGACCAGGACACGCGGTCATTGGCGATATCGAACTCCCAGGACCCCAGTCGGGCGATCTCCTGGGCCTTGAGCAGTGACTCCTGGCTGAACTCCAGGGCGAGGCGCGCCCCGCGCTCGGCGGTCACGTCGGTGAAAAAGGCGACCAGGGTCGATGCCTGCCCCAGCCGCATCAGACCGGGGGACACCTTGCAGAAGAAGGTGCTGCCGTCGCGGCGGCGGCAGGGCAGTTCCTGGGCGGGCGCCAGATCGGCCTGGGCCATGCGGGCGAATTCAGCCATGACATACGGCAGGGCCTCGACCGGGTGCAGGTCATCCGCGCTCAGGGCGCCGGCCTCGGCCGCCGAATAGCCGAAGAGGCGCAGCATGGACGCGCTGCACCAGAGCAAACGCCGGGTGACCGGGTCCGCCTCCGCGATACCGTGGGGCGAGGCCTCGATGATCGCCCGCAACCGCCGCTCGGTCTGCTGGAGCCGGGTGATGTCCGCGAAGCTGGTGAAGACCCGGAAGGGCCTGGACTCACCGGGCCTGACTTCAGGGCGTGCGTGGACCAGCAGCCAACGGGTATCGCCGGTCAGGGGATCGATGACGCCCATCACGGCCTCGCCCGGGTCCCGACCGGTGCGCAGGGCGACCATGGCCGGGTGCTCCGCGGCCGGGAGCGGGCTGCCGTCCTCGCGCAACACCTGCCAGGGCAGGTCCGCGATACCCGTGCCAGGAAGTCGCTCGGGCGACTGCCCGAGCAGGCGCAGGGCGGCCGGATTGGCGTCCGTGATGGTCCCCTGGTCATCCCGGTAGATCACCCCCTCGGCCATGGTCTCGAAGAGGCTGCGGAAGCGCCGCTCGCTCTCCAGGAGTGCCTGTTCCGCCTCCTTGCGCGCGGTGACGTCGCGACCCACGGCGACGATGCCGATGACCTGGCCCGCGGCGTCCAGCACGGCCTGGTCCGACCACTGCAACCAGCGCCAACCGCGGACTGTCTCGGCGCGCTGCTCGATGGTACAGGTGTGGGGTGGGCGCCACAGCGACTCGACGGCGGCCGCGGTGGCGGCCCGATCGTCCGGGTGGACCAGGGGCATGTAGTTCTGGCCGGTCAGTTCGGACTCGGACCGGCCGAAGGTGCGGCAATAGGAGGGGCTGACATACTCGAAACGGCCCCGCGCATCGACGCGCACGATGAGGTCCTCGATGTTCTCCACCACCAGGCGATAACGCTCCTCCTGCCTGGACAGGGTCAGGTTCAGGGCCTCGCGCTGGTCGCGCTCCTGCCGCAGGGCACGGAAGTTCGCGGCCAGTGACCGCGCCATCTCGGCCACGGCGTCCGCCAGGTCGCCGGTCTCGGCCAGCAGGCCGGGGACCGGCGCGGGCCAGGGACGATCCTCGCGGATGGCCGCCGGCAGGGCGCGGCTGTCGTCGGCCAGTGCGCGCAGGGGCCGCGCGATGCGCCGGCTCAAGCGCTCCGCCACCAGCAACCCCAGCAGGACGACGGCCAGCAGCAGCACCAGGAGCCGCACCGTCGCCCACTGCAACTGATCGATCAGGGGGGCGGCGCGCAACTCGATGACCAGACTGACACCCTGGGGCGGCATGCCCTTAGGGTCCACGGGGGAGACCGCGTCGAGGGCCGCGAGCGGGTGGACCGGGATCGTCATGCGGTAAAGGGCCGCACGCCACCGGGCCAGGCGCGAGGAATAGCGACCGCTCGGCAGGATCAGCGAGAGTCCGGGGGCGGCGGTGGGGAGGGTCTGGCCCGGTCTGGGCTGCCGGCCGAAGGCCCAGGTCAGGGGCGACCAGGCCGCGGGCACCTGGGTCTCGGGCACCGGGGCGGGCCCGCGCTCCAGGCGCAGTTGGGGGGCGCAGGAGGCGGGCAGGTGCTCGGCCAGCGCACTGCGCATCACTTGCAGTTGCGCCTCCACGACGGCGGGGTCGGCGCCGCGGCCGGGCGGCAGTGCCATCAGTTGACGGACCGCGAGTTCGCCGAAGAGCCGCAGGCGGTCCGCCTGGGCGACCTCCAGCCGGTCCTTCAGGTCCCGATTCTCCCAGGCGTTGAGCAGGAGGGAGGGGACCAGCAGCGCGGCCAGCAGGACACCGAAGAGGACCTGCGCCAGCGGCAGCGCGGATTGGCGCCGGGTCAGGAGCACGCCGGCCACCAGGACCAAATCGGCCAGTGCGGCGTTGAGGATACCGTTCTCCGCCTGCTTGACGGCAATGAGCAGGGTCGCCGGCCAACTCAACCCCAGCGCGAACCGATGCGCCAGCAGCGCGAGCGGGACACCGAGCAGGAGCCAGTACAGGGCCGCGGAGACCGCGAGCGGCGGCGGGGCCAACCCGCGGCGGCGCGCCCGGTCCCGGTGCCAGCCCACCGCCGCGGCCTCGGCCAGGAAGGTCAGCAGGGCATAGGGGTGGCCCCACAGCAGCCAGGTGTAGGCGCCCCCGACCAGGGCGACCAACAGCCCGGCCCTGGTCCCCAGCCAGGCCAGGGCCAGCATCACGGCGATGGAGCCGAACAGGAAGTCGACCCCGAAGCTGGCCGGCAGACTGAGCCAATTGCCGAGGAGCGCGGCGAGTGCCAGGGCCCCGGTGAGCAGTGCGCGCGCAAGCCCCTTGGGGGGCGGGGATTGCGGGGCCAGCGGCTCGCGCGGGGGGCCGGCGGTGGTGTCGCTATTCAACCGCGGCTCCCGCGGTGTGTTGATTGCCTTCACCTTTTGCCTGCATCAGGTCGCGCTGAATCTGCTCCTGGTAGCGGACCGCGGCAATCTGCTGGGCGATGAGGCGGATGATCTGGTGCCCGGGTCCACCGAGATCCAGGGTCGGCCCCGGCCCCCACAGGGACAGCACCAGGGAGTCGGTGCGTCCGTCCGCACGCGGGCCGGCGAAGGCCAGGGCGACGCAGGAGCGCAGGCCCGCAGCGAGCGCCGCGCCGGGCAGCCGCTCCGGTCCCAGCACCACCGGGCTGCCCGGATGCGCCAAGACCTCGTCGAGAAAGGCGCGCTCGAGACCGCGCGCGACCCCGTCGCGGGTGTCGTCAGGGGCCGCGAACAGCACCCGGTGGCCGCGTTCCTCGTCCATCATCACCAGGACCGCCGCGCCCAGGCCCAGGCTGCGGCAACCGAGCGACAGCAGGGTGCCGACCTGTTGGGCGAGCGGCAGCGGCAGGCTGATGGCGTCCACGAGGTCCTCGAGCTGGGCCTTGTAGCGGGTCAGGGCGAGGCGCGCCTGGAATTCGGCGGTCACGTCCGTGAAGAAGCCGATGAGCATCGTTTCCGGGCCCAGCCGCGCCAGGCCCGGGGACAGCTTGCAATAGAAGGTACTGCCGTCGCGGCGGCGGCAAGGCAGGTCCAGGGCGGGCGCCAGATCGGCGCGGGCCATGCGCTCGAATTCGGCCAGGACCCGGGGCAGGGACTCGACCGGATGCAGGTCCTCCACCTTGAGCCCCTGCCACTGGGTGGGACCATAGCCGAAGAGGCGCAGCATGGACCCGCTGCACCACAGCAGACGCCGGGTCAGTAGGTCCACCTCCACGATCCCGTGGGGCAGGACCTCGAGAATGGCCCGCAGCCGATGCTCGGTCCGCTTGAGCCGGGTGAGGTCCGCGAAGCTGGTGAAGACCCGATAGGGCCTGGATTCACCGGGCCTGACTTGCGGGCGGGCATGGACCAGCAGCCAGCGGGTGTCGTTGGTCTGTGGGTTGAGTACGCCGACGACGGCCTCGCCCGAATCCTGACCCGTGCGCAGGGCGACCATGGGCGGGAGTTCCTCGCCCAGGAAGGGCAGTCCGTCCTCCCGTATCGCTTGCCAACGCGGGTCCAGCGGGTCACGGCCCCGCAGCGCCGCGAGCGACAGGCCCAGCAGGCGCTGCGCCGCCGGATTGGCGTCCGTGATGGCACCGTCGGCCCCATGGTAGACCACCCCCTCGGCCATGGTCTCGTAGAGGGTGCGGTAACGCTCCTCCTGCTCGGCCAGGACCAGGTTCAGTGCCTCACGCTGGTCGCGTTCCTCGCGTAGCGCCCGGAAGCTCGCGGCCAGGGACCCCGCCATCTCGGCCACGGCATCCGCCAACTCACCGGTCTCCGCCAGCAGGCCGGGGACCGGCGCGGGCCAGGGCCTGTCCGCGCGGATGGCGGCGGGCAGCGCCCGACTGCCCGCCGCCAACCGGCGCAACGGCCGCACGATACGCAGACTCAAGCCGGCCGCCACCGCCAACCCCAACAGGGTCACGCCCAGCAGCAACACCAGCAGCCGCGTCGCCGCCCCCTGCACCTGATCGACCAGGGGCGCGGCGCGCCACTGCATGACGAGACTGAAATCCTGGGGCGGGGCGTCCGCGGCGGCCCCGGCGCCGGGGCCGCCGCGGGCGGGCGGCGCCTGGACGGGGAATTCCAGGCGATACACCGCGGCACGCCACAGGGCCACACGCGAGGGATAGCGGCCGCTCGGCAGGATCAACGCGAGTCCCGGGACGGCGGTGGGAATGACCTGACCTGGTTTCGCCAAGCTGCCGAAGACCCGGCTAACGGGCGACGGGGTCGCGCCCGCCGGGGGCTGCGGCACCGGGGCCGGCCCCGGCTCCAGGCGCAGTTGGGGGTCGAATGACGGGGGCAGGTTCTCGACCAGCGCCGACCTCATGACCGCCAACTGCGCCTCCCGGGCGGCGGGGTCCGCGCCGCGGCCCTGCGAGTCGACCAGCAGTTGATGGACCGCGAGTTCACCGAAGAACCGCAGGCTGGTCGCCTGGGCGGCTTCCAGCCGGTCTTTCAGGTCCCGGTTCTCCCAGGCGTTGAGCAGGATCGAGGGGATCAGCAGCGCGGCCAGCAGGACACCGAACAGGACCTGCCGTAAGGACAGCGCGGATTGCTGCCGGGTCAGCAGTGCGCCGCCCACCAGGACCAGATCGGCGAGTGCGGCGTTGAGGATGCCGTTCTGCGACTGCTTGGCGACAATGAGCAGGGTCGGTATCCAATCCAGCCCCAGCGCGAACCGATGGGCCAGCAGCGCCAGCGGGACACCGAGCAGGAGCCAGTACAGGGCCGCGGAGACCGCGAGCGGCGGCGTGGCCAACCCGCGGCGGCGCGCCCGGTCCCGGTGCCAGCCCACTGCCGCGGCCTCGGCCAGGAAGATCAGCAGGGCGTAGGGATGGCCCCAGAGCAGCCAGGTGTAGGCACCCCCGACCAGGGCCACCACCAGACCGGCCCCGGTCCCCAGCCGGGCCAGGGCCAGCATCACGGCGATGGAGCCGAACAGGAAGTCGACCCCGAAGGCGAGCGGCAGACTCAACCGATTGCCGAGGAGCGCGGCGAGTGCCAGCGCGGCGATGAACAATAGGCGCTCAAGCCCTGTGGGGGCCGGCGCTACAGGGGCCCAGGGCTCGCGCGGGGGGCCGGTGGCGTCGCTATTCAACTCTAGTCTCCCGCCGGCGTGTCGCTGCCCGTGGCCGGTTCACGGGGTTTTTGGTCAGGTGGCGGGGCGCGCTGCCGGGTGGCGTCCGCTCGCTCAGGGCGCACCGGGGCCGCGGCTGGAGCGGTCCAGCCGCGGTCCCGGATGCGCCGGGACCCGCATTCATCCCGGCCTATGGGTCGCAAAACAGCCGATGATATACCGATTACCGGGAGGCTTGCGGTGTCCGGCCATACCAGGCAGTCGGTTTCTGAGGTGCTTTACAAGCCTTA
>Ga0247840_10010627_pt1 | contig 11440 bp, 8 predicted proteins | sample LaCruzMarch2015__FD_192404 | JGI IMG/M metagenome (GOLD analysis project Ga0247840, IMG submission 192404) | Freshwater microbial communities from meromictic Lake La Cruz, Castile-La Mancha, Spain - LaCruzMarch2015_17m | ecosystem: Environmental > Aquatic > Freshwater > Lake | place: Spain...
TTCTCCAGATATAAATAAAAAGATTGCTGAAATTATTCATAAATATTTATTGTGTTTATTAAATAAATTGAGTAAATCAAAAACTCAAGTTTCCGCAGCTACTATCAAAAAAACTATTAAATCAAGTAAGATTTTTAATGTTTTTAAATAAAAATAATTCTAATTAAAGATAATTTGAGTTATTATTAATAATAAGATGACTATTATTACAATTGATGGTAATATTGGTGCAGGTAAAACAACTATTTTAAATCATTTACATTCTAATCATAATATTTATATTGATCTTGAACCAATTGATAAATGGAAACCATTTTTGGATGATATTTATATTAACAAAAAGAATTATTTTAATTTTCAAATAAGGGTTTGGTTAGATCGCTCTTGGATTCAAGAAAAAGATAATTATTCAACTATTATAATGGAAAGAAGTCCTTATTTTATTAGAAATACATTTAATGAATTGATGCTTAATAATAAATTGATAAGTATTCAAGAAGGAGTTATAATGAATGAATTTTATGATAAAACTGATCAAATCTGGAATTCCAATTATTATATTTATATTCGTTCATCTCCTGAAAAATGTTTAGAAAGAATTTTGAATCGCGGCAGAGAAAATGAAATGAATATTGATATTAATTATTTAAAAGAAATTCATGATTTACATGAAGAAACTTATAAAAATGCAATTGAAGAAGGAAAAAACATCATTTTAATTGATATTGAAAATAAAGAAATTGATGAGATAACTAGTGAAATTATTTCATATATAAAAAAAACTAAGTCGTCATAATCTCTCTAATTTCTCTAATTTCATAATCGAAATAATTTTCGAGATTATAAATCATCGAATTAAATTCAATAGACTTATTAACATTTCTTTTTCCCCTTTTGCTAGCATTAATCAAACATTTATTTTTATCATTTTCAAATAAAAGTAATTGAATATCTTTCTTATCAATGATTTCATCTATAATTTTCATTACTCTCATAAAAGTCTGATAATTGCATAAACGAGGATCAGCGATGCAAATATTCTCTTCTTTTTTCCTTAAATCATTTATTAATTCACCATCAATAATATTTGAAATAAAGTCATCATAGAATTTATATTCATTTTTCAAATATTCATTATAATAAGTTGTCTTACCACTTCCTGAAAGTCCAATTAATATTAATAATTTCATTGATGATTATTGATGATTATTCATGATTATTGATAAAAACAAAAATCATTTTTATTTTAAGAAAGGATTCTCAATTAACTAATTTAAATTCAATCCAACCGTCATAATAACCATTAGAATAATTAACAATCATGAATTTAAAAGTCTCAATGCTGTTCTTAAATGTCATCTCATATAAATGAGGTGATAGACAGTCATTATACCCATATAATCCTGAATCTTCGCATTCATAATCATCTGGTAAATCAATTTCTTTACAACCCTTAATAACCTTTCCAATCAAAGATTCAAATTCCGCATTTTCCCATTTTCTAAATTGACTCACAGAACAACAATCACCAACTGCTAATAAATCAAAGTTCTTTAAACCATTAGTTTTAATTTTAACAAGACTATGTGAATCATCATCATCTGCTTCATCATAAGAAATATCAGTAATTATATATGAATGCTTCTCAAAATCAATGAACATCTTTTGTTAATAATTACCTTTAAAAATCAAAATCATTTTTTAATATAAATGGATTCAATAAAAAATGATTTTAAATTTAATATAAAACTTTTAAGATAATTTTAAATATGGGTGATTCAACTGTCGATAATAAGTATAAGAAGCATGAACTGCGTAGTCATATCTATAGCAGACCTGCGATGTATATCGGAACTATTGAACCAAATACAATCGATACATTCGTAATTGATAATTCAGATAAGATTGTTAAACGTCAGATTACTTATATTCCGGGTCTTTTCAAGATTTTTGATGAAGCTATTGTTAATGCTATTGATCATTCTGTTAGAACTCGTAAGGATTTAAATGATGGTAAAACAGATGTCAATATTGTTAAAAATATTCGTGTTCTTATCAATAAAGCAACTGGAATCATTGAAATCTTTAATGATGGTAATGGAATTGAGATTGTTAAACATAGTGAATATAATGTGTGGATTCCTGAATTGATTTTTGGCGAACTTCTTACTTCCTCGAATTATAATGATGATGAGATTAAGACTGTTGGCGGTGTCAATGGTTTAGGTATCAAATTAGCTAATATCTTTTCTAAGGAATTTTCAATTGAAACTGTTGATCATATTCGAAAGAAGATTTATAAACAGACTTTTAAGGATAATTTGACTATCAAAGAGACCCCAGAAATCAAATGTTGTTATAAGAAACCTTATACAAGAATTTCATTTCTTCCTGATTATGAAAAATTCGGGTTAAAGGAGTTATCTGATGATATCTATGATTTATTCAAACGGCGTGTTTATGATGTGTCAGCTTGTACTGATTCAGCTGTCAATGTCTTTTTAAATGATGTAAAAATTAATATTAAAGATTTTGAAAAATATGCTGAATTATTCTTAGATTCAAAAACAATTCAACCTAGATTTTATGAAAGCCCTAATGAACGATGGGAAGTCGTCGTTGCTGTCAGTACCACTGGCACACATGAACAAATGTCATTCGTTAATGGAATTAATACAATCAGAGGAGGCAAACACGTTGAATATCTAACAAATGCGATCACTAAGAAACTCGTTGAAATGACATTAGCTAAGAAAAAGAAAACAATCAAACCACAACACATCAAAGATAACTTATTTATATTTATTAAATCAGTTATTGAAAATCCATCGTTTGATAGTCAGTCTAAGGAAACATTAATGACTCAAATAACTAAATTCGGGTCTAAGTGTGAATTGTCTGACAAGTTCTTTGAAAAGTTATTTAAATCTGGAATTATCGAAAATGCTTTAAGTGCTACTGAAGTAGTTGAACAAAAGAAATTGGCAAAGACTGATGGAAAGAAGGTAAGTAAAATTATCGTTCCGAAGTTAGATGATGCTAATCTTGCGGGAACTAAAGACAGTAGCAAATGTACCTTAATTCTTACTGAAGGAGATTCTGCAAAAACTACTGCAATCGCAGGTTTAAGTGTGATCGGTCGTGATTATTTCGGGGTCTTTCCACTTCGTGGCAAGATTATGAATGTTAAAGATGTATCTTATCAAAAGATTAGCGAAAATACAGAGATAACTGCTTTAAAGAAGATTCTCGGACTTGAGCAAAATAAGGATTATACCACAGGTATCAATTCTCTTCGTTATGGTAAAATTATGATTATGACAGATCAGGATCACGACGGTAGTCACATTAAAGGTCTGTTATTTAATGTCTTTGAAACTCTTTGGGGGTCTTTATATAAATTTGATGGATTTATGACATCTCTATTGACACCAATTATTAAAGCCACTAATAATCAGACAAAACAAGTTCTATCTTTCTATAATATAACTGATTATGAAAATTGGAATTCTCAAATTCCTAATAAAAATCAATGGAAGATTAAATATTATAAGGGATTAGGCACTTCTACCGATGAAGAAGCCAAAGATTATTTTAAGAATATGAAGAAAATCACATATAAACACACTGAACATTCTGATGAATCAATTGACCTTGCCTTTAATAAGAAGAGGGCTGATCATAGAAAAGAATGGTTATCTAATTATAATAAAGACGAAGTCTTAGATTATACTGAAGAAGTTGTTGAATATGAAACATTTATTAATAAAGATTTGATTCATTTCAGTAATCGTAATCTTGAAAGATCTATCCCAAATATTATGGATGGTCTCAAAGAAAGCACGCGAAAAATCTTATTTGCTTGTTTCAAACGTAAGTTATATTCGAATGAAATAAAAGTCGCACAACTTGCGGGTAATGTGAGTGAAGTTACTGCTTATCATCATGGTGAAAATTCCCTACAAGAAGCTATTATTGGAATGGCTCAAATATTTGTAGGCACTAATAATATAAATTTGCTTACTCCTAATGGTCAATTTGGAACAAGAATTCAAGGCGGTGAGGATGCCTCCTCTCCTAGATATATTTATACAATTCTTTCAAAATTGACACGTCTTCTATTCAAAGAAGAAGATAATGCAATTCTCAATTATTTAAATGATGATGGTTTAAGTATTGAACCAGATTTCTATGTTCCGATTATTCCAACTATCTTAGTTAATGGAGCTATCGGAATTGGCACTGGTTATTCAACAAATATTCCACAATTTAATCCGGAAGAGATTATTAAGATTTATCTTGGATTAATTGCAGAAATTAAGACAAATATAGGTGATGTATTGACAATTGAAAATATTCAAGAATCAATTCAAATGATTCGAGAGAAAGAAATTGATGAAATTGAACCTTATTATCTTGGATTTAAAGGTGAAATTTATAAAAATGAAAAAGGAATTTATAATTCTAAAGGTGTTTATAAATGGATCAATGATTCAACTATTGAAATTACTGAACTTCCTATTGGAACTTGGACTGAGAATTATAAGGAGTTTTTAGAAGATTTGATTGTTAAAAATAATCCTTATTTGAAATCATTTGAAAGTCATTATACTGCTAAGAATGTTCGATTCATTCTAAAGTTGAGTGATGGCGCCAAGGAACTATTGGGCGATAAGGTTTTACAAGAGTTTAACATGACTTCAAGCAAACTTCTGGGAATGAATAATTTACATCTATTCACATCAAAAGGTAATATTAAGAAATATGCAAATGTTGCCGAGATTATTAAGAATTGGTCTTATATTCGCATTGAGAAATATCAGGAACGCAAAGAGAATCAATTAAAGGTTATGGAATCTGATTATTTGATATTATCAGCTAAAATTAGATTTATCATTGAAGTTATTGAAGGAACTATTATAATAATGAATAAAAAACTTAAAGATGTTGAAGAACAATTAGAAATAAAGGGTTATTATAAACATGAAGATAGTTATTCATATCTCTTGCGAATGCCAATCTCTCAATTAACAACTGAGAAGAAAGAAGAATTGGAATTCGAAGTCGCAAAACTTAAAACAGAGATTGAAGAATTGAAATTAACTTCAATAATGACTATTTGGGAAAATGAATTACTTCTATTATTGGAAGAATGGATGAAACATAAATCAGAGATTTTAGAAGATTATGAAAATGATTTGAAGGGTGAAGTTAAAAAACCCAAGAAAGGGAAGAAGTGATTAAATCATTAATTCCCCAAACATTTAAATCATCACTATTATCAATGAAATATTTCCATCTATACGGAAGAATGAGTGATTGATCTTTTTGTAATTTAATTGCGATTATACTATCAGTTTCAGTTGGAGCTGTTGAATAAATACTTGCTTTATATATAATGACTTCTGTATCATTATTAGCACTTATAAATAAATATTTATATTTATTATAAATCCAATCGTTATTATTATAATCAATAAAAGTAATTGAATTATATTTGAACCAAGAATTAATTAAATCTTCTTTTTCTTTGACATAATCATAAATAACTATTGGTTGTCTTGTATATAATAAAGGGAATGTGAAATCACTTATAGTAGTTTGAAGGATTTGAACAGATGGTGGGAAAATGAAATAACATGAAATATAACTTAATATTATTATTACAATAATAATGATGATATAATTAAAATTCATTTATTAATTATAAATAGAAAAAATATGACTAAAAAAACAAGAAAACTAAAAGGAGGTAAAACTACTTTTGAGAATTTTATTGGTCTCGATGATGAAGGTCCATTAGTCACTGAAAATTTATATCAACGAGTTAAGGAACATAAAGGTGAGGATTTGAAAAATGAATATAAAATGCGTAAAGATATCAAAGATGATCAATATAAAATAGCACACAATGAATTTAAAGATAAAGAAGAAGAAAATTTTGTATTGGCAGATAAAAAATTCAAATATGAAAAATTACATAAAGATGATTTTCATAGAAAAGTAACATTGTTTTTCTCAGTTATCGGAAAGACTATATATGGATTTAAAGATGTCTTTTTCAAATTACTGACTTTCGGTAAAAGTATGTCGGCAACTATTGCATCAATGACAGGTAATGGTGTCAAAAATACGGCTGAAATAGGACAAAAAATATTTAATTCTGGAAATGGTGCTGTTGTTAAATTTATCCTTTTAATCATTTTCATTGCTCTATTTTTTGGATTAGCATTTGGTCTTGGTGGTACTAAAGGTGGTAATATGTCAGCTGCAAATAATAATAGAAAATTCAGTATTTTATCTGTTAATGGTGATAATTCATTTTTAGGTAGTTTAAGTACTTCTTTAAATGATATGATTCCCGCAAATTATAGAATGCAATTTACTAGTTTTAAAAATAGTTTTAATAAATTTTTAGGAAATGATATAGTGGGTAATTTAATAGATAATCAACCAAGAGAAACGACAAGTGTCGGACGTTATAATGGTATTACAAATATTAAGAAAATGAATGATAATAGTGGTAAAATATATAATATATTTAAACCAAGTGATAAAGAAATGATAATTGATTTGAATTCATATAGTTCGAGTGATATTGATTTTTATAAATTACCTGAAGGAATAAGAAACGAAATTTTAGCAAAAGCTGATGGTATAAAAACTAATGAAAAAAATAAAGGTTCAAATGATTTAATATATAAATTTGATTTTATTGTTACATCTAAAGTAATGCCTGATGGTAGAGATAAATATATATATAGAATAAATAATTCGCCAAATATTCCAATAACTAATGACACCTCTTTAAATAATCATTTTAATATAATAGCAACACCTGCAAGTGGAATTTCAATGACTAAGAAAGATTATGAGAAAAATAGAAATAATTTAATGTTTTCTTTTGCTGAAAATAAATATATATATCCAAATGATGATTTTTATAAATATAAAAAATAGATAAATAAAATTTATAAATGTCTTTTTGTGTAAGTAATCCATTAGAAAATAAAAAGTTATTTATTCAACCAGTTGAAGTATGTTCAATTCTTGCATTAAAAGAACTAGAAAAAAAAACAGGTGGTAATACTGCTTATGCTTATAATAATAGCAATATTTTTAATGATAAATTTACTACATTAAATAGTGATATTAATCAAAATTTTAGAAATAAAGACGCTAATACAAATAATGAATTTATTTATAATAATAATAGTGATAAAAAAGATTTATGTCATAAGGTAAATGATAATGAATGGATCTTTAATTGTGCCTTACAAAAATTCAATCCTTTATATACATATAATAGCGAAATTGGCAAATGTAGTTTAATCCCGAATTTAAATTTACCAGATGGTTTTAAATTAAATCAAGAAAAAGGTAAGAATTATATTTATTATGATATAAAGGAACATGAAAATCCTGATTATCCGATTTATGTTTCACAACAACGAAAAGCTTATTGTGAAAATTCTTGGTATGATTGGATGATAGTCCCTAATTTCCATTTTGATAATCAATATGATAAGGATTCGGGAAATTTTGAAAAATTGGATGTTCGCAAATGTTATAAACCATGTGATAAAGGATTGCTTCCTTATGTAACAACTGAAGATAAAAGAATATGTATTCCAAAAGCGGAAGCATTAGATGGTTTATATATGAATAAATTAGATTTTTCACCAATTGCTATCATAAATTTAATAGGAAATACTGAAGAAAGTATTATACAATTATATGATTTATTAAAATATGAAAAATATAATACTTTTAATAAAAAAGATTTATCTTTAAATACTGATGTATATACTAAAAATGATAATCAAAGTGAATATCAATTTTGTTATATGGAATCTATTATATCAACTTTTACTAATTTAATTTCACCTGATACGATTGATATTCAAAATTTTCAAAATAGTAAAGATATATTAAGTTATAAAAATCCTTTATTTAATGAAGATGATCCCAATTTACTCACACTTCGCGGAATGGCAAATTCTCAAATGTTAAATGATGCAATCCTTGTCCATACTTATTTAATTGCTCATAATTATAATAAATTTTTAAAAGAAGATCTCCTAAATATCAATAATTATTTTGAAGGCACTAATGTTAATTATAACAAAATTATAAATCATTCATATAATATTTATAATACTTTAAATAAAAAGATTGATTATATTAATAAATCTAATATAAATCGAGTAATTAATGTCAGAAATAGATATAAACGAGATATTGATTCAAGAAATTTGGATAAATATTACCAAAGATTAGCTAACATTTTTTATAAAGCTATAAATGTTTGTTATAATAATGAAACAAATTTCAGTATAAATATTATTAGATATACACAATCTGCTTTTGATAATATTAAAAGTTATTTTCAGAATACTCAAACATATGGACTGACTTCGCTTAAAAAAGAAAATTATAATATTTCAGAGATTCAATCAATTGAAATAGATTTTATAGATATTCCAACACTCGATAAATTACCTTTGAGAGAATATTTAGAATCATTAATGAATACTAAATTAGCAGCAAATCCAAATACTAATACAGATGATAAACGAAAACTATTTTTAGATAAAATTTATAGTGATTTTTATAATAAAACTAAATTAGAACAAGTATTTTTTTATACTCAAGAATTAATTGAAAGAAAAGGTGGATGCAAACCTAAACAAATACCCAATCCAGATAATAATTCAATTACTAAATGTTTAAGATGTGATAGTGTTTGTAATAATAAAGAAAAATGCGAATCAAATCCCAATTGTGCTATTTATTGTCCTGAACAATATCATAATTTTGTAACAAGTGTTAATGATAATTCAGGTGAAGGTGATGGAAAATGTGGAGTAATTAAAAAAGGATTCGCTGGAACTTATGACAATCCTAATAGTAAAATTGAACATAAAACACCCCTCGATGATGAAATTAAAATACCCGAATTCAATAATCTTTTAAACATTTGTTTAAAAATCATTTTCTTCTTATTAGCATTTTATATGGCTTATATCTTCTATCAAGTATATGGCGAAACCTTCTTTTCAATCATCAATTTAATAATTATTAAACTTGAGAAATTTATACATTGGTTATTATCAGGTGCTATTAATATGTATAATAAAAATAATATTGTTCCACCAAATGAAAATGAATATACTAAGAATATTGCTAAAATGGAAAAAGAATATATCGATTCTAAATATGAAAAGGTTGTCAGAAGAGTCGATGATTTATCGAAAAAGAATCAAATAGAAATGGCAGCCAAAGCTGCTATTGCAAATAAATCATAATCATTATTGATTTGAAAATATTTCTATAAATTTCTTAGAAGAAGTTGAGAAATTAATTATTGGTTTAGGATAATCTCTTAATTCCTTTTTATTTTTATCCCAAGTAAGAATAGTTTTATTATCTATTTCTCTTAATTCAGGAATCCATTTTTTTATAAATTTACAGTCTTTATCAAATTTCTGTAATTGTGCCATTGGTGAAAAGATTCTAAAATAAGGTTGTGCATCAGTTCCCGTAGAAGCACACCATTGCCATCCTCCATTATTTGAAGATGGATCATAATCAACCAGTTTTGTCGCAAAATAATGCTCACCTTTACGCCAATCAATGAATAAATTTTTAGTTAGAAATGATGCGACTATCATTCGGCATCTATTATGCATCCAACCAGTCATATTTAATTGTCGCATTGCTGCATCAACTAATGGAAATCCAGTTTTTCCTTCTTTCCATTTATTAAAAAGATTGTCATTATATACCCATTTTATATTTGTATATTTACGATTATAGGCATTACCGAAAATATGAGGGAAAAAAAAGGTTATATTTGCATAGAAATCGTGCCAAAATAACTCACGCACAATTCCGTGATTTACGGGTAATGAATAATAGACCTCGCGAATACTAACACAACCAAATTTTATATAAGCACTCAGTTTTGTTGTTTTGTCTAAATATGGATATTCTCTTTCTTCATCATAATCTTTAAAATAATTGTCTTTAAGTTTCTTAAGTATTTCAAGAGCTTTTTTTCGTCCTCCATTAACCTTTATATCAGGGTTTGCTTTTGGTCTGAAATAGTCAAAGTCTTTCAATGATTTTGAATTAGTCAAATCTTTAATTAAATCAGTTCTTATTTCACTACTAATAATAGCTGGTGGTTTTTTAATAACAGATTTCTTATAAAAAGGAGTGAATTTTAAATAAGGCTTTTTATCATCTTTAGTTATTTCTCCGAGTTTATGAAGTGTGTAATCTTCACCACTGATGACATCAATTTTATTAGATTCACACCAATTCTTAATTTCAGCATCACGTTTAATAGCGAATGGTGTATAGTCTTTATTAAAACTAATGACTTTTAATGATGATTTATAAGTATCTTTAAGAATTTTTAAAATATTTAAATCATTATCAGAATAATAGAAATTTAATTCAGGAAGTTCATCAAGACTTTCAAATAAAAATTGAACAGAATTTGATGAATAATAAGTATTCTTAATTTTATCAATTTGATTTTTATTAAAAATAAAAATTGGAAAAATTCTGATACCTTTATAATTACTTCTAATTATATTTAAAGTCGTATTATCAACCAATCTTAAATCTCTTCTAAAAATAAAAATTGCAATATCTGATAACGATGATGACTTCTTACCCATCTTTATTTTTAATTAGAAATAAAGCTTTTCATAAATTCTCTAGCTTGCTTAATATTATTCTCAATTTCTTTTTCCAATTGTTGTATCAATAAATCATTATATTCGCAATATTCAACAATTTCTTTTTGCTTTTCAATTGATGGAATAGGAATTTTTAATTCATTAAATTTTTCAATATCAATTGCTAATTGAGCTGTGCCTCTACCACATTTAAAAACTTGTTCTTTATTTTCAATTAAATAATACCATAAATATTCATTAATTAAATAATTTTCATTATTAGATTTAATAGTAAATGCTTGACTATTTAAATAATATTTTTCATTTAATAACATAACACAGTTATGTAATGACATACCTTCTCTACTTATTTTGCAAGTTTTACCTTCTCTTGTATATATGTTTGTATAAAATGATGTAAAACCTCCACCACCTAATACAGGATATTCGCCTTTTTTTACGTTATCCTTTACAATTCTTTTACCATTTTCAATATTACAAACTTCACCAAGAGTTTTAATTTCATTTTTACTAAATATTTTTTGATTATTTAAAGAATATTCATTTAATCTCTTCAATTCTGCAATTTTTTCATTACTTGTCTTAATTACTTTTTCATATATGAAATCTAAATAATTTACAATTGCAGTCTGTTTTTCCATTGTCGGAATAGGGATTTTTATTTTTTGTAAATCTTCATCTTCAATTGATTTTTGATTAGAACCTTTAAAATATTTTTCAATATTATT
>Ga0247840_10010631_pt1 | contig 11434 bp, 11 predicted proteins | sample LaCruzMarch2015__FD_192404 | JGI IMG/M metagenome (GOLD analysis project Ga0247840, IMG submission 192404) | Freshwater microbial communities from meromictic Lake La Cruz, Castile-La Mancha, Spain - LaCruzMarch2015_17m | ecosystem: Environmental > Aquatic > Freshwater > Lake | place: Spain...
ATGGCGTTCGTGGTTGTGGCGGGAGGTGGTTTTGTTGAAGACCCCTCCTCACCCATGGCGTGTGTCGTCATGGCAGGGGGTTGAACCCCAGTATTTTTTGAGTTATTTAGCGAATCAATATGGGTGAGTGCTGCCCCTTCGCTTTTTTTCACCTGTTCAGGAGAGAATCCCTCGTCTTTTGTTTTGTTCGTTGACACCCCTTCTTGATCCATCATTGTGCTTGCAAATAACGGAGATGAATTCCGTCTCAATTCAAGTTCTTCAATGAATAATTTTTTCATTTCCCCCCTCCTCCATTTCGATTAGAAACATCACGGATAATCCCAAGGATACAGACTTATTCTACACCCGATTAGTCGAAAAACCCAGTAAATTTTCGGAAAACGATATGTAACAAAAGCGTAAACTTTTTATTACAACATTTACAATTCATTAACAATAAATTTACAGTATCGTTACATGATGGGAGAGAATCGCCCGATGGAATTCCACCCTTTACGAAGAAGGGGGGGGGTGGGCAATGGCAGTAACTTAAGGCAAAAAAGGAGGGTCAGCATTTTTTTGTAGTCTGTGGAGGTCTCCACCATCCGGCGGAGGGCCTCCTCTTGTCCCTTCATCTGGGCCAGCCGGTTTTGTAGGGCGGTCTGGGTATCTTTGCCAGACGTTCTTCTCCGCTGGGCCATAGCCGATAGACTCCTGAAAAGAATTTACAGTGAACCGGAATTGTATATAATTTAAACCAAAATTGGCTTGTTTTGGCATTAAACCCAGATTTTGCATTAGACGCGAGGATCGAGACGAAGAAGGCCGAGGCAGTTTCGACGCAAAAAGTGAAGGCCATGCTGGTTGCATGGACGAACTTTTTAAGGAAGAAAATGTCCGGTATCCTTCGTCGAATCCCGCGGTCTAATGCAAAATTTGGGTTAAACCTGTGTGCCCAGTCATTGTGGAGCCTTTATGAGAAAAATCAAAAAATACGGCTGGATCCCCGACCTCCCCGACCAGCGGGACTTTCTCTTTTCCGCTCCCCGCCTCAAACTCCCCAAAAAGGTGGACCTCCGTGCGGGGTGTCCCGCCGTCTATAATCAAGGCGAGTTGGGCAGTTGCACCGCCAACGCCATCGGGGCCGCTCATCAGTTCGGCCAGATCAAGCAGAAGGCCACGGATTTTGTCCCGTCCCGTCTGTTCATCTACTACAATGAGCGGGTGATTATCAACACCGTCAACGAAGACTCCGGGGCCATGATCCGAGACGGCATCAAGACGGTGGCCAAACAGGGGGTCTGCCCGGAAACGGACTGGCCCTATATCGTCACCCAGTTCACCAAGAAGCCACCCAAACCTCTCTACAAAGAAGCGTTAAACCACCAAGCCCTTTCCTACCACCGCCTGTCTCACAATTTGAACCAGATGAAAGGTTGTCTGGCCTCCGGTTATCCCTTTGTGTTTGGCTTCTCCGTTTATGAATCCTTTGAATCCGAAACAGTGGCCAAAACCGGCCGGGTCCCCCTACCAAAACCCGGCGAATCCATGCTGGGTGGCCACGCCGTCCTAGCCGTTGGCTATGACGATGCCAAAAAGTCCTTCATCGTCCGCAATTCTTGGGGACCGACGTGGGGCCAAAAGGGCTATTGCCTGATGCCCTACCCCTACCTGACCACCCCCGACTTGGCCGACGATTTCTGGACCATCCGGCTGGTGGAGGTGGAAGAACAAAAGAGTAAGGAATCCAAGGGCTGACGGCGGATTTTTGATCAAGTTTGACGGGAAAGAGGTGGCACGGTGATACTTACTTCAGGCACAAAATCTTGATTTGCTTGAAAAATAAAATTCAATGGCACGCATTCCTTTGGGCATTTTCTTTCTTTTTAGTGCCCGTGGCTATGTTTAGAAAGTGGTGGGAGTTGTCTATGGCCGGGGCATTCCCAGGTTTGGTGGGGTTGATGTTGGCAACAGTGGATAATGCCTTGTGGGAGGGGCTAGCCAAGTGGTTGATCCTTGTTTTGATACTTCGTTTATTCCCTAATCAGGCCGAATTCTGGGAGAGTCGGTTTTCTCGTTTTGTTTTTTTGGCTTTTTTAATCGGGTTGGCCTACGGGATGGGGGAAGCGGTGTTTTTGGGTTTTTTAACCAAGAATCCACAATATGCACCCATTTTCAATATTAACACGTTCGGTCTTTTTTTTAACCGCGGTTTTGTTTTTGAACGTGTATGGGCTGTTCAAATCCATGCCATTCTGGGAGCTATTGTAGGCGTCGGTACGTTTTTATACAAACATCGTAGAAGATGGTTTCTTTCGGTGTTTATTTTTTCAATGGCTGTGTTCTATCACACGTTGGTTGATGGATTGATTGTATTGGCTGGTCTCTTCACGCCAATAACCCGATACTACCCACGTCCATCACTGTTTCTTTTCTCCTTAACTATGATTGGTTACGTCATTATGGTCGCGTGCGTCTATCTCAACAAAGGATATTCCCATGAAAACGAATAGGGTTGTGTTGTTTTTGGTGATGGTTTTTGCCGGGCTTTTAAATGCCGCGGATTTACGGCCAATATTTAGAACCCCTTGTGTGGTCAGAGCGGAGCGTGTTAATTACCTCATAAAGTCCGCTGGAGTCGTTGTCGGGGAAGCCAGCATAGAAACCTCCTTACTGCCTGACGGAAAATATTTTATCAAGAACAAAATCTCAATGCCCAACGTGACTGAAGTTTCTGAAGTCATTGTGAGCAGTGATGCGTTTAAACCTTTACACATGAACCGATCGTCCACGTTAGAAAGTGGTGATTTAACTATCAAAGCGGACTATTCAGATAGACAGGTGAAACTTTACGCCACATCAGCCGACGGAAAACAAGAAATGCCTCTTCGCATTCCTTTGGATACCTTTGACAACGACGAGGTATTAACGGCCTTTCGGTTTATGGATTTTGAAAAACACACAAAATTTTCTTTTAATATATTAGCGAATACGGTCGGCCGTGTTTATCCTTCGGATCTGACGGTTGTCGGGAAGGAGACCGTTGTTGTGCCGGCCGGAAAATACCTTTCAACGAAGTTACGCTTGGATGTCAGCGGTGCCAGCCAATTCTTTTGGTGTTCGCAAGCCAGTTTTCCCTACATTGTCAAATACGATAACGGGACCACCTCTTTTGAATTGGTCAGTGTTGTACCCACTCGGTGAGTGTTACTAACCAGTCCCTGATTTAGGCAACACTCTGCCGGAGGATTTCGGAACGAGCCGAAGCGGAATTCCCTGCGCAGGGTGGTCCCCTGTAAGGGGAATTCCGCAAAGGCGTAGCCCGAAAGTCCCCGGCCCGAAGGGGGAGCCCCCTTTTCCCCGGCTTCTGCGTCGCTCCTCGGTTACGATGTCCCGAATCAGCGGCTCTGCCGCCCTAGTGCTCTGACCGCTTAATAAGTTCTGTTTTGGAGGCCCGAATCTGATCCGGATTCGAGGCGTGAGGAGGGAGCCATGCGGGCCATTGTAACTGACGAACAACGAAGAAGCCGGACGGAGGCGGGCCTCCCTCCTCTGTGTGGTTCCTCGCTTAAGCGAGGAGCTTTATTAAGGAAGGGCCGGACACTTTTGCGTGGCGATCGGCGTCGCTCGTCAGTTACATACTCCCGCATCGAGCGACTCTGTCGCCCCAAGTGTCCGGAGCCATGCGACGGACCGGTATGCGCCTTCCTCGCTCCTTGTCGCCCCACAAAATTGTCCGGCCAAAACAGAACTTATTAAGCGGTCAGAGCACTAGGTGCCCGGAGCTCTGTGACGGGCCGGTCCTCACGCCTATTGCAAAATCTGGGTTTAACGGCGGAGTGTCTATCTCCGCCAGCTGTTCCATCACGGATTCCCCATACCCAGAGTTTTCCGTCAGCCGTTCCCGCTCTATCCTTTGGCCCACGGTTCAATAAGTCCGCATCAGTTCATCATTCGCCGTCGCTTGGGTCCGTGCCCGGCCAGTCTCTATCAGCCGACGGACATCAACAACAAGGCGTTGAAATCGTCCGTCCTATAGCACAAAGTTATTGTCCGTCATCATTTGCGGCCCACCTCGTTCTTGGTGCTTTTAATATCAATAACGGTTATCTCCGGCCTAGAAAAAAATCTGACCCGAGGAATCGGGCCGCCTTCCATCCCAATGCCCCGGTTCACATAAAGCCAAGTGTCTTGCCATTTGTACAGGCCCGATTCAAACCGTTTTCCATAGGCCGAGAGAGTCACCAACGCTCCGTAAAAGGGCAAAGCCACCTGGCCCCCGTGAGTGTGGCCAGATAGGCAGAGATCCACTCCCGACTTAACTCCTTCACCAACCAAATCCGGGTAGTGATAGAGAAAAATGTTATACCGATGCCTATCCACCCCAGACAAAAGATTGCTTGTGCCATATTCCTGGCCCACGGGAACACCCCAAACAACCACCGGCACTCCCCCCAGAGTCAATGGAGCGCTGGAAAGCGAAAGTTCCTGAACACCTGTCCCACCAAACAAATCCAATTCATTCCAATACCACGCATCAAAATTCCCTTTCACCGCAAAGGTCGGTGCAATCTCTGCGAGCTTTTTCATGGTGCGTTTAAAGTGGGGAAGACCCGCCGGCTCATTCAACGCATCACCGGTAAAAATAATCACATCGGGACGTTCCTTCTCAACGAGGTCTGGCAACGAGGGTTCCAATCTGGGGCGTTCTTCACAATGCAAGTCCGACAAATGCACAACGCGAAATCCTTTGGCCTCCACCGCCACCTTATGGCTGGGCAGGTCTACCCGAGTAACGGTCGGCCAAAAGGGTTCAATAAAATACCCGTACAGAAAACAAAAAATTCCTAGGATCGCCAACGAATAAACAACGTTGCGAAGAAGGCACCAGCCTTTAGAGATCTTTTTAGTGGCGTTAAAAATACGACGAAAAACCGCCATAATAAGAAACAACCCCGCCCCAAGATAAACGGACAGAATTCCACCAACAAAAAACAACACCCCCAACAATTCGGATCGGTTCATAGGTCCTCCGTTTGCTCCTCCATCCGGGCCAGTCGGTTTTGTAGGGCGGTCTGGGCCTCTTTGCCGGACGTTCTTCTCCGCTGGGCCATAGCCGATAGACTCCTGAAAAGAATTTACAGTGAACCCGAATTGTATATAATCTAAACCGAAATCGGCTTGTTTTGGTATAGAGGAGGGGTGTTTGATGGAGAATGCACCGGGAGGGGAAGTGCTTGTTTACCGCACAATGGACGATCGTGCCCAAACGGTCAAATAAAATGAATTCAAATACAACTGGGTTTTGTAAATTCCTCTCCTTATGAGAAACGGAAGCTCCAACACGACTAACGAAAAATCGTTAAAAACAATTTCCCCTTTCGAACGTATTCGGAGAACAAATGCGGCGGAAAACGAGTTCTGGTCCAGCCGGGAATTTGCCGATGTTTTAGGATATACGGATTACCGTAACTTTGAGACGGTAGTAGGCAAGGCCAAAGCGGCCTGCTTTAACAGCGGGCAGAGGGTGGAGGACCATTTCGTTGAAGTCACCGAAATGGTCGGCATCGGAAGCGGGGCCGAGCGTTCGGTCAAGACTATTCTGATGTCCCGCTACGCTTGTTATTTGGCCATTCAAAACGCGGACCCAACCAAAGAGATCGTTGCCATGGGCCAGACTTATTTTGCCGTCCAAACCCGCCGTCAGGAGTTAGGGGAACAAGAATCCGAGGACCAAAAATGCCTGTTGCTTCGAGGCGAGATGCGAACTCATAACGCCAAATTGGCGGAAGCCGCCCGGATGGCCGGGGTCTCTGACGGGCGGGATTACGCCCTATTTCAAAATCACGGGTATATGGGGCTTTACGGTGGACTCACCGCTCAGGGGATCCACGCCAAGAAAAAACTCAAGAAGAGTCAGGGCATTTTGGACCATATGGGAAGCACAGAGCTGGCCGCCAATTTATTCCGTGCCACGCAGACGGAGGAAAAGTTCCGCCGAGAACAAATCTTTGGCCGGGATAAAGCCAACAAGGCCCATCACGAAGTCGGTACGAAGGTCCGGCAGACGATCAAAGAGTTGGGAGGGACCATGCCCGAAAACCTCCCGATGGAGGTAACTGGTTGCCTCGAGCGGTGATTGCTTTATTGCGTTGTCGTGTTGATCCGCACCGTGGCCATACGCACCTATGACGCGTAGATACGGTATTTGTTAACGGAGACCTTGTGAAAATTGAAGAACAGAAATTCCTTAACGAACTGGACAAAAAACTCTGGACGGCGGCCAATAAATTGTTGCCCATGCTCGACGCGTCGGTCTATAAGCACGTCGTGCTTGGCCTCATCTTCCTCAAATACATTTCAGACGCCTTCAAAGAACGCCGTGCCGAAATGGAGACCGTTTTTCGCGACCCGAAACACGACTATTATTTGGGCGACAATTCCGCTGACCTGGTCCACGACGAGCTAGAGGCCCGAGATTATTACACCGAGAAAAACGTTTTCTGGGTACCCGCCCTTGCCCGGTGGGATTTCATTCAATCGCACGCCAAGGTGGCCCTTGGCACCAAACTTGAGGTTAAGAACGGAAAGACCGCCGATTACGTGTTCAAAGGTATCGGTCGCCTGTTGGATGACGCCTTGGAGGCGGTGGAAAAAGACAACCCCAGGCTCAAAGGCGTTCTGGAAAAGGACTACGCCCGCAAGCAAATAGATACCGCTCTCCCGGGTCTGATTGACCTCATCGCCGAAATTCCTTTCCGTCACGGGACACTGAAGGCCAAAGACATCCTCGGGCATGTTTACGAATATTTCCTCGGTGAGTTCGCCATCGCCGAAGGCAAGAAAGGGGGGCAGTACTACACCCCCAAAAGCATTGTCACCTCCATCGTGGAAATGCTGCAACCTTTCGAAGGCCGCGTTTACGACCCGTGCTGTGGATCGGGTGGGTTCTTCGTCCAGTCCGAGAAATTCGTTGAGGAACACGGTGGGCGGGTCGGTCAGCTTTCCATTTACGGCCAAGAATCCAATCCCACCACTTGGCGCCTCGCGTCTATGAACATGTCCATCCGTGGCATGGATTACAATTTCGGCAAGGAACCCGCCAGCACTTACACCCGCGACCAGCACCCCGATTTGCGCGCGGACTTCATCATGGCCAACCCCCCCTTCAACATGAGGGAGTGGAACGCCGGAGTAAAAGACGACGATCCCCGCTGGAAATACGGCGTCCCGCCCGCCGGGAACGCCAATTTCGCCTGGATGCAACACATGATTTATCACTTGGCACCCCATGGGAGCATGGCCCTCTTGCTCGCCAATGGCTCCATGAGCAGTAACACCAACAGCGAAGGGGACATTCGCAAAGCCATCATTGAAGGTGATCTTGTGGAATGCATGGTCGCTCTCCCGGGCCAGCTTTTCACCAACACGCAGATTCCCGCCTGTATTTGGTTCCTCACCAAAAGCAAAGCCACTGGGAAGGACCGGCGAAATCGTGGCGGAGAAACGCTCTTCATCGACGCCCGTAATCTTGGCTACATGAAAGACCGCGTTTTGCGTGATTTTAGTGCGGACGATATCAAAAAACTTGCCGGTACATTCCACGCTTGGCGCAAAGGCGAAGGCTACGCTGACGAGCCGGGTTTTTGCAAGACAGCGACGTTGGCAGACATCCAAAAGCACGAATACGTTCTTACCCCCGGCCGTTATGTTGGCGCCGTCAAACAAGAGGAAGACAGCGAGCCCTTTGATGAAAAGATGAAACGACTGACGGCACAATTGAAAGAGCAATTCGCCGAATCCTCTAAGCTGGAAATGGCTATCAAAGAAAACCTTAAAGGCTTGGGATATGAATTTTGACTTTATTGAAAAATCCCCTTGTTTTATTGGTCAAGAGAGGTATAATACAGTCAACAAACCCGCCAGGCCTCTACCCCGCAAGGGGCAAGCTCAACTGTGGCGGGTTTCTTTTTCCCCGGGGGGCCTGTGAGGTATACAAAACCTCCGCTGTCTTTTGAACAACAAGCGGACCTCCTCATCTCTCGCGGGCTACAAGTCACCCACCGAGACAAACTCATTGAAAAACTTCAGGTCGTCAATTACTATCGGCTCAGTGCCTATTGGTTTCCTTTCAGGCAAGCCGATGAAATCCTGAAACCTGGGACGACACTTGAACTGGTGTGGGGCCGATATGTTTTTGACCGACAATTAAGGCTCCTCGTGATGGACGCCATTGAACGGGTTGAAGTGGCCCTGAAAACCAGAATGGCGGAGCAACACGCACGGGAACATGGAGGTTTTGGTTACCTCAGCCGGAATTGTTTCGTTCAGCCAACCCACCGGTGGAACAGAGTAAAAGCCACCATGAAGCGGATTGTCCGTCCAATCCTGCCCTTTTGCATTGCCGCGAAACGAAAATATCTGGATCCCCACGACGATTTTCTAAACCGTATTCGTCAAACCTCTGCTGAAAGCAGGGAAGAATTTGTCCGCCACTACTTCGGAAAATACACCGACGAGAAAGACCTTCCGGTTTGGATGGCCGTTGAGATCATGACGCTCGGGAATATGCTGGCCATGTTCCAACGTCTCGCACCGGAAGAAAAGAGGGCGATCGCTGGTTCTTTTCACTTGATGGCTCCTGTCCTGGAATCGTGGATTTTGACCTTGAACTATGTCCGTAATTTATGCGCCCACCATTCGCGTTTGTGGAATAGAACTCTCGCCATACGCCCCGTAATTCCAAACAAGAAACATGGCCCTGAATGGCACACCCCGGCGTCTTTTGGGAACGAGAAAATATTCGCCGTGTTGACCACTCTGCGTTTCCTGTTAAAACAGGTGGCCCCTCAAAGCCAGTGGGCAGAAAGGTTGGCCGATCTGTTCAATCGCTACAACCGGGTCCCCTTGAGAGAAATGGGGTTCCCGGACAATTGGAAAGAATGCCCTATCTGGAAGGAGCATCAGTATGGCGGGTGAGTGGAACCATTGTACCTTGGGAGAGGTGTGTGACTTTCGTGCAGGTGTAGTCTTTAAGCCGGCACTTCAAGGCAAAACAAGCGGTGACTATCCATTCATCAAGGTCAGCGACATGAACCTTCCAGCTAACGCGGTAAGAATTCAGACCTCGAACAACTGGGTGTCTGTAGATGATCTGCCGATACTGAAGGCCAAACTTCTTCCTCCTGGGACTGTGGTCTTCGCAAAAATAGGCGAAGCCTTGCGTCAGAACCGGTTGAGGGAGGTCGTTCGTGAGACTTTAATAGATAACAATATGATGGGAGCCTTACCAAACCCTGATCGTGTTGATCCAAAGTTCCTATACTATGCCATGTCCCAGTATGACTTCTCCGAAATTGCTCAAGGGACAGCACTCCCTTATATCACAGTCTCATCCCTTTCCGCTTTGTCCCTCGATTTGCCAACCGAAGAAGAAGAACAACGTGCCATCGCCAAAATTCTTACCTCGTTGGACGACAAGATTGAATTAAACCGCCGGATGAACGAGACCTTGGAATCCATCGCGAAGGCGATCTTCAAGTCCTGGTTCATTGACTTCGACCCCGTTCGTGCCAAGGTCGCCGGTGAACCGCCCGAGTCCATCTGCCGTCGCCTCGGCCTCACCCCCGCCCTACTCGCCCTCTTCCCGAATCGCCTCGTGGATTCCGAGCTCGGCGATATCCCTGAAGGGTGGTCTACCGGTAACATCGCAGATCATTGCTACCTAAATGCACAATCATGGGTAGAGAAGACGCTCCCAGCTGAGGTGCATTATGTTGATCTTGCGAATGTTAAGAATGGTATTATCTCACAGGCACAAAAATTTCTTTCTTTAGATGCTCCGAGCCGAGCAAGACGGGTATTGCGGGCTGGTGACACAATAGTGGGAACCGTGCGACCTAGGAATCGGTCATTTGCTCTCGTCGGCATATATTCACCCCAACTGACTGGAAGCACTGGTTTTGCAGTTCTCACACCAAGGCGAGAGCAGCTTCGGGAGTTGGTTTACCTCCTTGCGACCACGGAGGAAAATATTTCCAGAATGAGCCACTTGGCGGATGGCGCGGCATACCCCGCAGTTCACCCTGATGTTGTAACAGCTGGGCCCTGCGTGGTTCCGCCCCCCGTGGTCATTGATGCTTTTCATAAGGTTGTTTGCATGATGCTGGATCTTCAAGAAGCAAATCGTGTCAATGACACTGTGATCGCCACAATTCGCGACGCTCTTCTCCCTAAACTTCTTTCCGGAAATCTTCGCGTTTCGCTTGAAGGTGTATCATGAGCGGTATTGAAAAGAGAGAAGACCCCCTCATTCAGGAAGCCATCCGCATCCTCAACGAGGAGTATGAAGACAGTAAGGACTTCAACCGATGCTTCGACATTAATGAACCATTCAGGATTGGTAATCTTGAGTTTCCGAAAAGCAAAGTGCTTTTTTGGTTGGATCGTGAGGCTTTCTATGAGGAACAGCAGAATCTTTTAAACAGATCTCTGCAAGAAAAGCACATGTCATGCACTGGTTTAATTAAGGATCAAGGTTTAGGAATACCATTCGCTGAACTCATTGCGTCAGTGAAGCGAGGTCGAGTTGTGCCGTATATTGGTGCGGGCATGTCCAATCCGATGGGCATGCCTTTGTGGGGGGACGCTCTTAAAGAACTACTTTCTCAACTTCCAGGTGCGGATGTTCATTCTATCACCGCACATATTGAGGCTTGCGATTACCTAAAGGCAGCGCAGTTGATGATCAATTGTGATGAGGTGCTAGTCACTAATTTCATTCGAACAAAGTACCGTATCCAGAAAATCAAACCTGCAGGGCCCATGATGTTGTTACCACGCATTGCGAAGGGTTGTATTATTACAACCAACTTTGATGATGCGATTGAAAAAATATTCGAACGTGAAAACGTGATTTTTGATGCCTACATGCACGGCACGCAGGAACACAGCTTTTTTCCCCGACTCGTTCGGGGAGACCGTTGCTTACTAAAGCTTCATGGTGACGCGGATAGCCCCGGTACTCATATTTTAACTGAGAGGCAGTATGCCAACGGCTATGGTGACCCATTTGACTTTCATAAGCCACTACCAAAGGCGTTGCGACAGGTATTCGTTTCACAGTCCATATTGTTCCTCGGTTGTAGCTTGGAGAAAGACAGGGCACTGGAACTTCTTGAAAAGGCTAAAGAGGGGGGTGATTATGCCATTCCAAATCACTTTGCAATTCTTCCTGAGCCTCAGGGGGTCAAAGCTAAACAACAGAAGGCATCGCGATTGCTTAAGTTAAACATTCAGCCGTTATGGTATCCTCCGGATCAACATGAATTCGTTGAGCGATACCTCCCGACTTTGACAGTTAAATCGGTTTTTTCGTAAGGCTCTCGACGATAAGGGTGTCAAAAACCTCAAAAACGTAGTGTCAACATTTGTCGTTTTTTAAAAGTTTTTA
>Ga0247840_10010633_pt1 | contig 11433 bp, 1 predicted proteins | sample LaCruzMarch2015__FD_192404 | JGI IMG/M metagenome (GOLD analysis project Ga0247840, IMG submission 192404) | Freshwater microbial communities from meromictic Lake La Cruz, Castile-La Mancha, Spain - LaCruzMarch2015_17m | ecosystem: Environmental > Aquatic > Freshwater > Lake | place: Spain...
TGGTATTCCAATACCACCAATAGCGAAACCGGCAGCACCCTCATCGGAAGTGCTACTGCTTCAAGCTATACTGCCCCAACAGCAAGTACCGGTACTGTCTATTATTACGTGGTTGTCGGCGCCGCCGGAAATGGCTGCGGGACTGCTACTTCAATTTTTGCCAGTGTTACCACGGTGGATGAACCAACAGTCGCTACACAACCTACACCTGCTTCAACGGTATGTGTTGGTGCTACCGTCAACCTCAGCGTCACTGCTGCCAATGGAACAGGTGCTTATACTTATCAGTGGTATGCCAATGCCAACAACAACAATACAGGTGGAAGTGCCATTGATCTGGCAACCGCTTCAAGCTATACCGCACCCACTACTGCTGCAGGTACTGTTTATTATTATGCCATCGTCGGTGCTGCCGGCGTAGGCTGCGGAACAGCTACCTCTGATGTTGCCCAGGTTGTTACAGTTGCTGATCCATCGATTGCAACACAACCTGCTGCCACGACCAATGAATGTATCGGCGGAACCCTCTCACTCAGCGTGACTGCTGCCGACGGAACCGGGGCTTATTCTTACCAGTGGTATACCAATGCTGTGAATAACAACACCTCAGGTACAGAAATCTCAGGTGCTACAGCTTCTACCTACACCCCACCATCAGCTACTGCAGGAACCGTGTATTATTATGTGATCGTCGGTGCTGCCGGAAGCGGCTGCGGTACAGCTACTTCAACTGTAGCTACCGTCAACACTTTGGCTGATCCTACCATCGATACTGAGCCAGTTGCTTCTACAACAGTTTGCCTTGACGGTTCTGTCGTTCTGAGCGTGACTGCAGCCAATGGAACAGGTGATTATACCTACCAGTGGTATTCCAATACCACCAACAGTGAAAGTGGCAGCTCCCTCATCGGAAGTGCTACAGCTTCAACCTATACTGCGCCAACAGCAAGTACGGGAACTGTCTATTATTATGTGATTGTTGGCGCCAGCGGAAATGGCTGTGGGACCGCGACTTCCGCTTTCGCCTCCGTCACTACGGTTGCTGAACCCAGTGTGGATGCGCAACCTACACCGCTTTCTACTGTTTGTGTTGGTGCGACTGTCAACCTCAGCGTCACTGCTGCCAACGGAACAGGTGCCTATACTTATCAGTGGTATGCCAATGCCATCAACAACAATACAGGTGGAAGTGCCATTGATCTGGCGACCGCTTCAAGCTATACCGCACCCACTGCTGCTGCTGGTACTGTGTATTATTATGCCATCGTCGGTGCTGCCGGCGTAGGCTGCGGAACAGCTACCTCTGATGTTGCCCAGGTTGTTACAGTTGCTGATCCATCGATTGCAACACATCCTGCTGCCACGACCAATGAATGTATCGGCGGAACCCTCTCGCTCAGCGTGACTGCTGCTGACGGAACCGGAGCTTATTCTTACCAGTGGTATACCAATGCTGTGAATAACAACACCTCAGGTACAGAAATCTTAGATGCTACAGCATCAAACTATACCCCACCATCAGCCACCGCCGGAACAGTTTATTACTATGTGATCGTCGGTGCTGCCGGAAGCGGTTGCGGAACAGCTACCTCAACAGTAGCAACTGTCAACATTTGGGCCGATCCTAGCATCGCCACTGATCCTGTTGCTTCTACAACGGTTTGTCTGGATGGTTCTGTGATCCTGGATGTTACTGCAGCCGATGGAACTGGCAGCTATACCTACCAATGGTATTCCAATACCAGCAGTAGTTATGTTGGCAGCTCTCTCATCGGAAGTGCTACAGCATCAAGCTATACGGCACCTACTGCAAGTACAGGAACTGTCTATTATTATGTAATCGTAGGCGCAAGCGGAAATGGCTGCGGAACAGCCACTTCGGCCATTGCCTCTGTCATCGTCGTATCAGATCCTTCGATTACTTCACAACCTGTCGCTGCCACCACCATCTGTGCTACCGGATCGGTCGTACTGAGTGTTACTGCAGGCGACGGAACAGGCAACTACACTTATGCATGGTATGCCAATGCCAGCAACAACAACACCACCGGCACCATCATCGCTGATGCTACAAGCTCAAGCTATACAGTACCTACTGCTGCCGCCGGAACTTTGTACTATTATGTCATCGTGGGTGCAGAAGGTGTGGGCTGTGGCTCGACAACTTCCAGCGTAGCTGCTGTGACCGTCCAGGCCCGCCAGAAAATCAGCGGCAACTTTAAGTATTACAACCTGGCACTGACACCACTGCTCACAGGCATCACCGTGAAACTTTACCAGGACAATGTCCAGGTTGGTTCTGACTATCTTGTAACAGCTGGAACCTATGAATTCACCGGCATTTGCCCGGGCACCTATGAAATCAGGGCGACTTCCAACAGTAGCACCACCGGTAGTGTCAACACCACCGATGCTGCCCAGGTCAACTATTGGCCAATCGCGCCTTATGCCATCGAAAAAGTCAGGTTCCATGCAGGTGATGTCGGAACCTCCGGTGCTTCCGCTGATGGAAGTGTCAATGCTACAGATGCAGGCAGGATCCAGACTTTCTTCGTGACCGCAGGTTTAACCACCTTCGACAGGCCATGGACATTCTGGAAAACCGGTTCACTGATTTCTGCCAACCCAACTGCAGAATCTTATCCTACCGTAACCCTTCCAGTCGGTGCTGATGTTGTTGCCAATATGTATGGTTTGTGCACAGGTGACTTCAACCGCAGTTACACACCTGCCAAGGCTTTCAACGACAACCTTGCTTTGGTCCTCGACAACACCCAGCCTATGAATGATGATCAGGAATTCGAAATGCCGATCCGTCTGGCTGATGCTGCCAGCGTGGGTGCCATCTCCCTCATCCTGAACTTCCCTGCTGAATTAGTCACTGTGAAAGATGTGCTCATCAACAGCGCCGACGCACAAGCCGAATGGGCTGTCGATGGCAATGAACTCAGGATTGGCTGGTATGCTTTGACACCACTCAACCTGGCTGCAGGAGATGTGATGCTCACACTCAGACTCGCGACCACTGCTGCCTTCACCGATGGAAAGTCCATTGAATTCAGTCTTGCCGGATCACCACTCAACGAACTGGCTGATGCCCAATACAATGTGATTCCACAAGCGAGGATCATCATGAATGGTCTGAAAGCCGGTATCAACAGCCTGAACAATAGTGCGAATCTCTCCCTCAGCAATCATCCAAACCCCTTCACAGGAAATACGATGATCAGCTATGAGCTTCCTTTTGATGGTACAGTCAGTATTGAAATCTACAACTACCTCGGAAGCCGTGTTGAAACACTGCTGAGCGAAAATCAGACTGCAGGTTATCACAGTCTCAGTTTCGATGCTGCTGCACTTCCTGCCGGTATTTATACCGCAACACTGACTTTGAAAAACAACAACAACAACCTTGTCAGAACCATCAAACTGCTTAGCAATAAGTAGATCTTAAGCCCTCGGGCTGATCTAAACGACGAAAAGTGTGCATGCTTCGGTGTGCACGCTTTTTGCGGTTAGGTGAAGAAGATCGTGAGCCGTGAGCCGTAGGGCGGTATGAACAAATAACTGAGCGCACATTGTTGCGGGATTTGAATTTGATTTCGTGAGCCGTGAGCCGTAGGGCGGGATGAACAAATAACTGAGCGCACATTTGTGCGGGAATGGTATTCAATTTTAATAAGGAATTAATCATAACAAAATGTATTTGATTTTTTATTGGCGCTGAAAACATAGGATAACAAGCAATTAGAGATTATACATATTAAATAAATTGAATTTGAGAAGCCTTGGCACATTTCTTGGCTTGGCCACATTAGTCAGAGAACCAACAAAAATAATACACCTATAAAGCAACCTTTACACTCCCTCCCTTTGATTTCATTTTCTCATATACGGTCACGATGTTCAGTTCATCGATTTCCGCTGGCTATTGGGTATTCAAGTACACCAATGCGCTTGAGAACTATATATTTTTCCAATCAGATTACCGCTTTTGCCAAATGCCCATTTGGTATTTCTCTGTTTAACATACACCAGGATATTAAATAAAATATTATGGAAACCAAGGTTTACCAAACATCGAATTGTATTGCATCTTCGGCTGCTGTCAAGGGGCTGAATCACGCACATCGCCCGTTTTTTGCTGCACTGCTTACGGCAGTTTTGGTGTTGTTGATGCAGGGGAATGTGTGGGGGCTTACTTATTATTCCTTCGGAGCAGGAAGTCCGACAACACTGACATTGTGGTGGACAGCCTCTGATGGTACCGGTACTAATCCTGCAAATTTCACGACTGCGGGTGACATTTTTACAATTCAGAGTACGCTGACCACGACAGCCAACTGGACAGTAACGGGAAGTGTAGTTATTGCAAGTGGGGGCACCTTAGCCGCAACATCTTCAGGGACAACACTCAATTTTGGGACTCTGACGATTAACAGCGGTGGTATCGCCAACATTAACCGACCCTTCACTGTGAATGGTGCAACCAATATCAGCGGCACTATCAATTTTGCATCTACAAGTGGAACTGCACGATTAATAACCCTTACCGGGGCGGTGACACTAAACAGCGGGGCGGTATGGACGGTACCGGCCACAGGAAATGGCGCCAACAATACTTTTCGCTTTGCAAATACTTTTACCAACAATGCAAGCACATTCAATGACCTGGGAACGGGTACGCATACATTCTCAGGGGCTGCTATGACCATCAGCGGCTCAACAATAACATCAATTGCGAATGTTGCTGTAACAGGCACTTATACCAATTCAGGAACACTGACAGTTCGGACAGCACTTACGGGTGCAGGAGGATTAACAAATACAGCAGCCCTCAACATCGCGGGGACTTCCACCATAACAACACTTACAGCGACCTCCAACACCAACACGGTTACTTATAACGGTGCTGCACAAACAGTGAAAGCTACAGGCTATTACAATTTGACCTTAGCAGGCAGTGGCACAAAAACCATTACAACTACTTCAACAATTAACAATGTCCTTTCCATGGAAGGAACAGCAACTGCCAGTGCTGCCCCAACTTATGGCACTGCTGCAACACTGCAATACAATACGGCTACTGCAAGGAATGCCGGGGCAGAATGGCTCGCCACCTTTGCTGCCACAGGCGGTGTAAAAATCGCCAATAGCGGCATCATCACCCTACTTGCTGCCAAAGTCTTCGGGACGAATTCAAATGTTCCGCTGAACATCCTGGCAGGCGCTACATTGGCAACAGGAAATTTCAGTTTGACTTTCCATGGTGATTTTATCAATGCCGGCACCCTCACAGCAGGAAGCTCTCCTATCGTTATTGCCGGACAGCTTGCAACGCATAACATAGCTGGCTTTACAACGACAGGCCTTGTTTCGATGACAAAAACCGGTGGAACTGCAACCTTTACAGGCAATGTCAACGGAACGACGCTGACCATTAATGGCAGCGGTGGTACCTTAGACCTTGGAACTTCAAGAACCCATACCTTTTCTGGTATATGGACACGCACTGCAGGCACTGTGCTGGGAAGCAGCAGTACACTCAGACTGGGAAGCTCAGTAACGAACACTGCAGGAACTTTTACTGCAGGCACCGGCACCGTAGAATACTATGCAGCAGCAACCCAAACTGTTGCTCCCCTGACCTACAACAACCTCACCCTCTCAGGAACAAGCACAAAAACAACAACAGGAATCACGGTGAATGGCATCCTTTCTATGGAAGGTACTGCTACGGCTTCTGCTGTTCCAACTTATGGTGGTGCTGCTACATTGCAGTACAAAGGCAGTGCAGCACAAACTACAGGGCCAGAATTTAAAACACCCTGGACAAGTTCAGGTGGTGTAAAAATAGAAAATGCAAGCGGCCTAACACTCACAGCAGTAAAAAACCTCCAGGGCCATCCGCTTACCATCGGCAGCCTGGTTGCAGGCAGTATCTTCAATGATGGAGGTTTCCAGCTAAGCGGTACAGGCACTTTTACGTTCACTTCAGGAACCTTCAAACTGGGCACAGCCACAGCCACTACTTTTCCTGCTTTTGGCACGAACAACATCGCCGCCGGAACCACAGTTGAATATGCCGCAACAGCTACACAAACCATAAAAGGCATCACCTACAGCAACCTGACCATCAGTGGTAGTGGTACGAATGCAAAAACCGCTGATGCCAACACCACGGTGAACGGCATCCTTAATTTGAACAGTGCCAATGCCAGTACAACAGCAGGTTGTCTCGACATGAACTCCTTTACACTTACCATGGGCATCAATGCCACAACGACAGGTACCGGGGATGTAACAGGAATTATTAAACGTAGCTCCTTCCTTGCCAATACTGCCTACTCCTTTGGAAATCAATTCACCACCATGACTTTCTCCACGGGAGGAACCTTCGATGTGAGTGTTAAAGTTATCCTGACCTCATCAGCCCTTAGCTGGATGACCGATGGGATTAGAAGATATTACGACATCATAGAATCAGGGGGAACTTCCACAAACGGTGTTGTGCTGAATTTGCATTACCTCGATGGCGAGCTGTATGGAAGTGCCACTGAGGGGAATCTGGAACTTTTTAAACAGATAGTCCCTGCCGCTGCCATTGACAAAGGACATTCCAATTACAACATTACCAACAACTGGGTTGGCCTGGCGAACATGACACTTGCCATTGTAGCTGCAACGGCTTTTGACGCTCAATACTGGTCCCTTGGTTTATCAACAACCCCAACTGTGACCTGGGCCGGTACAACAAATTCTGATTGGAATACAACCACCAATTGGTCTCCAACACACGTTCCACTTAGTACTGAACATGTCATTATTCCCAATGAATCAGGTACCACTAATGACCCAACACTTCCAGCCAGCACCACCATCTTATCCATTACCATACGGGCCGGGGGCATTTTAAACGGGGGTAGCGCTACCTCACTAACACTCAGTGGCGGGCCAGGTGCCTGGGAAAATGCGGGCACTTTGAATCCTGGCACCAGCACCATCATTTTCACCAATGCTGCAGCTACGATGGCTGGCTCCAACGATTTCTACAATGTCACTGTGAATGATGGATCGTCCTTAATACTTGGAACAGGGACAATAATGCAAATTGGAGGCACACTCAGCCTGTCCTCTTCAGGCGTCCTTGATGCCAGCACGAATAGCAACACTGTTGAATACAAGGGCGCGTCCCAGACTGTTGCATATCCCGCCGGCGGGGCCACTGGCTATCACGACCTGATCCTGAGTGGCAGCAGCAGCAAAACCATGCCTGCTTCTGCCCTTTCCATCCTTGGAAACCTTAGTTTAAGTGGCACGGCCTCAGCCACAGCCGGGGGCGCACTGACCATCACCGGCAATGTCACTTTGGGTTCCGGCACCACCTTTAATGCAGGAAGCTATTCCCATTCCCTCAATGGGAACTGGACCAACAATGGTGGCACCTTTACACCCTCCGGCAGTACCATCAGCTTCAACAACGCAGCTGCTGCACAGGCCATCAATGGTAGTGCTGCCAGCCAGACCTTCAATGCCATTACCATTGCAAAAACAGCACAAAGCCTCAGCATCAGCGGAAGTACCACCAGCCTGACTTTAAATGCAGGCTTGAGTATTACGAGCGGTACTTTTGTTGCTCCTGCAACCCTCAACGTGGCCGGAAACTGGGCCAATAGCGGGACATTTACTGCCGGAACAGGCACTGTCCTATTCAATGGTAGTAGTGCACAAACCCTGGGCGGAACCAATGCCTTCAACAACCTGACCATTAACAATACAGGTGGCGTAACAGCCAGCGCCAACCAAAGCGTAGAAGGCATACTTTATCTGCAAAGTGCAAACGCCTCCAACATCAAAGGATGCCTTGACATGGACACGTATACCCTTAGCATGGGTGCAGATGCTACCACGACAGGTGCGAATGATGTCAGCGGTATTGTAAAACGAACTTCTTTCCTGACCAACACAGCGTATTCATTTGGCAGCCAATACACAACCATCAACATGGCAAGTGGCGGAACACTCCCTACTGAGCTGAATGTAAAAATAGTGCTGACGGCGGCAGAGCCTGGCTGGATGACAACTTCTGACGGAGTATGGCGATATTACGACATCACCAGAACAGGAGGTGATGTAGCTACAAAGGCTACCTTAAGCCTGCATTATCTGAGTTCTGAATTAAATGGAGCTACAGAAGGCAATCTTGATATTTTCGACTATCATGTAGCAACAGAAATAGAAGACCATGGAGCAGCAAATTTTAATACCACAGAAAAATGGGTGGCTCTGTCAAACCTTAGCCTCACCTATTTGGCACGGGAAACAAATGATAACAAATACTGGACCCTGGGCACCTCCATTACCGGGAATGATCATGTTTGGCTGGGAAACACCTCAACAGCCTGGGATTTGTCAGACAACTGGACAAACGGTATCCCGGATGCAGCATCGCATGTCCACATACCAAATGCTGCTAATACAAATAATGACCCAACACTCCCTGCAAACACAAGTATTGGCATACTTAGCATAGAAGCATCTGGCATTCTGAATGGAGCGACAGATGCGGTATTAACAATCACCGGCAGTGCCGGTGCATGGGATAACCTCGGTACTTTTTTCCCATCCACCAGCACTGTGATCTTTACCAATGCCGCAGCCACCATGGCTGACCCTACGGATTTTTTCAACGTAACTATCGCGGATGGAGCTAGCCTTACACTCGGCATGGACAATATCATGCGCATTGCAGGAACCTTATCGCTCTCAACAACTGGTGTTTTGAATGCCGGGAGTAACCACAATACAGTAGAATACAATGGTTCCGATCCCCAGACCATCGTTTTTCCAAACGGGATAACACCCGGCTATCACAACCTGATTCTTAGTAAAGGTTTAAAAACCATGCCTGCTTCTCCACTGCATATCAGTGGGGATTTTGAATTAAATGATGATGACACAGAAACGACAGCAGGCAATGACATCACCGTGGATGGTAATTTTACGCTCACCACTGCAGCTACTACCCCTCCTGTATTTGATGCCGCTTCCTACACCCTTAGCATTGGTGGAAACTTCAGCAATGCAGGCACTTTCACGGCAAGTTCAGGTACTGTAGCCTTCACTGGCAGCCTACCACAAACACTGAGCGGTGTGGCTAACTTCAACAACCTGACAATCAATGGCACAGGTGGCGTTACCGCAGCGAATGACATTACCGTAAATGGCGTTCTCAACCTGGCTGCGGAGAATCCTTCTGCAACCAAAGGATTGCTTGAGATGACTTATAGCTATGTCGATTACCCCGGAACACTCATCACGCATTATCTTCAATCATATTTGCTGAACATGGGCGCAACCGCCACAACCATCGGGATAGGTGATGTAACAGGAACCGTTAAAAGAACCACCATCCTGGCAAATACACCCTATACATTCGGACATCAATACACCACTGTTTCCTTGACGACAGGAACCATGCCTTCTGCCCTTGCTGTTTCCATCACCATTGGCAACACTGCACCAGGGCCGGCTTCCGGAACTGACGTAATACGAGACGCCATCAGAAGAACCTATGAAATTGTCCCGACAGGTGGTAGCAACTGTAATGTAACCGCCAACTTCCACTACCTGGATTCAGAACTCACAAGCAGCCTCAGTCCATACCATGTCAACACAGAATTGAAAATGACCACCATGGATTATGACATTGACATTAACAATCATGGACTTCTTGTCTCTGATGAACATGGCAGGGCCAATTATGATTACACCAACAATTATATTGGTTTATCAAGTGTGCCCATTTCATATTTCATTCAAATCCCAACTACCCATGAATGGAGAACTATTTTTACATTACGGGACTATGTTAATGATCATTATACCTGGGATGGGTCATATGATGCTGATTGGGCAAATTCCTTTAATTGGACACCTATAGGAGTCCCAATAACAACAAGTCATGTCGTGATCCCCGATGCAGGTACTACGCCCTATGACGCAACCCTACTCACCGGCACAACAACCATCAACACCCTGACCATAGAAGATGGTGGTATCTTGGTGATGGGCAGCAATACCCTCAACATTGCCAATAGTTTCAGTGGTGGCTGGGAAGACCAAAACACCCTGGGCAATGACCCTGGCACCAGCACTGTCATCTTTTCAACACCCAATACAACGATATCCGGGCATGCACGCTTCTACAATGTTGAAGTTGGGAATGGTGCTGATATCAGCAACCAAACGGGTAGTTCTATGCAAATTGCCAATACCATCACCCGCACAGGAACTGGCAAATGGTATGCAGACATTTTTGGTGCAACCATCGAATACAATGGTGGTGCTCAAACTGTCATTTTACCTGATGGCACCCCCAATTACCACAACCTCATCCTCAGTGGTAGCGGCACCAAAACCCTGCCTGCTGCAGATCTCAGCCTGCATGGCGACCTCTCAATTTTAGGAACCGCCACATTAGCGCCTTCTAATCCCATTTCCATTAAGGGCAACTTCACCAACAACAGCACCTTTACTGCAGGCACTACCTCTGTGACCTTTGATGGCACCGAAGCCCAAACCATAGGCGGAACAACTGCCACCACTTTTAATGATGTGACGCTGAACAACCCGGCTGGTGCAGTCTTAGGCAATGCCACTACCATCAATGGAACACTCACCCTGACAAGTGGCAAACTCGCCATGGGCAATTACAACCTCAGTATCAACACAGCGCATGCCATTGGTACACCCACAAGCAGCAGATACATCGCTTATACAGGAAGTGGAAAACTCAACCTCATTGGCAGCATGACCTCTACTTTCAGCATTCCAATCGGTACAGCAGCCAATTATTCTCCAGCAAGCTTCATTCTTAATTCAGGTAGCCTCACAAGCCTTGAAGTTAACTTAACTGAAGGTATGCAGCCCAACATCTCTGCAAAGAGTTACATCAACCGATATTGGTCATTCAGCCCCACAGGAGAATCCAGTCCAAATTATACCGCCACTTTCACTTATGTTGATGGTGACATCATCGGCAATGAAGAAGCAATCCTAAGTGCGCGATATAGCAGCGGCTGGACACAATACAGCCTTGCCACTGCAGCTTCCAACCTTCTGACCATCACAGGCGCTACGGCCTTCTCAGATTATACTGGCTATGGAACGCTAGCCGTCGCTCCTTCTGCCTCAATCAACCCCAGTTGTTCGGGCAGTACTACAATCATTAGCGCCAATGCAACAGGCGGCAGCAGCACCTATTCAACCTATGCATGGAGTCCTGGCGGCGGCTCAACAGCTACAATCAGCGTATCTCCAACATCAGAAACAACCTATTCCGTCACTGTTACCGACAGCGATGGCGCAAAAGCCTCCGGCTCCACAACAGTGACAGTAAACCCACTGCCGGGTGTTTCCCTAACCGTAGCC
>Ga0247840_10010635_pt1 | contig 11430 bp, 10 predicted proteins | sample LaCruzMarch2015__FD_192404 | JGI IMG/M metagenome (GOLD analysis project Ga0247840, IMG submission 192404) | Freshwater microbial communities from meromictic Lake La Cruz, Castile-La Mancha, Spain - LaCruzMarch2015_17m | ecosystem: Environmental > Aquatic > Freshwater > Lake | place: Spain...
TATTTTCCAACATGGATTTTGTAGAGGAGGATACCGCGACCAACGGCAATCTCATCTGTGCCGATGGAATGATACCCATGATTTCCAATGCCATTTTGATTGGCCCGGGATTTGTTTCTGAAAAGAGAGAGCGCACCCTAGGCAGCAGAAACTGCTGTGCTCTCAGAGCTGCCGGCCAGTCACACCTTAGCGCGTTATCGGTTATTGCGCGGACTTCTCGGGGGAAAACATTAGACGTGGCTGATATGACACCAACTCCGTTGGCTGTCATGACTGAGTATATAGTCGGGTCATCACCAGCTAAGAGGCTAAACGATTCATCTGCAAAAGAAGAAATTTCCATTAGACGACTCACGGAGTCGCAGGCTTCTTTGATACCAACGATGTTTGGAATTTCCGCGAGACGCTTCAGAGTCGGGATCTCTATGTTTACACAAGTGCGTCCAGGAATGTTATAGAGCAAGACGGGCAGATCGCCTAGGGTTTGGGCTACCGTTGCGAAATGCTGATAAAGCCCCTCTTGGGTCGGCTTGTTGTAATACGGGGAGACCAACAAAACCCCGTCTGCACCAGAGGCTTGGGCCTCTTTGGAAAATTCTATGGTTTGCTTTGTGCTGTTCGTGCCAGTTCCAGCAACTACTTGTAATCTGCCGGCAGCCTGTCGAACGACGAAAGAAAGAATTTCGCGTCTTTCACCATTGCTCAATGTTGCAGCTTCTCCAGTCGTCCCGCATACAACAACACCAGAGACACCCTGATCTATCTGCCATTCTAAAAGATTGCCTAGTGCTTGGTAGTCAACCGTCTCTGCTGAACTGCTAGGGCAGAAAGGTGTGACTAAAGCAGTAAGGGTCCCCTGAAATTGTCTTGCCATTGCGGCGCCTCCATGCGTATCAGATATGTATTACCCTGGCGTTTCTCCAAGTAGCTCCTTGAGTAGCCGCTGTCTTTCAGCTTCCATATCAAAAGGCTCAGGGGCGGTGTCACCCGCATTATCTACTGCACTAGCAGCTGGCGCCTTATCGTCTTTGACCTCAGGAGTCTGAATTTTGTCTGGGTGCGTTGTCGACTTGGAACCGGCATCGTCCTTTGTTGGAGGAACGGCTACGGGCTCTCCTGCACGTGTGTCTAGCGTTTCTACAGGCTCATTAACAGGAGCTGTCTTTATGGGAGCAACAACTGGGGCACGTTGTTTAACAGCGCTTCTGGGTAAAGGGGATCTCCGAGTAACGAGTCTCTCAGGTATCAGGATTACGTCACCCAAATTCATGCGATTGGGATTCAAATTAGGGTTCGCTTTTTTGATCTCCTTCCAGTTATCGGAAGTCCCCGTATACCATTTGGCAATTACGGCTAGAGTCTCACCTCTATAAGTTATCGTGTGAGAAAGATTTTGCTGGTGTTCGACGACGGGGGGTTGAGGAATTTCAGGTTCTCGGTTTGTTGGGACACAGCCTATCGTGTTTAAGCTAAGAACCGCTAAGAAAGTCACCGCACAACTCAAGTGTCTCATCAAACCTCCAGTTAAAAAATCGTAAGTGTTCAGTCCATCAAATTTCAAACACCCCCAATGCCCCTCAGGGGCCGATTTGCGGATGCAAATCGGGGGTGACAACAACTAACCGTTCAATCGAGTTCCCACCGTTCTTGCGATCTACGCCAATGAGACCCCAACTTGCCGAGGATCTGAACGGTTAAAAAATCGTAAGTGTTCAGTCCATCAAATTTCAAACACCCCAAGTGCCCCTTGAGGGGCAAGGAGTAGACCATAAAACAGATGAAGAATCAAAGTTGCACAAGTCTTGAATCCCGCATCAATCGAATCCTCCCCAATGCAGGGGTGCGAACAAATAACCGTTGAAACCGTCATGCACTCCTAAATCCGGAGTGCCGCAGAAATAATCTTTCCCGCTACTAGTTTTTTATCCGCAGTCGCGATTTCTTCCTGTGTGCCATCCTTGCCTATTAACCAGACTCTGGTCGTGTCCTTCTCGAAAGAGTCGATGGCAAAGTTTGCTACGATTAGATCGGCATTTTTGCGTTGGAGTTTTTCTCTCGCCCAGCCTATTAGCTCTTCTTCTTTTCCTACTTCAGCAGCAAAGCCGACGAGCTTCAAGACTCGATTAGACTGTTCTTCTATTTTTTTCCGATTTGCCCCTAAGTCTTTTAGGATGTCGATATTTGTTACTAGCGGTAGAGAGTAGTCTCCCTGCTCCTGTCTTTTTATTTTCTCCATCCGTGCATTGGCAGGGCGATAGTCCGCGACGGCGGCAACCATAAAAACGAATTGTTTTACCTTTGCACCCTTAGTAGCGACAGGGTTCCTTGTCTGAGGGTGAATTGGTTGATCTGCGAATTCGCTTTTGCCGCTTAGACAAAGCTTAAGCATGGTCTCATGCATCTGATCTGCGGTTTCAACTCTGTGGACACTTACTCCAAAAGGTGGCTCTAAAGCTGATGGACCCGACACCAAAGAAACATTTGCCCCTCTTAGCTGAGCTGCTTGGGCTATCGCATAGCCCATCTTGCCCGAAGACCGATTGCTAAGGTAGCGCACAGGGTCTATCGCCTCTCTTGTAGGTCCGGCTGAAACAATAACATGGGAGCCAAGAAGATCCTTAGGTGTTAGCGTATAGGCCACCCAATGAATAATGCTTTCAATGCTTGCCATACGGCCTTTGCCCGACCATCCACAGGCCAACACTCCCTCCTCTGGTTCAACAATAATGGCACCTCTTTCACGCAAGTCGGCTACATTGTCTTGTGTTACTTCGTTGGTCCACATGTTCACGTTCATGGCTGGAGCTATGACGATCGGTGCCTTTGTCGCGAGTAGAATCGATGTGGCTACGCTATCTGCGAAGCCACAAGCGCATTTAGCAATGAGGTCGGCTGTAGCAGGGGCGACTAAAACAAGATCGGTTTCATCGGCAAGGCGAATATGGCCCATAGACAGCTCTGCACTATGTTCAAAAAGATCACAGGAGACCTTGTTGCCTGAGAGAGTCTGCATTGTTAGTGGTGTAATAAATTCTGTTGCCGCAGGAGTCATCGCTACATTTACTTTCGCCCCCGCCTTTATTAGCTCGCGAACCAGTTCTGCGCTTTTATATGCGGCTATGGATCCACTCACCAATAAAGTGATTCTCGCTCCAGTGATCATGTTCATTCCTCGTAACCGTTGACGTCCATCAAATTTCAAACACCCCGAGTGCCCCTTGAGGGGTGCGATTTGCGGATGCAAATCGGGGGTGACAACAACTAACCTTTCACCACGCCTAAGCGGATGCGCCTAATTCTATTCTATCGCGAGTTATCTCAACACCAACCCAGTCGCAGTCTGATAAGACGAATTTGCGGATTAAGATCTCAATCCTTGAGATCTGCGAGAAGCTAGAAAATAAGCCCTCGCACGCAGCTTCTGCCAATTCCTCAACCAATATCCATTCGCGTGCTTCTGCCAGCGACTTAACTTTGTCTCTTACTGCAAGGTAGCAAACTGTCTGGTCCAGAGACGTCGGTGTTTGGCCGTCAAGACGCGGCATGATCACAAGGCTGACATCAGCAAGTAACCTCTGTGTCGCTTGGCGCTCGGACCCCGAGCACCCAATCTTGGTGTCTAGTCTGAGCTTATGTAGCAAGATCTTTGTTTCGTTTTCAGTGGACATAACAGCTCGACTTTCCTCAGCGCTCACGAATTCGTTGATGCTCATTCGCTGTGCGTATATGTGATGCTATACCCATCACTCTAAATTAGGGTCAACCCAAATCTCTTGTTCTAGCTTGAGGCTTTCAGTCAGCTCAGAAAGTAGCTTTGTGCCATCGTCTTTGGCTTGGGATTCTCGCATTTTCTTGATCTCTTTCTGGAAGTCTTCTTCAGGTGGCAATTCTTCGCTCACTAGGGCTATTAAGAAATAATCATCGCCAAAATTGAATGCTTGCTTAGCGACTGGGCTTGGCTTCCTGAGTGAGAAAGCAGCATCTTTCAGCTTTGGAACATTGAACGGTTCTGAAGTGGCCTCATCCCTTGTCATTGGCTGTGTCATCTTTATCTCAGGTCTGTAGGTAGAGTCTAAAGAAGCGATCAGATCGGAGAGACTAGTTTTTTGGTCTGTCACTCCAATAGCCTTTTCGGCAAATTCTTTTGCCTTATCACTGGCCATCTTCTGTGTGAGTTCTTCCCTAATCTGTTCTTGCACTTCTTCCAAGTCAGGGATAGAGGACTCTCTTTCTTCAAGCAGATCCACTAAGTAATTTGTCCCTTCTGATTGCACTATCTCCTTGTCTCCTGCAGCGAATGAGATGGCTTTTCCGATCAATGCGAGAGGAACCTCAGCTGATGGTTCTTTGTCGTTCACAAATTGTGTTGTCTCCTTAACCTCCATCTGCTTTTCTTTCGCAAACACAGACAACGGTTTTTCAGATCTTTTCCAGAGCAGCAGCATCTCATCAGCTGCTGCTTGAGCGTAGACCGGCGCATTCTGTTGTCGGAGATCATTTGCCAATGTCTCTCTTACTGTCTCTATAGGTTTTAACTGCTCCTGTTTTCTAGCATCGAGTCGATAGAAAGAAATGACATCTCCTTCTTTAACGACTGCACTCAACTCACCCGAATCTAGATCGCTTATAGCCTCAAATGCTTTACGTGAGAGGTCTTTGTTTTGGACTGCTTCGAGCTTCTCCTCGGTGATTTTTTGTTTGTCAGTGGAATATTTTTTGATCACATCTGCCGCTGTAGATCCGGATCTAAGTTCCTCCAAGACAGTTTCAGCGATTTCGCTAAGAGGGACAGTGGTCTGATCGCTGGTTGCCGCCTCTTGTTTCTCCCCTGTAAACAATTCACTGATAGACTTTTCGCTTTCCTTACTGACTGTAAACTTTGTCAGAGAAAAAGTTTCTGGCTCGACAAAATCACTTTTGCGGTTTTCGTATTCCGCCTCTATGTCCTCTTGGGAAACATCAACCTGATCCAGATAGTCCTCGGGGTTTATCTCCAGATAAGCGAATTTCACTCCTTTGGGTTTTCTGTAACTGGCCTTGTGCTCCTCGTAGTATGCATTCAGCTCTTCTGCAGAAGGCGTGATGCCTTGGCGAAAATTGGTGGCTGCGACTTGGGCGTATTCAAAGACCTTCTTTGTGTTTTTGCGCAGGAAGACTGATTTGAGTTCCGCAGACGTAGGGTAGTTGAGTTGTTGCACCATGTCCGAGATCTGAGATGACATAATCTCTGCTAACAAGAGCCGCTCCAATGACTGCTCTGTCATGTTTATTGCCTTTAAATAAGCAGAGAAACTCTCTTGTGTCGGTCCAGTCTCTCCAAAGAAAGACTTATCTTTCTCCTTGAGCAAGTCCGCCATGTCTTTTTTGTGAGCTGCTAGATCTAGCTTTTTATAAAACTGTTCGAGCACAGTTTTGCTGATCATGTCGTCTATTGTCCGCCTATTGAGATTTAGGAATTTTTCCATCTTGCCATAGTCCTCACCGAGTTGATTTCGATAATACGACTGAAGTCGGTTGAGCTGATTGGAATACTCGACGCGCGATATTTCTTTTTTCCCGACCTTGGCGACTGCCGAAGATTGGGATGGTCCCATGCCGCTCCAGCTGTCGAGGCCAAAGCTCAACATGAGAAGAACAGTAAAACCTGCTAGAAGGGATCGAAGGAAAAACTGATGTCTATTTCTAATAAAGCTAAGCATGGGTGCTCACGGGTTATGATGACAATGAATTCAAAACACTATTTTTGCGGAGTCTTGAAAAGCGACCCTCAGTTATGTCCGGTCTTTATCAAGCTTTCTAGCGAAAACATAGTGCGGCTTAAATTTCTCTTAGAGAGCTACGAGGGCCTGGGTCTAATGCGAACACTCAACCCAGACAGGGGCGAGATCGTCATTTTGGCTACTTCAACAACAGCTAAATACCTCACTGGGCTCCTCGACTCCGTAGGGGAGGAACTCGACCTTGCAGCTTTTTACCCGCCCGCACAACTACTAGAGGGTGAGGGCGAACTAGTATAGAGATTACGTCACCGTTCACTCCCCATAGCTGGGATCATTCCGAATGCCCCTTGAGGGGCCGATTTGCGGATGCAAATCGGGGGTGACAACAACTAACCGTTCTTGCGATTTACCACCGTTCTTGCGATTTACGCCAATGAGTCCCCAACTTACCGAGGACCTCAAGGGTTACGAGATCACGCGAGTTCTTTAGTGAGCAACTCGTTTACGAGCTGGGGATTAGCCTTGCCACCTGTTTCTTTCATTATCTGACCGACAAAAAAGCCCATCATTTTTGTTTTGCCTTCCCTGAAAGCAATCACCTGTGCGGGGTTTTCGTCTAGCACTCGTTTTATAATAGTAGAGATCTGATTGGAATCTGTTATCTGGCGCAATCCGCGCTTTTCTACAATCGACGCGGGAGAAGTGCTAGATGAGAACATCTCTTCAAAAATAGCTTTTGCTATTTTGCCTGAAATAACTTCATCATCGATCAGCTTAACGAGGTTGGCCAGATTCTGCGGGCTTATAGGGCAACGGGACATGGCCATGCCATCTCTGTTGAGGCGACCAAAGAGTTCAGAAGTTATCCAGTTCGCTATGCCCTGAGGGTTGTTGTGTACTGAGGCCGCTTGGTCAAAGTAGTGTGCTGTCAGTTTTTCTTCTGTCAGCAACTCGCATTGGTCAGGGCTCAACCCGTAGTTGGATCGGAAACGATCAAAAGCCTGGCCAGGTAGTTCAGGGAGCGTCGACTGAATCCTTTCGATCCATGCTTCATCAACTACTAATGGAAGGAGGTCCGGGTCGGGGAAGTAGCGATAGTCAGCCGCTTCTTCCTTGCCTCGCATGGATCGAGTCGCCCCCTTGGATTCATCCCAAAGCCTTGTCTCTTGCACAACAGCTTCACCGTTTGCAAGCAGGGCCGACTGCCTTGCGATCTCATATTCAATGGCGCGTTCTACAAACTTAAATGAGTTGAGATTTTTAATTTCGACTTTCGTGCCTAATTTCTCAGCTCCACGCAGACGAACAGAGACGTTAGCATCACAGCGCAAGCTACCTTCGTCCATGTTTCCATCACAGATGTCTAAGTAGCGCACTGTCTGTCTAAGTAGCTTCATGTAAGCAGCAGCTTCTTGAGCTGAGCGCAGGTCTGGCTCAGATACAATTTCGACAAGTGGAACTCCAGCTCTATTTAGGTCTACAACCGAATATGGCTCGTGGTCGAGGTGCGTATTTTTCCCAGCATCTTCTTCCAAGTGGATTCGAGTGATGCAAATGCGCTTCATGCCGGTGTCTGAGCGAATCTCCAGATACCCGTCCTCACACAGCGGCTTGTCATATTGTGAAATCTGATACCCCTTGGGCAAGTCCGGATAGAAATAGTGCTTCCTTGCGAAGACGCTCTCGTGCCGTATCTTGCAGTTGGTCGCGACGCCTAATTTTATAGCGAAGTCCACGACTCGTTTGTTGAGGACGGGTAAACATCCCGGAAGGCCGAGCGTTACAGGATCTGTTTGTGTGTTGGGGAGATTCCCCGACTGTGTAGACGAGGTGGCAAAGATCTTACTGTCGGTTGCCAACTGGGCGTGGACTTCTAACCCGATTACTGCTTCAAAATTATCCATAGTGAGATTGCTTCCAAAAGGTGTAAGTGTTCACACAATGTTCGCCGTTACATCGAACGGGCACTGATCCATAAAGGCTTGAGCTGTAACTAGCAAGCGGGTCTCCTCAAGTGCCGGGCCCACAAGCTGCAACCCTATAGGTAGTCCCTTAGAATCCAGTCCACATGGAACTGAGATGCCAGGCAGACCAGCCAAGTTCACAGGGATTGTGCAGATGTCAGCCATATACATTTGCAGAGGGTTGCTAGTTTTTTCCCCCAGGGCAAAGGCCGTGGTTGGAGATACTGGCGTGGCTATGATGTCACATTGCTCGGAAAATGCTTTCTTGAAATCTTCAATTATCAAAGTTCGCACCTGTTGGGCTTTGCGGTAGTAGGCATCGTAATATCCTTGGGAGAGCACGTAAGTGCCGATGAGGATCCTTCTCTTTACTTCTTGTCCGAAGCCTTCAGACCTTGTCGAGGCGTATAGCTCTGCTAAGGATTTGTGGTTCTTGCTGCGCTTGCCGTAACGAATGCCGTCGTAGCGAGATAGATTCGAAGAGGCTTCTGCGGGTCCAATAATATAATACGTCGCAAGTGCATAGTCCGTAGTGGGAAGTGAGATGTCGACTAGTTGGCATCCGAGTCCCTCTAGCGCCTTAATTGATGCGTGAACACTCTTGCTAACTTCAGGGTCTATGCCCTGGCTGAAGTATTCCTTGGGAACCCCAACTCTCAGACCGGAGAGACCCTTGCCCTTAGCGCAAGCAAGTTCTTCTAGGTAATTCGGCACGGGAGCACCTATGGAGGTGCTGTCTCTTGAGTCCTTGCCCGCGATTACCTGAAGAGCCATCGCGACGTCTTCAACTGTGCGCCCGAATGGACCTATCTGATCGAGTGATGACGCATAGGCTACAGCACCGTAGCGACTGACACGCCCATACGTAGGCTTAAGTCCGATAGTCCCTGTTAAGGAAGCGGGCTGACGGATCGAGCCTCCTGTATCTGTCCCGAGAGCGATCGGTGCTTGACCACTGCAAACACAGGCAGCAGATCCTCCACTTGAACCACCAGGCACTCGGCTTTTATCCCAGGGGTTGCGAACAGGGCCGTAAGCTGAGTTCTCATTGGAAGACCCCATCGCAAACTCATCCATGTTTGTTTTGCCCAGAATCACAGCTCCGTGCTCCTTCAACCTGTATACTGCCGTGCAGTCATATGGGGGAATAAAGCCCTCGAGGATTTTGGATGCACACTTAGTCTCAATGCCTTTGGTCACCAGCATGTCTTTGATAGCGACGGGGATGCCGGTAAAGAGAGGACTCTTGTTGCCTAATTGTTTTATCGTCTTATCTGCGTTCTCTGCTGACTCTAGTGCGCTCTCGCGAGTGACGAGCAAGAAGCTGTTGAGCTCAGTGTTGGTTGCGTCGATCCTATCTAAGTGGGCACTCGTGAGATCCTTGGCCGTGAACTCTCCAGATAACAGACCGGCGCGCATCTGAGAGGCAGATAACTTAACTAAACTGCTCATGGACTACTCCTGTGGGGATTGATTTAGATAATTCTAGGGACACGAAAACCCGAGGGGCCAAAGTCGGGTGCTATGGAAGAGACTTCCTCTGTCTTGAAGGAGGGCTTTAGTATGTCTTCTCTAAAGTCGTTGGTCGCTCCATGTACATGAGAGGTCGGGCGCACACCCTCCGTGGAAATCTCGGCTAGCTTGGCGACGTAATCCAAGGTCTCGCCGAGGTCTTTGCACATTCGCTGCGCTTCTTCGTCCGTAATAGCCAATGCGGATAGCTTTGCTACATAGCGCACTGTTTCAATTGAAAGGCTCACACACTCTCTCCCCAATGTTTAGATTGCGTTAACTGTTTAGCTCTCGTGAAATTCCAACAATACTTGCGATGTCTCTCGCGTAGGCGCGGTTTCTGTTTTGCACACGGAGTCGAGGAGATGTTATACCCATCGTATTGGTGCTCAGATTTTTCACGGCAAATTTTATTTCATGCACGCGGCTAAAGAGTCCTTTAGTCGAGCGAGGGTTGAAAATAGTCAATAAAGGACGCGAGGGCAACGCATATACTGCTCGCAAATGAAAATTTCGTAATATGCACATCTCCTGCGAGCAGTATATCGCTTGGCCAAATGGCCAAGCCAACAACAACATATACCCAATATACCCAGGACATGTGCGGGTGGAAAACTATGCAGAAACTTTTTGCTGGAATTGATGAGGCCGGTAAGGGCCCTCTTGCTGGCCCGGTCGCGGCAGCTTGTGTAGTCATGTCACCAGAGAGCCACGTGATAGCGCAGGTGAAGGACTCGAAAAAACTAAGCCCAGCTCAGAGAGAAAGGTTATATCCGCAGATCTGTGAGCAGGCTTTGGCGTATTCTATCGTGATGGTGGGCCCGAGGAGGATCGAAGACCTCAACATCCTCGGAGCTACCGAGCTTGCAATGCGACTTTGCGCTGAGAGGACATTCCGGAGTCTGAAGTCGCGTGGACTTGTGGGTAATCTTGGGGACATGCATTTTCTAGTGGACGGAAATCGTCGTATTCCTGGGCTTACATTTCAGGACGCCATCGTTAAAGGGGATGAGAAGATCCCATCGATCGGGGCAGCCTCAATTCTCGCTAAAGTGGCTAGAGACAGGGTCATGGACGTTTTGGATACGCATTTTCCATGCTATGAATTTGCGAGGCACAAGGGGTACCCAACAGCAAGGCACAGAGAGTTGATCCGGTGCTTTGGTGTATCGAGAGTTCATAGATGCACGTTCAAGGGTGTGGTTGAATTTTGTGGCGGGATCGAGTCTTGATGTTCTTACGATTCTTGCAGTGCTTGAAACCAAAGCTCTTGAAACCAAAGCTACCGTCTCTCGGTAAGCGAGGTGAATCTGAGGCAGAGAAGTTTTTGCTCGGTATGGGGTTTGAACTCATAGCTAGGAACTGGAGATGTAAGATAGGTGAGATTGACCTGGTCATGAAGAAAGGGGATGAACTTGTCATCGTAGAGGTCAAAACAAGGCAGTTCTGTCCTCGGGCAAAGGGGCGTATCTTCGATCCCGTCGACATGAGAAAGCAGCGCAAGCTAAAAAAACTTGCTGAGATTTTCAAGATGCTCCACGCGCAATACAAGTCTTTATCGTTGCGTATAGATCTTGTCGGAGTAGTTATCGATGATAGTCACAAGAACCCTGTGCGCATTGAGCACATTCAATCGGCTTTGTGAGTAGGAAATTTTTTCATCCCCATCGCTGGGGAGCTGTCAGTTACTAGAGTTTGGCGTTTGCTACCATTTGAGGATTTAGAGCAGGCATATGATCGATCCAAAGTTACTCAGAGAAGACTTCGATGCAGCATCAGCTCGTTTACAGACTCGAGGGTTGCCAGAGAATTTTGCAATGTGGCCAGATCTCGATCGCAAGAGGCGCCAGCTTTTGCAGAGAGTCGAGGAGATACGCGCCAACAAACATAGCCTAGGGCCCGAGATCGCGCGCGCGAAAAAGCAGGGGACGGATTGCGATAAGTTGATCAGTGATTTACAGGAGAGTTCGCGCCTGGAAAAAGAACTCGGCGATGAACTTGCGCAAGTTGAGAAATCTCTCGAGAGCATAGAACTGATCACCCCGAACTTGCCTGATGAGAGCGTGCCGATTGGTAAAGATGAGACAGCTAACCAGGTCGTCCTTGAGTGGGGCGATAAACCACAGCTTGAATTTACGCCTATGCCCCATTGGGAGATCGGCGAGCGCCTGGGTATTCTGGATTTTGAGAGGGCAGCTAAACTATCAGGTGCTAGGTTTGCAGTTTACTTAGGT
>Ga0247840_10010639_pt1 | contig 11428 bp, 10 predicted proteins | sample LaCruzMarch2015__FD_192404 | JGI IMG/M metagenome (GOLD analysis project Ga0247840, IMG submission 192404) | Freshwater microbial communities from meromictic Lake La Cruz, Castile-La Mancha, Spain - LaCruzMarch2015_17m | ecosystem: Environmental > Aquatic > Freshwater > Lake | place: Spain...
ACGTTCGAGACCGCATTCTACGACAAGATGTCCGCAAGCACGTCCCGGTATCCGATTCCGCTCGAGTGGGAGGAAAAGTTCGGTATCCGCCGCTACGGGTTCCACGGGGCCAGCCACCGCTACGTCACCGGGCGCTGCGCCGAACTCCGCGGCACGGACAAACTCCGCATGATCTCCTGCCACCTCGGCGGGAGCTCCTCGATCGCTGCCGTCGTCAACGGCGAGGCCGTCAACTCGAGCTGGGGGATGACTCCCCAAAGCGGGCTTCCCCAGAACAACCGCGTCGGCGATTTCGATTGCTTCGCGCTCATCTATCTCGCCCGCAACCTCGGCCTCGGATTGGACGCCGTGGAAAAAGCCCTCACAACCGAATCCGGGCTCAAGGGGATGTCCGGATTGCCCACCGGCGATGTCCGGGACCTCCTCGACGCCGCCAAAAACGGAAACGAAAACGCCCGGATCGCCATGGATGTTTTTGTGGCCCAGATCCGGAAATTCATCGGCCAGTTCCTGGTCGAGATGAACGGGGCCGACGTCCTCATCTTCACGGCCGGAATCGCCGAAAACAACCCGGGCCTCCGCGCCGCCGTCTGCTCCAACCTCGACTTCTGCGGACTCGAACTCGACTCCGCCGCCAACGCGGCCGCCCGCGCCTCCGAGGCCGTCATCTCAACCCCCGCCTCGAAAATTGAGGTCCGCGTCATCCCCACCAACGAGGAAATCATCATCGCCCGCAACGCCTGGGAAAAACTTAAATGAGCAGCAAGTTCTCAGTGTTCAGTTCTCAGTGTTCAACGGCAGAGAATTCACGCCACCCGATGCCTTTTCCTGAAAACTGAACCACTGAAAACTGAAAACTTTTCCAACAAACCAACCAAAAACCAAACATAATACCATGTCACAACAAGCAATCGGAATGATCGAAACCCGCGGACTCATCGCCCTCGTCGAGGCGACGGACGCGATGCTGAAATCCGCCAACGTCGAGCTCGTCGGCCCCATGACCCAGGTCGGAAACGCCATGGTCACGGCGGTCGTGTGCGGCGATGTCGCCGCCGTCAAGGCCGCCACCGAAGCCGGGAAAATCGCGGCGCAGTCGCTCGGCGAAGTCGTCAGCGTGAGCGTCATCGCCCGCCCGCACAACGACCTCGGCGTCGTCCTGCCTAAAGCGAAATGATCTTATGCCGCGTCGAAGGCAGCGTTGTTGCCACCAAGAAAAATCCCAAGATGACCGGGCAGAAGTTCCTGGTCGTCCGGCCGCTGGTCATTGACTCGCCGTCCGCGAAGGAGCTCAAGCCGGGCGCTTCCACTCTCGTGGCGGTGGACAGCCTCGGGGCTGGCGAGGGGGACTATATTTTAGTCGTTCAGGGCAGCTCCGCGCGTCTCGCGGCGGATGACAAGGATTCCCCGGTGGATGCGGTGGTCGTCGGGATCGTCGACACCGTGGATCTCGGCAAAACAATTCTCTACAAAGTTCACTAATATTTATGGCAGCGATTGATGAAAAACTCGTGGCAAAAGTCGTCGGCGAAGTCCTCGCCCGGCTGAAGACCTCCCCGCCGAAAACCTCCGCCTCCCCGGCCGCATCCGGGCCATCGGGATTCGGGGTTTACGAAGACATGAACGCAGCGGTCGAGGCCGCCCAGAGTTCGTTCGAGAAGCTTCGAGAGGGAGGTATGACCGCCCGCAAGAAGGCGATCGCCGTGATCCGCAAGCTCTGCGTCCAAAAGGCGAAGGAATGGGGCGAAATCGAATTCAACGAGACAAAGATCGGCCGCCTCGACCACAAGATCGAGAAGCTCGAGATTTGCGGCGACCTCGTCCCCGGGGTCGAGATGATCGACCGCTCGGCGTTCAGCGGGGACTCCGGGCTCACCGTGATCGACCACGCGCCATGGGGTGTCATCGGGGCGATCACTCCCTCCACGCACAGCGTCCCCACGCTCACCGGCAACGCGATCAACATGATCGCCGCCGGCAACGCGGTCGCCTTCAATACCCATCCGGCTGCCGCGAAGTGCGCCGCCCTCGCGATCCGCGAATACAACCAGGCAATCGCCGCCGAGACCGGGATCACCGACCTTCTGACCACGGTCGTCAAGCCGACGCTCGAGACGTTTGACATTTTGTGCAAGCACCCGCTCGTGAAGCTCCTCTGCGTGACCGGCGGCCCCGCCGTCGTCGCCGCTGCGATGAAGACCGGCAAGCGCGCGGTCTGCGCCGGCCCGGGAAACCCGCCTGTCGTCGTGGACGAGACCGCCGATCTGGATCACGCCGCCCGCTCGATCATCCAAGGGGCCTCCTACGACAACAACCTCCTCTGCATCGGAGAGAAAGAGGTTTTTGTCGTGGCCTCGGTCGCCGACAAACTGATGGATGCGCTCCGCAGGGCGGGCGCCGTCCAGCTTCACGCCAAGCAGGTCGAACTGCTCGCCGAAAAGGCCTTTGTCTTTCCCGAGGGCAAAGGGGCCGGATGCCCGCACCCGGTCGTGAACCGCGATCTGGTTGGACGCGACGCCTCCGTGCTCGCGAGGGCGATCGGACTCGATGTCCCCGCCTCGACCCAGCTCCTCTTCGGGGAGACCAAAGCCGACCATCTCTTTGTCGATGAGGAGCAGATGATGCCGTTCATCCCGATCGTGCGCGTCCCGGACGTGGACGCTGCCATCGCGGAGGCGATCAAGGCCGAGCACGGCTACAAGCACACCGGCATCATGCACTCGCAGAATATCCGGAACCTCACCAAGATGGCCCAGGAAATCGACACGACGCTCTTCATCAAGAACGGCCCCTGCATGACCGGCCTCGGGCTCGGCGGCGAAGGGTTCCTCAGCTTCAGCATCGCCACGCCGACAGGCGAGGGCGTCACCACGCCGATGACGTTCACCCGCTCCCGCAGGTGCGTCATGGTCGAAAATTTGAATCTTTACTGATGAGAACGGCTATAATCCGCGGCTACGCGACCAGCACGGTCAAGCATCCGAGCTTGCAGGGCTGGAGGCTGCTTATTGCCGAGCCGGATTCCCCGGATCTCGCGCCGCAGATCGTCCTCGACAACCTCGGGGCCGGGATCGGGCAGAAGGTCATGATTTCGAGCGACGGCAGCGAGGCGCGCAAGATGGTCGGCGACGAGCTCAGCCCGGCCCGCTGGTCGGTCCTCGGCATCATCGATCCGGAGAGGAGCCTCGCCCTGTGAGGATGGGAACCGTCATCGGCCGGGTCACGCTTTCGGCACGCAATCCGAGATTCGTCGGCGAGCGCCTGCTGCTCACGCTCCCTTGGAAGGCCGGGACGTTCCGCGGGGAGAATTCCTTCGCGCCGGCGATCGTCGTTTACGACGACCTGGGTGCCGGCATCGGCCAGCACATCGCGATCAGCGAGGGCCGCGAGGCCGCCTGCCCGTTTCCCAAACCCACGCCGGTGGACGCCTATTGCGCCGCGCTCGTGGACGAACATTTTTACCAAGACTAAACAACCAAGACCAAACCATGAAACTATTCGCACAAAAAGACGCCGAGGCATTTGCCAAAACCGGGGCCGCCGAATTCCGCTACAGCCGCGACATCCGCCTCACTCCCGGCGCGAAGGATATTTTCTCCGAGGCCGGCATCAAGGTCGTGTTCGACGCGGGGGCGTCAGCTCCCGCCGCCGCAGCGGCAACCGCCGGCACGACTGACGATCAGAAGCTCTTCAATTCGCCGGAAGCCGAACGGATCAAGAAAGAGATTTGCGATATCGGGCGCCGGATCTGGATGCGCGAGTATTGCGATGGAAATGGAGGCAATATCTCCGCGCGTCTCGGCCCCGACCGCTTCATCGTCACGCCGACCGGCGTGAGCAAAGGGTTCATGACCCCCGAAATGCTAAGCATGGTGGACATCAAGGGCACGCAGCTTGCGGGCACCTGGAAGCGCTCCAGCGAGTTCACGACACACGCCGCGATCTACGAGACCACGCCGGCCGCAGTCTCAGTCTGCCACGCGCATCCCTGCCATGCGGGGGCGTTTGCGATCAAGGAACTCCAGCCTCCGGCCCGGCTTATTCCCGAGCTGGAAGTCTTTGTCGGCACGGTCGCCGTGGCCGGATACCAGACGCCCGGCTCGCCGGAGATCGCGGCCAGCATCCGTCCCCTCGCCCCGCAGCACCAGTCGATCATCATGGGCTGCCATGGAGTCATCTGCTGGGGCAAGTCCGTCGAGGACGCCTATTTCAAAATGGAGATCACCGATGCGTATTGCCGCACGGTCATCCTGGCGCAGGCGCTGCCGGGAGCCGCTTCGATCCCCTGCGAGAAGCTCGACGACCTCCTGAAAATGAAGAAGGGCATGGGCCTTCCGGACAACCGCTTCGAGCTTAAAAACGCCGAGCTCTGCGAGGTCGATCCCTGGGACCAGATGTGCGGCCAGCACGGCTGCTCGTCCCCGGTTACCCCGTTCAACCCGATGCCTGCCCCCGAAACCGGCGCGGATATGGAAGCCCTCGTCCAAAAACTCACGGACGAAATCGTCGCAAACCTCAACAAATAAGCAATCATCGGCGGCCTTGTGGCGCAGGCGTCCCGCCTGCGAACGTGCCAAAGTCAACTTCTTATGAAAGTAGCAATCATCGGCGGCGGCGGACGTGTCGGATCCTGCGCGGCATTCGCGCTCCAGTGTTCCGGCATCGTGAAAGAAATTGTGATGCTCGACGCCAACCAGGCAGCGGCCGAGGGCGAGGCCCTCGACCTCCTCCACGGTGCGGCTTACTGCGCGGACCAAAAAATCTCTGCAGGCACCTATGCCGACGCCAAGGATGCCGACCTGATCTGCATCACCGCCGGACTCCGCCGCAAGCCGGATGAGTCCCGCCTCGACCTCATCAACCGCAACGTCACACTTTTTCTCGGCATCCTCGAAAGCCTCAAGGGCGCCGGATTGAAGAAGGAAGCGATCGTCTTCGTGGTCTCGAACCCGGTGGACATCCTCACCCAGCTTGCGGTCGAGAATACCGGGCTCCCCGCCTCGCAGGTTCTCGGGCTCGGCACGGTCCTCGACACCTCGCGCTTTTGCTCGCTCATCGCCAGTTCGCTCAACCTTCCGCCCACGCAGCTCCGCGCGATCATCCTCGGCGAGCACGGCGATACGATGCTCCCGATCTGGTCGTCCGCCACGGTGGGCGGATTTCCGCTCACGAAATTCGCCGGCGTCACGCCCGCATTCCAGTCGCAGATCTTCGAGCGCACGCAGAAGAGCGGCGCGGAAGTCATCTCCCGCAAAGGCGGGGCCGGCTACGCGGTCGGCGTGGCCATCCGCGAGGTCATCGACTCGATCGCACTCGACCGACGCCGCATCCTGCCGGTCTCCAGCCGCATCAACGGCGCCTACGGCATCCGCGACATCAGCCTCAGCGTCCCGACCGTCGTCGGCCGCGCCGGCGTGATCGAACACGTCGAGCTCGAACTCTGGCCGAAAGAACTCCAGGGGCTGCAGGCTTCCGCCAAGGCGCTCAAGGATACGCGCGCAAAGATTTAGCCGGGAGGGTTCCACACTGTGCGGAAGCCAAGGGCGCAAAAGTCCTGGCTTTTTGTCCGGGCCTAGAATCCCATCCCCATGGACATGCCGCTCATGTTGCTCATGTAATTTCCTCCCTGGGTGCCGCCGAGCCGCTGCTGGAGATTGTCGAAGAGGCTGATGTTCACATCGTTTCCGAGCATGTAGGAGAGCGCCAGGTTCACCTGCGTGTAATTGTAGGTGCCGGCATTCTGTCCGTTCGTGGCGACGTTTTCGACCCGGCCCGCGGCGAGGCCAGCCTGGAAGCGCGCGGCGCGGGTGATGCGCCAGGCCACGGAGGCTTCGGCGCCCGTGGTGATTTGCTGCGTGCCAGCGCTGAACCCGTCCATGTCCACATTCCGGAAAAGCCGCATGGCGACATAGGTTTTCGACGAGGGGTTGTAGGTGAGGGATAGGTTCACCACTGTGGTGGCGGCCGAGTAGGAGCTGGCACCCGCGCCCGTCGAACTGGACTGGCGGAACTGGAGCCCGCCTTCACCTTTGAAGACAAGTTTTGACGTCGGGTTATAGAGAAGCCGCAGGAGGAAGGATTCCGAGGTCGTCATCCCGTTCGAGAACGACGCGTAGCTCAGGGCGAGGGCCGCGCCGATCGTGGTTTTGCGGGAAAACTTGTAATCCACCGCGGTGGTCAGCGTCCCCTGGAACTGGTTCCCTCCCGGGCTCGACTGCGTGCTTGTCGCGCTGAAATCCAGCGACACTTCGGTCTTTTTTGTGAGGGAATATCCCGCGAACATTTTTGCATAGATCGCCTTCTGCTCCGCCTGCCCCTGGCTGTTGAGGAACAGCCCGCTCTGGGCGATGTAGCTCGCGTCCAGGCCGACGCGCAGCTTCGTCCAGCGGTAGCGGGAGCTGAAGACAAACGTCTGGTTGAGCGAGTTGTATTGCTTGTATTTCGCGTAATTCAAAAAGCTGGGAGACCAGAGGAATTGGACGGTCCCCTTCTTTCCGGTCTCCAGATAGAACGTGGGCTGAAGCGTGAAAATCAGGTCCCCCTGGGGGTTGGTCGAAGACCCGTTGATGTTGTTGTTGTAGGCGGCCGAGGCGCTCATCGTCACGCCGTATCGGACGCGCCCGTTCCCGACGGCAACGGAATGTGTCTTGCTCAGGAATGACGGGGCTCCGATCGTTCCCAGCGGGCGGTTCTGCATCGGCTGGCCGGCGGCGTTCAGAATCTCGAGGGGCGAGCCGGTCATGGCGGGGCCGAAAATGTTCGGAACATCGAATGTCGGAAGCTTCTCGTTGGGGGAACTCAAAGGAGCCGCTTCGACGGCGTTCTGGAATGCGGGGGCGGTGAGGGCCGGGGCGTCGAGGTCCGCCTCCAGGGGTTTCATGTAGCCGCCGCCTCCGCCGAATCCCGCCGCGCCAGCGTAGGGCCTCGCTTGAAAAAGGTCGCCGGCCTCGATGATCGGCGGGCCGAAATCCGGATCTTTCGCCAGTTTCAGCGACTCCAGGCCGTCCAGGACGTTGGCCGCGTTCGACGGGTTGGCGGGTGCCGGATTGCCGGCGGCGGAAGGCTGAACCGGCCCCGGGGGCGCGGGGGCTTCCTGGGCCACCGCAGCGCCTGCGAGAAAAACTGCGACGACGATGGATAACATCCGCAAAAATCCGCTGCTGGCGGCGCCACAATCCATGCACTCTCGCGATGCCCGGGAATGTGTCACAGGCTTTCCAGCCTGTGCTTGAGCCGGTTCACAGGCTAGAAAGCCTGTGCCACTTTTCAGCATTCGTCCGTCACTTCGTCTTCCTGGGCGGAAGGATTCGCCGGCCGCACAACCGCCCCTGCGGCCGCTCGTCGGGGGTTTCGGCAGGAGGTGCTTTTCTGCGCGCACGGGCATCTTCGATCAGGGCGCTTTGCGCCAGGTTTCCGCGGCTTCGATAATTTTTCCGCGGGCCTGCTCCAGCGTGAGGCCCGCCTGAACGAGCCGGTCGAGCAGTTCCTGGAACATGCGGTTCCGTTCGAGGCCTGCGGCGGAGGTCTCGGCCCGGGTGTCAGCGGACAGCTCGCTCCGCCAGACCTTGAGGGTCAGCAGGAGTTGCTGCCGCGCCTGGTCCAGGCTCAGTCCTGTCGTCCGGAGCACGCCGATCAGTTCGCCGAAAGCCTTGCGGCGGGTCTCGCCTTCGGGCGAATTGTCCCGCCGTTCGTCCAGCGCCGGGACAAAAACGCACCCGCACGAGCATTTTCGTTTCAAACTTCTCACCGAACCCGCGGCGGTTTCCCCCTCATCGGATGTCTCCGCCAAGCACGCCGAGAGGCCGGAGAAGGATTTGCCGCAGGACGGGCAAAAAACGGTGGAAGGAACGGATGAAGACTCCGGGAGGTCGCGCTCCAAACCGGCCAGCGGGCTGAGGAACGGCCCCGGCGCAAAGTTCAGGACGACGCCGGAAATCCGCGCCGACGAGCGCCGGAGCAATTCCACGGCGCGTTTGGAGGTTGCCTTCGGGGTTTTTCCCGCCCGAACGATCAGGCAGACAAAAGGAAAGAGGCGGGCGAAAGAAAGCGTGTCGCTCACGACCGCCACCGGCGACGAGTCCACGACGATCTTGTCGTAGAGCGGCTTGGCCTCCATCAGAAAATCCAGGATCCCCTGCCGCGTGATGGTCTCCGCGGGAAACGGGCAGGCGGCCCCGGCCGTGACGATATCCAGGTTGGGCAGCGAGGTGGAGTGGATGATATTCGGAAGCCCCCGTTCTTTCCGGAGATAGTTCGTGAGCCCGGTCCGGCCGGCATTTCCAAAAACAATCCTTTCGAGCGACGGCTGCCGGAGGTCGGCATCCACGAGCAGCGTCCGCTGCCCGGCCTGCGCCATCGCCACGGCGAGGTTGACGGCGCAGAACGATTTTCCCTCTCCCTCGACGGCGCTCGCCATCAGGATAAAATTCCCCGCCTCCTCTTCCTCGATCACCCGCAGCGCGGCCCGCAGCGAACGGATCCCTTCGGCCGTGCTGGAAAATTTGTCGGTGACGGACGGGCAGTTGTCCCAGGACGAACCGGCGGAAGCGTTCGGGGGAGCGTCCTTGGGGAGAGCGTATTCCGGGACCGCGCTGAGCACGGAGAGGCCGAAAAACTGTTCCGCTTCCTCGGGCGATTTGATACTGGAATCCAGCTGCATGATGAGGAAGATCAACCCGAACCCGATGGCGAGGGAGCCCGCCACAGAGGTCGCAAAAAACTTGAGCGCCTTCGATCCGGCCGGCACCCCGGGGCCGGCCGGGTTGACAATCTGGAGGAGGACCGGCTGGCTCCGGGCCTGGGAGAGCTCCTCGCTGAGGCGCTTGAGGGCGGACTCGTAGGCGAGGCGGTCCGCGTCGATCTGCCGCTGCAAAACCCGGGAAGGGACAGAAAGGTCGCGGACCTGGATGACCTTCTCCTCCTGCGACGCCCGTTCCTTGAGCAGGTTTTCCTCTTTCTTTTTTGCGCCCGCGAGCGTGGCCTCGACCTGCTTGGGGGCCGATAGGATCGCGGCGAGAAGGGAGGACTGAGCTTCTTTCAGCTCCGTCTGGGCCTGCCTGATGTAGGGGTTGTCCTCTCGATACCGGAGGGCGAGCTTCGAAATCTTGTTGTTGATTTCCGAGATCTGGGCGTTCAGCGAAATCACCGATGGCATCTTCTGGACGCTTTCGATTTTCATCAGCTTGTCGGGGTCGCTCTGGCAGCCCTGGATCTGGGACAGATCGCTTTCGATCCTCAGCCGCTCGGTCTTGGCTTCCGTGCTGCGCGAGTCGAGCTCGCGGAGCTGGTTGGCGACGATGTTCATGTCGCTGTCGATCGAGACGTTCCGCAGCGTGCGCGTGTAGGTGTTGAGCTTCTCCTCGGAGGTCCGCAGGTTTTCCTCCATCTTTTTCACCTCGTCCTTGAGGTAGCGGATATTGACGCCCACGGCGGAGATCCTCTGGTCGCGGTCGTATTCGATGCCCTGGTCCACAATCATGTTGCAGACGCGCTGGGCCATGATGGGATCCGGGTTGGAAAACGAGACCTGGATAAGCCGCGTGTCCGGGACGAGAAGGACCTTGCTGTCCATCATCACATAAGACGCGATCGCGTCATCCTTGAGTTTGCCGACAGGCCAACCGCCCAGGGTGAGCCCGTCGAGGCCGGACGACTTGATCTCCTGCACCACCCGTTTGACCAGCGTCGGGTTGACGAAACTTTTTTCGATGGTCTTGAGATCTTCGGGATAGGGCGCTCCTTCCACCGTGAGCGGGCTGCCGCTGAGAGAGATCGCCGAGGTCGCGGCGCGACGCTCAATCTTGATCTCCGAAGTCGCGAGGAATTCCGGCTTCGCGGTTTTCACGAGCACGAGCCCGACCACGATGCCGAGCAAAAGGAGCGCGGAGGGAATCCACCAGAAACGGAGGGCTGTGCGCAGAAGCCCCGCGATGTCGAATGCCGCCGCTCCGCCTCCGCTGGAGAAGGGATCGCCGGAGTCCGGTTCCTGGGTCGACATTTAAAACAGGGTTTCCTTGACGAAAATCGTGTCGCCTTCGCGGATCAGGAAATCCGACGCCGCGGGGCTCAGGGCGTTGAGCTTGATTTTCTGCGTGCCGTCACCGTTGCGGCGGGTGACGACAACATTTCTGATATCTCCGATGTCGGTGTTCCCGCCGGCCATCGCGATCGCCTGCGCGAGGGTGAGCTCCTCTTCGCCGGGAATGACCATGGCTCCGGGGCTGCGCACCTGCCCCCAGACGGTGAAGCGCCGGGGCGCGTAGGACTCGACCGAGATGTTGACCTGCGGGTTGACGAGCTGCTTCTGGTCGAGCTGCGCGGCAATTTTTTTCGCGGCCTCGTTGATCGACTGCCCGGCCACCGCCACGCGCCCGATGAGCCCGACCGAGATGGTCCCGTCCCCGATGATTTTTTGCCGGGTTGTCATATAGGGTTCCTGGAAAACCTCGAGGAGGACGACGTCGCCGACGCGCAGCTGATACACGGTGTTGCCGGGCGCGGCGGGCTCGGAAGGAAGGTATCGCCCCCCGCTCTGGCAGCCCCCGAGCAAAGCCGTGCAGGCAAAAATGGCAGCCCATCGGCGAAGGCGGGCCGACAGGAGGACGGAAGAGCGGGGTTGATTTCTCTTGGAAGGCATAAGCGATGATCTAGCTGCCGCGCAGGCACGGGATCCAGAGGATTGACAGTATGGAATCTTAAACTCATCAAGGGGGTATTGAAAGGATTTTCTCTATTGCTGAGACGCTGGCTGCCCGTGTGCGTGTGGGCTGGATTCGTGCTGTATGCGTCCACCAGCATCGGCTCCGGAGACAACACGGCCCATTTTCTGAGGCCGATCCTGAAATGGATCTGGCCGGACTTCGGGCTCGCGTCGCTCGGCGAAATCAATTATTTCACGCGCAAGACCGCCCACGTGGTGCAGTTTGTGGTCTATGCCGCACTGCTCTGGAGGGGATTGCGGCTGGCGCCTCCCCTCGCGGTCCGCACCCGGGTCGTCGTGGCCTGGGTTCTCGGATCCTCCGCCGCCCTGGGCTTCCTCAGCGAGGGCATCCAGATTTTTACCCCGGATCGCGGCGCCCGGCTCAGCGATGTCGGGCTCGATTTCCTGGGCTCAGTCATCGGAACGGGCCTCATCCTCGCCATCGGGGCTTTGGCGGGCAGGAGGCGGGCTCCGCCGAAAATTCCCCTGCGTGCGCCGGATGAAAATCCGCCGGGAAAAATCCTCATCACCTCCGACCTGCACCTCGACGACGCCCCCGATGGCGGCCGGGAAATTCTCGCGCACGTCAGGTCAAGGTTTTTGGAATCGGATGCCGGCGTGCTTTTGGTGGCGGGGGATTTCGGGGTGGCGGAGCGCGCGCAGGAATGGATGGCCGGGCTGCGCGAAGCAGCCGGAGAGGAGGCGGTGCTCGTCATTTGCCTCGGCAAC
>Ga0247840_10010644_pt1 | contig 11425 bp, 18 predicted proteins | sample LaCruzMarch2015__FD_192404 | JGI IMG/M metagenome (GOLD analysis project Ga0247840, IMG submission 192404) | Freshwater microbial communities from meromictic Lake La Cruz, Castile-La Mancha, Spain - LaCruzMarch2015_17m | ecosystem: Environmental > Aquatic > Freshwater > Lake | place: Spain...
TGCCTGCGGCCGGATGCCGTCCCCGGTGGAGTAGATCGCCATGTTGGCCACGAGTTCACGGACGAAGCCTGAATTGCGATGAAGGTAGCGCGAGCGCCGGACAAGCTCGCGACGGACTCGGGGCGTGAGGTCGAGTTTTCCATCACGGGGGGCTGCCCCTGGCACGATACCGCGGCGCCGAGAGGGGTTGGCCGCATCGTAAGGAGAAGCCCAGGCCTGCGGTTGGAGAACCGGTGGCAGAATGAGAGAGGCGAGTTGGCGCAGCTTGCTGATCATCGGTCAATAAAGGCGATGCGGGATTGCCCGACGCGGGCGGCGGGTGGGTAGGAGGCGGGGGCGAGCTTGCGCAGGGCTGACTGGCAGGCCGCGATCACCGTATGGATTTCGTCGATGCGGCGCTTGGTGGCCGATGAACCCGAGTCGGACCAACTGGCCAAAGTCTTGGTTAGCTCCGCCTTGTGGATGGAGAGGATTTCCTCCACCTCCGCGCGGGTGAACCCGATGGTGTAGTCGACAGTGGCCACCTTGTGCGCGCGGTCAGTGTCAAACCTCGGTTATGCGGATATAGGAGCGAACGAGTCGCGTGGGTCGTATCTTGCGCCAGACGCCATCTCCTAAAGTGCTATCGCGCTCTCCCTTGCCGTTGGTGTTTCCCTCCACCGTCACGATCTGAGTTGAGCCCTTGGACTGGTCGCGGATGACTACGCCGATGTGGCTGAAATCGAAGATGGCGAGGTCGCCGGCTAGGGCCCTAGCTGAGCGGCCGAGTATTTGTAGATTCCGCTCCTTGGCCCAGTTGGCGAAGTCGAAGGCGGCGGCGGTTTTGGGACGCCAGAGTTCAAGGACTTTGTCGTTCCGGAACGACAAAGTCTCTCTGACGGACGGGTCTTTGAGCCACTTTTTGATAACCCAACATACAAATGCTGCGCACCACGGCCACGGGGCCGGTTTGAGCCAAGTGGCCGATTGGTATTCGAGGATTTTGGGGCCGCGGTTGTTGCCGCCGACCTCGCGGACTCCGATTTCTGCTGCGGCAATATTGGCGAGTTTTTTGCGAAGGCTCATGCCTCCGGCTCGGAGTCAACCTGCGCTTCTCCAGGCGGAGTAAATTCCCGGCCGATAATCTTGAGCATGACGGCCGCCACGACCTGCATGCACTCGCAGTCCCAGTAGTGGTTTGGGCGCTGCCCGATTTGCTTCCACCGCCAGGTGCCGTTGAGGTTGACCCGGTGCTCGCTTTCCATCTGGCCGAGGTAGTCGTCATCGATGTCGTCGGGAACTTCCCAAGTCGGGCCCTTCTCGGGGTTCTGATTCCTTCGCAGACGGGACAAGATGTCTTTGACGTTGAGGTTGGACCAGTAGAAGACCGACGCCTTCTTGTCGGCTGACAAGACGACGCGGCGGCGAGGGGAGTAGAAGCGGTGGATGGCGCGGTTGCCGGCGAGCTTGTGTGAGAAGGTGGAGCGCTTGTCGCCGATGAGTGCGGTCCAACCATGATCGGCACAGTGGCGATAGACTTCGTAGGCATTGTGGCCGGCATCGAGAAAGACGAGGTTCGGGTGAATAGCGAACCGCTCCTGCAGACTGCCGATGTCTTGGAAGGTGAGGATTTTTTCGTTCCACATCAGCCGCGAGGAGCCGGTGGGACTCCATGAGCGCACCACGGCAAAGAGGTGATCCATCTGCACGTCGATGGTGAGAATGCGCAGGAAGGCGGCTGCCTGAGTTTGGTCTGGGGCGCCAGGCACGATCTTGCCGGCCTTGTTCATGATGGCCTCGTCTTCCCAAACCTCTCCCTTGCAGTAGCCGGTCCGTTCGATCTCCAGCTTGTAGTCATCGGCCATCTCCCGCCAAGGGATCGCCAGCCGTTTCTGGTAAAACTGCTTGAGCGAGGAGAAGTCGCCCTGACGCGCGGTGGCTTTGGCGCGCAGGTAGAGTTCGGCTAGAACGCCCCAACTCTGTGAGCATAACGAGTTCCAATGGAATCCGGCGTTTTCATCAGACGCCTTGGGATTAGCCGCCACGTATTTCCCCGACGCATTGAGTTCGCGACGCTGACGCTCGGTATCCTCGAACGGGCGGCTGCAGCCCGAGCAGAGTAGAACGGTGGACTGGCGCACGGCTTGGTAGTCCCAGTTGTCGTTCTCGTCGCGAGCCGACTTGCTCCACTCGATGTTTTCCCAGGCGAATGGCTGCCGCAGAGAGCAGGTCGGACAGGCAAAGGTCCACTCTCGTTGGTCGGTGGTCTCGAACTTGCGCTGTGTGTCGTCACCTTCTTCGCCGGCCTGCGACATGAAGACGCACTTGCCGAGCCAGCCAAAGGCGGTGACGCGTGCCTCGGCTTCCGCCATGTGTCCCGGTGGCCACCGCCAAGTTTCGTCGCCAATGAGCCACCTGATTGATCGGCGTTGCAGGTTGGTTTTGTTGTGAGCTCCGAGAACCCAAAGCGTCATGCCGTTGCGGAAGTGGATCGTGCTGTTCTTCTTTTTGTGACGGTTGCGCGGGTAGAGGGCTCTAACCGGCGCGCATTCGTCGAAGACTTTCTGCAAGCGCGACTCGCTCTGGTCCTTGGCGTCCTCGTCGGTCTGATCGAGCCAGAGGGTGGGGCCCGGGAGATTTGGAATGATGTAGCAAAGCCCGAGTTCACCCACGCTCGTCTTGCCGCACTGAATGGCTGCGATGATGGAAATCAGGTGGATGGCTGGATCGGCCAAAGCCTCGAGTGGTTCGCGCAGCCAGGGGGAGTTGTCTGAGCGGAACTTACCGGGCAGAGGCGAATAGGGAATGGAGGCAATGTGCTCCTCAGCCCACATCCACGGGGCGCGCCGGTCGGGCGGCTCCCATACTTCCCGCCAAAGACGGTCGAGTTGCTTATGGTGGCTCATTGGCCCTCGTGGAGCAAGGCTGCGAATTCGTCGATGGCCAGCGAGAGTTCCTTGCGGATGCGCACCGCATCCAAACCGGAGAGAATCGGAGGCAGTTCATTTTCTAATCGCTTGCGCAGCAGTGATACGGCCTGTCCCACATGATATGCCCATCGTGACCTGACTTCTTCGTTGGGCACGTATTCGCCCTTTCGCACCGAGAGGCGAAACTCCCGCTCCATGACTTCGGCTAGGAGTTTGCGGGCTCGGAGCGCTGATTCCTCGTCCGGTGCAAGAGCCGCCCCGCCTTTGAGTCCCTTACGAGCCATAAATTCACGCCATGCGGCCACATCATGGGTGCCGTTGGCTGAGGCCATTGGGCTATCGCCCATTTTTTTCCACGCGTGGATAGCTTGCCGGCTGACACCGAGAATTTCGGCCAGCTCGTGGTAGCTGGCTGCGGATGCGGCATCATTGCCGCTTGATCCGGCAGCGATTGATTGGAGCATTGACCTCTCGCCGCGGCTGAGCTTGCCGCCTGACTGGACTCTGCTGATGAGGTTACCGAAGTCGCGGCTGAGGATCTTGCGCGCAACCTCCGGCGGAATCTGCTCCATTCAAGGAGCAAATGGCGTCAAAGCGGACGACCCACCATGTTGATAAAGGCTTTGGCGGGGAAGTGATCTGGGAGCGACATGAATGGCGTGTTGGCCAAATGGGACTGAACTGCGAGCCAATCGATCTCATTGTCCTCGGTCATGGCCTGCCCAACGTAGGATTCGATGAGATAAATCGCGTTGTTCATCGATCCAATGATGCTGCGGTTGCTTCTCTTGGTGGCTACCACGGTGATGTTTGACCCATCAAAGTCCCCGTTGACCATCATGTAGGACGCCTCGATGTGGAGGAGTAGGTGTTGGAGGAAGCTTTCGTACGTCTTGTAGAGGCGCAGGTCCATGATGAGGGGCCAGAGTGAGGCATCGTGCATGATCAAGGCATGAGTGCCAGCGCGCGGGATGCGGAAGACGTCGGCACTCCATGAATCCTCGCGCCCGGTTTGGGCAACCTTACCCTCCTTGAAGGAGAGATCGCATTTGAGCCGTTTGGCCAAGGCCCGCGAGAGGTGGAGGATCATTTGGGCGAGATGACCTTAAGGAGCGCAGTCAGGCCAAACCCACGGGGCATGTTCCGCGCAATTTCCCAGTTCTGCAGCGTGCGCAGGGAAACTCCGAGCTTGGTAGCTGCCTCCTCCTGAGTGAACCGGCGACGCTCGCGGTACTCCTTGAGGACCTTGGCGAACCGTTTGCGAATGATCTTAGTCATGAGGTAACTACGCGATAAGCGCAGGGTGGCTGTCAAGGTTGACACGGCACTGACCACCAGATGCGAGTCCTTTGCGCTCATACCTCGGTGGCCGATCCGGCGGCTCTCAAGCCCAATCCGGCCAACCCCAACCGGCACAGCGCCCACCAGATACAGTTGCTGGCCGCCATTATCCAAGAGCAGGGGTGGAGGGCTCCGATCACGGTGAGTAAGCGCAGTGGGCTTATTGTGCGTGGACACGGCCGACTGGAGGCAGCCTTGCTTATGGGCTGCGACAAAGTGCCGGTCGACGAGCAGGACTACGCAAACGAGGCCGAGGAGTTGGCTGACCTCCTGGCCGACAACCGGCTTTCTGAGTTAGCTGAGCTTGATGAGGCGGATCTCAAGAAGGTGATCGAGAAGCTAAGGCAGGCGGACCCGACCTTTGATGTGGAATTGACCGGCTTTATGGAGGACGAGATCGCCAAGCTCTTTGCCGAGGAAGAGGCCGAAGACGCTCTGGAGACCATTCCGCGCATGGAGTGCCAGGCTTTCGAGCACCACGACTATCTGGTCTTCATGTTCCACGATTTGCGCGACTGGATGCTGGCCCTGCAAGGCATTGGCGTGATCGAGGTGGACTACTCGATCAGCCGCACCAGCAAGCGCATCGGCATCGGCCGCGTTCTCAATGGCAAAAGACTCCTCCAACTCATCGAAGCAGGCGGCAAAGCGGCCTGAGCCAGCTCCGGAGCTGCGCAAGCTCTCCATACGCCACGTGATCATGAGCCGCGGTCGTTCGCGGACGATGATGACGCATAAGATGTTTCCGGCTGCCACGCTCGTCGTGCCCCAATCCGAGGAGCAGGCCTATGCGCCCTTTGCACTAGAAACGGTGACGGTGCCTGATGAACTCAGCGGGGTGAGTGCCCTGCGCAACTGGATCATCGATCGGTTTGAGGATGATGTCGTAGTGATGCTCGATGATGACCTGAGTGCGTGCATGTGCATGGTCAGTCTGAAAGTTCGCCGCCTAAGCCCCGAGGAAATGGCTGCCATGGTTGAGAACACCGCTTACTGCGCGCAAGGGGCTGGGGCTCGGCTTTTCGGATGGCACCAGCGTAGCGATCCAAGACTGCTCCAGCGCAACGATCCCTTTGGGGTGAATCATTGGGTGGGGGGAGCCGTGGGGGTTATCGGCAAAAAGGTGCGGTGGGACGAACTGCTTAAGTGCAAGTGCGACATCGACGCGACGATGACCGAGCTGATGGAGAACCGTTTGGTCTGGAACGAGGCGCGGTTTTGCTTCCTGCAAGAGAGAGACAAGAATCTTGGTGGGAACTCGCTGATCCGGTCGGCCGAACGTATTGCGGCTGAGAAGAGGTATCTTAAGAATAAGTGGAAGGCGCACATCCGGTTTGAGAGCTACAAGAGTCAGGATCGGGTTTCGATGGATGCACCCCGCCGCCAGTCGGTAAGCCTCGGCTGACGCACCCTCAATGCACCCCCGAGGAAATTAGGCTATGATGTTTCACTGCGTTAAAGTCGGTGCATGCCTGAACCAGAAGAATCCGTTGCCCGCAAGCTGCCGATCTCGTTGGACAAGTTCCGTGAGATCATTGGGCGCAGCCGTGGCACCATACACCGCTGGGAAAAGCAGGGCCTGCTCCAGACGTATCTTATCTACAACCGCCGCTATGTGCGGGCTGAAGTTGTGGAGGAGTTTATCCGCAAGGCCGAGGCGGGCGCGTTTGCCAGACCGGGCCACAGGCCGCGCCGAAAAATGGTGCAACAAACTGATGGATTCCGTGCGTCTCCTGCGAGAGGCCAAAGGGGATGCAAAAATTCACACCAGACATGTTCGGACTCACGGGGCACGGCATGAGACTTAGAACGATTAGAGGCTACGATTTCGGCGAGGTCAGCTCGGCGATGCAAAAGGCGATCCGACGCGGGGAAACTCCATACGCTGGTTACTGGGCCTTGGAGCTGTGGGCCAGTGGCTTCGGCCACTATGTGTGGAAACGGCTGCTCACCGTGTCAGCCGAGGACTGCTGGGGCATCATCACCAAGGAGGTCAAGGCGCTGCATGAGTCGTACGCGATGATCAATGCAAACCTCTCCGGTCGCCGTGCCCGTGGCCGCATCTTCATCTCCAAGGCGGTGATCCTGCTTTGCGCGGCCAAGAAGAGCCGTGATGCCGACCACTTGCAGAACTTCGTTTACGACGAAATGCGCGGCATCGATCCAGACACGTTGGCCGATGAGTTGCGCAGCGCGCCGGAATACGTGCCGGTTCCCGACTATGCCTTCGATTGCCACACGCGCCGCGGCAAGTCGATGGGTAAGACGAAGGCGGACTTCTTCAAGGCCGAGCAGGCGGCGCTGGTACCGCTGGAGCAAGGGCTGTTTGATCATCTGGTCGACGCATGAAGGCTGATGACCCCACGTTGCCCGACCGCATCCACTTGCGCACGCTGGTGGAGCATGGGCTTGCTCCGATGCTCAAGAAGGAGCCGATGGAGATACTTGAGGGCATGTTGGGCGATGAGCTTCCGCCCGAGCCGGTGTTTGTGAATCTCACAGCAGAGCAACTTGAGCGATGTATCCAGGCGGCTCAGCGGGCGATGAGCCCACCGCCGCAGCCTGCGCCAGTTCCGGTTGCTGTGCCAGTGGAGCCAATCCGCGATAGGTTGGCGCTTAGTTCTGAGGAAACAGCCAAGGCGCTTGGTATCTCACGAGTTACCCTGTGGCGCTTGTGCAAACGTGGTTTGCTTAAACCCAGCTACGCTTTGCGGTCGCCTCGATTTGCGCTGTCAGAGATCGAGCGCTTCCTGCGCGAAACCCGCATTCAGTAAAGAAGCGCGCGCGACTAGAAATCGGCCTTTGCCTTGATCCCGACGTAGGCCACTGGCTTGTCCGTGGTTGTGCCTGGCTTGAGTTGGATGCGCAGGGAGGCAAGCAGGCGCTTCCAGAAAGGACGACCGTCAGCTGGGCTGATTGTCTTGGCCTCAAAGATGGCCTTGATTTGAGCCTCTGTCACTTGGCCACGGGGATTGCCCGCCGCACCTCGGTGTAGGTGATCGGTCCGGGGATGCCGTCTTGGTCGGTGTTGACCAGAGCCTGGATCTTTTTGATCCCGTTGGTCTGCACGGAATTGGTGACGTAGTTCACTGCGGTGAGGATCGCTGCCACGATAAACCCCACGATGGCGGTTTGGTCGAGTTGGCCGGCGAGCGAGGCGTCGAAGGCGGCGACTTTGGCCACAAGCGTGGCCACAAAACCCGCGATGATCGGCGTGAGCAAGCTGCCGGACTTGGAAACCAGAAAGCGCATGAGGCTGAGCTTGATCTTGCTCATGTTACTTGTCCTCCAAGCGCATGTGTTGCACAGCTGATTCGATGGTCCAGCGGATGAGGCTCTCGGTAGCCGAGATGCCCTCGGTGACGGCTCTGGACTTGAGTGTCTTGATGGCCTCTTCGCGCTTCTGACCGCTGGTGCGATCGGAGTTGGCCAGGGATCGGACGATGTCCAAGGCGATGGGAAGAAGGGCGCCGGTGCCACTGATTACGAGCTGGCGAAGGAGCGGGCCGTAGAAGCGCCAGATTGAATTGGTGATCCCGAGGATTTTCGCGACGAGCGATTTCATGACCCTCAGGGGGGTGTCAAAACGAACGACTTGCGGCTACCCCCATACCACCCGAGCCAAACGCTTCTTATGGCTCCCGCCGGATCGTGAGTTCCTACGGCTGATAAACGAGGAAACGGCCAACTGCGGCCTTCGTGCCGAAAACCATGCCAACATGGAGGGCACCCGGAAAATGGTGAAAAATATGGTGCGACAAAACTGATGGATTTGGTGAGCCCCCTGCGAGAGGCCAAGGGGGTTATGAAAAACAGCACCAAACGCAGTGAATACATCGGCACGTTCATTAAAGCCTCGGGCGCAGCCCGCACGATGCGCTTTACGACCGCTGCCGCCAATCTGGGCAAGCGCGGACTAATCACGGTCTGGGACGTGGAAAGCCGCGGCTTGCGCAAGTTCAACCTCGACACCCTGCTGGGCCGCATCATCGCGGCCGCCTGACATGAACGCGCATCAACCCGCCGTTGTGTCGGAATACAAGGGGCAGCCGCTGATCGTGCTTAATGCGGGATCGCGGTGGCCGTTCCAGTTCGGACTGGGCAAAGCGAAGATGATCCTCGAGCACATTGAGGCGATCCGGGCGTTTGCGGAGTCCGAAGGTAAAAGCGTTGGCGAGGAGGTGGCTCAATGAGCGCCTCCGCCATCAAGAAGCCGATGCTGGCCGGCAAGTGCGATTGCCCCGAGGCCTTGCGCTTTCCGGTTTTGGCCACGCCGAAGCTGGATGGCATCCGGTGTTTGAAGATCGCAGGCCAAGCGCTGACGCGCTCATTCAAGCCGATCAGCAATACGTTCGCCCGTCAGTGGATCGAGGCGAACTTGCCTGACGGCGTGGACGGGGAGCTGATGCTGCGCGGTGGCACGTTCAATGCGACCACGAGTGCGATCGGGCGCGAAAGCGGTGTGCCGGACTTCGTGTTTCACGTGTTCGATTACGTGAGCGAGGGCATCGATGTTCCGTATGCCTGCCGCGTGCGGGAGTTGGAGCGTTTGCCCCATTGGGAGCACGTGGAGAAGGTTCTGCCGGTTGAGATCGGCAACGCCGATGAGCTTGCCGCTTACGAGGAGAAGTGCGTGGCCGCTGGCTACGAGGGCGTGATGGTCCGTGATCCGGCGGGGCCGTATAAGTGCGGCCGATCGACCGAGCGCGAAGGCTGGCTGCTCAAGATCAAGCGGTTCGCCGACGCCGAGGCCGAGGTGCTTGAGCCCTACGAGGGTATGAGCAACCAGAACGAGGCCGAGCGCGATGCGTTTGGCCGGACCAAGCGCAGCCTGGCCAAAGCGGGGATGGTGGGCCGTGGCGAACTCGGCGGGTTCATTGTCCGAGCGCTCGATACGGGCGTGGAATTCCGGCTCGGTTACAACCACGTGCTCGGGGGCATCGACCGGGTGAGCCTGTGGCTCAAGAAGGAGGCACTGATCGGAAGATTGGTGAAGTTCAGCCACCAACCGAGCGGGGCCAAGGAAGCGCCCCGATTCCCGAAGTTTCTGGGCTTCCGAGAAGCCTGGGATCTCTAAAAACGGGCCGTGTCATAAACCATGCCAACATGAAGACCGCCCGAAAAATGGTGAAAAATATGGTGTTCAAAACTGATGGACCCAGCGCGGCTGCCCGCGAGAGGACAAGGGGGTTATGAAAAAGCCGGATACCAAAGCAGCCAGCGTGCTCTTCGGAGTCGAGCTGGAAACAGTCATCCCCGCCGGTTGCGGGGTTCAAGTGGGCAACTACCACCGTGGCGTTCAAGTCACGGGCGGGTTGCGCAAGTCGGACGGCACGGTTGTTACCGCGCCCAAGTTCAACCGCATGCCTTGGCGCGCCGAGCACGATGGCTCGATCCGCGGCAGTGGTGTGGCCTGTGAATTCGTCTCCCCGATCTTGCACGGGGAGGCGGGCGTGGCCGCGCTCTGCGAGTTCGTGGAATTCATGACCGCGATCGGCGCCACGGTGAATGACAGCTGCGGCTGCCACGTCACGGTGAGCGTGGATTCGATCATTGGCTCAAGCGACCACGCCAGGCGCGGGGAATTTGCCCGCAAGCTGGCGCACATCGCCCAGTGGCACGCGCGTTCGATCTACGGCCAGACGGGCACGGGGCGGCACACGAACACGTATAGCCACACGTTTGCAGCCGACGTGGCCAACTTGGTCAAGACGATGGAGCGGCACCCCGACCTGCGCTTCAAGGAATCGGCAGCCATTGCCTGTGGTCGCGGCATGATCAACTTCCGCAAGCTCTTCAGCCACGGCCTGGTCGAGTTCCGTGCCTTTGCCGGCACGACCAGCGTGGCCAAGGTACAGCACCACGTGGCCACGGCGATCGGGCTCTGCCGCCGCGCGGCCGAAGTGGAATGCCTCGGAGCGTTCAAGAAGAACAAGACGCAGGAAGCCCGCACGCGCACGGCGGCCGATGCGGTCAAGTTCCTGTGGGACTACCTCGGATGGACCGGCAGCAAGCGCGACTGTGCGCTCGGGCTGTTCGGTCGCCTGCACACGGAGTTCCGCCAATACCGCAAGGAGGCCCTGCGCCTCTGCCGCCAGTTCGATGCCCGCTACCCCAATGCGCCGCTTTAAGCACTCAAGCTACGTGACTCGCGTAGCACGACAACCAACAACAACCAAGAAAGGAACCAAGTAAGATGTGTGTGATCCTCGTATGCCCGCCGAAGGTTCGGCCGGATATGGATGTGCTGCGTGCCTGTCACGCGGCTAACCCGCACGGTGCCGGCGTGGGCTGGCGCCGTGGCGGCAAAGTGCATTGGCAGAAGAACCTCGGTCCCGAGGAAGTCGGCCAACTGATCGGTAAACTCGATGGTGAACTCGTGATCCACTTCCGGTGGGCCAGCGTGGGCGGCGTTCAGCCGCAGCTCTGCCATCCGTTCCCTGTGGACCGTGTGTCTTCGACCAAGCTGGAGGGGAAAGCGGCTCGGCTCCTTTTCCACAATGGCACGTGGTCGGGGCACAAGAGCGCGTTGGAATTCGTGGAGGCCAAGCAGAAGCGCAAGGTGGGCGGTCCGCTGAGCGACAGCCGGGTGATCGCGCTGCTGGTTGATCACCTGCGCGACAACTCCGTGCTTGAGCACATCGAGGGGCGGTTCGTGCTCTACTCGGCAAAGTCGACCAAACTCTACGGCGACTGGCGCACGTGGGGCGGCATGCGCGTGTCCAACTTGGGGTTCGTCTATGAGATGGAACGCGCCGAGCGCCGTGTGCGTTGGAGTGGTGACACAGCCGATGCGGGCGAGCAACTCGCTCTGTGGACAGCGGGAGCTGACGCCGATGACGAGGAGGTGGCGTCATGACGTTCAAGATCGTGGCCAGCCAAGGCGACCGCATCGTGTTCGACCAGCGTGTGGAGGCGACAAGCCCTCGCGAAGCGAGGGAGGTCATGAAGCGTGCGCTTCGACTGGAAAGTCTGACTGGACTCGTTTACGCGATCACGGAAATCCCAGCCTCGCTGATCGAGGAAATCGTGACGGCCAAGATGGCGCGGGTGACTGTGGGCAACGGACGGATTGATCCGGCCAAGCTCATGCGGGAGGCGGCCGAGGCGGCGGTTAAGCAAGAGCTAGCCGCGATCAAGAACCGGCTGACCGCGCTCGAGGGCCGCAAGGGTAA
>Ga0247840_10010646_pt1 | contig 11423 bp, 5 predicted proteins | sample LaCruzMarch2015__FD_192404 | JGI IMG/M metagenome (GOLD analysis project Ga0247840, IMG submission 192404) | Freshwater microbial communities from meromictic Lake La Cruz, Castile-La Mancha, Spain - LaCruzMarch2015_17m | ecosystem: Environmental > Aquatic > Freshwater > Lake | place: Spain...
GTTGGGGAGCCGAGGCTGTGCGGTCGAAATCGAAACGGCGTGTGGAGCGGCGACCGCGCCGGCCATCGACCACGAGATCTCGGTCATTGACAATTTGGCCGTCGACTTGTTCCCCGTGACCTGGCGCGGGCGGGAGCGGTCGCGCCGCACCCACGCGCCGCTGTCTGGGAGCGCGAAGCTGCGCCACCACGACTCCTCGATAAAGGCGTCGACGCACACCCCCAGGCGGCGCGCGCGCTGCGCCGCGGCCTGCATGATTTTCTTGACAGTGACGTAGTGTTTGCGCTCGGGCTGCGGCAAGTGATATTCCCCCAGACACACGACCCACATGTCGATCGGCGCGCCCGAGGGCCAGTTGGTTTGTAGATGCGTACCGGTCACAACGTGCGGGCCGACGACCCCGCGAGCCGCGCGAACCACTTGTTGGGCGCCCGCCAGCTGGGCCGAGATCTCGCGCTCTTCGGGTGTGGGGGGCCAGCTGACTCCAATCTCGGCCCCCAACGACTTGGACGCCAGGCGCTCAGCGAGCGCGATGACTTGTGGGGCGTGCTCGCCCGGCCCGCTTATCTCGGCGGGGCCGGCGGACGGGAACCGAATGTGCACTAGGCCCAAGTAGAGATTCTCAAGCCGCCGTCCGCCGTCGACGCGCCCACCCGCCGGAGCCGGCACGCCGTCGTACGATCCCGGCGGGAGCGACGACTCACCGCGCTCAAAGTATTGCAGAATGTCGTCCGACGTGCGCGCGGGCAGCTCATCCGCGGCGGCGGCGCGCGCCCTGATCCACGGCAGCGGCGGCGAACGCGCGCGCTTGTACTGGGACAAGGTGGTGTACCTGATCTCGTCGTCCGAGTCGTCCGGCTCGTCAAGCACCACGAGCTCAGAGTCCCACCCGACCGCGTCGACATCCAGCAACGCCTGGAGAATGTCGTCGCGATGCATGTCGACCGCTCGCCGCGCCGCCTCGACCGCCGAGTGCTGGATCTGGTACTCGAGGTCGTCGTCCATGTCGCGGTCTTCTTCGTACTGGTCGTGCAGCCGCCTGAGCTCGGCCGATCGCGCTTGGAGCACGTCTTTTATTAGCCCCATGTCGATCGGATCCTGGGCGAGCGCGGCCTGGAGCATGTCGTCCTCGCCGCCCTGGGCGATCGTGGGACTCCCGGCGCGCACGCACCGCGCGGCGTACGTTGGATCGTCGTGCACGAGTCTTACGAGGCTTGCGAGCCGTGGACACTCCGTAATCGGCTCGGGCGAGTCGTCGTCGTCGTCGGCGTCGCGCGGCCGCTTGGCCGCGTACTCGACCCGGCCGTGTCGCGCGCCCATCAGTGTGTCGGGCGATGCTGGCTTGAGTCAGTCGCGCGGGTAAAAAAAGACTTGCTCGCTCGTTCGCTCGTTTCGCTCGTTCTATTAGCTAGTGCGTCGCCACCTCGTGCGACTCGACCGGCATGTGCCGCGCGGCCAAATCTTTAAGAATCCTTACAAGTCCGGGGTGGTCGGTGCGGCGGAGCGCCAAAGCGGCATCGTGCGACCCGAGCACGAGCGTGGGCGCGCGCTCACCCAGGCGGCGTACCAGCGTCGCCGCCGCTCCTAGATCGCGCCACATTGGGTTATCAGCGAGCTCGACGTCTTGTATGTTGACCGAGCACCGGAGCGCCGCGGCCAACTGAGCAACATCCGAGTACCGCTCGATCGCGTTTGACCCGAGATCGAGCGTCTCGAGCTCGGGCATCGCGGCAACAAGAGTGCAGAGCGCGCCGATTTCGCCGGGCCCGCGTCCGAGCGAGTTGCGCGCCACTCTGAAAGTGCGGAGCCGCGGCGGGACGAGCGGCTCGAAAAGACGCATCGGCTGCTCGTCCCCAAGAAAGTTGCACGACAAATCGAGCTCGGTGAGATGCGTCAGACGCGCCAAGAGCGCGAGAACGTCCTTTAGGTAAACGTGCCGACCCACCAAGTTGTCGCGCAGATCCAGCACCACCAGATTGGCGGAGAGCGCCTGGGCGAGCACGCCGACGTCGCCGCGGTGGCGGCCGACAAAGTTGTCGCGCACAAACAGGCGGCGCGCACACAGCGACGAGACGGCGCGCGCCGCGCACCCCGAGTCGGTCGCGCGCACCCCGAGCTGCGTCGTATCAAGGTGCAGCACGGCGAGCGGCTTGCTCTGGAGCGCGTCGGCAATGGCCGGCATCGCGTCCGCGTACTCTGCTAAGGGGTTGTGGCTCAGAAACAGCGTCGTGAGCCGGGGAAGCGCGGCGAGCCCGCGCGCGAGCCACGCGCCCTCGCCCGGGCGCGAGCCTAGGCCGTTCAAACACAGCGACATTGTCGTGATCTGCGTGCATTTTTCCAAAGTCGCCGCCAGCCGCTCGGCGTTGCCGGCCTCGTTCGCAAGATCGTTCCCCGCTAGACTCAGACACTGCAGTGAGGACATGCGGCCCACAGCCTTTAATAGAGTCGGCACGCCCTGTGGGCTCGAGCCGGCGCCGACCCAGCCGACAAACAGGCGCTCCAATTGCGGCACATCCCCGAGTCGATTAAAGTCATCGGGCGAGTCGCCGATCGGATTGTACGTCAGGTCGAGCACTCGCAGCCGCCGGAGCCTGGCGAGCCCGAGCTGTGTGAGACAGTTGGGCCCGCCGAGCGCGCAGTCGTAGAGATGCAGTTCCTGGAGAGTCGAGGCGACTCGGCCGAGCGCGCCCCCCAGGACGGCGGGGTCGATGGGCCAAAACTCGAGCATCAGGCGCCGGAGCCCGCGCACGCCGCCAATCAGACGCTGGACGTCGCGCGCCGAGCGTCGGCCGGACGGTTTCTCGAGCGCGCGCACATCCAGCTGCTCGATGCCGTCCAATTGCGAGGCCACCCTCAGCTGCGCCGCGAGCTCGGTCGAGCGGCCCCACAGCACCAGGTCCCCCGGGGCGGCGCTGGTGCGTACGCCGCGCGCGACCGCGCGGACGCTTGCGGGCGTCGCGCCCACCAGCTCGCACCACCCATCGGGCGAGACGCGCCGCGCGCACAGCAGCCCCGCGCGCCACGCGCCGGCGCGCACAAACGCGCCCTCGGGGCCAAGCTGAGAGGCCCTGCGGTGGCACGCATTGTACCACGCGCGCGAAACCGCGACGAGCGCGCCAAAGTCAGCGCGCCATCTCATGGTGTCGGCGATGCGCGCCATCAGATCCGGCGTCAGGTGCATTTCGATTTTTTAAAGCACGCTGCGCTGTTGGTAGTCCAAGACTTTTTTTTTTGGGGCAAGTCTGAGGGGCGGGAAAAATCGCGTGTCCTTGCTGTCGCCGGGGTGGCGAGCCCGGTCGCGCGACGGTATTTTTTTGGCACCCACCCCGAGGCAAACCACCATGACTCGGCGCTCACCATCGTACGGACGCACCCGAAAGTCCACCCGGCGCAGCCACTCACACCACATGCGCAGGCGGTCCGCCAAGAACATTCGTGCCCAAGCGCGGCGCCGCGGAGTCTCCGCGCAAGGTAAAAAGTCCCAGGTACTGCGCCGATTGTTTGCCCACTCATCTCACGCTCGCAACCGCGGCGGGTTCAACGCTTACCGTGAGCAGATGCTGCGAGCACGCGCGAGCGGCGCGGCCTCGTTCGTCTACACTGGCAACGGCAAGCGGTACTACCGGGGCAAGCACGGGCACTTGATCACGTACAGCACCCGGCGTTCCCCCAAGTAGAAGACAACAATCGCTACAATACGCTCTTCTTTTTTTTTCTCTGCGTCCTAGGACAATAGCGTGCAAAAGAAATAGATAGATGCGCACCGCCCGCCTCGCTGGCGGCGTCGTCCTGATTGTCGTCGCCGCCGCCTCGGTCGCGGTGCTGGTGTGGATGCTAATAAATAGACGCGCCGCCTCACCCGGCCCCGCGCCGCCCACCCCGGCCAACACGCCCGCCGCCCCCGCCGGGAGCGTTGTGGACGCGACGGCGTACGACCAAAACAACACGCTCGGCGTCACACCGGATCGTAATTATTTGTGCGTCGGCGCCGCGGCGTCGACGGCGACGGCGAGCGGCGCGGCGCTCCGTAGCACCGCGCCCACAACGTGCACCGCGCGCACCACGCCGTGCCCCATTCCCCAAGGCGCGCCGCCGCCGCCCGCGCCGGGCGACTTGGCAGAGTGCGGCCCGGCGCCGACCGGCCCCGGCTCGGCCCCCGGCGCGTCGCACCCCTTTCCCAACACTTCTTATGGGTACTGCACCGGCGTCCCGGGGGCGTCGGACTCAATGTACTCCCAGTGGGTCGCGTTCTACGATGATCCGCGCCGCACGGGGGCGACGTTTGCCGCCGACCCCGAGACGGCTTATAACCGCGTCGGCAACGTCACCGGGGCCGGGTGCTTTGTGTCGCCCGATGAGCCACAGAGCGCCAGCAACTACTCGCGCTCGCCGTATTTGAGAAGCGTCTTTTTGGGCGACGAGGCGGTGCTGTTTGACATGCTGTCGGTCGCTAGATACCCGGCCGAGCGCCCCGGGTTTCCGCGCCTGACGCCAGTGCCGGTCGCCGCCGCCTCGGCCAGAACGTTTGGGCCGTGCGACCCCACCGCTCCCACACCGTGCACCGGCGCGACCGAGTGCCAGCTCCAAAGTCCCGCGTGGCTGTGCGACTGCGAGGCGTGCCAGCCGACTCGCGCGTGCGACCCCGCCGACCCCACGCGCGCGTGCGGACCACAGGGCAAATGCACCATGCAATCGGCCTATTTGTGCGCCGCCCGCCCGCCGTGCGACACGCGCCCGTGCGATCCCCAGGGCCGACTGATCGCCCCCGTCTCAGCCGTGCCGCTCGCCGACGCGACGTTTGCACCCGGAGGAGGGTACGATCTCTATTTAAGGGCGGTGCACAAGATCTGGGGGTTTACCCAGGCGTACCAGATGGGCGGCGTCAACTCGGGCAACGTTTATCCGTACGCTCCTTTGAACCAGCAAGGTCCGGACGACGCGCCGCAAGTATTTCAGCCCGGGGACCCGATGTACGGCGCGCACGTCCTGAGACACCGGATCGCCGGCGACTATGCCCCAATAGTCGATCCCAATCTCGATAGGGACGGCCTGCCGCCGCCCGCGGTACCAAACGCTTTGGATAAAGCGGCGCAGTGGTCGCGCCCCAAGGGGTACGAGTCCTCTGATCAAGACGAGTACGACGCGCGGCGCGCCCAGTGCTCCCAATGCGGCGCCGGCGGGCCCGAGTGCTTTTCGGAGATCCAGTGCGCTCATTTCCCCGCATTCGGCGCGCAGCCCAAGAGCGTCCAGGCCGCCACGCCGGACGGCCGCCCGATCCTGGATGATGATGGTCAGCCGAGGATGGTCCCGAGCTACTACACCACACCCCCCCAGATGCCCTCGGATCCGGCGGACAATCCCGCGGTCGACGCCTCGGGCAAGTCGACCGTGCCCGGGAGACGAGCGTACCCTCTCCAGGCCGGGGGCCCGAACCCGCGTGCAAGGTGCGGGGGGTGCTCGGCGACCGCCCAGGTGTTTGGCCCTGGACGATATACGGCGCGCGCGCGCATCCGACCGACCACTCCCCAGTCCGACTGGTTGTTGGACGCCAGCGACCCCGTGCGCCCCATCGGGCGCGGGTACGTGTTTGCAATGTGGACGTTTGCCTATACGGAGATTTACGCGCTAGGGGCCGATCCGGCGGTCGATCCTGGGTTTGTCCCGTCCGACCAGGCGACTACTACGAACCCGTGCTGGGACGACTGCACGTGTCTTCAAGAGCAAAACTACTGCACCAAGGACCCGGGGTCCACAGCCGACACTTGCTGCGACCCGCGCACCGCTAGGACCCAGGGCTGCGCGACTCCCAAGAGCTTTTCCCCCGTCGCCCCCGGGTTACCGGCTCTTTATTGCGACGCCGCGTCGTGCCCGCCCGACTCACCAGCGGACAATATCACTAGATGCGCCGAGTGCGCACTTGTTGCGCAAGACCCTGGGGGTTCGGCGCCGCGCGCGCCGTATGTTCGTGAGACTGGGGGCTCTTGTTATCTCGCCGCCGCCGAGGTCCCGGAGTGGACCACCGCCGGCGCACACGCCGACGAAAGCTGCGCGACCAAGCCGGCGCCGGTGGGGGGCCAAGACTGGCAAAACGCCGGGCCGTGCCTGAGGGTGGCGGGTACGTTGGTAGGCGGGCGCCCCCAGCCGTACCCCGGGGGCGCGGGGCTCGCTGCGTACGATTTGAAAATCCGGGGCCGCACGCCGCCCCCGGCGCCGTACTCCACCGTGTGCTCGGGCTATAAAGTTTATGGCTCGATCAACAGCGAGATTGACATTGAGATTCCCTCCAACTCGCCCCAGGCGGACTGGAAGACGCAGCTCACCTTTAGGACGATGAATGCCAACACGTGGGCGTTTGACGTTGATTCTTACTCGGGGTACAAGCCGATTTACACGCAGGCAATGGTCCAAGCGATCCCCAAGTCGATGCCGGCCGCTGGCGTAAGTAGCTTTGTCGACGACCGGTACCACGACTACATGGTCGACTGGTACGTCGACCAGGACCACTCCAAGTCGTACGTCGCGTTTTACTTTGACGGCCAGCTTGTTTACTCCACCACCCGCATCGTCCCCACGCGCAGCGGGCGCTTGCTATTTGGCCTGTGGCCAGGGTGGTGGGGCACCGGGCGCCACCGGCCCGATTACGATTTCGGGTACTGCGATCTGGCGGGTCTGATTATCGAGCCGTACACTCCCGCCAACGCGCCCGGAGTCAAGATCCGCACGATGCCGCAGACGTACGACCAGGTGCTGCCCGCCGGAGTCCAGCAGACAGAGTGCTGCCCGTTCTCCCAGGATCAGTATAATGGCTCGGGAGCGACCGAGTGCGCGATCGACACCCCATGCGAGGTGGCGTGCGACTTTAGGCCAATCGGGGGCGGCGCGGCGGCGGCGACGCGAGTGTTTGCGTGCGTCGACGGCGTGTGTCGCCCGCTCGCGCCCGGCGAGGGCGCCGTTGGTCTAGCGTACGTAGGGGACCCGCTGTGTGGGGGCGCGTGCGGCACGTGCGTCGGGTGCGTCGCCACTCCTCCGCTGCCCTCCAAGAGCTCTCGGACGGCGGCGCGCGCCGACGCCGCGGCCGAGATGGCGCTGCTTCTGGTGGCGATCGCCGCGCTGGTGGGCGGCGCACTACTACTGGCGCTGAAAAAGTAAGTAAGTAAAAAAAAAGTCCGTACGGGGGCCAGCTCAGCCGATCCGAGTCATGCAAAAGGCACCTCCGGCTACGGTTACCGCCGATGCCGCCGTGTGTCCCGCGACGACATAGTCGCTGGCGGTTCGCACCGCGATAACGGCGGTATTGTAAGTTCCGCCGACGTTGCCGGTCGTATAGAAGGTAAATACATAGGGGTTTGGCGCAGAGCCGGCATCCAGGACTACGACCGGTGGCGTCCCCACTTTTCCAAAAGCTGTTTGCACAGTCTGCGTAGCACCAACACCCGAGAAGCTAATCGAGTACGTCGCCAGGTAGAGACCGATCGGGACAGCAAGGATGGTGGCGAGTGTTTGGTCCGCCCCATTCGTAGGGTTGACCGCAAACGTCGTTGTTTGTAGGTTTGTATTAAAGCCGAATTGACCCGCCACGAGCGTCGGCAGCACGGTCGTTGTTGGTACACCGGTCGACGCGATAACATACCGCGGTGTGGTGGTCGAGTACTGCCAGTCGCCGTACAGACGACCTCCGGGAAAGCCGCCCGTACCAGCGATGGTGCTCACCTCCTCAAGCAAGGCCGATGAAGCGTTGTACGTGCTGTGGGTGTTGGCAATGTAGGTGTTGGCCACTTGAAGACTGTTTGCGTCGGTGGTCGCCTGGAGAAAGTCGCGTGCGGTCGCTGGCCCAGCGTGGTAAAAGGACTTTTGCCCGGTGGTGGTGTTGTTGTTGATACCGAGCGTCTGGGCACCAGCCGTGTTGAGGGGGTTGCTGACGTAGATTCTGCTAAACGTCGGGATCGGCTCGGTTACCTGGTTGAGGTTGATTTGGAGCGTCGTCCCGGCCCAGGGCGGCGAGGTGGACGACAAGCCGGCAATGGTGAACTTAAACGTCACCTGGTAGATGGTGTCGGTCAGCTGGATGCCCGGGGTGGCGGCCGGAAATCCCCCAATGGGCGGCTGTGAGATGCCGGTGATGGTGACGCCCGTGATGCCGCCCGTTCCCCACGTGATCGTCTGGCCGCTCTGGTTGTTTGAATAGGCCATAAAGTTGAACACGTCTCCCGCAGCGATCGGCGAAATCAGGAGCGGGGCGGTGGTCAGCCCGTTGGGATACAGAAGCTGCATCGGGTTGTCGCCCACGTTTGGCACCGACGGCGCGACGGTCGCGTTGACCGCACCATTCAGAAACAGGTACTGATAGGTGGTGCCGATGACGCTCGGGATGATTTGCTGCCCCTTTAGGGCGACGGCGTTCACTACGGGCTGCTGCAAACTGAGATCAAAGTTGATGCTCGGTAGCGCGAGCGAGCCGGTGCCGCCCTCGAGCGTAGTCAGCATCTTGACGTCGGCCTGGCCGGTGATGGGCACGGCGTCAATCACCCTTAGATACAGACGCACGACCGACGCCGCTGGGATGGTGGCGATGCGGATCGGGTTGGTGTACGCCACCAGCGCCGAACCGGTCGGCTCGGCGTTGGACTTGTAGATTGTCAAGTCGACCGAGTTGGCCCCGGTGTTGGCGACATCAAACGCAAACTGGTCGTCCACTTTGGGGTTGGTAAACAGATCCAGGAGCGCGGTGTGAGGGGGCATGTAGACCACGGTGTTGGGCGCCGGGATGGTGCCCTCGATGACAATCTGGTCAATGCCCTGCAGCTCGGCGAACGTGATCGTGTCGTTGGGGTACGGAATGGTGGTTGCGTCGTACGTAAAGTGCGTCGTCACCAGGTCGCGCTCGGCCGTCGGGCCCGAGGACGCGCAGCAGCTAGTCTTGCAGTTGGGCTTGAACCAGGTCGACATTTCTGGACGTGCTTCGGGGTTTGACTCCCTAAGGCTGATAAAAAAATAAAGTTGGCTGACATGGCGTTCGAAGAAAATGGTCGCGTTTGTTACAGTTAGGCGATGCGCAACGCCCAGAACGAGCCGCTCGGGGTGGTCAGTGCAGCTACCGTGGACGCGCCGTACAGGTTGAACGTGCCGCCGATGGCTGCGACAATCGTCAGCACCGCGGTGCCGGTCCACGTGGTGGTCGTGCCGATCGCGATCGGGTTGCTCATTATGTTGATTGGCCCTGACTGTAGACCCGCGGCGCCGACGACTTGGTTTGTCCCAAACTGGAGCGCCATCTGACAGTTCTGGTTGGCGTTGGTAATGATGAGCGTGTACCCGACCAGGTAGACACCCTGTGCGATTGTAACGGTTGCCAGGATGCCAGGTGTCGTGAGCGGCACGTTTGCGGCAAAGGTGGTTGTTTGGCTTGTCCCGCCAATGTAGCCAATGTTTGACGCGACATATGTGGGCAACACGGGCGCGGTCAGCGGGCGGTATGACCAAAAGACCGTGGCGAGCTGCGGATTCGGGTCGGCGATGCGCTGCAACTCGATGCTGAGTGTGGACGCCTGCCACTTGGGTGCAGTGGTCGACACGCCCGCGATGGTAAACCTGAACGTCGCACGGTAGGTCGATAGGGCCGGCTGTGAGACCGGCGCCGTGCCAGTGTAGCTCAGGCCGGTGATGGCGGGGACGCCGCTCCACGCCAGCGTTTGCGCGGCCGTCTGGTTGCTCACGACGATCGAGAACACAATCATGTTGCCGGCCGCGATCGGCGACACCATAAGCGGGTTGGCCTCCAGGAGCAAGCTCGTGGTCAGCTGCCTGGTGAATGGGTACAGGAGCTGCGCGACGCCGTCCGCAGCGACAGGGACGTAGGGGGTGATCGTCTGCCCAGCGAGCCCTCCAGTCACCACGATCTGGTACTCGGGCCCAAGCAGGTTGGGCACGATGTTCTGCCCAAACAGGTTCAGCGCGTTGGCCGACGGCTGGGCGATCAACGCCTGTGCGCCGACACCGGCGGCGCCCAGGTTGAAGGTCATCGGCGGGTAGGTGATCGAGCCGGTCCCGCCCTCCATGGCGGCCAGCATCTTGACGTCGGCCTCACCGGCCACTGGGCTGGCGTTGATCACCCTGAGCGCAAGACGCACGACGCTCGTTGCGGGGATGGTAATGTACCGGAGCGGCGGCGCGTACGCGTCCAGGCCGGAGCCGGTCGCCTCTGCGTTGGTCTTGTAGATCAGCAGGTCGATCGAGTTGGCCCCCGTGTTGGACACGTCGAACGAGAACTGGTCGTCAGCAATTGGGTTGGTAAACAGATCCAGCAACGCGGTGTGCGGCGGCATGTAGATGACCGTGTTGGGGTACGGGATCGTGCCCCCAATGACGATCTGGCTGATGCCCTGCAGCAAGGAGAACGGGATGGTGTCGGTGGGGGTGGTGGTGGTCGCGTCATACGTAAAGTGCGTCGTCACCAGGTCGGACTCGACGAGCGGCGGGGCCTTGCAGCAGCTGGTCTTGCAGTTGGGCTTGAACCAGGTTGCCATCGGGAATGCGTGGGTTTGACCATGTGGCCGGATAAAAAAGTACGCCCGACGGACCGACCGACCACCCACCTACCTACGGCCGGCCGACCGACCGACCACCCTATGGGTGGCCGGCGCGCCCGTTTTTTTTGGCCCACACCAGCTGGGCAAAGAGAGGCCAACACAAAGCAGCGCGATGCTGAGCGCAGCCAGCTACCAGCCGAGCGGCTTTCGCAGCGCCGCGCCGGCCGAGGTGACCGAGATACATGTGGGCGCGTCGTACGTCGCCGCCACGCAGCGCTCCGTCGTGTGCGTCGTCTCGGGCGCCGAAGCGGGGAACAACGCGCTCGATGTGGAAATGTGCGTGCTCGCCGCGTGCGTGCGTCGTGCCGCCGAGTCGACCGGTCGTACCCCGGCGTTCCTGGGGGACGATGCCGAGCGCGCCCGTCTCCAAGCCGCGTATCTGTTGGTGGCGCCGACGGCGCGCGCCGCCGCCGTCGCCCCAGGCCGTCCGGCGGCGCTCGGGCCCGACACGATTCTCGTTCTCCCCAGATGGGACGCGGTCGACCGGCGCGTCGCGGCCGACATCGCGCTGCAATCGGCGCGCGCACTCCGTGCGTTCAGCGCCGCCTCGCCCTCAGTCGCGCCGCCCGGGGCGCCACCCTTGGTTCTCAGCGTCACCTCTGCGCCCGGGTCGCACGGACCCGTGCAGCTTGTGAGTGCGCTCGCCGCGCTCCAAAACTCGGATCCGCCCGAGCCGCCGGCGGCGACGGCGCGCGCCGCCGCCGAGTCTCTCAGCTTGGGTGTGACGACCTCGCTGCGGCCCGGGGACCGCGTGCGCTACCGCGGCGCCGACTATGTGGTGTGGGACGTTGATCGCCGCGACGACGCAGGCCGTGTCGGAGGGCGAGTCGTGCTGTC
>Ga0247840_10010657_pt1 | contig 11417 bp, 9 predicted proteins | sample LaCruzMarch2015__FD_192404 | JGI IMG/M metagenome (GOLD analysis project Ga0247840, IMG submission 192404) | Freshwater microbial communities from meromictic Lake La Cruz, Castile-La Mancha, Spain - LaCruzMarch2015_17m | ecosystem: Environmental > Aquatic > Freshwater > Lake | place: Spain...
ATTGTCTTTTTCTTTTCCATGAAAACCTCCTTTAGGGGGCGTATTGCAATACGCCCGTAGGGGCGGGTTTCAAACCCGCCCGTCCTCTAAACGGTCGTCGGTTCTTTAAAGGTTCCGTAAACTTTCTTCAGGGTATCGATGATTTCGCCGACGGTCGCTTTTGCCTTCAACGGTTCGAACAGATAAGGAATGAGATTGTCGCCGCGGCCAGCAGCCGACTCCAACTCTTGCAGGGCGCTCTCCACCTTCCCTTGGTCGCGGTTCGCTTTAACCGCCTTCAGCCGCTCAAGCTGACGGTTGATCGTCTCGGGATCCGTCTTGTAAACCTCCAGGTCTCTCTCCTCTTCCTTCACCTTGAACTTGTTCACCCCGACCAGAACCTTTTCCCCGGAACTGATCCTCTTCTGAATCTCATAGCTCTGCCTGGCCAACTCCCGCTGAATGGCGCCGCTCTCGATCATCTTCACGATCCCGCCGTCGCTCTCAATCTTTCCGATGATCTCCCCGATCTTCGCTTCCATCTCATCGGTCAGTTTTTCAACATAGTAGGAGCCGCCCAGAGGATCCACCACATCGGCCACCCCTGTCTCATTGGCCAAAATCTGCTGCACCCTTAGAGAGGTCCGGATCGCAAGATCCGACGGAATCGCATAAACCTCATCGAAACAGGCCAGGTTGAGTGACCTTGTTCCTGAAAAAACCGCCGCCATCGCATAGATCGATGCCCGGGCAATATTGTTCAGGGGCTGCTCGGCCGTCAATCCGCCTCCCATCCCTCCGGTGGAAAAGCGGAACTGAAGGGAACGCTTGTCTAAAGCGCCATACTTCTCTTTCATCAATTTCGCCCAGTACCTGCGCGCCCCCCGAAGCCGGGCGATGTCTTCGAAAAAGTTGAAATCGCGCCCCCCGATCGGCAGATGGAACGAAAACAGCGGGGCAATCTCGTCAATGTTTGATCCCCGCTTCAAAACTTCCCGGATATAGACCTCGGCGATCGATATCGCCAGGGAGACGGCCTGTACGGTATTGGCCCCATATTCCAGGATATGTGTCCCGGAGACGCTGATCGCATTGAACCGCGGGATTTCCTTGTTGCAATACTCCACCAGATCACCCACCAGCTTGATCGAAGGTTCCGGGGGAAAGATCCATGTCCCACGGGCAATGTACTCCTTCAGGATATCATTCTGGATCGTTCCCCGCAGACGCTTCGGTTCCACTCCCTGCTTCTGGGCCACCAAAACATACATCGCCAGAATGATCGGCGCTGTCGCATTGATTGTAAACGACGTCGAGATTTGATCCAGCGCAATCCCGTCGAAAATCCGCTCAAAATCCTCCAGAGAGTCCACCGCAACGCCCAACTTTCCGACATCGTCCTCCGCCAGGGGCATATCGGAATCCAGACCGACCTGTGTCGGCAAATCAAAAGCCAGACTCAACCCCGTCTGACCATTTTTCAGCAGATACTTGAAGCGCTCGTTGGTGCTGTCCGATGTCGACTGACCGGAATACTGCCGCATCGTCCACATGGAGCTCCGGTACATCGTCGAATATACACCCCGCGTAAACGGGTACTCCCCGGGATCGTTGAGCTTCTCCTTATAATCGAAGTCTGGCAGATCCTCCGGCCCATAAAAACATTTCACCGGCGTCCCCAAGATGGAAACCACGGGACGAACCTCTGTCTCACCCGCTTTTTTCGCCATGTTCCTTCTCCTCCCTCATAAGAAAGTGCTGAGTGCAGGGTACTGAGTTGTTTGTCATCCCCGAGTGCTTCTATCGGGGATATGGTCTAACTCAGTCCTCCGTCCTCAGCACTTTTTTTTACTCAGCACTTGTTTTTAGTTCTTCCAGCTCAATCAAAACACCATTGGTGCTCTTCGGGTTTAAAAACGCGATGAGGCGCCCGTCCTCCGTCTTGCGCGGCGTCTTGTTGAGAAGCGCGATCCCTTGTGATTCATAATGGCGCAACGCCGCCTCGACGTTCTCCACCCCCAGGCAAACGTGGTGGATACCTTCCCCCCGCTTCTGGATGAATTTTCCCGCCGGGCTATCCGGATCCATCGGCTCGATCAGCTCAATGGTGCAACCGCCCACAGGAAAGAAAGCGATCTTCGTTTTGATCGCATCCGATTCGTACATCTTTTCCAGCGGAATCCCCAGGATATCCCGAAACAGATGAATCGATTCGTCGATACTCTTCACCGCAACACCGATATGCTCAATCTTCTTGATCATAGATCATCTCCTCTGATTTACGTAGGGGCGGGTTTCTAACCCGCCCGTCCTTACATCACAGCGGGATCGTCCCGTGCTTCTTGCCGGGCCGCAGCTCAACTTTTCCCTTCAACTGCCCAAACGCTCTGATCAGATAAGAGCGCAGCACCTTGGGCTCGACAATGGCATCGATCCATCCCTCCTCGGCCGCCATATAGGGATTGGCAAACTTCTGCCGGTATTCATTCACCTTCTGGATCCTCATCTGTTTTGGATCTTCTGCCTGGGAGATCTCCTCCTTGAAAATAACATTGGCGGCCGCTTCGGGTCCCATGATGGCGATTTCTGCCGTCGTCAGGGCGATGGTGAAGTCCGTCCCCACCAGTTTCGATACAGCCATGCCCGACATGGCGCCGCCGTAAATTTTTCTTACGATAACAGAGACTCTGGGCACGACGGCCTCGCAATAGGCATAGAGCGTTTTTGCGCCATGCCGGATGATACCGCCGTATTCCTGCTGCTTGCCCGGCAGATAGCCGGGACAGTCCACCAGGTTCAGGATCGGAATGTTGAAAGCGTCGCAAAACCGGATGAAACGAGCCGATTTGTCCGAAGCGTCGATATCAAGACAGCCGGCGCTGACCATGGGTTGGTTGGCGATAACGCCAATGCTGTTTCCGTTCAACCGGATAAAGCCGATGATGATGTTCTTCGCAAAACCCTCCTGGATCTCAAAAAAATCATTGTGATCCGCAACAAGCCGGATAATCCTCTTCATGTCGTAAGCTCTTTGCGGATTGTCCGGAATGATCTCTTCGATCTCTCCCGTCAGGCGATCGGGATCATCCGGGGATGACCCCGTGGGCGCCGCTTCCCGGTAGTTGGCCGGAAGAAAGCTCAGCAGCTTTTTCACCTGTTCAAAGCACTCCTGCTCGCTTTTGGCCACCAGATGCGCCACGCCGCTCTTCTCGCTGTGGATCCGGGCGCCTCCAAGTTCTTCCGCCGTCACCTCTTCCCCGGTAACGGCCTTGATGACGTTCGGTCCCGTAATGTGCATCTTGCTGATCCCGTCCACCATAAACACAAAATCACACAAAGCCGGCGAATAAACCGCCCCACCGGCGCACGGGCCCAGTATCAGCGCGAATTGCGGCACAATGCCGGATGCCACGGTATTTCGAAAGAAAATGGAGCCGTACTGCCCCAGCCCTTCCTGAATCCTGGCGCCGCCGGAATCGATCAACCCGATGATCGGTGCGCCAACCTTGATGGCCAGATCCATGACATGACAGATTTTGCTTGCATGGGCCTTCCCGAGTGATCCCCCCATGACCGTAAAATCCTGCGAATAGAGATAAACCTGCCGGCCGGCGATCTTTCCGGAACCTGTGACCACGCCGTCGCCGTAATATTTTTCCTTCTCCATGCCGAACTTGCTGCTCTGATGGGTCACGAACATTTCAAGTTCCATGAAACTTCCCGGATCAACGAGCAGATCAATCCTTTCCCTGGCGCTGAGTTTTCCGCGCTGGTGCTGCTTGTCGATCTGTTTTTGACCTCCCCCCAAGCGGGCAAGGTCCTCCTTCTCCTTCAACGATTCATTGATCTCTTTCAATATCTTCCCTCTCAAATCTCCATTGCATTCGCCAAAGTAGGGGCGGGTTTCAAACCCGCCCAAGTAGGCTGGCGGGTTTGAAACCCACCCCTACCCGTTTCCGGATCCTCATGCCGGCCGATCCAACCCCGTAACAACCTGCGACCGGATCATCCGCGGCAGCATCAGATGGTGCTGCGGACAGATCGACCGGGGATTCTGATAGACGCCGTTCGCAAAGGCGACGATATAGCCCCGGATCGCTTCAAACCGCACCACTTCATCTACGAAACCCTTCTTGGCGCAGTAGATCGGCTGCGAGGTCTTCCGGTAGTGGTCGACCATCTCATTCATCTTGTCAATCACCGGTCCGAGCGGCTGGCCGGCATCCTTCTCCTTCACGAGCCGCCGCGCGTAGCTGGCTGCTGCAGCCGTCTCCCCATGCATCACGTTGATCTCCGTGGCAGCCGTTCCCAGCGTAAAGGCATTGTTGTTGTTCGCTGTAGGACCGCCCATCACGTAATGGGCCGCCGCCGTCCCTTTTCTCAGAACCACGAGCATCATGGGCAGGTCCGTCTGTTCAATCGAGTAGATCAGCGACTGGCCCAAACCCAGGAGTTCAGCCTTCTCGGCAACATCTCCCACGTCAATCCCCGAGGTGTCCTGAAACCAGATCACCGGAATCCGGTCGCGGCCGCACTGGGTGACAAACTCATTCATCTTGATCAACCCCTGGCGGTAAAGCTTCCCCCCGACCCCGCCATAGGCATTGGTGTATTCTGGGTAGTTCGGCAGGAGTCCCTGGCGGTTGCCGATTACGGCCATCAGGAAACCGTCGATCTTTACCAGGCCGGTATAGACCTCCGGACCATAGCCCGGCCTGAATTCGAGATGCTCGGAGTTGTCCACGAGTCGCGCCAGGACATTGTCAAAGTCGTAGACCGATTTTGTATTGAGGGGCACGAGAAAGGGGAGCTCCGCCGGGGCATACTTCGGCTCGGCGGGGGGGGCAACCCGGAAAAACCGCGGGTTGTAGGCGGGCATCTCCGCCATGTACTCCTGCAGAGCATCGAGGACCTGCGTCTCCGTATCGAAGACCATCCGGAAGAATCCCGTCTGATCGTGATGAACCTTCACGCTTCCCGGCGGCACGGACTTGAAATGCCGCGTGGCCTCGATGAGTTCCTCCGCCCCCTGCTCGTCGAATGCCCCCTTGGGGCTCATGCCGCTCACGATGCCGCCGCCGCCGACAGCAATGTTGGCGTTCTTGTGGGCCAGGAGGATCGTGGGGCTGATCCCCTGATACCCACCCCCCGCGGGGTTCGTCCCGTAGATCCCCGCGATCACCGGGATCCCCATCTGCTCCAGTTCGGCGTGGCGGAAAAAGCAGGTCCCCTGGCCGCGGCGGTTCGCGTAGACCTTCTCCTGTTCCGGCAGCTTCACTCCGGAGCAGTTCACCAGCCAGACCAGGGGCAGGTTCATAATTTTTGCAATGTCCGTCACACGCAGGTTGTTGTCCGCCTGACCGGCGATCCAGGCCCCGGCGATCCATTTGTTGTTGAACCCGATCAGGATGCACCACTTCCCCCCGATCCGGGCCAGTCCGTCCACCACCCCGGTGCTCCCTGACTCTTCGCTCTCCGGATCGTAGATCGTGTGCAGGGGGCGGAAGGTCCCCGGATCCACCAGATACTCGATCCGCTCCCAGACCGTCATCTCGCCCCGCTTGTGAACCAGTTCGACCGGGATGCCCACGTTTTTGATCCGCTCCTCTTCCGCTTCGACCGCCTTCATCACCTCCTCGATCTGGGCGACGTTCTCCTTCATCCTCTCTCGCTGGGCTGGCCTGAGCGGCTTCCCCAGATCGTCCATCTTCTCAAAATAGGGTCTCATGGTTACCTTTCACTCCTCTTGATCATTTACCGATTCGCCTTGCGGATCCCGAGCTGATCCTGCGCTATTATGAACTTGCAGATGTTCGCCGACCCCTCCACCATCGCGTAGGTCGGGGCATCCCGATAGTACCGCGCCACCGGATATTCCGTCGAATACCCATAGGCGCCCAGAATCCGCATCGCGTACTGGGAGCATTTGTAGGCCAGTTCTCCCGCCAGGTATTTCGCCTGTGCGACCTCCGCATTGTTCCCCAGATTCCCATTGTCCTTCTGCCAGGCCGCCTTGTAGACCATCAGCCGCACCGCCTCGATTTCGCACACCATCTGGGCGATCAGGTCCTGGTTCATCTGGAACTGCCCGATCGGCTGACCAAACTGCTCCCGCTCCATCGCGTACTTCGTCACCGCATCCAGGCAGGCCTGGGCCAGTCCGACGCCTCCCGCTGCCGCCGACAACCGTGTCTGCGCCAGAGAACCGAATACGATCTTCGTTCCGTCCCCGGGCTTTCCCAGGATATTTTCCTTCGGAACCCGTGTATCCTCCAGGATGATCTCACCCGTCGGCGACGAGCGCGACCCCATCTTGTCCAGATCGGTCACCGTGATCCCGTTGAACTTGTCCAGCTCCAGGATAAAGGCCGAGAGGCTCTTTCCTCCTCCCTCCTTCTCCGTGTAGGCATAGTAGATGTTGATCCCCCCCACGGTCGCATTCGAAATCCAGGTCTTCGTCCCGTTGAGCAACCAGTGGTCCCCCTTGTCCACCGCTGTCGACTTGATCGCCATCACGTCCGATCCCGCCTGTGGCTCCGTAATCGCAAACGCCCCGAGGATCTCGGCGTTCACCAGCTTCGCGATGTACTTCTTCTTCTGCTCCTCCGTACCGTACCGGTAGATCGTGTAGGCGCAACCGATCTCCTGCATGTTCACCTGCACGCGCAGCGAACTCGAAGCCCGGGCGATCTCCTCGGTTATGATCGCCGCTGCAAGCCAACCCATGTTGTTGCCACCGTACTCCTCCGGAATCACCGTTCCGAACAGGCCCAGCTCTCCCATCGGCTTAACCACTTCCTCGTATGGGAAATAGTGTTTTGCATCCCATTCATCAGCATAGGGCGCAATCTTCCCAGCCGCAAAACCACGCACCATCCCCTGCAACATCACCAGCTCTTCCGATAATCCGAAATCCATCACGTCACTCCTTTAATCGTTGATTGGTTGTCTTATCTCAGGCGATCTATCATTTCTTGGGCTTCTTTTTGGCGATGATGGCCTTGATTTCATCGACAGAGGCCCCTCCCTGGATCGCCTTCTCCATCGCCTCCTCAACTTCGAAGATGACCTGCAGCTTCTCCAGGGTCGCCGAGAGGGCGTCGGCAGGAATACAGACCACACCATCCTCATCCGCAATGATGATATCATCGGGCTTGACCGTCACCCCGCCAACATCCACAGGCACATTGTAACCGACAATCCGGATGTCCGGCGGCTTATCCACCGTCGCCGAGCCGGTGCAATACAGAGGCATCCCCATCGACCGATAACCGGCGATGTCTCTCGCCCCACCGTAAACCACCATGCCCACCAAATCCTGCTTCTTCGCGCACTCTCCCTGGTTATCACCGGTGAAATGGGCGTCGATTCCCTTGCCGTCGATCACCAGAACACTGCCTGCGGGGGTTTTACGAATGGCCTCGTACATGGTCAGGTTGTGACTGTCGGGACGCGGCGAACCGAAGGCGACCGTAGCGGCTCTCCCCAGGACCTTGGCGTCTTCACTCCCCCGGGCGGGCCGGACACCCCGGATCCCTCCGTTCACTCCCAGAAGGGCGAGGGCATCGTTGATCATCCCGGTACTGGTCTTTTCAAGAATTTCAGCCGCTTCTTTCGGAACAGAAACCATATCTCCCATTAAATCAATTCTCCTTTCGCAAAACAGGTCAGCCGGTAAGATCGCCCCGCCGGTTGCGTACGGCAGGCAGCACCATTACGATCAGAATGAGGACTGTAACCATGATAAACGCAAGACTGATCGGCTGAGTAACGAACACCGAGGGATCGCCGTTCGAGACCTGCAAGGCGCGCCGCAAATTCTCCTCCATCATCGGCCCCAGCACAAACCCGAGCAGCAGCGGCACAGGGCTACACCCAAGTATTCTCCACGCGATGCCAAAAACGCCAAAAAGCGCTGCAAGGTAGACATCGAACGAAATGTTGTTCGCGCTGTAGATGCCGATCGCGGAAAACACCATGATTGCCGGGAAAAGCAGGCGATAGGGAACCTTGAGCAGACTCACCCAGAGGCCGACCAGCGGCAGGTTAAGGACGACAAGCATCAGGTTACCGATCCACATACTCGCGACCAGTCCCCAGAAGAGGTCGGGTTTCTGGGTCATCACCGTCGGACCGGGCGTGATGCCGTGGATCATCAGGGCGCCAAGCATCAGCGCCATCGTTCCGCTCGCGGGAATCCCGAGCGTCAGCATCGGGATGAACTTGCACTGCGCGTCCGCATTGTTGGCGGCCTCTGGTCCCGCCACACCCTCGATCGCACCGTGACCAAAACGCGACGGATCCTTGGCGACCTTCTTCTCGATCATGTAGGACCCGAAAGAGGCAATCGATGGCCCGGTGCCGGGCAGAACGCCGAAAAATGCCCCGAGCATGGTCCCGCGAATGATCGGGGCAATGGACTGCTTCATATCCTGGAGCGTCGGGTAGAGGCTCCCCACCCTGGAGGTGAAGATCGTGCGCTCTTCAGGATCGCTAAGGTTGCTGATGATTTCACCCACCGCAAACACCCCTACGGCGATGACCACGAAACCGATGCCGTCCGCCAACTCATAGATGTCAAAACAGAAGCGTTTGACGCCCGAATCGACGTCGGAGCCCACAACACCAAGAAGCAGGCCCAGCACCACCATCGCGAGCGACTTGATCATATCGCCCTGTGCGAGCACCGCCGCGGCAACCAGGCCCATCAACATCAGTGAAAAATACTCCGGCGAACCGAACTTCAGCGCCATATCGGCAAGCGGTGGTCCGAACATCGCGACGATCAGCGTGCATATAGTACCTGCGATGAACGAACCGATGGCCGCGATCGCAAGCGCCGCCCCGGCGCGTCCTTGCCGCGCCATCTGGTAACCGTCGATACAGGTGACCACCGACGAGGTCTCACCCGGAAGGTTGACGAGGATGGAGGTGGTCGAGCCGCCGTACTGGGCGCCGTAGTAGATACCGGCCAGCATGATGAGCGCCGCAACCGGCGGTACATTGTAGGTAAGCGGCAGCAGCATCGCAATCGTTGCCATTGGCCCGATGCCGGGCAACACACCGATCAGGGTGCCGACAAATACGCCGATGAAGCAATAAAGCAGGTTCTGCAATGTAAGGGCTACGCCGAACCCGAAGAAAAGGTTGTGAAACAGTTCCATGACAATCTCCTTGTCAGAATCCCTTGATCAGCGGGTAGGGTAGTCCGAGACCCCAGATGAACAGTGCTGCAGAAGCCACGGTCAAAACCGCAGTCAGCAGCAGAACTTCCAAAAATTTGAACTCCCTGCCCGACGCCGCCGACCCGAAAACCAGGGCGGCAAGCGCCGGCAGGAAGCCCGCCTTCTCCATCAGAAAGCCGAACAGGACCAGGGAGAGGGGCAGCATGACCAGGGCCCGGAGCGACAATTTTTCCTGAATCTTCTCGCCACTTCGCAACCCCAAGGCCATGATGCAGACGCCGAAAGCAATGAGAATCCCGCCCAGAATGGTCGGGAAGAAGCCGGGCCCCATGCGCAGCGCGCTGCCGAATCGGTAACCCCGGGCAATAAACATCGCGGCGGCGCCGAATCCGATCAACATGGCGCCGGCCCAAAAATCCTTCTTGTTGAGAAAAGTCATTTTCATCGAATCTTGCTGCCTTTCCGCTTTTCCTACTCCACCTTGATGTTGGCTTCCTTGACCACCTTGCTCCATTTGGTTATCTCTCTCCCAATGAATGGGCCAAACTCAGCAGGACCCAGATAGTCCACGTCTGCTCCTTCGTTCTGGAACAACTTCTTTACCTCATCCGAGGTCAGGAGCGCCCTGATCTCCTTGTTCAGCCTGTCGACGATCGGCGCCGGTGTGCCGGCCGGCGCAAGGATGCCCCACCAGTTGGTCGCTTCATACCCGGGCACGGTCTCCGCGATCGTCGGCACATTGGGCAGGATACTGCTGCGCTTTGACCCGCCGGTTCCCAGTATCTTGAATTTCCCGGACTGGATATGGGGCAGCGTCTGAATGAGCGAGCCAAGCGAAAATTGGCTGTGGCCCCCAAGCTGGTCGATCATCGCGGGTCCGCCGCCCTTGAACTGCACGATCTTGAAATCGATGCCCGCCATGATCTTGAAGAGCTCCGTTCCCATGTGCTGGAAACTGCCGACGCCCGCACACCCGTTAATCAGTTGGCCGGGCTTCTGCTTCGCGAGCGCGATAAGCTCCTTCACCGAATTTACCGGGAGACTCGGATGGATGGTAAGCGAGTTCGGTCCGCTTCCCAGCTTCGCGATCGGGGCAAAGGCCTTCACCGGATCAAACGGCAGCTTGTAGAGCGCGGGATTAAAGGCGTAAGCGGCAGAAGCGATCAGCAGCGTGTACCCATCCGGCTCCGCTTTTGCCACCATTTCCGTGCCGAGTACACCTCCCGCCCCGCCGCGGTTATCCACGACCACCTGTTTGCCGAGATTTTCGGACATTTTGGCGGCAATCAGACGTCCGACGATGTCGTTGCTCCCCCCCGGCGGGAATGGAATGACGAGACGAATCGGTTTACTCGGGTAAGCGTCAGCGGCCATAACCACCGTAGCCGTAAAGAGGGTGAGCATGACCGACAGTACAAGTGCGATACTGATCCTTTTTCGTCTCTGAAGTTTCATGTTTGTCATCTCTGTCTCCTTTTTCATGGGTTTCTCCTTTTTTTGGGGTTTCTCGCTTTTTTATTTATAATTCTCTAACAGCATCAAATTGTTGAGGATACGGCGAACAATCCATTTTCGCCTCGATCAGTTTTGGTAAACCATCATTGGAATTCATGGCAGCGGCAAGAGCGCCCCTTAACCCTTCTTCGGTATCCACACTCCAGGCTGGAATACCAAAACTCTTCCCCAAATCGACAAAGTTCGGTCGTGCAAAACCTGTCCCCCTCGGCACGCTGTAGCCCTTCTTAATCTGCTTGACGTCGATGAGGCTCAATCGACCGTCCGAGAAAACGACCATCACAATGGGCAACCGGTATTGTACGGCCGTCGCCAATTCAGGAAGGCGCATCATGAACCCGCCATCGCCGCAAAGGGACACCACTTTTTTATCCGGATGAAGTAACTGCAGGGCCAATGCGGAGGGAATGGCATACCCCATGGTCGCCAATCCATTGGACATAAAGAAACGACCAGGCACGAGGGAATCCCAAAGTTCGATCACCAATAGTTTGTTCGCGCCGACATCGACCGTTAAAAATGCGTCCTCCGGGGTAAATTCACGTGTAGCATCGATAATCTGGACAGCCGACAGCCCGTCAACCCTGAAACGGAGAATCTCTTTGGTGTTTTCCCTGTACGCGCTCATCTCTTCGATCCGCCAACAGGATTCTGTATCCGTACATTCATCATGAAGCCTTTTCAGGGTCGAACCGATTTCACCGACCAGTTCGATCTCGGCATGATAGTTTTCTTCGA
>Ga0247840_10010659_pt1 | contig 11415 bp, 7 predicted proteins | sample LaCruzMarch2015__FD_192404 | JGI IMG/M metagenome (GOLD analysis project Ga0247840, IMG submission 192404) | Freshwater microbial communities from meromictic Lake La Cruz, Castile-La Mancha, Spain - LaCruzMarch2015_17m | ecosystem: Environmental > Aquatic > Freshwater > Lake | place: Spain...
GACATTAAGGTATTGAAATCACCAGTAATGGACGCTGGGACTGTTTTAATGGCTTCACCGTAGATATTACCAGTTGAACCGTTTAATGATAACCAATCGCCTTCTTTATAGGTTTTGCCACCTAAACTAAAGGTTTTACCACTGAATTTAATATCGCCACAACCTGAAATACAGCATTTACCCATACCACGTGCTACAACAGCTGCATGTGAGGTCATACCACCACGAGCGGTTAAGATACCCTCAGCGACATGCATACCTTCGATGTCTTCTGGGGAAGTTTCAAGTCTAACTAAGATGACTTTTTCGCCACGCGCTTTCCATTCAACGGCATCTTCAGCGGTGAAAACAATCTTTCCACAAGCAGCGCCAGGTGAAGCTGGTAAAGCGGAACCGATAACTTTGGATTCTGCTAAAGCTTTTAGATCAAATTGAGGATGTAATAAGGCATCCAATTGTTTAGGATCAACTTGTAAAACAGCATCTTCTTTACTAATCTTGCCTTCAGCAACCAAATCAACCGCAATCTTTAAAGCAGCTGCCGCTGTTCTTTTTCCATTACGGGTTTGAAGCATATAGAGTTTACCTTTTTCAATGGTAAATTCCATATCTTGCATATCTTTATAGTGGTTTTCTAGTTTTGCACAGATCGCCAAGAAATCATCATAGGCTTCTTTTGAGATGTCTTTAAGTTCATCGATATGATTAGGGGTACGGATACCAGCAACAACATCTTCACCTTGGGCATTCATTAAGAATTCACCGTAGAGTTTACGTTCGCCAGTGGATGGATTACGGGTAAAGGCAACACCAGTACCTGAATCATTTCCTGTATTCCCAAAGACCATTGATTGAACGTTAACCGCTGTTCCCCATGAGGATGGGATATCATTCATACGACGATAGTAAATCGCTCTGGAGTTATTCCATGATCTGAAGACCGCTTTAATCGCTTCAATTAATTGAACGCGTGGATCTTGAGGAAAAGCAACCCCTTTATGTTTTAGATAATAAGCTTTAAACTTTTTAACCATTTCTTGGAAATCTTCAGCTGTAAATTCGGTGTCTAAAGAAATGCCTTTGTGTTCTTTCATCTCATCGATGATTTCTTCAAAGCTCTTCTTAGGCAATTCCATTACAACATCCGAGAACATTTGAATGAAACGGCGATATGAATCATATGCGAAACGAGGATTATTGGTTAATTTAGAGAAGCCAACAACCACTTCATCATTCATTCCTAAGTTAAGGATGGTATCCATCATACCAGGCATTGACGCTCTAGCACCGGATCTAACCGAAACCAACAATGGATTGGTAACACTACCAAACTGTTTACCAGTCATATCTTCTAATGTCTTTAAATATGCAAAAATTTCTTTTTCAATTTCTGGATGAATGACTTCTTTGTCTTCATGATATCTCGTACAAGCTTCGGTGGTAATCGTAAACCCCTGTGGTACAGGCATACCTAAATTAGTCATTTCGGCTAAGTTAGCGCCCTTTCCACCAAGGAGATTCTTGAGTTTGCCACTACCTTCAGAGAATAGATATACGTATTTTGTGCTCATGCTTCCTCCTGTTAAATGTTAGCGTTTATATTATACTTTACTTATGCTTTATATTCAAGCAAAGGCCACCAGATAATCACTCTATTAGGTGCTTCTTACTTATTAAAAATCAGAGTATTTTAACTTAGCTTTTCTAGTTCACTTAAGACCAAATCTCTTTGTCTAATATACTCACTGAGTTTATTCTTTTCTTCAGTAATCTTAATGGCTGGAGCCTTATCAACAAACCTTGGATTACTCAACATACCCTCACATCGAGCAATCTCTAAATCAAGATTCTCTTTCTCTTTATTAAGCCGAATTTTCTCAGCTTCTTTATCAACCAATTGAGCGCTCGCAATTGAAAGTGTTCCATTGAGTATGCTTCGACTGATCAATTCACCCTCGATAGAAGCCACTAAATTAACCTTAACCATCTTACTTAGAATGTCTTGATAAACTGTATCAAGCGGGTAAGACAATTGAACATCCAATGGAAAAGCCGGTTTAACATTGTATTCAGTCTTAATTGATCGAATGGTTTGAATGATTGAGATAACCTGACCTACTTGAACTTGAGCACTTTGTTGATTAAAGCCATAAGCTTCAGGCCACTTAGATATACATAAAGCCGTATCACTAAACGCACTATAAATGGCTTCAGTAACAAATGGCATGGTTGGATGAGCCATCTTTAAGATCCCTTTTAAAACACTGACTAAAGTATTGCGACATGCTTCAACTAAATCAAGATTGTCACTATTAAGATTAGATTTACTGAGTTCTATGTACCATGAGCAATAGTCATCCCAAATAAACTCATAGAGAAAGCCACCTGCTAAAGCAAATTCATATTTCTCCATCGCATTGCTTACTTTAACTAAGGTTGTATCAAAACGCTCTAGAATCCAATAATCTGCAGCACTTAAGCTTAAAGTATTCAGATCTTTCTCCACGAAATCTTCAGGAATATTCATCAAGACAAATCTTGACGCGTTCCATAGTTTATTGATAAAATTCCACGCTGCTTCAACCTTCTCAACTGAATATCTAAGATCTAAACCTGGTGCTGAATTGGTAGTCAAAAAGAAGCGTAAGGCATCGGCTCCGTAGGTATCAATGATATCCATTGGATCAACGCCATTACCCAAAGACTTACTCATTTTATGCCCATCATTATCACGAATTAGTCCATGTATTAAGACTTGATGAAATGGGGCTTGATTGGTAAAATGGTGGCCTTGAAATGCCATTCTTGAAGCCCAGAAGAAGATGATATCATAACCTGTAACCAAAACATTGGTTGGATAATAACGCTTAAAATCAGCCGTTTCTTGGGGCCATCCTAAGGTACTAAATGGCCACAGCGCACTGGAGAACCACGTATCTAAAACATCTTCATCTTGGGTATAATCTTCCGCATGTTCAGGTGCTTTTAAACCAACATAAACTTCCTTGGTTTGTTTATGCGTCCAAACTGGAATACGATGACCCCACCAAAGTTGTCTTGAGATACACCAATCTTCAATGTTCTCTAACCAATGATTGAAGATCTGCTCAAAACGGTCAGGAATAAACTCAATTCGATCTGGACCACTTTGAGCATCCAAAACCACTTGAGCCAAAGGCTTCATCTTAACAAACCATTGAAGTGATAAATACGGTTCAACAATCGCATCGGTTCTTTCACTATGACCAACTTGATGAATATGTTTTTCAATCTTAACTAAGTTACCTTCTGTTTCAATTCGTTTGGTTAATTTGGTTCTACATTCAAAGCGATCTAGACCCTTGAATTCACCCGCTAATTCATTCATCGATCCATCTGGATTGATACAGATGGGTTTTGATAGATGGTACTTTTCACCAATCACAAAATCATTTTGATCATGCGCTGGGGTGCATTTCATCGCACCTGTTCCAAAAGACTGATCAACATACTCATCTAAAAGGATGGGTATGACTTGATGATTGGCAGGATTTATAACATGCTTACCATGAAGATGAAGATAGCGTTTATCTAAGGGGTTAATAACAACCGCTGTATCCGCAAACATCGTTTCTGGACGGGTTGTACTAACCGCCAGTTTTTCCTGAGTTTCAACAACGATATAATTGAAAGTATACATGGCTCCTTCAACTTCTTTATGGATAACTTCGATATTAGAGAGAGCAGTCTGAGCTTGAGGATCCCAATTGATGATGCGCTCACCCTGATAGATTAAACCTTCGTTGTAGAGTTTAACAAATACCGTATTGACCGCTTCATTACACCCTTCATCCAAGGTAAAACGTTCTCTAGAGTAGTCTAAAGATAGACCCATTTTAGCCCATTGGGTTCGAATAAAGGCTGCATATTCATGTTTCCATTCCCAGGCTTTATCTAAGAATTTTTCTCTACCTAAATCATAGCGTGAGATACCCTGTTCCTTTAGGCGTAGATCAACTTTCGCCTGAGTAGCAATACCAGCATGATCCATCCCCGGTAACCACAACATGTCAAAACCTTGCATCCGTTTAAAGCGGGCAATAATATCTTGTAAAGTGGTATCCCAAGCATGACCTAAATGCAACTTACCAGTAACATTGGGAGGTGGAATAACGATTGTAAATGGTTGCTTGCTTTGATCACCTGCTTTAAAATAACCTTCTTTAATCCAATGATCATATTGATCATTCTCAACGATCTCATGATCGTATTTACTTGCTAATTGCTTTTTCATAAGTCTCCTTTAATGATTGATTCATACTATATTTGGCTAATACAATCGGATCTTCTCTTAATAAACCATAGAAATGAAAGGACGCGATTGAGCCATTCTTTTCAATTTTGCGCTGACGATATGTGCCTTCATAAATAAACCCGGCTTTCTCAACAATTCTTTGACTGGCGATATTGAGCACATCATGTTGAATCTCTAAGCGTCTAAAGCCACAGTGATGAAATAGAATCGGTATGATCGCTTTAATCGCTTCGGTTGTATAACCTTGATTCCAATAACGCTTATTGATGATATAACCCAATTCACCCACATCACCAAATCTCACTGTATGCACATCACATGTTCCAATCATCTGATGTGTACTCTTAAGTTCCATCACGTATGCTTCAGGTATCCCCTTACTCACTCGGGTTAAGAAGAATTCTTGAATCACCTTGCGACTATCTTCAAGTGACTGATGCAGATCAAACCACACAAAATTCGTATTCTCAGTATCAGATGCATACTGATACATGTCTTCAGCATCCTCAATTCGGATTGGTCGAATGATCAATCGTTCGGTCTCAATACTTGGAAATAATAGATTTAACATAAGTCTCCTTTCAAATAAAAAACGCCCATCCAAGGACGTTTTGACGTGGTACCACCTTAATTTCACTTTCGTGCTCATCTCGATAACGGCGAAACCGTATCTTCCTACTTAATTCAGAAGATAAGCTCACAAACGACCGACATTGTTTCTAGGTTTTGTTACACCCAACCAAAACTCTCTAGATTTCCAAAACAATGTTGCTTTTGCTCAGCGCTTTGATAATAGTATAGTAAATAGATTAGACCTTGTCAATCAAGCTTAGGATCATGAATACTGTATTCACACCCACAATACTCTTGTCGATACATCCCCAATGATTTAGCTGTCGCAACACTGAAGTCAATACCCCTACCCTTTTTAAAATTAGAATAGAAATATTGCACATTGGGATACGCTCTAACCAGTTTACGTACGATCCCATTGATCTTATCTGAGTTCTTTTGACGAGATATCGTCATAACCGTAGTCACATAATCAAACCCATGGGTTGATGCGTATTTTAAGGTCTGATTAATCCGTAAAGCATAACACATTCCACATCGCTTATAACCTTCTTTATCATCCGCTCTTTTGCTTAAATAGAGCTGATGATATGAGGTATAATCATAAATTTCCTCAATGATTTGAATATGACTATCATGTGTTTCGTTAAAGCGTTCAACGTATTTTCTAAGCTCTAAAATACGGGCTTGATACTCACTTTCAGGATAAATATTAGAATTGTTATAGTAAAGGGTGATATCAAAGATTGGACTTAATAATTCAAGTGGCCATGAATTACATACCGCACAACAGGAATGCATCAGTAAACGTGGCTTATTCTCTAATCGCTTAAGTTCTTCAATCTTATCAATTTCCCACTGATAATCATTCATTTTTTGCATAGGATCAACATCGCATCGCCAAAAGAGAAAAAGCGATACTCCTTTTCAATCGCAATCTGATAAGCCTTTTGAATCAAATCTACTGAAGTTAAAGCGCTCACCAACATCAATAGAGTGGACTTAGGTAAATGAAAATTGGTGATTAAACCATCAATTGAAGCAATGGTTTGCCCAGGATAAATAAAGATAGAAGTTGAAGCCATCTCAGCTTTAAAAGAACCGAATTTTTGTATTTGACTCTCAAGGGTTCTTAAACTGGTTGTCCCTATCGCGATGATTCTCCTTTGATCTTTCTTTGCTTGATTTAAACTATCGGCACTGTTTTGAGTAACTTCATACACTTCACTGTGCATCTGATGTTCTTCAACAATTTCAGCTTCAACTGGTTTAAATGTAGCCAGACCAACATGTAAGGTCACATAGGTAATGATGATACCAGAATCAATTAATTGTTTTATTAACTCGGGAGTAAAGTGTAAACCAGCGGTGGGAGCTGCTACACTACCAAGATTTTTCGCATAGACGGTTTGATAACGATCCGGATCTTTGAGTTTGGCTTTGATATATGGAGGCAAAGGCATAATGCCCAATTCATTAAGAATCTCAAGAAAGATACCTTCAGTTAAAATACTAAATCGTCTAATTCCTTCTTCTAAAACTTCAATACATTTTAGTTGAAGACGTCCTTCCCCAAAGTCTAGAATGGTTCCAACTTTAACAATCTTTGCTTTCTTAACCATACAAGTTAATTCAGCTTGACCGATTTTTAATATCAGACATTCAATATGCGCTTTCGTATCAAGTTTAATGCCCAATAAGCGCGCTAAAATAACTTTCGTATCATTGAGAACTAAGACATCTCCCGCTTTTAAATAAGTAAGGATATCCGTAAAATGTTTGTGTTCAATCAACGAACTTGCTTTATGAAGCACCATTAAACGGGAACTTGATCGATCAGCCAATGGAAACTGAGCGATTAAATTGTTTGGTAATTGATAATCAAAGTCACTGGTTTTCATTAGAATCCTCTTGAATTGATACTGTTTAAATGATGTAGTTTAAAATAAGCTTCTTTGAAATCTAAAAAGCGATCTTCATTGATGGCTAAGCGGATATCTTCAGTTAATTTGATTAGAAATCTTAAATTATGAATTGATAATAAGCGTTGACCTAAGCCTTCTTCACAGCGCATCAAATGACGTAGATACGCTCTAGAGAAATGCTTACATGTATAACAATCACATTCTTTATCAATCGGTCCAAAATCCCTTTCATTTTTAGCGTTGCGGATATTTAAACGACCCGTGGAAGTCATCAGAGTTCCATGACGGGCAATCCGGGTAGGTAGTACACAATCAAACATATCAACACCTCTAAGTACTCCTTCTAATATCGCATCACTTGAACCCACACCCATCAGATATCTGGGTTTATTCAGTGGTAAATGGACGATACTATAATCTATCATTTTATATAAGGTCTCTTTGCCTTCACCGACACTGGTTCCCCCAATTGAGTAACCAAAGAAATCCATATCTACCAAGGCTTTTGCACAGTACTCTCTTAAATCGGGATATTCTCCGCCTTGGACTATTCCAAACAAAGCTTGTTTAGGGTTAGAATGAACCTCTTGACCTCGCTTTGCCCATCTTAGAGTGCGTTCAACACTTTGTTGCATATAATCATGGGTTGCAGGATACGCTGGACATTCATCTAAACTCATGATGATATCAGCGCCTAAATCATTTTGAATTTGAATGGCTTTTTCGGGACTTAGAAATAGAGTATCGCCATTTAAATGATTCTTAAAACTAACTCCTTCTTCAGTAATCTTGCGACTATCCGCTAGTGAAAAGACTTGAAAACCTCCACTATCGGTTAAGATGGGCGTTTTAACTTGCATGAATTCATGTAGTCCACCCGCTTCTTTAACCACATCCTCACCCGGTCTTAACCATAGATGATAGGTGTTGGCTAAAATAACCCCAACTTGGAGTGCTTCTAGTTCTTCAGGTGATAAGTATTTTACGGTTGCCAAGGTTCCAACCGGCATAAACATTGGAGTTAAAACATCGCCGTGTGGCGTATGTAAAATACCGGTACGAGCGCCGGTTTGTTTGCAGACATGCGTGACTTCAAAACTAAATTCAGCCATGGTATCTCCTTGATTCTTGCCTATTTTCCCATATTTCATCCAATTATTCAATTACTATCACAACGGATGCCCAAACAAAAGACATGTTGGACATGTCTTAATTAGTATATTTTTGATGCTTATTCAGTTTCATCACGGCTTTGTCTAAACGCTACTTTGCGTTCATACGCAGTTAGATATTTCTTACGTAATCGAATCGTATCAGGAGTGATCTCAACCAATTCATCATCATTGATGAATTCAATCGCATACTCTAAGGTCAATTGTTTAGGTGTAACCAAACGCATGGCTTCATCATTACCAGCTGAACGAACCGCTGTGGCTTTCTTATTCTTAATTGGATTGACTTCCATATCGAAGTCTCTTGAGTTAATCCCAACAATCATACCTTCATAAACTTCAGTTTGAGGACCAATAAAGAATTGCCCTCTTTCTTGAAGATTAAAGATGGAATAAGTCATTGAAATGCCTGCTTCAGTCGCTACCATCGATCCATTGGATCTCTGTGGTAATTCACCAACATAAGGTGTATAGCCAGCATTCTGTCTGACAATCGTACCTTCACCATGGGTATCATTGATGAATTCATTGCGATAACCGATTAGAGCTCTAGTAGGAGCCTTCCATGTGATGGTTACGAAACCTTTGTGTTCATCCATCATCACCAATTCAGCTTTTCTTAGATTTAACTTAGAAATGATGACACCACTATACTTCTCAGGAGCCGTCGTGATGACTTCTTCAACTGGCTCTAAACGCTGACCATTGTGATAACGATAGATTACTTCAGGTTTACTGACTGCTAATTCAAAACCTTCTCTACGCATATTTTCAATCAAGATGGTTAAATGCAATTCACCTCTACCTGATACTTTAAACTTATCGGTTGTATCTAAGGTCTCCAGTTTCATTCCAACATTAACTTCCAATTCTTTCTTTAAACGCTCATGGATATTACGTGAAGTTACATATTTACCACTCTTACCCGCTAAAGGTGAGGTGTTAACTAGAAAATTCATCGATAAAGTAGGTTCTTCAATTGGAATCATCGGCAAAGCTTCCACATGATTGACATCACTCAGTGTATCCCCAATCGAAATATCTTGTAGTCCAGCAATGATGACGATATCTCCACTGTGAACTTCTGTGACTGATACTCTTTTCATGCCTTCATATATAAATAATTGACTGACAGTATGACGCAGAGTTGAAGATCCTCTAGATAAGATGACTGTCTGTCCAACTTTCATAACGCCTTTATAGAGTCTTCCAATTCCTAAACGTCCAATATAATCATCATAAGCCAACGATGATACTTGCATTTGAACAGGTTCATCATCTAAATCAGGATAATTTCCTGCATGTCTAACAATCGTTTCAAATAATGGATCTAAATTAGTTGAATTATCATGTAGTTCTTTTTGCACAATCCCTAGTTTAGTGATGCCATAAAGGATTGGGAAATCCAATTGTTCATCCGTAGCATCCAAAGAAACAAATAGATCATAAACCAAATCAACCACTTCAGTGGCTCTTTGGTCAGGCTTATCTACTTTATTAATTAACAAGATTGGTTTTAAACCAAGTTCTAATGACTTATGAAGTACGAAGCGGGTTTGAGGCATTGGTCCTTCAGCTGAATCAACTAGCAGAATGACTGTATCAACCGTTCTAATAATCCGTTCTACTTCACTAGAAAAGTCAGCATGACCCGGGGTATCTACAATATTGATCTTATAGCCACTATGATAAACACTGCAATTCTTTGAATAAATGGTTATTCCACGTTCTCTCTCCAAGGCATTACTATCCATGACTTGTTCGATAACTTGTTCATTTTGTCTAAATACACCAGATTGTTGCAGAAAAGCATCTACCAAGGTACTCTTGCCAGCATCAACGTGGGCGATAACAGCTAAATTAATGATTTTTTGATCTCTCATTACATCCTCTTTCAAACGCAATACATTATAACATTATTTTAATCGATTGCCATATTAAATATTGTGGATGCTTTCATAAATTTTTCACAAACTATTGATAGGTGTAAGTTATAATATGGATGGTTAAAAACCAGACATAAACTATTCTTCATTTCCCTCCCTCTTTATTATTTGAAATATTAAATAGTTTAATTAAAAGCGAGGCAACTCGCTTTTAATTATTCTATACTATAACTATGAATATTAATGAACTACAAACCTGGTATCTTAAAAAACAAAGGCAATTGTCTTTTAGAAACAATCGTGACCCATATCGAATCTGGATCAGTGAAATCATGGCTCAACAAACTCAGATTGAGACAATGTTAAAATATTATGATCAATGGATGCAGAAGTGGCCAGACCTTCAAAGTCTATCTCAAGCCAGTTTAGCAGATATCCTTTCTATGTGGGAAGGACTAGGCTATTATAAGCGAGCACTAAACATCCATCAGGCAATACAAATCATCAATACAGAGTTTAGTGGAATCTTTCCTTTAAACTACCAAAGCATTCTCAAACTACCAGGCTTAGGCCCCTATACAGCTGCAGCCATCGCATCGATTGCCTATGATGAAAAAGTCTGTGCGATTGATGGTAATGTCAATCGAGTCATCAGTCGCTATTTAGAAATCAAATCCTTAAGTACAAGTTCTAACTTTAAAATGAAGGTTAGATCATTTATGGAGTCTTGCTTAAGTGAAGCGACTCCCCATCTTTTTACCCAAGCCATGATGGAATTGGGTGCCTTGGTATGCACCAAAACTAAACCCGATTGTTTAAACTGTCCTTTGCGTTTAGAGTGTAAAGCACTAGCCAATCAAAGTATCCAACAGATTCCTATGGTTGCTATTAAAAAGAAAAAAGCTCGTTTCGCTAAAGACTTTGTCTTATTACGCAACGAACTAAATGAGCTTGCCATTAGTTATAAGCATCCGGATGATCTCATGCAAGGTTATGCGCGCTTACTAGAGCGCAATCAAATCTCAGAAGATTTAGAGTATACCTATATTAATCATCAAACCCATACATTTACCCACTTAGTTTGGGACTGTGATTTCTATACAAGTACTACAAATAGCCAACATTATACTTTTGTAAGCCTAGATTCACTTAAAGATATTCCCTTAATCTCTCTGCATCGTAAATGGCTTAATCACTATCTATCTTTATAGAAAGAAACGTTTCTTCTTAAGTTTTTTCGCATCTGAACCTTGTAGATAATCTAAGGTTTTCTTATAACCGACATCAATCATCTTCTTTCCATGTCCAAAAGAGAAAATACTGACTTGTTTATTGGAGATGTTAATTGTGAAATCGGCCAAGTTAAGCATATGAGAATCACTGACTTTAGTCATAATCTCGATGATTCGCTCAGCAATATTCTTCATTTTATGAATTTCAACAAAATCACTATGATCCATCATTGAGATAGAGATTACTTTTTCATAACCTAAATCTCTCAAAGGTTGAACAGGAATATTCATTAGAACTCCCCCATCCACCAATTGCATATTGTTCATCGTTAC
>Ga0247840_10010660_pt1 | contig 11415 bp, 13 predicted proteins | sample LaCruzMarch2015__FD_192404 | JGI IMG/M metagenome (GOLD analysis project Ga0247840, IMG submission 192404) | Freshwater microbial communities from meromictic Lake La Cruz, Castile-La Mancha, Spain - LaCruzMarch2015_17m | ecosystem: Environmental > Aquatic > Freshwater > Lake | place: Spain...
CGCCTTCGCCTTGAACTGGATCATGCGCTCCAGCCAGTTGAGCGGCGTGACGCAGTTGAGCAGCCAGCAGAGCTCGCTGTGGGCGCTCACCTGGCTCTGCACGAACACCGTGGCCCGCTGCGGGTCGATGCCGCAGGCCAGGTAGAGGGCGGCGGTGGTGAGGGTGTCCTCGGCCAGACGCTTCGGATCGTGGGGGACCGTGATCGCATGCAGGTCGACCACGCAGAAGAAAGTCTCGTGGCTCTCCTGCAGATCCACCCAGTTGCGGATCGCCCCGAGCCAGTTGCCCAGGTGCAGGGCCCCGGTGGGCTGGACGCCGGAGAGCACCCGGGGCCGCGCCGGCGCGGTGCTGGTCTGGTTCACGCGTCGGGGGTGGCGTCGACCTCTGTTTCGGCCGTCTCGGCGACGGCGTCCGGAGCCACCTCGGCGGCCTCTGGCGTCGCTTCAGCCGCCACCTCCTCAGCAGGGGCTTCGGGCTCACTCACCTCGACGGGGAGCGGCGGCTTGCTGGGCCGGGCAAAGGGATCGATGCGGACGGCGCCCTGGCCGCCACGGCCCCCGGAACGGGGTTGGCCGTCGCCACCGATGACGCGGCGGGGCTCACCACCCCCGCGGGGGGCCGGAACGCGGGAGCCCGCCTGGGCGCGGTTCTCGGCCACCAGGGCCTCGAGCTGGCCCTTCTCCAGCTGGTCGGCCAGGGTGCGCAGAGCGAATCCCAGCACCGCCACGGTGGAGCGCAGGCCGAAGGCGTCCTGCAGGGCGCGGGCCGCCTGCAGCTCGTTATCGCTCAGGCGGATGCGGAAACCACCCGGTTCCCGGTTCGGCCCCGAACGGCCGCCGCGCTCGGGGGAATCCCCACGGCCGGAGCCAACGGGATGAGGAGTGTTGGTGTCGTCGCCCATGGCCGCAGCCTGCAATCAGGGGCAAGTGTCGCGCATCGACGGCCGGCCGCCTGCCGCCTCAGGCCCCAGCCACAGCAGCCGATGCCTGCCGAGGCACGCCGCGCCCTCCCGCCGGGCCAGCACCAGCAGCGGCACGGGCCGTGGGCGCTCCAGGGCGAAGCGCTGGCGGTACTGCTGGAGAAGGTCGAGGTAAGTCTCCAGGGTCCAGCCCTGGGTCCCCCGTTCCTGGGCGGACCAGTACTTGCGCAGGGCTTCCCGGCACGCCTCCGCTCCGTAGTCCTCCCAGCAGACCCGTTCGGCCTCCCACCCCGAAAGACCGGCCGCCACCAGCTCCCGGTAGCGGCACAGCTCCGGGGCCTCCTGGCTGCAGTCCGGGGGCAGCCGCTGGGCGAGATGCTCCACCGAGACACGGCTCAGACGCAGCCAGCAGCGCTCGAGCAGCAGCACCGGCAGCCCGCCGTGCCAGTGGTCGCAGCTGCCCAGCTCCTCGAGGGCGTGGCGCAGCTCCTGGAGGTGGTCCGCCAGCAGAAAGAGGCCGTCCACCGTCGCTGCCAGGCCGGCACGGGCATCGGAAGGCGGCACGGTGCGGACCAGGACGACACCACGAATCATGCTGCGTCCCGCCCGGCTCTGCAGGGGCGACGGATTAAGGGAGCTGGTCGGGGGTGTGAGCCCCGTCACTTCTGAGCTAGAGAGGCATCGCCGCCGGCAGCCACCCGTGACGCCCCTGGACCCCCTGCGCCCAGCCGCCCTGTCCTCGCTGTCGCGCACCCTGCTGTCCGCCGGCTGGGGCAGGCAGGCCCTTTTGCTGGCCGGGGGAGTGCTGGGGGGCGAGCTGATCCTGCGGTCGCTGCCCGGGGAAGGCTGGGGCCTGATGGGCGTGGCGGGGATCGCCGCCGGCTGGTGGTGGATGGGAGGGCGACCGTCCCGGCTGGCGGTGCCGCCGTTGCCCACAAACTTCGACGCCTGGCTGCGGCGCTTCGAGGCGTTGCTGCTCCAGTTCGAGCAGCTGGAGGGGGAGCCCGGCGAGGGCCAGGGCCGACGCCGCCAGGCCCTCGCCGCCCTGCGTGAAGAGGGGGCCCGCTCCGGACTTCATCTGGCCCTGGTGGGCTCCGTGGCCCCGGATGCCGCCTGGGCGCCCCAGCTGCAGCGGGCCCTGCGCGGCCGCCTGGCCCTCAGCCTGCGCTGGGGCGAAGCCCTGCCGGCGGTGAGCCCGCAGCGCCGCTGGCCGGACGGCCTGGCCGCCGCCGACGTGGTGCTGTTCCACCTGGTGACTCCCCTGCGGGCCGCCGATCTGCGCTGGCTTGAGGCGGTGCCGGCGGGTCAGCCCGTCTGGCTGCTGGTGCGGCCGGAAGCAACCTGCGACCCCCAGGCCCTGACGGCCGAACTGGTGTCCCAGTGGCCAGCCGCCGTCCCGGAGCGGCTGCTGAGCTGGGATGGCAACCCCGAAACCCTGAGCGACAGCCTGAAGCCCCTGGGCCGCTGGCTGAACAGCGAAGCAACGGCCCTGCGGCGCGGCACACCGCTGCGGCGCTGCGAGGAGCTGCACCGCCATTGGCAGGCGGACCTGGAGCGCCTGCGGCGGCGACAGCTCGTGCAGCTGCAGCAGCGCACCCAGTGGATTGTGGCGGCGGGGGTGTTCGCCGCCCCCCTGCCCTCGCTGGATCTGGTGGTGATGGCGGCAGCCAACGGCCTGATGCTCCAGGAGATGGCCCGTCTGTGGGACTGCCCCTGGAACGCGGAGCAGCTCAAGGCCGCCGCCGTCGAGCTGGCCAAGGCCTCGCTGCTGCTGGGGGTGGTGGAGTGGAGCAGCCAGGCCCTGGCGGCGGCGGTGCGTCTCCACGGCGCCACCTGGCTGGTGGGTGGGGCCCTCCAGGCCCTGAGCGCGGCCTATCTCACGCGGGTGGTGAGCCATGCCATGGCCGATGTGCTGGCGCTCTCGGCTGGCGTGGAGGCGCCGGACCTGGAGCGCATCAAGCGGGAGGCGCCGCTGCTGGTGGCGCGGGCGGCCGAGGCCGAAAAGCTCGACTGGCCTGGGTTCCTGCAGCAGGGACGCGACTGGCTCGGCCAGCAGCTGGCGTCACCGGGGAACGGCTCCCTGTCCGCCACTGCATAAAGAATGTTCATGAAGTCTCTTCATCACTTTTCATTGCACTCAAGACCGATTGGCTGAAGGATCGTTGCGGGGTGTCCTGATCCAGGGCCGCATTACATAACGTGAATGGACCTCCCTTGGGGAGGTATTTCTGCTCGTTTCCCCCGTCTTACTTCCATGACCACTGCCATCCGCAGCGGCCGCTCCGGAAGCTGGGAAAGCTTCTGTAGCTGGGTCACCTCCACCAACAACCGCATCTATGTCGGTTGGTTCGGTGTGCTGATGATCCCCTGCCTGCTGACCGCCACCATCTGCTTCATCGTCGCCTTCATCGCGGCGCCCTCCGTCGACATCGACGGCATCCGTGAGCCTGTCGCCGGCTCCCTGATCTACGGCAACAACATCATCTCCGGCGCCGTTGTTCCTTCCAGCAACGCCATCGGCCTGCACATCTACCCCATCTGGGAAGCCGCCAGCCTCGACGAGTGGCTGTACAACGGTGGCCCCTACCAGCTGGTGGTCTTCCACTTCCTGATCGGCATCTCGGCCTACATGGGCCGCCAGTGGGAGCTCTCCTACCGCCTCGGCATGCGCCCATGGATCTGCGTCGCCTATTCCGCCCCCCTCTCGGCGGCCTTCGCGGTGTTCCTGATCTACCCCTTTGGCCAGGGCTCCTTCTCCGACGGCATGCCCCTCGGCATCAGCGGCACCTTCAACTTCATGCTGGTGTTCCAGGCCGAGCACAACATCCTGATGCACCCCTTCCACATGCTGGGTGTGGCGGGCGTGTTCGGCGGCTCCCTGTTCTCCGCCATGCACGGTTCGCTGGTGACCTCCTCCCTGGTGCGTGAAACCACCGAGGCCGAGTCCCAGAACTACGGCTACAAGTTCGGCCAAGAAGAAGAGACCTACAACATCGTGGCTGCCCACGGTTACTTCGGTCGCCTGATCTTCCAATACGCCTCGTTCAACAACAGCCGCAGCCTCCACTTCTTCCTGGCGGCCTGGCCGGTGGTCGGCATCTGGTTCACCGCCCTGGGCGTGAGCACGATGGCCTTCAACCTGAACGGCTTCAACTTCAACCAGTCCATCCTGGATGGCCAGGGCCGGGTGATCAACACCTGGGCTGACGTGCTCAACCGTGCCGGCCTCGGCATGGAAGTGATGCACGAGCGCAATGCGCACAACTTCCCGCTCGACCTGGCGGCCGCCAGCGCCACTCCTGTGGCCCTGACCGCCCCGGCCATCGGCTGATCCGGTTCACCGATTCACTGAGTCCCCTGCCTAGGCAGGGGGCTTTTTTTATGGCGACCTCCCCCTGATTAGGGTGGCCTCCTGTTCAGGCCCTTGAGATGCGCATTGCCGTGTCTGGATCCCACGCTCTGGGCAAGTCGACCGTGGTGAGCGACTGAATCGCCAGGCACGGGGACTATGTGCGATCGGGCACCGGTGGATTATCTTGCCTATTCCCAATACACGGCAAATCAACGCTCAACGGATATTGATGATGCGTTCGTTCAGTCGATGGTTCCAGCCGTAAGAGAGGCTCTGGATCGTCTGGATATTCTGGCTTTTGTGCACCAATCCGACAGCTGGCCGGTTGGGATGGAAGATGATGGTATTCGCCCGGTGGATCATCCTTACCGCGATGAGGTGGATAGCATTTTCAAGCAGATTTATCGTGAACATCGTTTCGACATTCTGCCGCAAGTGAATCAACCACTGCTGATTGAACTGGTGGGTCCGCCAGACGACCGGCTGCTGCAGTTGTCCCGTGCCGTTGAGCAACGTGCAGGTCTGTCGTCCTGAGCCCAGCCAGCCCTGTGGCCGTCAAAGCGTATCTGGGCCGATCATTGGTTGATCAGGAGATCAGCCTGAGTCATCCTTCAGGATCTCGACGGTGACGATGTCGTCCTCCTGGATGTCAAGAGTCCCCTGACGTACCACACAGGCGCCTTTGTCGCTGACGTCGCGAAGGTTGACGAACACCGAACTCTGCGTGGTCAGGGTCAGGTTGACGGAGACACCCGCAGGGACTTGGAGTCGTTGGGTGTTGCGTTGGCCCTCGAGATGCGGATCTTGGGACATGACTGGCGCGACAGCCATCGCAGCGGGGCGACCCTTGGTCATGGCGAGATTTTAGGTCTGCTACTTGTCCAGTCCACCTCCCGCGTTCGGCGCGTTTCTGATCGGGATCGCGCCGGCGCCGCGCGGACATCCGCTATGGTGGTTTCATTCGGCAGAAGCCGGCGAACCTGTCGTTCGCCTTCGCCGGAACCAGCACCGAGCCGCCCCGCGCTTCCTGGGGACGGTCCACCAGGTCCAGCAATGACTGCCGTGTGTGATTCTCCGCGAGGGAACGGCAGCCTCCCGGTGCGAGATCCATATCCGCTTGTTTCCATTCCCATGAACACCGTTTCCAGGCGTCCGTCGCCTTCCGCCCACCCACGTTCCTACCCCGCCGTTTCCGGCCGTGGCACTGCCTATCCCAGCTGCCTGTTGGTGGACAGGCCCCTGCTGCTCCACGATCAGTCGCCGTATCCCCTCACCTGGGAGGACCTGCTGGGCCGCCGCTGACGCTGAGGCCGACCCCACCAGATGTCCCGAAGAGACTGGTGTCAGCTGAGAAAAAATCCTCAGGCGCTGGAGTCTCCCAGGTCGCTTGCGCTTCTTGCCGCCAGGTTCGCTTCCGGGTCAGGCAGGACAGCGACCATGGCGGCTGGATCCCGTTAAGGCTGAGACCGCCAAAGACACCCTGGCAGCCGTGGATGAAGGGTGATGGGAGGTTCCAGTGCTCACTGGCTGCGGATGCGCCGCATTTGGAGAGCCCAAGCCATGGTCGGCAATGGTCCTCCGTTCAAGTGATGAAAGGGTAAGGCCACACGCAGGCTTCTCGTCCGGTACGTGTTGCCGAAGTGATTGTCTCAATGGCAGGGATCAATTCGTTGAGCACTTGCAAGCTTCGCGCAACGTCAGATGACTTCAGCTGAACAGCTTGAGCAGCGCCTTCGGCGTCAGGGTCGTGCTGATGAAGGACAGACCTACGTAGGTGTTGAAGCCCGTTTTCCTGACCCAGCGTACGCTGGAGGCGATGCTGATCGCGGCACCGGAATCATAATTGCGAGCTTCAAAAATAACTGAGTCGTCTTCCTCGACTTCCAGCTTTCCCTGGCGCACCACGCAGGCACCCGTCTTGCTGATGTCGCGGAGTGTGACGAACAGCGATTGCTTGGAGGGCAGGATCAAGCTGACGGAAATTCCGATCGGAACAAGGTGGCGTGGCGTCCCTCGTCTCCCATCTGGATGTGAATCTTGAGACATTGAAACGTCCGCCTCCCTCTCTCGCCGTTGATCGGAGCACTCCGTTGGGCGCATCTTGGTGTGTCCTCATCTCTTTGGCCATGGCTGATGGGCTGCATCCGCTCGAAGTCCTGCTCAGGGGTCTGAAAGCAGATGGGATCGGGTAAGGGGAATTCATCTGGCAGAAGCTGGCGAACCTGTTGTTCGCCTTCGGCGTAACCAGCACCGAGCCCCCCAGCGGCTTGCTGGTGGCCAGGCCTTCGCGCCGCGTCCCGTCCCAGCACCCCCCCACCTGGGAGGACTTGCTCGGTCGTCGCTGACGTCGTCCCCTTTCCAGACCAGAAGACAGCCCGTCGCGGCCTTCTCGCGACGGGCAGGCGTCAGCCGGAGTGGCGGAATCGTCGGCGTTCAGTCATCGATGTCCCAACCGCAGGTCGATCGGTTGGAGGGAGGGTTGCCTCTATGCCGTACACCCTGAGGGACGACTCGGACTGGGCCGGGGCGTAGACGATGCCAGCCCCACAGACCACCACCAGGGCGGCATGGAGCAGGCGGGAGGAACGGCTGATCATGGTGGAAGCTCCGTTGCCCACCAAGCCAAACGCGCCCGGATGACTCACCCCTGACTGGACTGGGGGCCATCTGTGACCGGACATGTCAGCTCCGTGCCGGTGGCGTGGATCCTGGCGAGGGCATCGGCGGCGCGCACCACCAGGGTGTGCCGCTCCACCAGGGCGTCCAGGTGGTCGTAGCCACCGCCGATGACCGTGGCCACCGGGATCCGGCAACGCAGGGCGGCGTCGATCACCATCCAGTCCCGCCGGTGGAGGCCGTCATCGCTCAGGTCCAGCCGGCCGAGGCGGTCGTCCCGGTGTGGATCGACGCCGGCGTTGTAGAGCACCAGGTCGGGCCGGACCCGATCCAGCAGATCCGGTAAGGCGTGCTGCAGGGCCCGCAGGTAGGTGTCATCGCCAACGCCGTCCTCGAGGGCCAGGTCGCGATCGCTCACCTGTTTGTGCAGGGGAAAATTGCTGGCCCCATGCATGGAGAAGGTGAACACCCGGGGGTCGCCTGTGAAGATCGCGGCCGTGCCGTCCCCCTGGTGCACGTCCAGATCCACCACCAGCACCTGCCGTACCCGGCCCTCGGCCAGCAGCACCCGGGCCGCCACTGCCAGGTCGTTGAAAATGCAGAAGCCACTGCCATGCAGCGGGAAGGCGTGGTGGGTGCCGCCCGCCAGATGGCAGGCCAGGCCGTGGCGCAGGGCCAGCCGGGCCGTCAGCAGCGTGCCCCCCACCGCCGTCCAGCTGCGCCGCACCAGGGGCCAGGACACGGGCAGGCCGATGCGGCGCAGCTCCTGCCGGCTGAGCCGACCGCGGGCAAAGGCCTCGTGGTAGCTGCGGCCATGCACCAGCTCCAGCCAGCGGCGCGGCACCGGCAGGGGCTGGTGGATCTGCCCGGGGCGGGCCAGCTCCAGCTGCTCGAGCCGCTCCTTCAGCAGCCGGAACTTCTGCATCGGGAAGCGATGGCCGTCGGGCAGGGGGACCGAATAGGCCGGGTGATACACCAGTGGCGGCCCCATCAGTCCGCCGCCAGGGGCTCCAGCAGGCCGTAGGAGGAGTAGCGGCGCTCGATCCTGCAGCGGACGTCGGCATCAACCTGCCAGCTGAGCGCCACCTGCACCGGCCCCGGCTGGCCGGGGGAGTGAACGATCACCACCTCGACGTTGCCGTCCAGGCTCCAGCGGGTGGCGGTGGCACCGTCCGTCTTGCTGGCCTGCAGGCTGGCGACCAGCGGCGTGTCGGGGCCCGCCTCTGCCAGGCCCGGCCGCCACTCTCTGGCATAGGTGAGGCTCTCCACGCTGTCCACGCCATGGCGCAGCACGATCCGGCGGCGGCGGTCGCCGTGGACGACGCAGAGCTCGGCGATCCAGGGCCAGGGACCGGTGCGATCGATGCCCAGGCTCCAGTGGCCGGCGTCGCCGATCTGCATGGCCGCCGGGGGTTCGCTGAAGCGCATCGGCACGGTGCGACCAGAGGCGAGGTAGGTGAGGGCGGCCTCGATGGTGCCATCCCGGTCGGTGACCTCCAGGCGCGTGGCGAACCGTTCGATCTCGCGGCCGTCGGGGCCCAGGCGGGCGAACAGGCCCTCCCAGCAGCCGCCGTTCACCTCCAGCAACCTCTGGCGGGGCGAGGTGCTCAACGTCATGGCAGGCAGAGGAACGGTCTCCAGCATGGCGAAACCATCCCGGCCAGCGAGGCTGCTCAGCCGGCGGCCAAGGGTTGGGGTTGCTGCCTCGGGGGCGTCGGCAGACGGGAGCTCACCAGAGCGGCCAGCCCCACCAGCAGGGCCGAGCTCCACAGGCAGGCCTGCAGGCCGCCCACCAGGAACAGGGCGCCCGAGAGGACCGTGCCCAGCAGCCTGCCGCCGGCGTTGGCCATGTAATAAAAGCCGACGTTCATGCTCACCGACTCGGCATCGGTGTAGGCCAGGATCATATAGCTGTGGATCGAGGAATTCATGGCGAACACCACCCCGAAGGCCGCCAGTCCCACCACCACCGCCACACCTGGATGGCCCACCTCGCGCCAGAGGGCAATGGCGATCAGGGCCGGAATGGCGGTGAGCAGCCCGCTCCAGAACGTCACGGCGGAGACGCCCGGCGGAGCACTCTGGCCCCAGCGGCGCCGCAGGGCCGGGGCCGACCCCTGCACGAGGCCGTAGCCGATCACCCACAACCCCATGAAGCCGCCCACCTCCCAGTAGCGCCAGCCGAGGGTGGTCTGCAGGAACACCGGCAGGGCCACCACGAACCACACATCCCGGGCACCGAAGAGGAAGAACCGGGCCAGGGAGATCCCATTGATGCCGGGGGACTTGGAGAACAGGGCCGTGAAGGCGGGCTTCTGCTTCATCCTGCCGATCTCCCCAGGCAGCACCAGGGTGCCCAGGAAGGCCAGGAACAGGCCGGCCGCCATCGCGCCGACGGCGGCGTTGAAGCCGATCGTGGCCAGCAGCAGGCCGCCGAGGAAGAAGCCCACCCCCTTGAGGGCGTTCTTGGAGCCGGTGAGGATTGCCACCCACTGGAACAGCTGGTTCTCGCCCTTGCTGTGGTCGTCGGGGGTTTCCGGAACCACGGACTTGATGGCGCTCTTGGCGCTCATCTTGTTGAGATCCTTGGCGATGCCACTGAGGGCCTGGGCCACCATCACATAGGCCACGCTCCACCATTTCGGCCAGCTGTCGGCAACGGGCACCAGCATCAGCAGGGCCGCCACCTGCATCAGGGTGCCGGCCCAGAGGGTGAGGCGCAGGCCGAAACGGGCCCCCAGCCAGCCGCCATAGAGGTTGGTGAGGATGCCGAAGAATTCGTAGAAGAGAAACAGAAAGGCGATCTCCAGGGTGCTGTAGCCCAGCCCACGGAAGTGGAACACCACCAGCATGCGCAGGGCGCCGTCGGTGAGGGTGAAGCACCAGTAGCTGGCCGTGACGATGGCGTACTGCTGCAGGGGCGTCAGCAGCCGGCCGGAGAGGGGCGGAAGCATCGGCCCCTCACTCCGCTCCGGCGGCGTCCAGGCCGACCACATGGCAGGCCAGATCCGCCATCCGGCAGCTGTAGCCCCATTCGTTGTCGTACCAGGCGTACACCTTCAGCTGGGTGCCGTTGATCACCATCGTCGAGAGGGCATCGACGATCGAACTGCGGCTGTCGTTGACGTAGTCGACCGACACCAGGGGCCGCTCCTCGTAGCCCAGGATGCCCAGCAGGGGACCGGCCGCCGCCGCCGCGAAGGCGCCGTTCACCTCCTCCACCGTGACGGTGCGCTCCAGCTCGAACACCGCATCGGTGAGCGAGGCATTGAGCAGGGGCACCCGCACGGCGTGGCCGTTGAGCTTGCCCTGCAGCTCGGGAAAGATCAGGCCGATGGCCTTGGCCGAGCCGGTGGTGGTGGGGATCAGGCTCTGGCTGCAGGAGCGGGCCCGGCGCAGATCGCTCTTGAAGCTGTCGATCACCACCTGGGTGTTGGTGATGTTGTGCAGGGTGGTGATCGAGCCGTGGCGGATGCCGAAGCTCTCGTGCACCACCTTCACCACCGGCGCCAGGCAGTTGGTGGTGCAGGAGGCGGCGGTGAGGATCCGGTGCCGTTCCGGCTCGTAGGTGCCGTGGTTGATGCCGAAGACGATGTTGGGGATCGGGGTGCCTTCCAGCTCGCCTTTCACGGGGCAGGCCACGATCACCCGCTTTACGCCGGCTTGCTGCAGATACGGGGCGAGGGTTTCGGGCGTTTTGGACTTGCCGCTGCACTCGAGCACCAGCTCCACCCCCGCCGCCTGCCAGGGCACCCGCGCCGGATCGCTCTGCCGCGACCAACCCACCCGGCTGGCCTCCACCGTGAAGCCCTCGCCGTCGGCCACGGCCGGCCGGCTCCAGCGGCCATGCACCGAGTCGAATTCCAGCAGGTGGGCGGCGGTGGCGGCATCCCCGGCGCTGTCATTAACGTGAACCAGCTCGAGGCCCGGCCGCCCCCAGAGGGCGCGGAACACCAGCCGACCGATCCGCCCGAACCCGTTGATGCCGATCCTCACAGCGCCTGCCACGACTGGCCCCACCCTTGCATCAACCAATGTTGATCGATTTATGGCCGGGTTAAGGACCGCCGCCGCTCCGCCGGCCACCTGCGCCTCGGGCCCCCTGGAGGCCAAGGAGGCGCGCCTGCTGCTGCGGGCCCTGGCCGACCCGATCCGTCTGCAGGTGATCGAGGCCCTCGGCGGCGGCGAGCGCTGCGTCTGCGACCTCACCAGTGAGCTGGCCCTGGCCCAGTCGAAGCTGTCGTTCCACCTCAAGGTGCTCAAGGAGACGGGCCTGCTGGCCGACCGCCAGAGCGGCCGCTGGGTGTATTACCGCCTGCAGCCGGAAGCCCTGGAGCGCCTGCGGGCCTGGCTCGCCGCCCTGGCCACCAGCTGCATCGCCCCGGCCCAGCCCTGCGGCTGAGGGCCCGGGCGGCGTCATGCTGGAGGGCAGCACCGGTTCTCCCCATGCTGCGCTTCCTGCTCAACGTCCTCTGGTTCGTGCTTGGGGGCTTCGTGATGGGCCTGGGCTGGTGGCTGGCCGGCCTC
>Ga0247840_10010665_pt1 | contig 11413 bp, 5 predicted proteins | sample LaCruzMarch2015__FD_192404 | JGI IMG/M metagenome (GOLD analysis project Ga0247840, IMG submission 192404) | Freshwater microbial communities from meromictic Lake La Cruz, Castile-La Mancha, Spain - LaCruzMarch2015_17m | ecosystem: Environmental > Aquatic > Freshwater > Lake | place: Spain...
TACGCGTGAGGTCGAAATTCGGGTATAAGGTGAACGATGCAATGTGGGACTTCTTCAAAAAAATCGAGATAATCGGTCCCGATGGAGACATTACCGGTCATTTCGGTGATCCGGTATGGGTTTATTTTAGATACCGTCTGGCAAAAGGTGATTTGAGAACCAAAGATGAAATTTACAAAGAGGGGTTTAAGCTTATTGCTGAGATAGAGGAAAGAGGCGTACCTATTGCAGTCGGGTACGGCAAAAACAGCTGGGATCTTGAACCGGAACTTGACAAAAAAATCCATCTTTTGTACGAAGATTCAAAATCCTGTTTATGGAAGGAGATGACGGAAACGTTTATTGCCACCATTCCAAACCACCTGTATATCGAAACCGATTCTGCCGACAGAAAAGACTACGTATATCATCCCCCAACAGGAGAAAAACTGAGTGAAAAATCTGTTGAAAAACTGAACAGGTTGAGAAATAAATGGAACGGCAAGAGCCCGGATGTTCAGATTATAATCTCCGATGGGTTGAATGTAAGCGCACTGGCCGACGAGGGTCACCTAAAACCCTTCCTGGAATACCTCGATAAGGAATTAACCCTGGCTGGTTTGCGTTTGTCAGCCGATAACATTGTCATCAGGAATGGCCGGGTGCGGGCGGGATACCGGTGCGGAGAATGTCTTTTTGGCCAGGATCCCGCTGTTGACAAACCCAAAGGTATCGTTCACATTATCGGTGAAAGGCCGGGGTCAGGTCATCATAATTTTTCCGCCTATCTTTCAGCGCCATTGATCAGCACATGGATGGAAAAAGGAAAACTGGATCACGATCAATCCAGGGTAGTGTCGGGCATTTCCGATACAGCGCTGAAACCAGAATTGGCCGCCAGGGAGACGGTGAGGATTTTAACAGAAATTTACAGCGCTTCCAGATAGGGGATGTATTTCGTAACACCAACTATTTGTACTTTCTTTGTACTTAAGTAAATTACCATACCTTAAAAAACCAACCACTGATGAAGTCAAAAACCAAAATTCTGATCGCCTTTATCCTCATCGTTGCCGGCGTAATTGCAATGATAACCTTATTTAACAAGCCCGCAGACAAGGCTTTGGTTAAAGGGACTGCTGCCATGGCCGAACCAGATCAGACCCAGGCCATGAATAAAAAATCCATTCAATTAAAAATGGAATTTACCAGGGATACCCTGCAGCTGAAAAGAATGATCCAGATTCTCGTCTATTTTGAACAATTCACTGAAAGGGTGTCGCGCCAGATCGATACAGCATCGGCCAGGCTCATGTACCATCCCCTGTATACGGATCAGAAGCTAAAGCCTACCTTCGTTGCCCTGCAGGAATACAGTACATTTTTAAACAGTAACATCGACAAACTGAAATCGACCAAAGTGATGCTGACTGAATTTTTGGCGAACAGTGACGATGATGAAATGCCGTATGATGTTGAAAAGAATCTGCGCGATTTTGCCAATTTTATCAACCAGATGTCGGCGCGTGAAGCGGTTATGGAGCAGGCAGCTTATGAAATCAATACCTATCTCGACAAGTCGGTCAAGAAGAAACTGATGCAAATTGAAATCAGTGAACTTGAAAATTTCCGGAACCAGCTTCTTATGGATAACCGGGTAACTTTTATGATGCTGGGAGATAAGAACTCCCTGGCCAGGCTTTCAAGTTATGCCTATACTGACGGCTCAAATCTTGCCACGGCTGATGATGCCATGAGTAAACCGTAGTGATTTCGGGTTAAGGAATAAGGAAGTTAAGCATCCCACCCTTTTTATGCCAGGAGGGGCGAGTTATTTTCCAGAAAAACTACCCGCTGTTAAATGAGACGGCCCTGTTTGTTTCAGTTTATTCTCCGGTTAATTCAAAGGCTACAAGCCGGTTATCATACAGGGTTGGGATGATGAGAAGTCTTTTCCCGGAGATAAATTCAAATGCGGCACAATACCTGGAAGGGGCCGTTGTGTTCAGCAACAGTTGTTTTTCGCCTGTACTGCTGATTTTGTATAGCCGGCCGTTAAAGTCAGAGATAAGATAGTTGCCCTTACCGTCGGATGTAACGCCATCCATGACAGCGCCTTCACCCAGGCAAACCACGGTGGATATGGCCTTGCTTTCAGGATCAACGATTTTTATACACCCATCGCCCGATGTGCCGATCAGAATCCTGCCTTTGTCAATACAGATTCCGTTTGGTTTTATCAAATCTTCGCTTTTCAACCACTCTTCCATGGTACCGCTAGAAAGCCGGTAGATTAAATTTCGCCGGGTATCGGTAATAAAGAAATCTCCCTTTTCATCCACCGCAACATCATTGGGCATGCCGGGGTTGGGAAAACGATACCGGTTCACGACAGTACCCAGGTCCGGATCAATCTCGACCAGTGCATGCCTTCCCACAACGTATAATTTATCATTGCTCATGCACATTCCGGCAGGCTGTAAAAGGCCTTTAATCCATTCAACTTCAACAATTTCACCATTGGGCCTGATCTTTGAAATGAATTCTTCCCCCTCATTGTAAAAGTTTGAAACATAAAGCACATCCCGTTTGGGGTCGTAATGGACCGATTCGGGATATTTCAATTTATTTTTTATCTCCCATTGTTTAACAAGTTTTTTATCCTGATAAATGGCTTTGGAATCCTGGAAGATAAACCCCCATCCACCTGATGTTTCAGCCAATACAATCATCAGTTCATTCTTCCCCTTTTTCAACGGCAGGCTGATGTAGTCGTTGAGGCCTACGATGCCCTGAAACGATGGGTCACGGCTGGTATAGGAGCTGTTGCCGCAGAAAAGAAGCTTACCGTTAAGGAACACAGAAACGATATCGCTGTATCCAAAGGCAAACTGCTTGTTATCATCCGAAGCCGATTCGATGGTGGTCCTGGAAAAAACAACATCCGGTGCATTTCCCAGACGTGGAAAGTACTGTGAAATATCTACGATCCCATCGGGACGGCATTGAACTTTTTTCCAGATAATATTGGCGATACCCTGGGCTTCGGGCGTTAGTTCATTATCAATTTCACTCAGTTTATAAACAGGTGAAATCTCCCAGTTCTGAAGCGTGCCAAAAGGCATTTCGGCAGTTTTCTGCGGATTGAATGAGATCGAATTATCTTCCCGGCAGGAAAAGCCGGAAAAATAGGCAGTACCGTCACTGGGACCGAAAAGCCCAACCATTCCGGCACGCACTCCATGTCCAAGAAGAGGTATTTCAAGAGCCGGGGCGACGGCATTGTTAAGATAAATGCGCGCCTGGTCTCCTTTGAACTCAACTTTAACATGAAACCATTCGTTTTTCGCGATTTCTGCTCCGGCAGTGTTGCCCGGGCCGGTATAAAGCTGCCAGGAATCGATTCCGTTGAAGGTGGAAACATATTGTACCACATTCTGAAAGAAGGATGGAAGATGAGGCCGGATATAGATCCGCTCATAGTCCCCGGCTGATGCCATGCGGAAAATGATGCCAGGATAGGAACGTTGTCCGGTAACCGCCATATCGACCTCAATCACCCCGTTTTCGAAGGTCGGACTTTTAAGGTATGCAGTACCTGTCAGGCATGATCTGCCATGGAATTCGGTTTGCCTGGCATCCGTAAATTCCCATAGCGATTTATCAAACGGGATGTTTTTTTGCTGGGCTGACGATTTAATGGAAAAACACAGGAGAAGTGTCGTGGTAAGTAAGGCAATTAAAAAAAACAGCCGCAGATTTTTCATGTGATAATAATTTTTCGGGTCACTGCATCTAAACACGATTGCTTTCGAAATCCTGTCAAGATGAAGTATCAATACTGTAGTACATGTTGTTAATGCAAAAATCGATGTATTGGTATCATAAGAAAAACAGAAATATGCGAAATGTCATTTAAACTCGTTAAACGGCAAAATGGCTCGGTCAACTGAACCCTTTTTAATCACCCATGCAAGACTGACTATTTTCCGGGACATTGTTTCAGGGATTGCCAGGTTTAATCAACTTTCCGTAAGGCTGCACAGTTATTCCGAAGTTATTGGCTTTTAAAAATCCTGATGCCATTAATCCTTAGGTTGATTCGGTTTTTTTTTATCAGGCCCAATTATTCGGAAAGATTTTTATACATGCTGACGGGACGTGGGAATGGTACCGCTACATTTGAAATATCACAGAACGGTGAACAGATCATTCAAAATAATCAACGTAACCAAAGAACATTTTTCCCATCCGCTCATGGCCGGGGGGAGGTTTTTTGTCTAAAGATAACATTAACAGCAGTTTTTTACTTTTTCCTCATGATTTCAGTGTGCCAGGATAAAAGTCACAGCAACGTGACAGTTCCTTTCAGGATAGAAGCGAAAGTTGAACATCTTTTCTAAATCCTTCGGACGTTTCCTGATACGCAGATGAATATTATTTATTTTTGTATTGGAATCAGCGTCAGGGAAATCAACAACCTGATTGTCAGAACCATTAAAACCTGATCCGGGGATAAATCATACTAAATCCAGCATCATGAAGTTCATAAAAAATTATCTTTTCCTGGTCTCACTTATCGTGATCATGTTACTGGATCCGTTCCTTGAAGATTTTGCATTCGGAAGCCTGGTCACCCTGGGCCTTTTGAGCATCTCTGCCACCCTGTGCCTGATGTTGCTTTCGATGCACAAAAGGACACAATGGTTTCTTATTTTCATCAGTGTTTTCATCGTTGGATTTAATTTTATATTGCTGCGCTCTCCTTCCGAAACATCATTTATCCTGCAATATGTCAGTTTAACCATCCTGATTTTTCTCTATGCCTTCCTTCTTTTTCATCTCATGATGACATCTGAAAAACTCTCGAGGCAGGATATCAGCAATGCCATTGCCATTTATCTACTCATCGGTATTGGATTCGGTTTCATATTCAGTCTGATTGAGAAAATATACCCGGGAGCCATTGTTTATCAAACGCAGGGGAACAAAGACATCAGCGGGGACATGATCTATTTCAGTTTTGTCACCCTGACAACCGCCGGTTTTGGCGATATGCTGGCCGTACACAAGTTTGCAAAAATCGTGGCCATGCTGGAGGCTGTTACCGGCGTGCTATACATTGCTGTGACAATCGGGCGGTTGATAGGGATCAGTCCTGGAAAAAAAGAAAAAGGGATCACGGATTAGCAACATATCCGGCCAGGTTATCGCCCGTTCGGTAAAAAATAAGCTGATCACCGACACGGAAAAAATCACCTGGAATATTCCGGAAGGTATTGCGAAAGGTGTTTATCCGGTTCGGTTATACGCTCTTGAAAATGGCGGAGACCAACTTTTCTGCACAACAAAAAAAATCATTGTGCAATAGCTGTAAGTTACACATTATTCCCCAAATTTCCTGAACAGCGGAGGCTGCAGCGCCTTGAGGCGATCTGCCCTGAGGAACTAAGGGCTGGATGGTTCTGGCCGTGACATTATCACCGGTCATTAACAGAATTGTTCGTTCCAGGAGAATTGGGAAGAGAATCGCAATCAAGATATGCAAACTATAAAATCATCAAACATTACGATTTCGTAAGATAATTTTCAAAATCGCGTATATTTTTATATTAATTACGTCACTCTCTTAAAACTAAAGTGTTGATAATAAGTTTATTAAATAATTGGCATTGTTTTTGCATCCGAAAAAATTTCAAAACAGGTATGAAAAAAACATCTCCCGGATTATTTTCCGTATTCATGTTATTGTTGATGGCGGGTGCACATGCGCAAATCAACAGGTTGGATTATTTCGATTTCAGCGCCAATCACATTCGGCAAGCCTCTCAGCCAGGATCAAAATGGCAAAACGTACCCGATAAGATTAGAAACAGGAATTCCTTCCGGAGGCTTGAATGGTTTTACAGCCCAAGAATAAACCAAAGTGGGATTTTCCCGGCAGAATTCATCGAAGACCAGAAGGCGATTGAATATTCAAGGCTAAAAGTAAAAGCAGAAAATGGAAACACACCCATCGCTTGGACAAACTTAGGTCCTGTGGGCATTGATATGTCGGCGACCGAAGTTCCGCACTGGGGCATTATCAGCGGCAGGGCAAGAGGCGTGGCCATACATCCATCAAATCCTGATATAGTTTATATCGGCGCCGCTTCAGGGGGCATCTGGAAAACCACTGACGGAGGTCAGAGCTGGACTGACAAGAGCGGCGATTTGAATATGATCACGTTTGGTTCCATCGCGATCGATCCCGCCAATCCCGATATAATTTATGCCGGATCAGGTGAAGCGGCATGGTTAATACCTTACAACATGTACAGCGGCGACGGACTCTATAAATCGGTCGATGCCGGTGAGCATTGGGCAAGGATTAATTCGGAACTGGGTCCGGTAACCCATTTTTCCGACATTGTCGTCTCTCAGCACGATCCGAATGTAATAATGGCAGCACTGGTTACAGGTTCTCAGAATCCGTATCCTAACCAGGGTGTCTGGCGAAGTACAAATGCAGGATTAAACTGGACGCGTGTTGTTAATATCTCCGGAGCTTTTAATCTTGCATTCCATCCCTCGAATCCCAACATTGTATATGCGGCAACAGGAAACAAACAGCCCGCTGGAGGCTTCCTGATTTCGACCGATGGCGGTATCACATTTAATCAAAGCAATTCAGGACTTCCGGCTTATACCTCCATGGGACGACTGCAGTTTGACATCTCCCGTTCTGATCCTGCTATATTATACTGTCTCGTGCATGACTACGTTCCTGTTGCAGCCGGCATGAATACCTGTGCCTACAAATCGACCAACGGCGGGACTTTGTGGTTCCAGATCTCCCCGGGTGTAAACATCGCCGGCAGTTACGACGGAACTACAGCATTCGACCAGGGAGAATATGACCTTTGCATAGCTGTCGACCCGTCGGACCCTGATCATGTTCTGATCGGGAATGTTGAACTATCAAGGTCTGCAGACGGCTCTTCCATTTCATTCGTGAGAAAGCCTGACGGTCCAACGAAAGGCACAACCGCACTGGATAGTTACCTGCACCTGGATGTTCATGCGATAAAATTTGCTCCTTCAAACCCTTCGGTAATTTACGCCGGCTGCGATGGAGGGATATATAAGTCTGTCAACGGCGGGCAGACCTTTTTGCCGGTAAATAACGGCATCAATTCTATCCAGTTTTACACCCTTGCATCACATCCTTCCGATCCTGATATACTTTACGGCGGATCACAGGACAATGGCGGTTTCAGATCTGCAAACCGCGGAGCAACTCCCTGGGTTGATAAAGTAACAGGAGATGGGGTGAAGTGTTTTGTCGATTATTCAAACCCGGATGTTGTTTTTATAGCAACCAGCTTCGGAACACTAAGCAGGAGTATTAACGGAGGCATAACCTGGACAGAAGTCGTTTCTGAAAACATGGACTCAACAGCTTTTCGTGCCCAGTACTGGCAAAACCCAGTAAATCCAAACTTCATTTACGGAGCATATAAACGCAGGATTTACAAGTCAGCAAACAAGGGCGATACCTGGTTTTATACAACTTCAGCTCCAATCACCAATGTCGAAATATCAGCAGTGGCCCAGTCAAAAGTTAGCCCCGGCAATATGATGCTTATCACCAGAGACATTCCAGCCAGTATTTACAGATCAATGGATGAAGGCTTTACCTGGATTGACATCACTGCAAATTTAACTTTTGAAGGTGCAAGCCTGATGAATATTCAGGCAGACCCCTCTGATGGTCAGATATTCTATCTTATGAGAGGGTCGTATACCACTGGCCAGGTTTTGAAAACTATGGACTTTGGAAACAGCTGGACCGACATCAGTTCTGACCTGCCGAAAGTTCCTGCAGATGATATTTTTGTAGATACTGCAAGCGTCGGCGTTTTGTTCGTTGGTAACGATTTCGGAGTCTACAGAACCACAAACAGCGGAGGAAGCTGGTCACGACTGGGTAATGGTTTTCCTTTTGTTCCTGTTATAGAATTCAGTTGTTTCAATCACGGCGGATCAAGACTGCTCAGGGCCGCCACGTATGGCAGGGGCGTTTTTGAACTTGACCTGAACCAGTCTTTATCAGTAAGCGATCCTGCAGGAATCATTCCGACAGAATATGGTCTAAGCCAGAACTATCCGAATCCCTTTAATTCTTCGACTAGAATTTACTACCATCTGCCGGTTGACTCAAGGATCATCTTGAAAGTATTCGATGCAAGGGGAAATGAGGTTGTAAAACTGATTAACAATGATTTTAAACGGGCAGGATATTATCATGCTGAATTTGAAGGAAATTCCCTGCCGGGCGGTGTCTATTTCTATCAATTGACCACAGAAAAATATTCGGCTGTTAAAAAAATGATGTTGATCAGATGAAGCCAGTAAAAAAAAGTCTCATGAAAATAATATCCATGTCATGCGAAGAATAACCTAAAACAAAAAAAATGAAAAAGAAAATGTTTACGCTCGCTTTCTTCCTGCTGCTGCTCATCCAGGGGGCATTTTCACAAGTCAGCATACCGGAATACAATAACTTCGGGACGAATAAAATTCCTTCGGTTACCCTGGTAGTTTCGCCATGGGATAATGTCCCGGCCGAAATAAAGAACCGGAATTGGTTCAGGAGGCTGGAATGGTTTTACAGGCCCAGGTTGAATGAGCAGGGGGTCTTTCCGCTGGACTTTATCAACATGCAGAAACAGGCCGAGATGCTGAAAATGCAGGACCAGCCCGATCTTGCCGGTTCCGGAGAGCAATGGACCAGCCTGGGCCCGGTGGGTGTTGACTTTTTCAGCGACTCCACAATTAAACAATGGGGAGTGGTCAGCGGCAGGGTCAAGGGCCTTGCTGTACATCCCACAAACCCCAACATCGTATACGCCGGCAGTGGGGGTGGCGGAATATGGAAATCCATCGATGGCGGTCAAACCTGGTCCGACAAGAGCGGGGAGCTGCACATGCTTACATTTGGCTCAATTGCGATCGATCCTTCGAACCCGGAAGTTATTTACGCAGGGACGGGTGAATACGTTATAGTCCTCACCGAACGGTTTTACTGGGGCGACGGGATGTACAAATCCACAAACGGCGGCGACACATGGACGAAAATCAATGCCGGCTTCGGCTCAGTGACGCATTTTACGGCGCTTGCGGTTTCACCTCACAATCCAAACATCGTGATGGCCGCAATCGCCAAAAATCTGGAGAATGCCCCCCCGAACGAGGGGATCTGGCGCAGCAGCGATGCAGGTGTTCACTGGAACTGTGTGCTGCCGGGAGAAGGAATGTGGGATATTGCGTTTCATCCCACCGACCCGAACACGGTATGGGTGGCCTGCGGAAATGCCCAGCCCCAGGCCGGAATCCTGGTGTCGAATGATGGCGGGCTCACATTCATGCAGAGCAGTACTGGCCTGCCGGCATACAATCATGTCAAACGGTTGCAGTTCGATGTATGCAGATCGGTTCCTACGGTGCTTTATACTGTGATCTATGACGATGCGCCTCCTCCGGGAGCAATGGGAACGACCATCTTCAAATCCATTGACGGGGGGAGCTCCTGGAGCCAGATCTCGCATGGGGTCAACCTTACCCCGGCAGGCGACCAGGGGTTCTACGACCAGTGCATTGCCATTGATCCGCAGAATCCCAACCACCTGCTTTCGGGAAATGTCGAATTGGTCAGCTCGACCGACGGTTCTACCTTTTCTTTTGTCAGAGACCCCAACGCCTACGGGGGCGGACAACTTACATTCGATTCTTACAACCATGTCGATAATCAGATTATCCGCTTTGCACCCTCCGATCCTTCAGTAGTATATGTTGGCTGTGATGGTGGGATGTATCGGTCTTCGGATGGCGGAACTACTTTTCAGCCAGCCAATAACGGCATTTCGTCCATCATGCATTACCGCGTAGCTTCCCATATATCAAACCCGGATGTCCTCTATTCGGGGGTCCAGGACAACGGCTTTATTTCTACGCATAACAGGGGGGCGACTGCCTATAAACTGGAAAATATTTCCGATGCCACAGAGTGTTTCATGGATTACGCTGATTCAAATGTGATTTTCTTTGAAACTTTCTGTGGTTTTCTCGGTCGCAGCACCAACGGGGGAATAAGCTGGGACCTCTCGGTAGACCCGGGTCCCCCCGATTCAAATGCCTTCCTCAGTCCTTACTGGCAGCACCCGGTTGAACCCAACATCATCTACGGATGCATCAGGTATAAATTGTTGAAATCAACGGATAAGGGAACTACCTGGGCATATACCACTTCATACCCCATTACAAGCGCCCCGATCTATACTGCAGCACAATCGCCGATAAACACCAGCAATATTATGGTTGCTGCCCGCAATGGAACGGTAAGCCTGGTGAAATCCTCCGACGGTGGCTATAACTGGCAGGACATCACGGGAAGCCTGGGCATGCTTGCGGGCGGGAATTTCATGAGGCTTGTGGCCGACCCGTGGGACGGAAACACGTTTTACCTGCTTAAAAACACCTATGCGGGAGCCCTTGTCCTGAAAACCACGAATTTCGGGAGTACCTGGATTGACATCAGCTCCGACCTTCCCAAGGTGCCGGTGAATGATCTGTTCATCGACACCGCCAATGCAGGAACAATGTATCTTGCGAATGATTTCGGGGTGTACCGGACCACAAGCAACGGGGATAGCTGGGCCCGGTTTGGCAATGGCCTGCCTTTCATCCCCGTACTTGATTTCGACTGTTACAGTCATTCAGGCACCCGCCTGCTGAGGGTGGCGACCTTCGGAAGAGGTATTTTTGAGTTTGACCTGACAAAACCTCAGGGTGTGGAGGAAGACCGTGCAGGCCTTGTCACTTTGCACGTGTGGCCCAACCCGGTCTCAGGCATGCTTTGGGTGGATATTCCGGCCTTTGCTCCCGACCGCTTCACCCTCAGCCTGGTTTCGGTAAGAGGGTCGGAAGTGGCTTCCCTCCCGGTGCAAACCACGGGCGTGCAGTTCACTACGAGCATGGATGTCTCCTCACTTCAACCGGGCTGCTACCAGCTGGTATTCAAAGGCAACCGGGAGCTGAAGACCTGCAGGGTGGTCATTGTAAAATGACCCGGAGAACATTTTCATAGTTTCGATTAGCTCTATTCATTCGAACAATGACTTTAAACAAAAGAAACCGAATAAAATCCATATGTTTGTTTTGCAATAACATATAGAAATCTCGAATTACCTGATTATCGAATTAAAAGAGACAAGCATGGAAACAAGCCAGAACTATTTGCACCGTCTATTTGCACTTACATTGTTTGTTGGTGCGATTTTGCTGATTCCGGCCTGCAAAAAAGCGCAACCCGTCCCGGTTCAACCGGTGGTTACATGGCAGTATATCGAAACCTATGACCTGCAAAAGCTTAGTCATATCCTGAATGAGGAAC
>Ga0247840_10010667_pt1 | contig 11411 bp, 12 predicted proteins | sample LaCruzMarch2015__FD_192404 | JGI IMG/M metagenome (GOLD analysis project Ga0247840, IMG submission 192404) | Freshwater microbial communities from meromictic Lake La Cruz, Castile-La Mancha, Spain - LaCruzMarch2015_17m | ecosystem: Environmental > Aquatic > Freshwater > Lake | place: Spain...
GCCGAGATCAAGAATTGCGATGTCGTGGTCCTTGCCGACTTCGGACACGGACTCATGCAGCAAGCCGTCCGCGACTTCCTCCAAGACAGCGGTGTTTTCCTCGCGCTTAACTGCCAGACCAATTCCAACAACCACGGGTTCAACATCATCTCGCGTCAATACCGCCGCGCGGACGTCTTCTCGCTGGATGAACAGGAAATCTTGCTCTCCTGCGGCCACCGCCACGTCGATTTCGCCGCCGAGTTGGACAAACTCCGCGCCCATCTCGACGCGCGCGCCGGATGGCTCACCCGCGGCGCCGTGAAAACGATCGGCATCGATGCCGGCGGCAGCAAAGCCGCTTGCCCGCCGCTAGGCGACGACATCACCGACACGATCGGGGCGGGGGACGCCTTCTTCTCCGTCATGGCCTTGGCCGCAAGAAATGGCCTGCCGGTCGACCTTACGACATTTCTCGGACAGCTCGCCGGTGCCCAAGCGGTTAAAGTGGTGGGCAACCGCGAACCCATTTCGAAAGCTGTCTTGCTTAAAAGTGGCATGGCCTTGCTCAACCGAGATCCCCGATAACGCCGTGCATCCCCGTATAGCCCTTTATCGCGACCTTCTGCGCATCCGCATGGTCGAAGAGGAAATTGCGGAGCGCTACCCCAAGTGGCTAATGCGCTGCCCCGTTCATCTCAGCATCGGGCAGGAGGCCGCCGCGCTCGGCGTCTGTTCAATGCTGCACCGCACTGACCGTGTCATGAGCGGGCATCGCTCGCATGCCCACTACTTGGCCAAAGGCGGTGATCTTGGCTCCATGATGCTGGAAATCCACGGCAAGGCGGACGGATGCTCGGCTGGTCGTGGAGGGTCAATGCATTTGCTCGACCTCGGGGCCGGCTTTCACGGCGCGGTCCCCATCGTCGGCAGCACGATCCCGATCGCCACGGGGTTGGCCTTCGCCGACAAACTCGCCGACCACGAAAACGTTACTGTCACGTTCTTCGGCGAGGCCGCCACCGAGGAGGGCGTATTCGTGGAGTCACTCAACTTCGCCGCTTTGCACGCTTTGCGCGTCCTCTTTGTCTGTGAAAACAACCTCTACTCCGTTTATTCGCCAATGGAGGTCCGGCAACCGGCTGATCGCAGTATCACGGCACTCGCCGCGGCGCATGGCATCACTGCACTGCATGCGGATGGCAATGATCTCGACTTCGTGTGCGATGCCACCGCCGAAACTCTCAAGCAAATGCAGGCCCGTCCCGCGCCCAAGCTGCTGCTGCTTGACACTTACCGTTGGCGAGAGCACTGCGGACACGCTTTCGACAACCACATCGGCTACCGTAGCGAGGAGGAGTATCTCGCTTGGAAAGAGCGCGACCCGGTTTCAGTGTTCCGCGATCGTTTGGCCTCCGAAGGTTTGCTTGACGGCAAGGTTGAGCAGAAAATCTCTGCAGCCATCGCCGCGGAAATTGCCGAGGCTTTCGATCGCGCCGAGAAAGCGTCGTTCCCGTCCGCTGATTCGCTCTTTGCCCACGCCACATGAGCAACGCGAACACAGAAACCCTCATGACCGGTGCCCAAGCCATTCGGCTCGGCACGGCTGAAGCCATGGCCGCGGATTCCAGTGTCATTGTTATGGGTCTCGGCGCTCCTGATCCCAAAGGTGTCTTCGGCACAACTGAGGGACTGCAGCGTGAGTTCGGCGCAGATCGCGTTTTCGATATACCGTGTGCGGAGAATGCCGTGACCGGAATCGCTATCGGGGCGGCGCTCGGCGGTTACCGGCCGATTCTGACTCACCAGCGCGTCGATTTTGCCCTGCTTTCGGTTGAGCAGATCGTCAACCAAGCGGCGAAGTGGCGTTACATGTTCGGGGGAAAGATGCACGTGCCGCTGGTTATCCGCATGATCGTCGGTCGTGGGTGGGGGCAGGGGCCGCAACACTCGCAAGCGTTGCATTCGTGGTTCGCGCACATCCCTGGTCTCAAGGTTGTTCTGCCTGTCTTTCCACAGGACTCGCGTGACCTCCTGCTTCTCTCGGTGCGCGATGATGATCCGGTTATCTACATTGAGCACCGCTGGCTTCATGGGATCAAAGGCGCCGTTGCCGGCGGCAAGCCCCGCTTGCCCATCGGACGGGCCACGATCGTGCGCGAGGGCAAAGATGTCACTATTGCCGCGTTTTCCTACATGGTTCTCGAGGCCATCGAGGCCGCGAAGCGTTTGGCGGAGGAGGGGATCTCCGCCGAAGTCATCGACATGAGAAGCGCGCGGCCGTTGGATTCCGAAACTCTCTTGGCCTCGGTGCGGAAGACCGGGCGGTTCGTTGCCTCCGATATAGCCGGCGAATCCTGTGGATTGGCCTCCGAGCTTGTATCCGTTGTTTCGCGCGGAGCGCATGCGTCTCTTCAATCCGCCCCCGAGATCGTCGTCCTGCCCGATTGTCCGACGCCGACCAGTCCGGCGCTGGCCGCCGAATTTTATCCGCGCGCCGCGCACATTATTGCCGCGGTCCGGCGCACTCTCGGTTTGCCGGTCGACCCGCAAATCTTCGCCGTGCCTGCCGGCGCGGAACTCGACAAACCCGATCCCGCTTTTACCGGACCTTTCTGACCATGGCCTACGTTGATTTCATCTCACCTTTGCATACCTCGACCAAGCGCGACTATCTCGCGCGGGTCAACGATTCCGACTATCCCAAAGCCAGGGCCGCCGAATTGGCGCTCAAGTGGGACGTGGAGTATTGGGATGGTGATCGCCGCACCGGCTTCGGCGGGATGAAATACGACGGCCGGTGGCGCAAGGTGGCTGATCTCATGGCACTGCACTACGGCTTGAAAGCGGGTGACAGGGTCCTTGATGTCGGCTGCGGCAAAGGATTCCTTCTCTACGATTTGAGCCAGGCAGTTCCGGGACTGGAGGTCGTCGGATTGGATGTCAGCGGTTACGCGATCGACCATGCCCTACCGGAAATCAAAGACCGCTTGGTCGAGGGTCATGCCAACAAGTTGCCGTTCGAGGACTCGTCCTTTGATTTTGTTTACTCGATCAACACGCTGCATGTTTTGCCCTGCTTCGACCTTGATCGCGCCCTCCGCGAAATGATGCGCGTTGGCAATCAGCACCGTTACCTCTGCGTGGAGAGTTGGCGCAACGAGTCGGAGAAAGCCAACTTGCTCTATTGGCAACTGACCTGCCGGGCCTTCTTTGCCCCGGACGAGTGGGAGTGGTGGTTCCAACAAACCGGATACACCGGCGATCACAGTTTTATTTTTTTTGAGTGATCGTGGGGCGGGGAGCTGGGAGCACGCGAGTTAGTAGCTGAAGCGAGCTCCCTTGACATCACTAATCCTTGATTTAAACTGCCCTTGATATGGATTGCGCCAGTTCCCTCCTCCCAAGCTCACTTGTCACTGGGAAGCTGCAAACCACCATTCCAGCCGCATTGGCGCGGCGCCATGGTATAAAGACGGGCACCAGATTGGAGTGGTTGCCTGACTCCAAAGCCAAAACTCTCGTAGCCAGAGTCTTGCCGGATGCAGTAACGCGGCTTCGTGAAGCGCAGAAAATCGCCACGGGTAACAAGAACGCGGCCGCCAAGCTGCAGGCTGAGTATGAAGCTGATCGGGCTTGGCAGCGGGCGCATGACCGCGAGGTTTGAAAAAGCGTTACCTCATCGATACCTCCGCACTGCTGGCGCATTTGCTGCAGGAGAGTGGCTGCGAAGTGGTCGAACGTCTGCTTGAGACTAGTGGCGATAAGCTGGCAATCTGCATCCTGACTTGGGTCGAGCTTGAGATCTTTTTGAACCGCTCCGCTTACACAGCGAAAGAGAAAGCGCGCATTCTCTCAATTTACCGGGTCGCTCTGGGTAGTCCGTTACCAGTCGATGAAAAAGTCGGCCGAGAGGCTCTCGTTATCCGGGAGGCGCTCGGCACCCGCATTCCTTTGACGGACCTGTTGATCGCGGCGTGCGCGAAGGCTAACGGCTTCAATTTGGTTTACCGCGACAAGCATCTGGCCGACATCCCGGAGAATCTTCTGGGACAACTGCGATTGCCCGCAAAAGAGGCGAAAGGGCGTGGGCCGAAATGAATCTCCGGCAAAAGTCTTCAGATGAGAAGCTGACTCGCTTCCGAGAGCTTCCAAGCCAAGAAGGTGGCCTTGCTCCCGCTTTCAAGCACGCGACTTGGTCTGAGATTTTAGAAGAATCCTATCGTGTTTCTGTTGGCCCTAAACCAGCCGGAATCGGTTCCAACTCTAATCTTGGCGACGACGCTGGCGCTCCTGACCTGCCTTAATTTCGACGGTGTCAGCCGACGAAACAGAAAAACATTTTCCTCCATCCGTGGCTAAAACCTTCCCTTGAAAACACCCGCCGCCATTTTGGTCGAGCAGCGCGCACCGCTGGTCATCGATGAAGTCGAGGTGCCGGCGCTCAAGCGCGGTCAGGTGCTTGTCGAAATCCACGCCACGCGGGTTTGCGGATCGCAGATCGGGGAGATCGATGGGGTCAAAGGCCCGGACAAGTTCCTTCCGCATCTGCTTGGGCATGAAGCGGGAGCTGTCGTGCTTGAAGTTGGCGCGGACGTGACACACGTCGCGCCCGGGGATCGTGTGGTCTGTCATTGGCGTCCTGGGGCGGGGATCGACGCCGGCGGGTCTGTTTACCAATGGAACCGACGCGAGGCGAATGCCGGTCCTATCACCACGTTTCAAAAATTTGCGGTTATTTCCGAAAACCGCCTGACCAAAGTTCCGCCCGACACTGACTTCGAGCTGTGCTGTCTGCTTGCCGACACGCTCACCACCGGGTTTGGCATCATCAACAGGGATGCCAAAGTCAAAGAGGGTGAGTCGGTCGTCATCTTCGGAGTTGGGGGTATCGGGCTGGGGGTACTGCTCGGGGCCAAACTTGCTGGAGCAAAGCCGATCATCGGCATCGATCTTCATGATCACAAACTGGCCAAAGCCGCTGAATACGGCCTGTCACACACTGTCAACGCCTCGCGCGAAAATGCCGCCGAGCGCGTGCGGGAAATTCTCGGCGGCGTGGCCGACGTCACCATCGACGGCACCGGAAATCCGAAAGTCATCGAGACCGCTTACGACTTGGCCAAATTGCGCGGCGGGCGGTGCGTGTTGTTCGGCGTCATGCCCAGCGATCAGCGCGTCAGTATCCACACACTCCCGCTCCACTTCGGTCGCGTGTTGACCGGATCCGAGGGAGGTCAAAGCCGGCCTGAAAAAGATATCCCTGAGATCCTCCGCGTGCTGGCTTCCTATAAGTTTGGATGGCGCGGATTTGTTTCCCATCGCGGAAGATTTTCCTCGCTTGAATCGGATATTGCAAAGATGCGCTCAGGCGATGTTGTGCATCTGATTTCAACCCCGTAGAAACACACTTATGAAAAACGCAGTACCCCAACAAAGTGGTTCGGCAAAAGTTCGAACTATCTCTGCCTGTCGGGGATGCGGAGAACATGATTTGGTCCAGGTTGTCGATCTTGGCTCGCAGTATTTGACCGGAGTTTTTCCGCGGACCACCACCGAAACGGTGAGCAAGGGGCCTCTGCGCCTCATGTGGTGCTCAAAGTGCAACCTTGTGCAACTGGACTCCAGCTACAACTCGGGGGAAATGTATGGAGAGAACTACGGCTACCGCTCCGGCTTGAACCAATCCATGGTCCGCCATCTGAACGACAAGTGCCATTCGCTGGAAAAGATTGCCGCGTTAAAAAAAGACGATCTAGTGGTTGATATTGGTAGCAATGACGGAACCTTCCTTGGCGGTTATCGCACGCCGGGTTTGCAGAAAGTCGGTATAGATCCGACCGCCGGAAAGTTCCGCTCCTATTACGACGAAGAGAGCCGCCTGATCGTGGATTTCTTTTCGAGGAAGACCGTGGTGGCGGAGATTGGTGAGTCCGCCAAAGCCTCGCTCATCACATCGATCGCGATGTTTTACGACCTCGAGTGCCCCCGACAGTTTGTGAGGGACATCGCCGACACGATGGCACCCGAAGGGCTGTGGCATTTCGAGCAGAGCTATATGCCGTCTATGCTGCGACTGAATTCCTACGACACGATTTGTCACGAGCACATCGAATACTACTCGTTCTCGGTTGTCCGCGAAATGCTTCATGCGGAAGGCCTAAAGGTTGTCGACGTTTGGATGAATGCCATCAACGGAGGTAGCTTTGCCGTCACGGCTGCGCACAAGAACTCCTCCCATCGAGAGGCGCAGGCGCTTGAAAAGTGGATCGTCGAGCGGGAGAAGCACATTGGTCTGGAGAGGCCGGGTATTTACCGCGACTTCGAAGAGCGTGTTTACGAGCACCGGGAGGAGTTGCGCAGCCTCATCCACGGACTGCGCAAGAGCGGTGCGCGCGTTGCCGGTTGCGGTGCGTCGACCAAGGGAAATGTTATCCTGCAATTCTGCGGCTTGGATGCGGACGATCTCATGGCCATCTCCGATGTCAACGAGGACAAATGGGGCAAGTTCACGCCAGGCACCGGCATTCCGATCGCCTCCGAGGCCGATGTTCGCAAAATGAAGCCCGACTACATGCTGGTGCTACCGTGGCACTTCAAAGACGGCATCCTTCAGCGCGAGCGCGAGTTTCTCGAGCGTGGCGGACGCCTTATTTTCCCGCTCCCGGAAATCGAGATCGTTGGCTTTTGATGCGAGCGCTGGTCATAGGTGGCGCGGGGCAAGATGGCGTCCTCGTATCGGCGCAACTTCTGTCCGAGGGGCACGAGGTTGTCTCCGCTTCGCGCCGGCGGTCGCCACTTTCAGGCTGCCATAGCGAAATCGCAGACATCGGAGTTGAAGGAGTTGTGTCGTCTCTGGTCGAAAAGTATCGACCCGACCGCATCTATTTTTTAGCCGCGTATCACCGACCCTCCGAAGCCAAAGATCCGGATCCTGCTGATGATTTGATCGGGTGTCTGCGGTTGAACGCGACTGCCTTCGCGGAGACACTTGGGTCTGCCCGCAAGCACTGCCCGTACTCGCGGACTGCCTACGCGTCATCTTGTCGGATTTTCGGCGAGGGTAACGGCAGTCTTCTCGACGAAACCGGCCCGCGGATACCGGTTTGCGCCTACGGTATTTCCAAAGTTGCGGGAATGGGTGCGGGGGAACTCTTTCGCCAAGAACACGGGCTATTCGTCAGCTCCGCCATCCTCTTCAACCACGAATCAGAGTTGCGAACCTCCAACTTCGTTTCGAAAAAGCTGGCCTTGGCTGCGCTTCGTGCAAAAGCGGACTCTTCTTTCGTTGTTACGGTCAGCTCATTGGATGCTGTGGCCGATTGGGGTTCAGCCCGTGACTACTGCAAGGGAATAACGGCCATGCTGGAAGCGGAGCGGCCCGGCGATTTTGTGCTCGCGAGTGGTAAGCTGCGGATGGTCCGGGATTTTGCAAGCGAGGCATTCGCCTGTGTGGGGCTTGATTGGAAAGCTCACGTCAAAGAAGATCCCTCCGCCTCTGGAGGCAGGGTCTGGAGGCTCCTCGGAGATTCTTCGCAGCTCAAAAGGCAGACGGGTTGGAACCCGCAGTATGACTTCTCGGATATGGTTCGCGACTTGGTGAAAAGGACCGAGGCGGAGGAGCAAAATGGACAAAGATCTGCTGATTTTCATTCCTACCTATAACGAGAAGGAGAACGTGCGGCTCATCATTGAGGGGCTGCGCTACAACCTTCGCGGAGTGCCGATTCTTTTTTGCGACGACAACTCTCCGGATGGAACCAGCGACCTTTTGCGCCAACTGGGCAAGGAATTCGGCGACATTGAAGTGGTAACGAGATCCGGAAAGCTTGGTATCGGCTCAGCCCACAAATTTGGTATCCGTAAAGCGGCAGAGCTCGGATACAGACAGCTGCTCACCCTCGATTGCGATCTCACTCACCAACCGAGTGACTGCGCGCGCTTTGCCGCTCATTCCCGCGGCGACGTCGTCGTTGGGACCAGGTTCCACGGCTCAGGCTCGCTGGCCGATTGGAATTTTATGCGCAAGGCCATCACAAAAGCGGGTCATTGGGCTACCTGTTTCCTTCTTGGGCTGCCTTACGATGCAACCGGCGCTCTGCGCCGATACCGTCTGGACCGACTCGGAGTCGATTGGCTGCGAGACGTTCACAGCGACGGCTATGCCTTCTTTTTCGAGAGCTTGATGGTTCTGAACGCCCGTGGTGCTGAAATCGAGGAAATTGCCATCAATCTGCCGAAGAGGACTTACGGAAGTTCCAAAATGTCCATCGTGGAGCTCATACGCAGCTGCATGATGCTGTTGAAGCTCGCGACCAAACGCCTCGGACTGAAACCCAACAAAGTATGAGCTTACAGAAGCCCGAACCAAAGCATGAGGGGTGGGATGCCTATTGGAGTCCCGATGCTCAGGGTGCCCATCGTCTTTACAGTGTGCTCGCCAGCGTTTACCGCCGGATCTTCATCTGCGGACGGCTCGCTTACTGGTTGGGGCGAAACTTCGCGCCGGGCAGTAGTCTCCTGCATGCCGGCTGTGGCGGCGGAGAAGTCGATGTCCTGATTTCCAAACGTTACCGGATTACTGCTCTGGATATCTCCCCCAATGCGCTGCAGCTTTACAAACGGCACAATCCCGAGGTTGTCGATACGGTCCACGCAGATCTCCTCGAATTAGATTTGGGGTACAAGGTCTTCGACGGTGCCTACAACCTCGGTGTCATGGAGCATTTCCCGGAGGCTGAAATTGTTCGCATCTTCGAGAACATGATGTCCGTGGTTCGTCCGGATGGGAAGTTGGTGATCTTTTGGCCCTTCGCCAATGCGCCGAGCGTGAAGCTTTTGCGAGCTTGGCACCGTCTCCTTAACCGTGATGCGAAGAGCAATGTCCAACTGCATCCCCCGGAGATCAACCTGATTCGCTCAAAGCAGCAGATCGAAGCCATCGTGCAACAAGCCGGTCTGGTCTTGGAGAAATACGATGTTTCGCCCGCCGACCTTTTCATCCAAGCAGTCCTCCTCGTGCGACGCCCGTGAGCAAAAGTCGGCAAACTTCGATTTGGCCGGAGCCGATCTCGTTCGGTTGGGCGTGTTTTGCTCTCGTTGCCGCCGGACTCTTGGCGCATGGCATCGTTGCCTTTACCGATTACATTTTGTGGGACGGTTACTGGTATTACGCAGAACTAGCCCCCGGCGTGGGTGCACCGGGCATGAAGCGCCTTTTCTCCGAGATAGGGCGGCCTCTCGACTACTACTTTCTTCTGCCCTTCACAGTTTTCACGGGAGCGGTTGCTCCCAAAATTGCCAGCCTTGTGGTGTGGGTTCTTATTCCCATCCCGCTGATGATTGTGCTCCGCGAGGGCGCTAAATTCCCCGCCGGACCCGCCTTCGCTGTGGCTTTGGTTTCGGCCGTCCTGCCGGTATTCGACGTCTTGGGGGAGATCGCCCTTTTCATGAACGTTTTCGCCCTGCTCGTTTTCTGGTGCGGCATGGCGGTGTTGGTCCATTTGCCGCGAAAGCGTGGTGTGTGCGGATTTGCCTGGAGAATTGCCGCGATCATTTTGCTGTTACTGGCATTTAATCTCAACTCACTGTTGGTCTTCTTCTATGGCTTGGTGTCCTTTTTGTTCGCCAGCCGCGTTGCCTTGTCGCCGAAGAGGAATGTCCTGACCTGCGGTTTCTCATTGCTTTGCAGGTTCGCCGACTTCGCTGCTTTGCCTGTGGTCTTTTGGATCGTCAAAAGCGTCCTGACCCCCGTACACGGATATTATGTCGGTCACAACATGCCCGTTTTCTCGGTGGAGCGGGCGGTGTCCGGAGTTTTGTCTTTGGTGGCTTTTGTCCTTGGGGAAGCTGTTGAGTTCTTCTCGTCGGGTGTTGCTGTGGTTGTAGCTCTTGTGGTCGCGTTGGTCTTTGCTGTCGGTCTCGGTGCACGTTCGGCTTTGCCGGAAGGAAAAATCAAAGACTTGCGACTTACGGCAGCGGCGTTCGTTGCCTTTTTTGGCGGGGCAGTGCTGCTGCTTGCGGCCGCGTTTCCCTACGCAGTAGTGGACCAGCCTCTTGCCAGCTTTGGCTGGATCTCAAGAAACTGCATTTTGACTACACTTCCTCTGGCTCTCATGCTTTGCGGTTTTTGTTTGTTGTTGAATCAGCTGTTTTTTTCCCATCGGCCGAGAGCTTGGATCCTGCCGATAGTCCTCATTGTCGTTCTGGGTATTTTTGTCTCTAACCGAAACTACATACAGTGGCAGGCACTGGGCGCAAAGCAGGACTCGGTTGGCTTGAAAATGCGTTCCGCTTTGGAAACGAGCAAAGCGGGGGTCGTTCAAATGAGGGATTACTTCATGATCCCCGATACGATTTACTATTACGCTCCGATTGTATGGACATATATTGGCACGGGCATCGAAGCGAATCCGGAGACCTTTGTCTTCGATACAGCCCAAAGCATACCGCATCAGGAGACAACGACCGAAACTGGGGAGACCCGCATAGTCTTCCCGCAGGTCCCGGTAACGAGCGAGTTGCTCGGCCAGATGATTGAGCAAACCACCATGCCCTACATGCTTCGGAGCATTCCCGAGGCTGGACCTCAGATCATGTTCATCGTGCAGCAAGGCAAACTCGGCAATGATGGGGTCTCGCTTGGAGCAAAGTATCTTTGGCTAAAGTGGTTCAACCCCGACGGCTTGCCGGAGTTCCTGAACCAAGTCACGGACACGCATGTCCTTGAACTGCCGCCGGTCACACCCACCTGATTGGCCCGCGCATAATCATGTCCTCTTTGTTTCTCTCCGCGGGTGCGTTGTTCGCCGCGTGGATTGTGCACCTCGCCATCTGGCGTTGGCGGCTGCCGAAAGCCCAACTCAAGGCTCTGCTCGTTATTTTTGCTGTAGTCTGGGCTCTCGCCGCTCTTTCGGTTCCCACGGGTTTCGTTGGCTTTGGGTCCTTCGCGGCGAGTTGGCTCGTCGGTTTTCTCTACTTTTGTCTTATTTATTGGTCGGCGGCTTTTTGTTACGTCATCACTTACTCGGCGATGGAAGGAGATAGCCCGACGCTGAGTCTGGCGCGGCATTTGCATCGGAGGGGCGAGGCGGGGGTCTCTCACGAGGAGGTCGAGGAATTTTTCCGTCAGCGGCCATTTGTAGGCGCGCGGGTTAAGGCGCTCGTGACAGATAACATCTTTTTGGAGGAAAGCGGCGGCTACCGTTTGGCCTCGGGGAAATACCTCTTTTTCCGTCTCATTCTCGGCTACCGGCGGGTTGTCTTCGGGCCGATCAAATCCGGGGGGTAAAAAAGAAAGGGATGCGACTTGAGTTTGAGGCTTGAGTGAGTTGCTCCAGCCTTCAGATGTCTTTATTTGACTCAGGTTTCAGGTCTCAGGTTTCATCGCTCGTCCACCATGTCGGCTATTTTTCCCGAATGGTTTTATTTGC